>JAAIGF010297420.1_pt1 | contig 23940 bp, 17 predicted proteins | sample 6487441 | NCBI WGS metagenome assembly JAAIGF01 (sample SAMN13974129, study PRJNA590717) | phyllosphere metagenome | biome: pepper field; feature: multiple bacterial spot infested pepper fields; material: pepper leaves; isolation source: leaves from pepper fields | host: Capsicum annuum ... | reverse complement strand
GGTTGATGTTGATCGGCTCGTTGGGCATCGCCAGTTGTACCGTCGGGGTACAGGCTGTGGTCAGCAGCCCCAGCAGCAGGGCGGTGATGCAACTACGCAAGCGCATGGCGCTTCTCCTCGTCAAGGCTCCTTGGGGGCGGTGTTGCGCTGCAGCATTCGCTGCTGCACGCGCCGCGTGATGATGTCGTTGACCCGGTCGGTCAGCTGCAGGCTGGCGAGCAGGTTGGGGATGTCCTCCTCCAGGTTGATGTTGAAATGAATCGGCCGGCCATTCTCGATGGCCGGGTTCTGGCCCTCCAGGCGCATCCCCAGGGTCAGCATGCCGTGCTGATCATAGTCGACCGCGCTGTTCAGGGTGGTGAACCTGAAGTCTTCCAGGGACTGGGTCACCAGTTGCATCGCCGGGTTGCTGCGGCCCAGGGCCTTGATTCTTTCCGAGCTGAACTGCAGGTGCCCTCCGGGCTGGCGGGCAGCGACATGGCCTTGCTCGATCTCGATGCCGTTCTGGCCCAGGCGCACTGGCAGGTCACCGTCCAGGGTGCCGCTGCCGGCCAGGCCTTCAGCGGGGTAGAGGGCGAACAGCTGCTGGAGTTCCAGGCCGCGGATGTGAATGGGAAACAGCTGATTTCCGGCGGCCAGATTCCATTGCCCCGGGGTGAGGGTGACCTGCCCACCCATCAGCGCGGTGCGTGCCAGATTGACCTCCAGCTGGCCTTTGCCAGCGCTGGCCAGGGGCGCTGCGTAGCGTATGCGGGTTTCCAGCGGGCCGATCGGCAGGCCTGGGTTGGCCTGCTGGATTTTCAGCTGTTGTACGTACAGCTCGAAGCGCTGGCGCGCCAGCTGGAACTGCAGGAGGGTATCCACGCCGCTGAGCTCCGTGCGGTCGTAGATGCCCCCCAGGCCCTTGCCTGTCAGGTTCAGGTCGAGGCTCGGGGCGTTGCTGCCGGCGGCCAGTGCCAGACTGGCGTCGGCATTCAGGCGGCCGCTGTTGAGGTCGAGCAGTTCGGGCCACTGCACCAGGGTCTTGGCCAAGGGGTTGCCGGAGCGCAGGAACAGCTCGCCGAGGGTGGCCTTGAGCTGCAGGTCGTGGTTCTCGTCGAGGCTGGCAGCGAGGTCGAGTTGCAGCTCGCTGTCGTTGCTCAGTTTGCCGCGCAGAGTGCCGGCGCTACCGGCGACGGTCGCCTGACCTTGCAGGCGCCAGCCCTGGGGCTTGAGATTGGCCTGCTCCAGGCGCGCGCTGCTCAGGTTCAGCGGGCCGTTGAATTGCCAGCCGTGCAGGGCGCCATCCTGCAGCGTCAGGCTGAGGTCGCTACCGCTCAGCTCGACCTGCAGCTGTTGCGCGCTCAGCGCGGCACCTTTCAGGCTGGCAGCCTGCAGTCGGGAACCCTTGCCAATGTTCAGCTCGATTGCCGTGCCGTCGGCGTGGCCAGCCAGGCGCAGATCGCTGGTCAACTGGGCGACTTGCCAGCCGGCCTGGTTCACCCCGGCGGTGCGGGTGGTCAGGCGTGCGTCGGCGAACTGCACCGCCCAGGGCGCCGAGCTGGCCACTGCCAGGCGGCCTTGCAGATCCAGGTGGGTGGCGCCGCGCAGCGCGATGCTCAGCTTCAACGGCAGGCTGCGCTCGGCCAGCTCGGGGCGCAGGTTGGCCATCGGTGTATCCGCTTGCACCCGCAGATGCAGGGCTTCGCTGCGCAGCTCCGGTGGCAGCGCCGTGAGCCAGTCAGGGTTCGGCTCGCTGAGCTGCAGATCGGCCTCGGCGCGGCCGGCGATCCATTGCTGGCCTTCATTGTGGGCCGCCAGGGCCAGTTGCCCCTTTAGCAGACCGAGGCCGGGAACGGGCCAGGGCTCTGGCAGATTGCCGTGCACATCGAACTGGCCGCTCGCCGCCAGCAGATTGTCCACAGCCAGCTCGCGGCGTGGCAGGTTCAGTTGCCAGTCTCCTTCGAGACTGGCGTCGCCGGGCGCTGCCGGCCAGTGCGTGCCCTCGGGCACTGCCCAGGCGCTCAGCAGGTTCTGCAGGGCGACGGCCTGGGTGAGGTCACTGGCCTCGAGCTGGCCGCTCCAGCTCAGGCCGTTGCCGCGCTGCTGCAGATGGCTGGTCAGGGTCGCTTGCGGTTGCTGATCGACCGCCAGAGTCAACTGCAGGTCCAGGGCATCGGTGCCTGGCTGGAGGTCAAGCGCGGCGGCCACGGTCTGTTCCTGATGATCGAGATGCAGGCGCAGGGCGATGTGGTCATCATCGCTGCGCTGCAGATCCAGGCTGCCGGTGGCGACGCATTGGCCACGGGCGCAGGGCAGGGTGGCATCAAGCTGGGCAATCGTCAGGCTGCGCGGCAACAGGGCCAGCGGCGCCGCCAATTGTTGCAGATCCAGGTCGCTCGGCGATGGGGAGGCGTGATCGTCTTCTGGGGCCGGCTGCCACGCGACCGACAAACGGTCGATATTCACATGCCGCCAAAACGGCGGGCTGAAAGCGAAGTCACGCCAGGCCAGGTTCAGGTCACTGCCATGCAGATCGAGGGTGCCGGCACTGCTGCGTTGGCGCAGCGCCAGGCTATCGATTCGCAAGCCGTTACCCGACAGCGAGGCATCGTGCCAGTCGAGGGTTTCGATGCCGCTGCGCTGCAGCAAATAGCGGCCACCCAGATAAACGGCGACAACCAGCATCAGCAACAGGGCAAGTGTGACGGACAGTCGCAGCCAGATGCGGCGGCTGAGCATGGGCGTGGGTCCATAAACGGATTAATCGACGACGTTAACCCGAACCTGTGTGGCCTGCCAAACCATGTGCGCACTGATTAGTGCTTCACACTTTTATGGCGTGCGGGTTACAGGTACTCAATTGGTGCATGGGCTGCGTGCCCCGCCGGTCGTGGCGTGCCGCGAAGTCAAGCGGGTTTTCGCCCTGCAAAAGGGCATTTCCGAGGCCGTGGCGAGGGACTTGTGCACAATCGCGAGGCGGCTTGTCAAGCAGCATATTGCCACTTGTAAAAAGCTCGGCAATAGCGTAGGTGTAAATATAACTTCATGAAAAATATAGACTTTTTTGATGTGGTGAAAAAATGAACAGTTTGACCTGAACGCCCATATCATCGGTGTTAGCAGGTATTTCGCCCAACATACCCACAAAGTTATCCACAGCTTCTGTGGATTGTCATGCGCAGCCGCTCTGCGCCGGGCCAGGGCTTTACCTGGAACCAAAAAAGAGTAGAGTGGCGCGCCTGTTCCGCAGCCCGCTTTATCCTCATGCCCCGCGTTTTTCATCGCACTGAACTGCATATTCTTCCCGTACGTGCCCAGGTTCCCGTTCGTGTGGCCACCTGGCTGCTCGACAGCCCGCGCCTGGGCCATGCGCCCAGCGTGAAGCGCCTCGCCGGCCGTCTGCTCAAGCAGCCTGCACGCCAGGGTGTGGTGCAGGCACAGAGCCGCCTGGGGCAGATGCTTTGCCGCGAATGCGGTAACACCCGCGACCGCCGCATCGGCCTGGAGCTGCTGCGCCAGGCGGCACGTGCCGGCGACGGCCATGCGCAACTGGAGTTGGGGCGTCTGTATTGTCAGCCGCGCACCTTCGAGCCCGAGCAGGCCAGGCACTGGCTGGAGCTGGCGGCGCTGCAGGGGCACGAAGAGGCCCGAGTGTTGTTGAAGCGGCTCTAACCCGCGCGGTTATACTGCCCGGCAGTCTTGCCTGGATGCCTTTATGCCTTTCGATCTCCTGACCCTGTTGCCGGCCTTTCTGGCTGGCGCACTGCTGGTCGCCGTTCCTTTATGGCAACGCATGGCAGCCGCGTCGCGGCAGGCCGAGGAGATGCGTTTGCAAGCCGGCCTCGCCCAGGAACGCATGAATGCGGCGCAGCTGGCCCAGGCCGGCCTCGGTGCGCAGTTGGACAACTGCCGTGACGAACTCGCCGAGATTCTCGAGATCAAGGCCGATCAGCAGGCCGAGCTGGCAGCCCTGCGCCGTGAGACCCACCTGCTGCAGAACGACCTGCAACTGGCCCGCGAGCAGCTCGAGGGTGCCCAGGCGCTGCGCGAGCGCCAGGAGGCCGAACTGCGCCGCCTGGACAGTGAGCGTGCCGGGCTGGCCGCCGAACTGCATGAGCAACAGGAAAACCATCAGCAGCGCCTGGAGGACCTGCAGGGCGCCCGCGATGCCCTGCGCGCGCAGTTCGCCGAGCTGGCCGGCAAGATCTTCGACGAACGCGAGCAGCGCTTTTCGGAAACCAGCCAGCAGCGCCTTGGTCAGTTGCTCGACCCGCTCAAGGAGCGCATCCAGTCCTTCGAGAAGCGCGTCGAGGAAAGCTACCAGCAGGAAGCGCGTGAGCGCTTTTCCCTGGGCAAGGAGCTGGAGCGCCTGCAGGGCCTCAACCAGCGCCTGAGCGAGGAGGCGATGAACCTCACCCAGGCGCTCAAGGGCCAGAAGACCCAGGGCAACTGGGGCGAGCTGGTACTCGAACGGGTGCTCGAGCATGCCGGCCTGCAGAAGGGCCGCGAGTACCACACCCAGGTCAGCCTGAAGAGCGCCGACGGCGAGCGCTTCCAGCCGGACGTGCTCATCCAGCTGCCGGGCGACAAGCAGGTGGTGGTCGATGCCAAGGTCAGCCTGACTGCCTACCAGCAGTGCGTGGCCGCGACTGATGAAGCGACCCGCCAGCTGGCCCTGAAGCAGCATGTGCTGTCCCTGCGCAGCCATCTCAAGGGCCTGTCGCTCAAGGATTACCAGCACCTCGACGGGCTGCACAGTCTGGACTTCGTGCTGCTCTTCGTGCCCATCGAGGCGGCATTTGCGGCCGCGCTGCAGGCCGACCCCGGGCTGTTCCAGGAAGCCTTCGACCAGCATATCGTGATCGTCAGCCCGACCACGTTGCTGGCCACCCTGCGGGTGATCGACAGCCTCTGGCGCCAGGAGCGGCAAAGCCAGAACGCCCGGGAGATCGCCGAACGGGCAGGGGCGCTGTACGACAAGTTCGTGGCCTTCATCCAGGATCTGGACGAGGTGGGCATGCGCCTGCAACAACTCGACAAGGCTTATTCCGGCGCGCGCAACAAGCTGGTCGACGGTCGCGGCAACCTGATCAGCCGTGCCGAGAATCTCAAGCTGCTCGGCGCCCGGGCCAGCAAGAGCCTGCCCCCCGAGCTGCTCGAACGAGCCGCCGGCCTGCCTCTGGGCGAGCCAGAGGACGACTGAATCCCTGTCTGATCGCTACCTCGCCCAGGGGGATTCAGTTTCCCGGCTGGACGTAGCAAAAATCTTGGCTATCTTGTCGGTTGTCATACTTCTTGTGGGTGTGGCGATTTCGTTTGGCTGATTATTAAACCTGCTCGATGGCTTGGTTAATTTCAGCCAATTCAATAGATTGGCCATAACAAGGACAAGAATATGCCGCTCATCGAGAGCTCATCCGCATCGGCAGTGCAGGGCGCATGGCGTCAAAAGAAGCATGTTGTCATACCGCTTGCTTTATTGTTCAGCGCTTCTGCGCTGGCCCTGGACGCGCCGCCCAAGGTTCAGGTGCCAACCCTGGCCTATGACGACAGCCAGATCATTCTGGTTTGGGAGAAGCCGGAGAATGCCGCCGGCATCGTCGACTATCACGTCTACATGGACGGCAAGAAGCTGGGCGGCGCCAACGCCAACAACGACCGGCATTCGCCGGCCAAAGCGTACATCGATAAGTTCTACAAGGCCGACACGGAAAACTTCCATCACCGGATTTCCATCCACAACTACACCGTCGATGGCCTGAAGCCCGAGACCGAATACCGGTTTACCGTGCGCTCGGTGGATGCCGATGGTCACGAGTCAGGCGACAGCCCAGTGCTGGTGCAGCGCACCACCGCGACTCCCGAGGTGTTCAACGTCGAGGAGCAGGGCGCCAAAGGTGACGGCAGGACGCTCAACACCGCCGCCATCCAGAAGGCCATCGATGCCTGTCCGCTGAACTGCACCGTGCTGATTCCGGCCGGCGTGTTCAAGACCGGCGCCCTGTACCTCAAGAGCAACATGACCCTGGAAATCGCCGAGGGCGCGACATTGCTGGGCTCCGAGCGCAGCGAAGATTACCCGCTGCAGGGCTATATCCAGTACCCGTATTCGACCATGGTGCGGCCGGCGTCGCTGATCAACGCGCTGCCGCGCGATCCACGCCAGCACCAGGCGTTCGAGAACATCCGCATCGTCGGCAAGGGCACCATCGACGGCAACGGCTGGAAGCGCAACGACGACACCCAGGACGAGCTGGGCAACACGCTGCCGTTCTACCGCGCCAGCGACAATACCCGCTACAGGGAAGACGGCATCCTCGCCAGGGATCAGGTCGAGAAGGCGGTCGCGCGCGGCATCGTCGTCAAGGATGCCTACGGCCAGATGCGCTCGTCACTGATGACCCTGCGCAACGTCAAGAACGTGTTCTACGGCGGCTTCACCGTGCTCAACCCGGCCTACCACGGGATCATGAACCTGGAGACCGAGAACGTGGTGATGGCTGGCACCGTGCACAGGACCTACGACGCCAACAATGGCGACGGCATCGAATTCGCCAACAGCAAGGGCGCCATGGTCTTCAACAACTTCTTCGACACCGGCGACGACTGCGTCAACTTCGCCTCGGGCACTGGCGCCGATGCCGCCAGGCAGCCGCCCCAGGAAGATGCCTGGATCTTCAACAACTACTTCCGTCGTGGGCACGGCATGGTGGTGGCCGGCAGTCATACTGGCGGCTGGATCCAGAACATCCTCGCCGAGGACAATGTGTCCGATGGCACCGACACCGGCCTGCGCATGAAGAGCACCAACTTCATGGGCGGCGGTGCCCGCAACGTCACCTTCCGCGACTCGGCGATCCGCAACACGCTCAAGCAGGGGGTGATCATGACCCTGGATTATCACGACCCCAATGCCATCCTCGACTACAAGCGCTCGACCGTGCCGGGGCAGTTCCGTGATATCCGCGTGGCCAACGTGACGGTGGAAGATGCCGCGGGCGCTGCGATCCAGGTCAAGGGCGACAGCGCCCACGATGCCTTCCACGAGAACGTCGCCTTCGCGCAGGTGCGCTTCAAAGGTAAAGCAGGGGCGCAGATCGACGGGCTGCGTAATTCCAGCTTCAGCGACGTCAGCTTTGCCGGTGCCGAGGGCGATCCCTGGAACATCAAGGGCAGCGAGGGTCTCAGCTTCGACCGCGTCGAGCCTCAGCCAAAGCAATGAGTCCAGGCGCGGGGCGGTTCAGTCGTCCCGCGTCAGCACTTCCAGCAGCTCGATTTCGAAATTCAGGTTCGAATTGGGTGGGATCGCGCCCATCGAGCGCTCGCCGTAGGCCAGGTGCGCCGGCACGAACAGCCGGCGCTTGCCGCCTACCTGCATGCCGATGATTCCCTGGTCCCACCCCTTGATGACCCGGCCGGTACCGATCACGCACTGGAAGGGCTTGCCGCGCGCATAGGACGAGTCGAACTCGCTGCCGTCTTCCAGCCAGCCGCGGTACTGGGTGGTGATCAAGGCGCCCTTGACCGCTGCCTTGCCATCGCCTACCTGCAGGTCTTCAACGCGCAGTTCATCACTCATGTCGCTTGTCCGGTCGGTTGTTGGGGCCTGCGTTTTCGCAAGAAACGCGGCGCTTTGCAACAGCCGCGCGCGTCGTAGAGACGTGCAGTTCGTTCACGACCGGGTCGTGTGTCAAACGAGAGGTGGTGGCAGCAATGTGGCGAAAGAGACCTTTCCCCTATCCCGTGGAAACGGGCCATGCCCGTGATTTTTCGCGGGCATGGCCCGCTCCCACAATGGACCAGTGATGTCCGCTTCTGCCTTACTGCAGCCTTGTTACGATGGCTCCCACGCTCCAGCGTGGTAGCTCAGGCCAAGGCGCTCTGCGCATGCTCCGGCTGCTCCGGCTGCGCGCGGCATGCACAGCGGACGCAGAGCGTCCTCGGCGGCATTCCCACGCAGAGCGTCAGGGACGATCAGTTGGGTGGCCGCTTTCGTCGGTATCAGCGGTCGTAAGTCTCCCACCTGTGGGAGCGGGCCATGCCCGCGAAAAAAATCACGGGCGTGAACCAGGCGCCTCCGCCGGTTCCCACAGGTATTGCACAGCACTTCGCTCGCCTTACTGCCGTGGCAGATGCCGGCTGATCAGCGCCCGCAGCGCCGCGGGTTTTACCGGCTTGGGCAGAAAATCCAGGCCGGCGGCATGCACCTGGGCGATCAGTTCGGGGCGGCCGTCGGCGCTGATCACCACGCCGGGTACCGGTTCGCCCAGGCGGGTGCGCAGCCAGGCCATCAGGTCGGTGCCGGTATCGCCTTCATCGAGGTGATAGTCGACCAGCGCCAGGTGTGGGCGCACGTCCTCGTCGAGCAATTGCTCGCATTCGGCGCGGGTGCGCGCCGACCACACCTGGCAGCCCCAGCGCGACAACAGGCTGTGCATGCCGGTGAGGATGCTTTCCTCGTTGTCGATACACAGCACCTGGGTGCCGGTCAGCAGCTGGCCGTTGCCTTCGGGGCGTGCTCGCTGGGCTGCCGGGGCCTGGCTGCGGGCGATCGGCACGGTGACGCTGAACACGCTGCCCCGGCCCGGCCAGGAGCGTACTTCCAGGCTGTGGCCGAGCACCCGGCACAGCCCGTCGGCGATGGCCAGGCCGAGGCCCAGGCCTTTTTCGGCGCGGGTCTGGTGGCTGTCCAGGCGTTTGAACTCTTCGAAGATGGTCTGGCGCTTGTCTTCGGGAATGCCCGGCCCGCGATCCCACACTTCCAGGCGCAGGTGCCCGCCCTGGCGGCGCACGCCGAGCAGCACGCGGCCCTTGGCATAACGCAAGGCGTTGGTGAGGAAGTTCTGCAGCACGCGGCGCAGCAGCTTGCTGTCGCTGTCCACGCGCAGCCTGCTGCCCTGCATGTGGAAGTCGACACCATGCTCGGCGGCCAGCACCTTGAATTCGGCACCCAGGGTGTCGAACAGGCTGTTGAGGACGAAGGGGCTGCGATCCGGAGTGATGCGGCCGTTTTCCAGGCGCGAGATATCCAGCAGGTCGCTGATCAGGTCCTCGGCCGAGCGCAGCGAGCTGTCCAGGTGACGTACCAGCTCCTGGGCTTCCCTGGGCAACGCCTCCTCCTGGTGGGAGAGAGCGGCGGAGAACAGTCGGGCGGCGTTGAGCGGTTGCATCAGGTCGTGGCTGACTGCGGCGAGAAAACGGGTTTTCGAGGCGTTGGCGGCTTCGGCCACGCCAGTGGCGGCGGTCAGTGCCTGGTTCAGTTGCGACAGCTCATGGGTGCGCTCGGCAACGCGCTGTTCGAGGCCTTCGTTGGCGGCCTTGAGCGCGCGTTCGGCTTCGCGGAATTCGGTGATGTCGGTGAAGCTCATGACGAAGCCGCCGCCGGGCATGGGGTTGCCGATCAGCTCGATGACCCGGCCGTTGGGGAACACCCGCTCGTAGCTGTGGGCGGTGCCTTGGCGCATCCAGTACAGGCGCTTGGCGACGCTTTCCTCGACGTCGGCGCTGCCAAGCATGCCGCGCTCGGCGTTGAAACGGATGATCTCGGCGATCGGCCGACCCACGCAGATCAGCCCGTCCGGATAGTCGAAAATTTCCAGGTAGCGCTGGTTCCAGGCCACCAGGCGCAGCGACTGGTCGACCACGCTGATGCCCTGGCTGATGTTCTCGATGGCGCCCTGCAGCAGTGCGCGGTTGAACTGCAGCACCTCGCTGGCCTCGTCGACGATGCGCACCACGTCTTCGACCTGCATGTCGCGGCCTTCGATGGCCGCCTTGACCACCGCCCGGGTCGACGAGGCGCCGAGCACGCCGGCGAGCAGGCGCTCGGTGTGGGCGATCCATTCGCTGTTGGCCGGTTGCGCCGAGTTGAAGGCCTTGCCCTGGCGGCGGGCGAACTGGCTGAAGCTGTCCAGCGCGCGTTCCTCACCGACGAAGCGGCTGGCGAGCATCAGCAGGTCGTTGACCTGCACCGCCAGGGCGCTGCGTCCGCCGTGCTTGTGTCCGAAGTCATGGTTGACGAAGCGCCCGGCCTGCCAGTGCTCGGACACCCGGGTGCGCGAGAAGAACGACACCCAGGCGAACAGCGTCAGGTTGCCGGCCAGCGACAGCACCACGCCGCGGGTCAGGGCGTCGACCTCGAAGCCGATCGGTGCGTAGAGCAGGGTGCGCAGGCCAGGGAAGATGTCCAGCGGCCAGCCGAGCCCACGGGCCAGCACCGGCAATACCAGGGTGTAGATCCACAAGGCGGCGCCGGTGATCAGTCCGGCGAATACCCCGCGGCGGTTGGCCTGCTTCCACACCAGGGCGCCGAACATGGCGGGTGCCAACTGGCCGATGGCGGCGAAGGAGATTTGCCCGATGGTCGCCAGGCTGGCGTTGGTGCCGAGCAGCCGATAGCACACGTAGGCCAGCAGCAGGATCAGCACGATGCTCACCCGCCGCGCCGTGAGCATCCAGTGGCGGAATGCCTCGAACGGCCGCTCGGTGCTTTTGCGGTGCAGCAGCCAGGGCAGCAGCATGTCGTTGGAAATCATCGTCGACAACGCCACGGAGGCGACGATCACCATGCCGGTGGCCGCCGAAGCGCCGCCGATAAAGGCCAGCAGGGCCAGCGCCGGGTGCGCTTCGGCGAGCGGCAGGCTGATCACGAAGGAGTCCGGGCTTACCCCGCCTGGCAGCAGCATCTGCCCGGCCAGGGCGATGGGGATCACGAACAGCGCCGCCAGCAGCAGGTACAGCGGGAATACCCAGCGGGCCAGGCGCAGGTCGCGTGGGTCGGTGTTCTCCACCACGGTGACGTGGAACTGCCGCGGCAGGCAGACGATGGCGATCATCGCCATGCCGGTTTGCACCAGCATCGCCGGCCAGTTCACCGCCTCGGCCCAGTACGCCTCCAGCTCGGCACTGCGCTGCGCCTGGCTGAACAGGTCGCCGAAGCCGTTGAACAGCCCGTAGGTAACGAAAGCGCCCACCGCAATGAAGGCCAGCAGCTTGACCAGGGATTCGAAGGCGATGGCCAGCACCATGCCGCGGTGGTGCTCGGTAACGTCCAGGTTGCGGGTGCCGAACAGGATGGTGAACAGCGCCAGGATCACCGAGACGATCAGCGCGGTGTCCTGGGCGCGGGTGCCGGCGGGGTCGGTTTCCGAGCCGATCAGCAGGTTGACGCCCAGCACGATGCCCTTGAGCTGCAGGGCGATGTAGGGCAGCACGCCGACCAGGCAGATCAGCGCCACGACGATGGCCAGGGACTGCGACTTGCCATAGCGCGCGGCGATGAAGTCGGCGATCGAGGTGATGTTTTCCTGCTTGCTGATCAGCACCATCTTCTCGATCACCCAGGGGGCGAAGAGCAACAGCAGCATCGGCCCCAGGTAGATGGGCAGGAATGACCACAGCTGCTCGGCGGCCTGGCCGACGGCGCCAAAGAAGGTCCAGCTGGTGCAGTACACCGCCAGCGAGAGGCTGTAGACCCAGGCGCGCACTTTTGGCGGCAGTGGTTTGCGGCGGCGGTCACCGTAGAAGGCGATGGCGAACAGCACGGCCATGTAGAGCAGGGCGACTGCAGCGATAAGCCAACTGGACAGCGACATGCAGACTCCACGAAAACATGAGGGCGAGGGTGCGAGCGTATGGGATGCCGGCCTGCGCTCACCTGCGTAGTGTCGCAGCAAAGCGGCGTAGCGTCAGGCGCTACCAAGGTCGCAGGTGCACTGGCGAGTGCCTTAGGGCACCCTGCGGGCAGTGGTTTTTTGGCAGACAGGCAGTTTGTTCGATGAGAAACTGGAGCGCCTGGCAGCGTTGTACCTGGAGAAAATGATGTTCAAGCCGCAATTGATCACCCTGCAGCGCGGTGCCCTGCGCATCGAACCGTTGCTCGATGGCGATATTCCGGCGCTGGTCAGCCTGGCTGAAGCCAATCGCGAGGAACTGCTCTATATGAGCGGCACCCAGCGCCTGGATTGGTATCGCCTGGCTTTGCAGGAGCAGCGCGAGGAGCGCGCCTTGCCCTTCGTGATTCGCCTCGCCGATCAGGTGGTCGGCACCACGCGGTTCGCCGACTTCATGCCCACTCTACCGGCGGTGGAAATCGGCTGGACCTGGCTGGACGCCGCCCAGCACGGCACGGGCCTCAATAACATGGTCAAGTACCTGATGCTGCGCCACGCCTTCGAGAGCTGGCAGATGGTGCGCGTGCAGCTGAAAACCGCGGCCAGCAACCTGCGCTCCCAGCGCGCCATCGAAAAGCTCGGCGCCATCCGTGAAGGGCTGCTGCGCAACCATCGCCGCCTGGCCGACGGGCGCCTCGACGACACCGTGCTGTACAGCATCACCGACCAGGAATGGCCGGTGGTCAAGGCCGGGCTGGAGGCACGCTTCGGCGTGTGAGCCATGCAGCGGGGAGATCGCGAGCGGGCGCATTTCAGCTCCTGTGCCGAAGTCGGCGGTGTAGAACTGCTGACGGCGCGTTTCGTCGAGCATCGTTATGCGCCTCACGTGCATCAGAGTTACGCCATTGCCGTGGTCGAGGCGGGTGCCGAACGCTACCGCTATCGGGGTGAAGAGCATGTGGTGAGCGCAGGGCACGTGGCGCTGCTCAATCCCGATGAGGTGCATACCGGCCACAAGGCGGCCGACGATGGCTGGCGTTACCGGGTCTTTTACCCTGAGCCGCAGCAGTTTCAGGTCTTGCTCGAAGAGTTGGAGTTGCCTGCTACCGTGCCGTCCCTGCGCGGCAGCGTTCACCGCGATGAATTGCTGGTGCCGGCGCTGCTCGACCTGCATCGTAAATTGCAGGACCCGCGGGTCAGTGTTTTGCAACGCCAGACCCGCTGGCGTGAGGTGATGTTGCAACTGCTCCAGCGCCATGCGCAGGTTCCGGTGGCCGCTGCTGCGGGTAGCGAGCCGCTGGCTGTGAGCCGGGCCAAGGAACTGCTGGTCTCGCGTTTGACCACAGCACCTTCGCTGGAGGAACTGGCCACTGCGGTGAACCTCTCGCCGTTTCATTTCGCCCGGGTATTTCGCCGCGCCACCGGCCTGCCGCCCCATGCCTGGCTGCAACAGCGCCGGCTGGAGCAGGCGCGGGCGCTGTTGCGTGATGGCTGCGCACCGCTGAGCGTGGCGCTGCAACTGGGCTTTGCCGACCAGAGTCATCTGACGCGACAGTTCAAGCAGGTGTATGGGGTGGGGCCTGGCGAGTACCGCAAGGCACACAGCCCCGTCGCCGCTGGTTGAGCGAAGCGATACCCAGTGCAGAGGTTAGTGGGAGCGCGCCATGCGCGCGAAAAATCGCGGGCATGGCCCGCTCCCACAGGTACAGCAGAGAATCCCGAGTATTGCGGAAACTGCGCAAGATCGTTCAAGACAGCGGCAACCGGCTGGGCTAGCCTGATGCGCTCCTGATCGCCCACAGGCGGTCTTTCCAGCCAAGCGACGAGCCGATGTCCCGATACCAAGAATTCTTTCAGGGCCTGCGCGACATGCTGCCGATGCTGCTCGGCGCCATGCCGTTCGGGATCATCTACGGCAGCCTGGCTGGCGCCGCCGGGCTCGATGCCTGGCAGACCATCGGCATGTCGGTGCTGGTATTCGCCGGCTCGGCGCAGTTCATCGCCGTCAGCCTGCTGACCGGTGGCGCCACCCTGGCGGTGCTGTGGCTGACCACCCTGGTGGTCAACCTGCGCCACGCGCTGTATAGCGCCACCCTGCAGCCGTTCGTGCGTCACCTGCCCAAGCGCTGGCGCATGCCGTTGGCGTTCTGGCTGACCGACGAGGCCTTTGCCGTGGTGCAGCAGCGCTACGCGCGAAACGACGACTCACCAGACAAGCACTGGTACTTTCTCGGCGCCGGGCTGGCCATGTATGGCAACTGGGTTGGCTGCACGCTGATCGGCCTGCTGTTCGGTCAGGCGGTACCGAACCTTGCAGCCTGGGGCCTGGATTTCGCGATGATCGCTACCTTCGTCGGCATCGTCGTTCCCATGTTGCGCAACCGCCCGCAGGTCGCTGCAGCGCTGGTCGCGGCCGTCACCGCGCTGGTCTTCCACGAACTGCCCTACAAACTCGGGCTGATGGCCGCTGCCTTTGCCGGCATCGTCGTCGGCGTGGCGCTGGAGCGTTATCAGCGGCCGCTGCAGGAGGAGCTTTGCTGATGGAAAACTGGATCCTGATCCTCGGCATGCTGGCGATCACCTTCGCCACCCGCTACAGCCTGTTCGCCTTTCCCGACCTGCGCTTTCCCCAGGCGGTGCGCCAGGCCCTGCATTACGTGCCGACCGCGGTGCTCACCGCCATCGTGGTGCCGGCCATGCTGCTGCCCGACGGCCGCAACTGGGCGCTGAGCTGGGACAACGCCTACCTGTTGGCCGGCCTGGCGACCATCGCCATCGCCGTGGTGACGCGCCATCTGCTGGCAACAATCGGCGGCGGGCTGCTGATTTTCTTCGGGCTGCGCTGGGCGTTGGGCCAGTTGCCGATCTGATGTGAAACCGGATTGTTCCAGTTATCGCAATAAAGTAGTGCCAACAACACCTATTCCTCAAAACGCCCCTTGGTCGCAAGCTGGTTGCACGGATCGGGACTTCTCCCGGCCCACCGTCAACCAGGAGCCGACCCATGAAAATCCACCACGTTCCCCTGTCCGGCCACGCCCATCGCGCCGTTCTGTTCGCCTCGCTGCTGGGCCTCAAGCCGGAGCTGGTCGAGGTCGACCTGGCTGCCGGTGCCCACAAACAGCCTGAATTCCTGGCGCTCAACCCGTTCGGCCAGGTGCCGGTGCTGGAGGATGACGGCGTGGTGGTTGCCGACTCCAACGCCATCCTGGTTTATCTGGCCAAGAAAACCGGCCGCACCGACTGGCTGCCGGAAGACCCGGCGGGCGCGGCGGCGGTACAGCGCTGGTTGTCCGTGGCCGCTGGCGAACTGGCTTACGGCCCTTGCGCGGCGCGGCTGATCACGGTGTTCGGCGCCGACTTCAACGCCCAGGAAGTGATTGCCCGTGCCCACCTGCTGCTCGCCCGCCTGGAGCGCCACCTGAGCGGCCGCCAGTGGCTGGCCGCCGACCACCCGACCATTGCCGACGTGGCGCTGTACAGCTACCTGGCCCGGGCGCCGGAAGGCAATGTCGACCTGTCGGCCTACGGACAGGTCCGCGCCTTTCTGGCGCGCATCGAGGCGCTGCCTGGCTTCGTCGCGATTCCCGAGACAGTTGCCGGGCTGACTGCCAACGCCTAAGAACCTGTTCACGATCTGCTGCACGTCGGCCCTACGGCGTTAAAAACAGGCTCAGAATGCTCATTTACAGCACGTAAACTCCGCTTCCTCGCCTGTTTTTGCCTTGTATGGCTCTAGCTCGCTAGCTCGTGAACAGGTTCTAAGCATCCACGCCGCTGCCGTCTCCGGGAGAACAACCATGATCGACCTCGCGAACATGCCTGCCACCTGGCATCCGGGCGAAACCTTCATCCAGGAAAAACTCGGTGTCGCCGAACGGATGGCGGCGGTCGGCAAGCGTGTGGTGCGCGACTTCATGCCCGACCAGCACCGCGATTTCTACGCCCAGTTGCCGTTCATCGTGCTCGGCAGCGTGGATGAGCAAGGTGACGCCTGGGCCGGCATGCTCGAAGGCCAGCCCGGCTTCATGACCTCGCCGACACCCACCACGCTGGATATCGCGGCCCGGCCAAACTCGGGTGATCCGGTCGGGCAGGGCATGGCCGAGGGCGCGGCGCTGGGCCTACTGGGCATCGAGCTGCACAGCCGCCGCCGCAACCGCATGAACGGCGTGGTAGCGGCGGGCGGCAAGGGCCTGCGGGTGGCGGTCGAGCAGAGTTTTGGCAACTGCCCGCGTTATATCCAGCAGCGCGACTTCAGCTTTGCCCGTGATCCGGCGACGCCGTTCGTTGGCGACGTCGTGGAATTGTCAGCGCTGGATGCCGCGGCGCGGGCGTTGATCGAGGGGGCGGATACCTTCTTCGTGGCGACCTATGCCGATGTCGAAGGGCAGCGTCAGGTCGATGTCTCGCACCGCGGCGGCAATAGCGGCTTCGTGCGAATCGAGGCAGATGGCGCCCTGACCATCCCGGACTTCAATGGCAACCTGTTCTTTTCAACCCTGGGCAATATCGTCCTCAACGGCAAGGCAGGCCTGCTCTTTGTGGATTTCGCCACGGGTGATGTGCTGCAACTGAGCGGCGAGGCCGAGGTGATTTTCGACTCAGCGCAGATCGGTGCCTTCCAGGGTGCCGAGCGGCTGTGGACGTTCCGGGCCCGGCGGATCGTGCGCCGCCCAGGTGCCACGGCCCTGCGCTGGGCGCTGCGCGAGGACGGTTGGGCGGACAGCTCGCTGCTCACCGGCAATTGGCAGCAGGCTGCTGACCGGTTGCGCGCCGCCCGGTACGCCACGCAATGGCGGCCGATGAAGATCGTGCGCATCGTCAAGGAAAGCCAGTCGATCCGCTCGCTGCATCTCGAACCCGTCGATGGCGCCGGGCTATTGCCGCACCTGGCCGGCCAGCACCTGCCGATTCGGCTGCAGCTTGGCGCGGATGAAAAGCCACTGATTCGCACCTACACCCTGTCGGTGGCGCCGTCCGATGGCCTCTACCGGATCAGCGTCAAGCGTGAAGGCCGGGTGTCGCAATTCATCCATGACCAACTGCGCGAGGGCGACCGGATCGAAGCCCGCGCACCGGCCGGTGCGTTCGTCCTCGATGCACAGCAAGAGCGCCCGCTGGTGCTGCTGGCTGGTGGCATTGGCATTACGCCGCTGCTGGCGATGCTGCGTCATCTGGTTTACGAAGGCTGGCGCCAGCAGCGGATCAGGCCGGTCACGCTGTTCTACGCCGCGCGCTCGAAAGCCGAGCGCGCCTTCGATGCTGAGCTGGCGGATCTGCTCGCTGCCGCTCAGGGCGCTATACGTTTGGTGCGGGTGCTCAGCGACACCTCGGGCGCCGAGCCAGGTGTCGATTACGACACGGCAGGGCGTATCGATATGGCGCTGTTGACCCGCTACCTGGCCTTCGACGATTACGCCTTCTACCTGTGCGGGCCGCCAGCTTTCACCCAAGGGCTGTATGACGGGCTGCGCGGTTACAACATCGCCGACGGGCGTATTCATGCCGAGGGCTTCGGGCCGGCGTCCCTGGTACGGCGTCCCGACCAGCCGGTGGTAGCCGCCGTGCCGCTGCCGCCCGCTACCGAGCCGGTAGCGGTGCTGTTTACCGAGTCGCTGAAGGAAGCGCGCTGGGCGCCGGGCTCCGGCACCTTGCTGGAGCTGGTCGAGGCTAGAGGCCTGGAACCGGAGTTCAGCTGCCGCGAAGGCTCCTGCGGCACCTGCAAGACCCGCCTGGTGAAAGGCGCGGTGAGTTATCTGAAAGAACCCAGCGCGCCACATGGCGACGACGAAGTGCTGATCTGCTGTGCGGTACCGGCGCAGCCACAAGGTGTCGATGACGAGGGCCTCGAACTGGCGCTCTGAGCGGCGCAGCAGCCGGACCTGTGGCAGCCTCGCACACAGCTTTTGAGGCGCAGCCGGGGCGGCGATCTGTTTTAGCCTCGATCTTGTCTGGCAGGACCCGTAAGAGCTCGAGGCTGAAGCCTCTGCCACGAGATCGCCGATGGTCGCTATGGTGATGGCTCCAGCGTGCCCAGTGCGCTCGGCGCCCGCGCGCCTCGAACTGCATGGCCGTTCGGGGCGCTCGGATGCGGCATACTCGCTGCGTTGCGCCTCCAGCGCAGCCAAGGCTTAGAGCACAGGAGCGGTGGGATGGATCGTTGGCAGGCGATGCGGGTATTCGTGAAGGTCGCGGAGACGGGCAGCTTTGCCAGCACCGCGCGGCAGATGCACATGAGTGCGCCGGCGGTGACGCGCATCGTTGCCGGTCTCGAGGATCTGATCGGCGCGAGGCTGCTGGTGCGCACCACGCGCTCGGTTAAAACCACCGATGCCGGCAGCCGCTATCTGCAGGACTGTCGACGGATTCTCGGCGATATCGCCGAGGCGGAGCTGGCCGCTGCCGGTCATTACGCCGAGCCATCCGGCACCCTGGCCGTCACCGCGGCGTCGATGTTCGGTCACCTGCACGTGCTGCCGCTGGTGCTCGATTACCTGGATGCCTACCCGGGCATGCATGCGCGCACCTTTTTCGTCGACCGCCCGGTGAACATCGTCGACGAGGGCATCGACGTGGCGATCCGTATCGGGCACCTGGCGGACTCGGGCTTCACCGCCATCCAGGTCGGCTCGGTGCGTCGGGTGATCTGCGCGGCGCCGTCCTACCTGGAAAAGTATGGCGTACCAGCCACACCCGCCGAGCTCAAACACCACCGCATCGTCGTCTCGCAAAGTGCCTGGGCCTCGCCGGAATGGCGCTTTGCCGAGGGACAGCGGGTGCTCATCGATCCGGTGTTGCAATCCAACACCAACGAATCGGCAATCGCCACGGCGCGCGCCGGCTGGGGGCTGACCCGGGTGCTGAGCTATCAGGCCGACCCGTCGCTGCAGGAGGGCGCGCTGCAGATCGTGCTCGATGCATTCGAGGAGCCGCCGCTGCCGATTCACGTGCTGTACCCCGAAGGCCGCCAGGCACCCGCCAAGGTGCGCGCCTTCGTCGACCTGGCCGTGGCGCGGCTGCGTGGTAACCCGCTGTTCAACTGAAAAGGCGCAACGGTCGACAAAAATCTCTGCGGCTGTGGCTTTGCTCGAGCTGTTGCAGTCCAATGCTCATCGAATCCGCATTAAGGAAAGGTCTCGATGAGTCAGCAATCGCAATTCGCTCTGCTGAAAAGCCGGCGCTTCCTGCCGTTCTTCATCACCCAGTTGCTCGGTGCGTTCAACGACAACATCTTCAAGCAGTCGTTGATCCTGGCGATCCTCTTCAAGCTCAGCCTCGACACCGACCGCGATCTGCTGGTCAACGTGGCGGCCATGCTGTTCATCCTGCCGTTCTTCCTGTTCTCCGCACTTGGCGGCCAGTTCGGTGAAAAGTTCGCCAAGGACTGGTTGATCCGCCGGCTCAAGTTCTTCGAGATTTTCATCATGGGCGTCGGTGCAGTCGGCGTGGTGCTCGGCAACCTGACGCTGATGCTCGGCGTGCTGTTCACCATGGGCTTGCAATCGGCGCTGTTCGGCCCGGTGAAGTACTCGATCCTGCCCCAGGCGTTGAAGCCCGAAGAGCTGGTCGGTGGCAACGCGCTGGTGGAAATGGGCACCTTTCTGGCGATTCTGGCGGGCACCATCGGCGCCGGCCTGATGCTCACCAGTGCGCATTACGGCGTGATCGTCGCTGCCTCGGTGGTGCTGGTAGCGGTGCTGGGCTACCTGTCGGCGCGCGGTATTCCGCGGGCCGATGCCGCGCTGCCCGACCTGGCGCTGGACTGGAACATCTTCCGGCAAACCTGGCTGACCCTGCGCATGGGCCTGACGCAACCCAAGGCAGTGTCGCGCTCGCTGGTCGGCAACTCGTGGTTCTGGTTTCTCGGTGCGGTGTACCTGACGCAGATTCCGGCCTATTCCAAGGAATGGCTGCACGGCGATGAAAGCGTGGTCACCCTGATCCTCACCGTGTTCTCGGTGGGTATCGCCCTGGGCTCGATGCTTTGCGAGCGCATGAGCGGGCGCAAGGTGGAGATCGGCCTGGTGCCGTTCGGCTCCATCGGCCTGTCGGTGTTCGGCATTCTGCTGTGGTGGGCGTCGGGTGGTATTCCCCAAGCCGCGCAGCCTTATGACTGGCTTGCGCTGCTGGGCTTCGGCCATGCCTGGTGGGTGCTCGGTTCGATCCTCGGCATCGGCGTGTTCGGTGGTTTCTACATCGTGCCGCTGTATGCGCTGATCCAGTCGCGCACCGCCGAGAACGAGCGTGCAAGGGCGATCGCCGCCAACAACATCCTCAACGCGCTGTTCATGGTGGTATCGGCGCTGGTGTCGATCCTCTTTCTCAGCGTCGCCGGGCTGTCGATCCCGCAGCTGTTCCTGGTCATTTCGCTGATGAACGTGGCGGTGAACAGTTACATCTTCAAGATCGTCCCCGAGTTCACCATGCGCTTCCTGATCTGGCTGCTGGGCCACTCGATGTACCGGGTGACGCACACGGGGCTCGACTCGATTCCCGAAGAGGGGCCGGCGGTGCTTGTCTGCAACCACGTATCGTTCGTCGATGCGCTGCTGATCGGCGGTGCGGTGCGCCGACCGGTACGCTTCGTCATGTACTACAAGATCTACAACCTGCCGGTGCTCAACTTCATCTTCCGCACGGCTGGCACGGTGCCGATTGCCGGGCGCAGCGAGGACCTGCTGGTGTTCGATGCGGCGTTCAAGCGCATCGGCGAGTACCTGCGCGATGGCGAACTGGTGTGCATCTTTCCCGAAGGCAAACTGACCGCCGACGGCGAGATCGACGAGTTCAAGGCCGGTGTCGAGCGCATCCTGCAGGACCACCCGGTGCCGGTGATTCCCATGGCACTGGGCGGGCTGTGGGGCAGCTTTTTCAGCCGTGATCCGCAGAAGGGGGTGTTCCGCCGCTTCTGGTCGCGGATCGATCTGGTGGCTGGCGCGCCAATCGAGGCAGCAGCCGCGACACGGCAGGTGTTGCAGGCCGAGGTTAAGGCGTTGCGCGGAGATAACCGCTGAGCTGATGAAGATCGAACCCGGCAAAAAAGCGCTGGAGGAGCCCGCCAATCGGCGGGCTCTGTCATTTCAGCCGTGGCTCATCTTCAGCCCGATCAAGCCGCAGATGATCAGCGCCACACTGGCCAGGCGGATCAACGCCATGGACTCACCAAACAGGATGATGCCGGCGATTACCGTGCCGACTGCGCCGACGCCGGTCCAGATGGCGTAGGCGGTACCCAACGGCAATTCCTTCATGGCCAGGCCCAGCAGGCCAAGGCTGACCAGCATGGCGGCGATGGTCAGCACGGTGGGAAGAGGGCGGGTAAAACCGTCGGTGTACTTCAGGCCGACGGCCCAGCCGACTTCGAACAGGCCGGCGAAAAACAGGATGATCCAGGACATATGACCCTCACGGATAACGGTGGGGGCGTCCCCGGCAGTAAGGCACGTAAATCCGGGGTCGTCCCCGGCGCGCACCGCTATTGTGCATGATGGGGTTGTGAGGGCAAGTCAGCTCGGCGGTCCATCCTGGGGTGCATGGCGAGCAGTCACGGGCATGGCCCGTTCCCACGGACTTCGCTGATCTGCTGGGATACCCCGGCGCTGTAGGGTGGGCTTTAGCCCACCAGTTGCGCTTGCTGCTAACGCCAGCCTACCTGTCGCGGTCATCCTTGATGCGGCGCAGCACGGTCGCCAGCATTGCGCCGGAGAGGTTGTGCCAGACGCTGAACAGCGCGCTGGGCACTGCCGCCAACGGCGAGAAGTGGGCACTGGCGAGGGCCGCGCCGAGCCCGGAGTTCTGCATGCCGACTTCGATGGACAGCGTTTTGCGCTGCGCCAGCGGCATGCCGGTCAGCAGGCCGGCCAGATAGCCCAGGCCGAGGCCGAGGGTGTTGTGCAACACCACCACGGCCATGATCAGCAGACCGGATTCGGCGATCTTCGCCTGGCTGGCCGCTACCACCGCCGCGACGATGGCGACGATGGACACCACCGACACCAGCGGCAGCACGTCGACAGCCAGCTTGACCCGCTCGCCCAGCAGGCGCTGGGCAACCAGGCCAAGGATGATCGGCAGCAGCACCATCTGCAGGATCGAGCTGAACATCGCCCAGAACGATACCGGCAGCCATTCCGAGGCCAGCAGCCAGATCAGTGCCGGGGTGACGATGGGCGCCATCAGCGTCGTGACGGCAGTGATGCCGACCGACAGTGCCACGTCGCCCTTGGCGAACCAGGTGATGACGTTCGAGGCCGTGCCGCCGGGGCAGCAGCCGACCAGGATAACGCCGACGGCAATCTCCGGCGGCAGGGCGAACAGCTGGCACAGCAGCCACGCCATACCCGGCATGATGATGAATTGCGCCAATACGCCGATCAGCACGCGCAGCGGGTGCCGGGCCACTTCGCGGAAGTCCTCGGTTTTGAGGGTCAGGCCCATGCCGAACATGATCAGCCCGAGCAGCGGCACGATGAATGCCGTCAGCGGCAGAAATGCACCGGGAATCATGAACGCCAACACGGCAAACAACAGAACCCAGATGGCAAAGGTGTTGCCGACAAAGCGGCTGAGGGCGATCAAGGCAGACATGGCGAAAACTTCCTATGGAGCCGTAGCAGGCTCCGGGGGCGGAGCGCTGTGCAGCCAGTTATTGTTGGATAGACAGCGGTGGCTGTCGGATGGAGCGGGGTATTTGGCTGTTGTAAGCGAGCAGCTGCAATTGAAAGGCTCGCGAGCTGGAGCCCTGCAAGCCTAGGCGGCCCCACAAAAATAGGCGAGAAACGCAGCGTAGCGAAGTAACAGCCAACGGCTGGCCCGTAGGGTGAGTGCAGCGAATCAAGCGGCCGGGGTCGCGGCCGGCTGTACTTTTGTACATGAGCATTACTCGTTTCGCTCGCCCTTCGGGCCGCACTGAAGTGCGTTAGCCGCAAGCGGCTTGCCGACCGGGCTGGCGATCCAGCCTATTTTTAACGCCGCAGGGCCGACGCGCAGTAACCTTTAGAGGCCTTGCGGAGTGTCTTCGCCGCCCAGGGCTTCAAACAGTGCCGGCAGGAACTCGATCAGGGTCAGCATCATCAGCGTGAAGCTGGCGTCCTGCTGGCTCAGGTCATCATCGCCGCCATCCTGCTCGGCCTGTTCCTGCAGCAGATCCTCGAACTTCAGACGCTTGACCACCAGCTTGTCATCGAGCACGAAGGACAGCTTGTCCTGCCAGCCCAGGGACAGCTGGGTGACCTGCTTGCCCGAGCTCATGTGCAGTTGCACTTCTTCGCCGGTCAGGTCCTGGCGCTTGCAGCGCACGATGCCGCCGTCTTCGTGGGTGTCGCGCAGCTCGCATTCGTCCAGTACGTGGAAGTCGGCAGCCGCTTTCTGGGCCTTGACCCAGTCGGTCATGGTGGCGCTTGGGGCGATCTTCACGGTCAGCGGGCGCACCGGCAGCGAGCCGATGGCTTCACGCAGGGTGGAGAGCAGGTCTTCGGCGCGCTTGGGGCTGGAGGCGTTGACGATGATCAGGCCCTGGGCGGGTGCGATGGCCGCGAAGGTCGCCGACTTGCGGATAAAGGCGCGGGGCAGGAAGGCCTGGACGATCTCGTCCTTGATCTGCTCGCGTTCCTTCTTGTAGACCTTGCGCATCTGCTCGCTTTCGATCTCGTCGACCTTTTCCTTCACGGCGTCCTTGACCACGCTGCCGGGCAGGATGCGCTCTTCCTTGCGCGCCGAGATCAGCAGGAAGCCCTGGCTTTCATGCACCAGCGGTGCGTCTTCACCTTTGCCGAACGGTGCGACGAAACCATAGGTGGCCAGTTCCTGGCTGGCGCAGGGACGGGCCGGCTTGGCGGCCAGTGCGGCTTGCAGTTTGTCGGTATCGAGGTCGATGTCCTGGGTGAGGCGGTAGACCAGCAGGTTGCGAAACCACATGAGCGGGGTGTCTCCAGTTAGCGGATGCGCGCCGCGGCGCGCAGGAAATCTTCAATTCGGGCGCACGGCAGCTGCGTCAGGCAGCGCATGGGCAGTCCGGCGGCGGCTGCAAAGAACGCCGCGCGACGATCAGACCCGCGCGAGGGCGCATTATTCCTTCCAGTGGTGGATTAGGCCAACCCTGTATAGAGCGCTGATGTGATTTGCCCGCCAAAAGGCAGTGATTGCTAAGCCTTTGGATCGCCAATAAATTTTTTTCACAAAGGGGGTTGCCAAGGGGCAGGTCGCTCTCTAGAATGCGCCCCACTTCGAGAGTGAAGGGTGATTAGCTCAGCCGGGAGAGCATCTGCCTTACAAGCAGAGGGTCGGCGGTTCGATCCCGTCATCACCCACCAATCGAGGTATGCGCAGCGGTAGTTCAGTCGGT
>JAAIGF010381698.1_pt1 | contig 23961 bp, 21 predicted proteins | sample 6487441 | NCBI WGS metagenome assembly JAAIGF01 (sample SAMN13974129, study PRJNA590717) | phyllosphere metagenome | biome: pepper field; feature: multiple bacterial spot infested pepper fields; material: pepper leaves; isolation source: leaves from pepper fields | host: Capsicum annuum ... | reverse complement strand
TCACCGGACCCGCAGCCGACGTGCTCGTCGAACAGGTCGCCGCGTTCAACGACAGCAACGACTACGACATCACCGTCGAGGCCATCTTCCAGGGCGACTACGCCGAGACCGCCGCGAAGCTCACCAACGCCGTTCAGAGCGGCGACACCCCGGTGCTCCTGCAGGGCGGCGACACCTTCTCCGCGTTCCTGCACGACTCCGGCCTCGCCACCGCGCCTGGGGAGGCGCCGACGTTCGACGGCGAGTCGATCGATGTCGACGGTATCGTCCCGGCGACCGCCAACTACTACACCTTCGATTCCGAGCTGTGGGCGCTGCCGCTCATGGTTTCCCAGCCGGCGATCTTCTTCGACCGCAGCGTCCTCGAGAGCGCCGGCATCGACGCCGAGAGCACCCCCGAGGACTTCGACGAGCTCTTCACCTGGGCCGACGAGATCCACGCTGCCACCGGCGCCCCCGGACTGGTGTTCCAGCAGAACGAATGGTGGAACGAGCAGTTTACCGCCGCCGCCGGCCGCGAGTACTGCACCCCCGGCAACGGCCTCGGCGCCGAGCCCGCCACCGCCTTCGACTACGTCACCGACGACCTCGTCGACCTCTGGACCCACTACCAGAGCTCCCTCGCCAGCGGAGCGATCGCCAACGTCGGCAGCGACGGCGCCGCCGCGCAGAACCTGTTCTCCTCCGGCGGCGCCCCCATGCTCCTCGCCTCATCGGCCAGCCTCGGCACCACCTCCGCCGCCGCAACCTTCGACATCGAAGCGCTGCCCTTGCCCATCAGCTCCGACGAGGGCGGCGCCGTCCCCGGCGGCAGCGCCGTCTGGATCCTCGGCGAAGGACACGAGGACAACGAGCAGGCGGCGGCCCTCGAGTTCGCCCGGTACATGACCTCCGCCGACACCCAGCGAACGTTCTTCGAAGCCAGCGGCTACCTGCCCAGCTCGACCGCCGCCGTCGAAGACCTGCAGAACGACGGCGACCTCAGCCAGCCGCAGGAGATCCTGCTCGAGCAGCTCACCAGCACGCCCAGCACCTCCGCTGCCGGCGGATGCCACAACGGCGCCTTCGGTCAGAGCCGCGCCGACGTCCGCTCCGCGATCCAGAGCATCGCCGGCGGCTCAGACGTCCGCGAAGCGCTCGAAGCCGCACAGGACAAGGGCGACAGCACCATCGCCGACTACAACGAGCGCGTCGGCCAGTAACCCGACAACGGAAGCGGCGCCGAGCAACACACTCGGCGCCGCTTCCTTGTCCGGGTGTGCGATAGACCATGGCTGTCCGTATGCCATCGCGGCTTCGCCTGGACAGTTGTCGCGTTCACGCCCTCGACTTCGCTGATGCAGCAGTCTGTTTGGACGCCCCTGTCGAGCGTTAGCGTGGGTACGGCACTGTGGCGGCTGGCCAGCTGGAGGCGTGCAGCTGGGTGAGGTTGTCGCGCTGGCGCTGCACTGCGTCGAGGGAGTCGGTGCGGAACGCCGTGGCGATCAGGGCGTCGCGCCAGTAGGCGTCCCAGCCGTCGTAGCTGGTGAACGCGCGCTCGGCGATCGGCTCGAGGAGCCGCCAGGTCTGTTCGGCGGAGAGGTATCCGCTGACGTAGGCGTATCGGATCCCTCCGATGGCTCGTTCGAGGTCGCCAGCGAGCAGCAGCCGGCCGGGAGCCTCGCCGGCCCCCTGAGCCAGGTCGAGGATGTCAAAGAACTGCACGCCGCTGAGCGCGGCGACACGGGTCATCATCTGCTCGCCGTGCTCGCCGGCTGCGACCTCAGCGAAACGTCGCGACAGCGGTCCGGTCGCGAGCGCGTCGGCGGCAAGAACCTCCGCATCGGTGGCTGAGGCAATCTTGAACTGCTCGTCGAGGGCCGCACGGTAGGTCTGCAACGACAGCACGGGCAGCGACGTCCACGGCGAGCCGGTCTGGCCGTCCTGGTACCGCTGACGGAGATCAGCGGGGAGCTCGGCGAAGGTCGGCGCGAACGCCAGCGACGAGTTCCAGCCGCAGTAGGAGAAGTCACTCGACGCGTCGAGCGCGAGGATCTGCTGCTGCCGCATCGTGATCGGAGCGCGGCCAGCCCTGATGATGTAGGCGTTCTGCGCCCTGCGCGGGCCGTCCGCGTCACGGATGGCGAAGACGATCACGCCGATGAGGAGGCCGAGGAAGAGCCCTCCGACGAAGGAGATGAACGGGTTCGAGAACTCCGTACCGTCCGGGTAGAACGTCAGCGCGATCGCGAACCCGATGATGCCGAGCGGTGCGGCGAAGGCGGTCAGCCCGAGAGCGCGCCGGCCCATCGCCTTCTGGTCCTGCCGGCGGGCGGCATCGATGACCGCGGCATGCCGTCGACGCCGACGCACAGGGAACTCGACATCGCCGACATGATTCTGCAGGGCCCCTCGAGTGTCCACAGCATCATTCTGCCCGGCGCCCCGACCGACGCTGCACGACGAACAACGGGACCGACTACCGGGTTTCCGGGTGTGCGATAGACCCATGGCTGGCCGTACACCTCAGGTGCTCGGCGCGGAGCGATCGTTCTACGTTCTGTAGTCTTGCCGGGACGAAGGGGCGTGCATCTTGCGGAGCAGGCAGGAGCGTTTAGGGCGCTCTGTGCTGTCCGCGGGCGTGAGCACCCTCGTCACTGCAGCCGCGCACTCGGTAGGTGGTGGCGCGTTCCCGGCACCGATGCTGCTGGCCGCGGTGTTCGTTGCGAGCGTGCTGCTGTGCTTCGCCCTCCTCGGTCGGCGAACTTCGCTGTTCGGCCTGGTGCCAGCCATCGCGGGCACGCAGTTCCTCCTGCATCTGGTGTTCTCGTTCACCGGTGATGGTGTGACGCTCGGCAGCGGTGCCGAGCACGCGGATCATCACGGGGCGGCCATCCCGATGGCGATCGACGTGTCGGCCGCGGCGCATCACGAGGGCATGCTCATCGCGCACGTCGTCGCAGGACTCGTCACGATCGCGTCGTTGCGGTTGGGCGTCGGTGCGATCCGCCAGGTGCTCGCGTCGTTGCTGCTGCGCCTGCGCGTGCTGCTGGCCCTCCTTCTGCGCCCGCTGCCGGTGCGCGTCGCCTCGGTACGCTTCGCCGTGTCGTCGACGGTCGGGGCGCTGCGCCGACTACTGCTGGCTGATGTGATCGCTCGTCGCGGTCCGCCGGCCGCCGTGTTCTCCGCCTGATCCCTGCACGCCTGCGCATCGCGCCGGTCGTGCGGTTCTCGCGCACCCTGCGGTTGCGGGTGCGCTCATGATCACGTGCCCGGCGCGCCGCCTTCGGTGGTCGGGCTGAACGCAAGGAACACGCATGCGCACGCGCATCTTCACCGGCACCGTACTGGCCGCTCTCACCTCGGCGGTGCTGGTCCTGGCCGCACCGTCCGCGGCACTCGCTCACGATCAGCTGATCGGTGGCACCCCGTTCGAAGGCGATGTCGTGGCGGCGGCGCCGGAGGAGCTCACGATGGAGTTCTCCGCGACGCTGCTCGATGTCGGCTCGCTCGTGCTCGTCATGGACGAGGACGAGACCGACTGGGCCGCCGGTGACCCGCAGCTGTTCGGCACCGAGGTGACCGTCCCGCTGCTGCCGGACATGCCCGAGGGGGTGTACGAGGTGCGCTGGCAGGTCGTCTCCTCCGACGGGCATCCGATCTCGGACGTCTTCAAGTTCGGGGTCGGCGACGTCGATCCGGCGCTGCTCGAGCGGGAACCGCTGCCTTCCGGCGGCGACGCCGCAACCGCAGCCGGCAGCGACGGCTCGGTGGATGCTGCTGCTGCTGACGGCGGTGACAGGGCGATGCTGCGCACGTCCCTGATCGCTGCAGGCGGCGCTGCGGCCGGCATCGTCGTGTTCCTGATCATCCTGTGGGCGCGCAGACGCCGCCCGAACACCTCTTCGCACTGAACATCATTTAAGGAATCACCCTCATGAACATCACCACCACCAGCACCACCAAGCGCTCCGTCGTCGCCTTCGCCGCTCTCCTCGCCGGCGGCCTGGCCTTGGCCGGCTGCAGCAGCACCGCCGACGCCGAGACCGGCACCACCACGACCGAGACCGCGGCGCAGGGCGAGTCCCTGTCGATCGTCGACCCGTGGGTGAAGTCGGCCGAGTCGGGCATGTCGGCCGCGTTCGGCACCATCGAGAACGACAGCAACCAGGACGCGACCGTCGTCTCCGCCGCCACCGAGGTGTCGCCGATGATCGAGCTGCACGAGACCGTCGCTGACGCCAGCGGCAACATGGTCATGCAGGAGAAGGACGGCGGCTTCGTCATCCCCGCCGGCGGCAGCTACGAGCTCACCCCCGGCGGCAACCACATCATGCTCATGGGCCTGAGCAACCCGGTCGTCGCCGGCGACGAGGTCACCTTCACCCTCGAGCTCGCCGACGGCTCCACGTTCGACTTCACCGCCGCCGCGCGCGACTACTCCGGCGCGAACGAGAACTACGTCGGCGACGACGAGGGCGGCATGGACATGGACGGTATGGACATGGGCGACGACGAGCACGCCGACATGGACCACTGAGCATGACCAGCGACCGGAACGATCAGCCCGGTCGCCGGGTCAGCCGGCGGCACCTCCTCCTCGGAGGTGCCGCCGCCGGCCTCGGCGGCCTCGCCGCCGTCGGCGGCGCCGCAGCGCTCGAGCGCGGCAACACCCAGCAGGGTGTCGCCGCGCCCCCGGCGGGCCTGACGAACATCGGCACCGACACAGTGCCCTTCCACGGCGCGAAGCAGGCCGGCCTGGAATCCACGCCGGGTGCGCACGCCCTCTTCGTCGCCCTCGACCTGCACCAGGGCACCGACGCGGCAGCGCTCAAGCGGATGCTACGGATCCTCAGCGACGACGCCGCCCGCCTCACCCAGGGCGATCCGGCGCTGGCCGACAGCGAGCCCGAGCTCGCCGCCGTCCCAGCACGCCTCACCGTCACCTTCGGCTTCGGCGCCGAACTCGTCCGTCGAGCAGCGGGGGAGCAGGCGGTGCCGTCGTGGCTGCGGCCGCTGCCGGCGTTCACCGTCGACCAGCTCGAGGAGGCCTGGAACGGAGGCGATCTGCTGCTGCACTTCGCCGCCGACGACAGCATGACCGTCGCCCACGCGGCCCGCATGATGCTGAAGAACACCCGCACCTTCGCCGACGTCCGATGGAGCCAGAAGGGGTTCCGACGCTCGCGCGGCTCCGAGAAGCCCGGCACCACCATGCGCAACCTCTTCGGCCAGGTCGACGGCACCGCCAACCTCGAACCCGGCGGCGACGACTTCGACCGCCTCGTTTACAGTGCCGGCCCCGCCTGGCTCGCCGGCGGCGGCACGAGCTTCGTGATGCGGCGCATCGCGATGAACCTCGACAAGTGGGACGAGCTCGACCGCGGCGGTCGCGAGCAATCCGTCGGCCGCACCCTCGCCAACGGCGCACCCCTCACCGGGGTGGACGAGCATGACGAACCCGACTTCGACGCCAAGACCCCGATCGGGTTCCCCGTCATCGGCGCCTTCGCGCACATCCGGCGGGCCCGCTCCGACAACACCGACGAGCGCATCTTCCGCCGCGCCTACAACTACGACGACACCCCCACCGGCGGTGCCGTGTCGAACTCGGGACTCATCTTCGGCTCCTACCAAGCCGACGTCAATGCCCAGTTCGTGCCACTGCAGCGCCGCCTCGACCAACTCGACCTGTTGAACGAATGGACGACCCCAATCGGCTCGGCCGTCTTTGCCATCCCGCCCGGATGCTCCCACGGCGGGTACATCGGAGACACGCTCCTCTGAATGGAAAGGGCCCCTCCTCGTGCCCAGCGAGCAGGAACCCCGCGAACACGCCCGCGAGATCGTCCGTCAGCAACGGGAGCAGGACCGCCACCACATCCGGCGGAATCGCCTCTTCGTTCAAGGCCGGATTGGAGTGACTCCGGGGGCGATCGTAGCGGTCGTTCATATCACCGTGTACACCGGCTTGGCGGCGCTACGGAAGAAGATCTCCGGTCCTCAAAGGATGCTGCCGCTCTCCCGCACCATCGTGGTCGAGATCCTTATCGGGTCAAGCGTCGCCGCTGCTGCGGTCGCGCCAACTCTTGCGGCCACTCACGTCACGCCTCAGAGCATGCATGATCGCTCGTGATGGTGGTGCCGACATGAGCATCGAGCATCGTGGGGATCTCCGCCCAGCCATGCTTTCGGAGAGCCTCTACCTGCGCACCGTCCCACAGCGCGACCAGACGCACCGCTTCTCGCCACGGAGAACCATCGAATTGTGTTCCATCGACGGCTCGCGCTTCGGCGAAGCGACTCGTGAAGTAGGCAAGCGTCCTCCGATACCGCTCCTCAAAGTAGGCATGCGCGGGATGCGCGGGTGATGCGGCCTCAGCGCTGACGGCTGCGTACAGCTCGATCAAGCCCGGTTCGCCTGCTGCATCACGCCGAGCTTCCGCGCCTATGTTGGCGAGTTCGGCGGTGGCGCTTGCGTACTTCTGGTCGGCGCCGCTTCGCGCAAGGAGCTCATCACGGCGTTGGAGGACAGCCGTGAGCAGCTGCTCTTTTGTGCCGAAGTGGTGCAGCAGTGTCGATGCGGAGACTCCGACTGATAGAGCAATGTCACGCACGCTGACGCCGTGATATCCGTGTCGAGCGAATTGCAAGGTCGAGTCGGCCAAGATTCGCTCGCGGCGCTCCCGACCGGGCCGGTAGCCCGCGTGCGGTACTGCGAGGAGGGAAAGCGACGCGTGCCCGCTGACACTCACTGCCCATGATGGCGTCTCCAAGCCCGGGTCCCTCGCACCGACGAAATCTGCCGGGTGGATCTCTTGAGGCAGGTATTGCGCCATGACCTGTAGGCCCGACCACAACGCGAGGTCACTGCCTAGGTCGCTGGTCGTGGGCGAGAGAGCATGGACTGCTTGACGGCTTTCGTCCAGCAGCTGCGCAGCCGGGCCGAACGAGGACGATGAGCCGGCAAGCGCCGCGCAGGCCGCGTCGAAACCTTTCACTTCGGATAGCACAGCCACGACAGCTGTCCAGTGGCGCTCTGCGGCGTCGAGTCGCTTCGCCGCCCGCTGTGCGCTGTCCGTGAGATCGGCGGCATAGGCCTCGAGGAGCGATGCTTTCGTCGCGAAGTGGCGGAGGAGTCCGGGGTGCGTGATGCCGGCCGAGGCTGCGATCTCCCGCAGCGAGAATGCCAAGCCCTGTTTGACCAGCACGTCGCCCACCGCTAGCACGATCGCTTCGCGGGTGCGAAGCGTGCTGGCGGAGCGCGTCGATGAGGGAATCACGATGATTATCGTCCCACGTGACAAGTTACCACTCGATCTAAAATCAGTTACCAGACGTTCGGATTTACCGTATGCTGTCCCGAAATCCGCTCTCATCCGAATCGAGGAAGTCATGACAACGTCGTCACCACAGGGGCAAGAAGCTGCCATCACATCGCCGCAGGCCAATCACAATCCCGGTAGTACGTACTTCGTCACCCTCGGATTCGCAACGTTCGGCCTCTATCTCGCGCTTCTGACCCCGATCTTCGTGTCGATGGCTTTCAAGCTGCAGCACATCACCGACACTCCTGGCGATGCTGTCGCCGCGCTTGGGCTCGTGACCGGGATTGGTTCGCTCTTTGCGATGTTCGCGAATCCGCTCGTGGGCCGGCTCTCCGACCGCACAACGTCCCGCTGGGGTCGCCGTCGGCCCTGGATCCTCGGCGGCGCGCTCGTCGGCGTACTGGCATCCCTGCTAATCGGCGTCGCGGCCGATGTTTGGGTGGTGCTAGTTGGCTGGTGCCTCACGCAGGCGGCGGTCAACGGTGCACTCGCCGCACTCAACGCGACCGTCCCCGATCAGGTGCCCGTCGCTCGCCGCGGCCTCGCCTCGGGGATTATCGGCGTGACGACCTCCGCGGCGATTCTCGGCGGCAGCTTCCTAGTCAACTTCCTCAGCGACGACGTCAGCCGCTTCGCGGCACCGGCCCTCGTTGGGCTCGTGGCGTCGATCGTCTTCGTGCTGCGTCTCGATGACAAGCGTCTCGCCGCAGTTCCCGCGGAGCGCTACGGCGTGCGGGAGTTCTTCGGGTCGTTCGTCTTCAACCCGCGGCGGCACCCCGACTTCGCCTTCGCCTGGCTCACCACCTTCCTCGTCATGTTCGGCTACGCCGGAGTCGCGACGTTCCTGCCCCTGTATCTGAGCGAACGATTCGGGATGGGGGAGCAAGAGGCAATCGGCATCGTCTTGCTCTGCAACCTCGCTTCCACCGCTGCGACTGCGATCTCGGGAGCTCTCGCCGGCGTCGGCTCCGATCGGTCCCGGCGTCGTCGCGTCTTCGTCGCGCTCGCCGGCGTGGTGATGGCGGTCGGCCTGGTGCTCATGGCCTTTGCCGCGACCGTAGAGATCGTGGTGATCGGACAGGCGCTTATCGGACTGGGCGCTGGAGCATTCCTGGCCGTGTCGCTCGCCCTCGCGACGCAGGTGCTGCCCAACCCCGAGGACACCGCGAAGGACCTCGGCGTGCTCAACATCGCCAACGCCTTGCCGCAGGCGATTGCTCCTGCCGTGGCGCCCTCGATCATCGCGCTTGGCGCGTTGACCCCGCTCGGCGGCTACACCGCCTTCTACTGCTTCGGTGCACTGGTCGTGCTCGCCGGCGCCGTCACCGTCTACAAGGTCAAGGGAGTCCGATGAATTCGTCTGACAACATCGACGAGCGCTACCGGGATCCGGAGCTGCCGGTCGAGGAGCGCGTCTCGATTCTGCTCGCGCAGATGACCGTCGAGGAGAAGGCCGGGCTCTTCTTCCACGACATGATCTCGATGAACGATGACGGCTCGCTCTCCTCGGGCGATGAGGAGTTCCATCTCCCGTCCAACGAGGAGCTGGTGACGGGGCGGCTGATGAGCCACTTCAATCTGCTGACCGGAGGCGACCCCGTCGCGATGGCGACGTGGCACAACCGTATCCAGGAGCTCGCGGCGAGCACTCGGCTTGGGATCCCGGTCACGATCTCGAGCGACCCACGCAACTCCTATTCCGACAACCCACTGGCCGGCCTTCTGGCTGGGAGCTTCTCGGTGTGGCCCGAGGCGCTGGGACTGGCGGCGACGCGCGACGAGGAGCTTGTCCGGCGCTTCGGAGATGTCGCACGGCAGGAGTACACCGCTGTCGGGATCCGGGTGGCGCTGCACCCGCAGGTCGACCTCGCGACTGAACCCCGATGGGCCCGTCAGCTCGACACCTTCGGGGAGGACGTGGATCTCGCTTCGCGCCTCGGAGCTGCTTATATTACCGGGCTTCAGGGCGGCGTGGTTGGCGGATCGTCGGTCGCCGCGATGGTGAAGCACTTCCCGGGCGGCGGGCCGCAGCTCGACGGCGAAGACCCTCATTTCGCCTACGGTCGGGAGCAGGTCTACCCCGGCGGGCAGTTCGAACTACATTTGCAGCCCTTCGAGGCGGCGTTTGCCGCCGGGGTCCGCCAGGTCATGCCGTACTACGGGATGCCGATCGGTACGGAGCATGAGGAGGTCGGCTTCGGGTTCAACAAATCGGTCATCACCGGGCTCCTACGCACTCGGTACGCGTTCGACGGCGTGGTGTGCACCGACTGGGGGCTGTTGACCGATGCCGAGGTTGCCGGGGAGCCCTTCCCTGCGCGCGCTTGGGGGGTCGAGCACCTGACGCAGCGGGGGCGCATGTGGAAGGCGCTCGACGCCGGTGTCGACCAGTTCGGCGGGGAAAAGTGCCCCGAGGTGTTGGTGGACCTGGTGCGCAGCGGTGAGGTGTCGCAGGAGCGCCTCGACGAGTCGGTGCGGCGCCTGCTGCGGGAAAAATTTGTCCTCGGGCTGTTCGACAACCCGTTCGTCGATGTCGAAGCCGCCGCGAGCATAGTCGGATCCCCAGCCTTCCTTGCTGCCGGCGAGGCGGCCCAACGCGCTTCGTTGACGCTTCTGAGCAACGACGGTCTTGACGACCGGGGCGCTGCGCTGCCGTTTGAGCGCGGCGTGCGCCTGTACGTCGAGGGCATCCCGGACGAGATTGCCGCCGAGTACGGCACCGTCGTCGCAGAGCCAGGTGACGCCGACATCGCGATCCTTCGGATCCGGGCCCCGTTCGAGCAGCGCGCGACCGTCTTCGAGAACTACTTCCACGCCGGATCGCTGGAGTTCGAGCACGACGTGGTCGCCCGGATCGCGAGGATCGCCATCGAGACCAGGACTGTCGTGGACGTGTTCCTCGACCGCCCGGCGATCCTGGCGCCGCTGGTCGAGGCCGTCGACGCGGTCGTCGCCAACTGGGGGGCGGGGCCCCGGGCCCTGCTCGACGTGCTCGTCGGCGACGCAGCGATGGGCGGCAAGCTGCCGTTCGACGTGCCCGCCACGATGGGCGCCGTGGAGCGGAGTCGTCCCGACGTGCCGTTCGACACCGAGAGTCCGCTCTTCCGTTTCGGTCACGGAATCAGTTATCCGGCCCGAGCGCGGCAGTAGCGGTCCGGCGCCCGCCGGACCGCGCTCGCGGCGCGCTACCGCGCGTTGTCGCACGCTCCACCCCACCACGAGAGGAATTACATGCTGACCCTTGAGACGGCCACGACGACCTTCACGGAGCGGTTTGCCGAGTCTGCGAAGCTCACCGAGCACGGTAAGCAGCTCATCCCCGGCGGTTACAGCCGCACCTCGTTCAACTTCGGTCCGCACGCCGTGTTCGTGACCGGAGGCAGTGGCGCCTACATCAACACAGTCGACGGGCACCGCCTCCTCGACTTCAACAACAACTTCACGGTCAACATCCTCGGCCACGGAGCCCAGGTGATCACGGACGCCATCACGAAGGCGCTCCCGACGGGAACCTCCTTCGGCAACCCCGTCGCCGAGGAAGCGGAGCTCGCGAGCATCCTCATCGAGCGCATCGCCTCCGTCGAGAAGGTGCAGTTTTCCTGCTCTGCATCCGAGTCGGTCATGAGCGCTGCTCGCATCGCTCGCGCGTACACCGGGCGGACGAAGATCGCTAAGTTCGAGGGCGGCTACCACGGCTTCACCGACCCTGTCAGCGTCTCCGTGCATACCCATGAAGCCGATGAGTACGGTCCCGAAGACGCTCCGCTCCCGGTCGCCGACGACGCCGGCGTGCCGCAGCAGGTCGTCGACCAGGTAGTCGTGCTCACGCAGAACGACATTTCTGGTACCGAGCGACTGCTGCGCCTCCACGCCGCGGACCTAGCGTGCGTCTTCGTCGAACTCGAGAGCGGAGCGGGCGGGCATGTCATGCTCACCGACGAGTTCGCGCATATGCTCCGTCGAGTCACGGCCGAGCTCGGCGTCCTGCTGATCATCGACGAGACGGCGAACCTCCGGGCCGCGTACCACGGCCTACAGAGTCTCTACGGTATCGACGCCGACCTCACCGTCATGGGCAAGATCATCGGCGGCGGCCTGCCCCTGGGAGCCGTCGGTGGCCGGGCCGACATCATGAGCGTGCTTGAAAACGGCAAGGTCGCGATCTCCGGAACCCACCACGGGCACCGTCTCGCCCTGATCGCCGGCATCGCGTGCCTGCGCGCCTTGGACCAGCGTGCCTACGCGCAGTTGAATGGGCACGCCCAACGCATCCTCGACGAGCTGAGATTGTGGGCCTCCGAGCGTCGGAGCCCGTTCACGATCTTCGGGCGCGGTTTCTCCTCACTCGCCTACGCCTATTGCAAGGAGCCCGGCCAGCAAGTCACCACGCACCGCGATTACTGGCATAAGGTCGACGCCGAAAAAACACAGGCGTTCTCCCTCGAGCTGGCCAACCGTGGGATCTTCCCCGTCGCGCGCGGTGAGCTCTCGCTTTCGCTCGCCATGACCGACGACGACATCAGCACTTTCATCGACACGGTCAAGGCGATCATCGTGGATATGGAGTCCTGACATTCAATGCGAGGTCGCCCCGTTGTCATCTTCGGCGGGGCGACTTCGCGTCGCGGCAAACGCCCGAGCGTTCGCCGAGCGAGTCGATCACGGGCTTGGCACGTGAGCTCGGCCGGCCCCTAACGGCTCAACCAACTGAATCCGTGCGAGAGCATCACTGCTTGGGCGAATCTGACATCGCCTGACGACTTGGTCATATCGGTCGACTCGTTCGTTCTCGCAGTCTCGCCCGCCTTTGCGGCGGATTCGCAAGACAACGCCCGTCACGCGGACATGTTCGGGATCCCCGCGTTCCATCAGGGGGTTGTGCTGCTCTTCCCTGATGGAACGCGTGATCAAGTGATGAATAGTTACACGTTGCTTTCCTTAAGCCACTGTTCGATCGAACGCGGCGTCAGGCCGAGCAGCTTCTGCGCGGAGCGGTCCTCGTCGATCACCTCTCCGGGCATCGCCCAACGGGCCTTATACGACTCGATGACCGGAACGACGCCGTCGGCGCCGAACAGGGGGATGATCAACTCTCCGTAGGCATCGGGCTCCTGGCTCTCGAAGACCACCGGGCGGTCGAGGTGCCGGGCGAACCCGGCAGCGAGGTCCTCACCGAGGAGGGCAGGGAGCGCGCCCGCGGACACGCTCCCGGTCACAGCATGATCAGTCAGCAGCTTCACGGCGATGTCCGCCATGTCGAGGTGTGAAACCCACGAGATCGCGTAGTCGGTCCGGATCGGGTATCGAAGAACGCCTTCCTCCCGCGCGGGAGCGACCGTGACCGGGAGCAGGAGGTTCTCGAGGAACGTCTTCGGCTTGATGACGGCGTACGAGACTCCAGATGCTTCCAGGGCTGCCTCGAGGACGCCGTGAGCAGTTCGGGTGCCGTCGGGCAAGACGGTCGGATACCCACTCGTCGAGAACACGACGCGACGCGGCTTCGCCTCGGCCACTGCTTGTCCGATCGTCGTGGCGAAGTCGACCTGCTGCTGCGGGCTCGCCAGGGGGAGGTGCACGAACACGCCATCGGCGCCGGCGTAAGCACTGACGAGCGACTCCTTCGACGCGAGGTCGACGGACACGGACTGCCCCGAAGCCTTCGACGCGTCCCGAACCGCCGCGACCGCGGCAGCATCCGTCGCGCGCAGCGCGGTGAGAACGGGGAGACCCTGAGCGCCCGTGGCGCCATGAATGATGAAAGTCATCCCTCTATGGTGCACACAATGCACTGGTTACATCAACTGCACTAATGCCGTATTGTCCGAATATGGCTTTTTCTGCTGATCGCTGGCCGGAGTGCGGCATTGCCCGATTCCTGACCCTGCTCGATGGCCCGTGGGCGACGTTGATCGTGCGCGAGCTCCTGCACGGTCCCATGCGATTCACTGAGCTGAAGGACGCATTGCCCGGCGTCAGCGCCCATACGCTGACCAACCGTCTGCGGAGGTTCGAGGCCTATGGCATCGTCACCCGAACGGTCTACGGGGAGATGCCGCCGCGTGTGGAGTACGCGTTGACGGACACCGGCGAAGCGTTGAGAGCCGTGCTCGAGGCGATGAATGCCTGGGCGCTGTCGGTGCCGGAAGTCGACGGGCATGAGGCAGTGCCGATCCCCGAGTCGTGTGCTGGCCAAGCTGCCGGCGTTGCGGTCAGTGCGGCCGCTCCCTGACCAAAGTCCGTTCTATGCGTTTGTGAACAGGTGCAGCGCGAGGGGCAGGGTCACCACGGCAAGGATCGTTTGCGCCGCGGTGATTGATGCGATCAGCCGGACATCGCCGCCCATCCGGCCTGCTAGGACGGTGGCCGAGGGCGCGGTCGGGACGGCAGTGATCAGAACGATCACGCTCAACAGGACACCCTCAACTTGCAGGGCATGCGCAATGGCAGTAGCAGCAAGCGGCAGGATCATCAGTTTCAGCAGGGTGGCGACGCCGATGTCGAGAACATCGCGGGCTCGGAACTGGAATGAGATCGCTGCTCCTGCGACCAAGGTTCCGGCCACGAGAGCTGGGGCAGCCAGCAGATCGAGTGGCGCTGTGGCGATCGGCGGCAGACCCAGGCCGCTGACGTTGAGCGCGGCCCCGACCAGGCAGGACAGAATCAACGGATTCGTGGCGAGAGCCCGCCATGCGGATGCCTTTCGAGCTGAGGCAGTGGGGGTGCCGAGTCGGATCAACGCGCTCACGCAGACGATGTTGATCAATGGCACGAGCACGGCGGTGGCGACTGCGAATGCGGCGACGCCCGCGGCCCCATGGATGGCATTCGCGAAGACGAGGCCCATGTATGTATTGATGCGGATGCTGCCCTGCAGGATCGACGTCGCCGCCGGACCGGGCGCGCGTATCGCCTTGCGAAGGAGGAGCACCGATGCGCCCACACCGAGCGTCGGGATAGCCGTACTGAGCGCCAGGGGACCCAGCGCGAGTCCGGTCAGATCGGCTCGCGAGATCGACGTGATGAAGAGCGAGGGGGTGAACACCCAGTAGCTGAGCCACTCGAGTCCTCGCCAGAAGCCGGCATCACGAAGCACGCGCCGACGAAGCAGAACGCCGAGGGCCAGAACGACGACGACCGGGATGATGCCCGAGATGATCAACTGCATGAACCGACCGTGATGCAATGAGTCAGTGCAGTTCAACCATGACAACATGACCGGCCCGCGGCTCGCCGCGGCGTTGAGCAACTTGGTGAGCTCGGAGCGATGGAGCACGGCGGCGTTGCGAGAGGTGTTGGTGGATCACGAGATTCGACGCCCCAGCATCGACGAGGAGATTGCAGGAGCTCTGCAGGCGTGGTCGTTGCTGCTCCGTGCTGCATTTCAAGCAGGATCGGTCGACGCTCGCTGCGATCGAGTCAATGAGCTCTTAGCCGCCGGTGCCGGGGCGGCCTATGTCTCGATGCATGATGGCCTGCGCCCTCACCTGCATTTCGCGGCGGACGAGGACACGATCGTCGCGAGAGTGCGCTCCGTGACGGCAGGGGGTCTTGCCGTGTTCATCGTCGAGGCGGAAGGAGACCGGCTCGGCTCCTGTGCTCGAGCAGGGTGCCAGATGGTGTTCGTCGACACGAGCCGCAATGGAAAGCGGCGCTACTGCAGCGCCCGCTGCGGCAACGCCGACGCTGTAAAGCGTCACCGCGCGAAGCTGCGTGACTGATTCATTCAACCGTGAGGCCGCAAACTTTGCGGCAACCGGTCAGGGCAGCCGCGGGAATGGGGATCCGTTTATGCCGGTGATGTGCGCATGCAGGGCAGCGGTGAAGGCAGTCGCACTACCCGAAGCCAGAGCTTCCACGAGCCGCGTGTGCTCTGCGATGACTTCACTGGATCGCGCGAGCAAACGATCGCCTTGCGCGAAGAGGAGGTAGCGCTGACGATCTGCGAGTCGTTCGTTGAGCTCGAGGAGCACGCTGTTACTGGCGACATCGACGAAGGTCTGGTGGAACGCGATCGATAGCTCGATGAATCCTCGAACGTCCCCGCCCTCAAGGGTAGACCGCTGCTTCTCGAGTTCGGGGCGGAGCCGCTCTGCGAGGGCCTGTCGCGCCTCGGGCGTCGCCTGGGACGCTCCGAAGGACTCCAACGCCAGACGTGCGGCAGCCACCTCATCGATCTCGGTATCACTGAGGCCCCGCACCAGCGCACCACGTCGCGGATAGGTGACGATCCAACCTTCGTCCCGCAGGCGTCCTAAGGCGGCCCGTACCGGAGTTCGGCTCACGCCGGTGGCCTTCGCCAATGCCGACTCGCTCAACATCCTGCCGCTGGCAAAATCGCCTTCGAGAATGCGGTCGCGCACCCAGGCGTACGCCACGTCCGCTGCGCTTCGCTCCTCGACCGCCTCGATCACCATGTAGGCCCTCTCGATTTCTTTCAGACAACACCACTGGCCGCAGATTGGACGAATCTGATCTAGTATCCCACTGGTATCCCAGCTGTGGATCATCGAGCACAAGAAGACTTGGAGAGACGGATGGCGATTCGGCGCGGGGACTCGGCCTCAGGAGAAGGTGGCGGCGTGCATGCGGAAGTTCAGCGCCGCACGCTGACGGTGCTGGTTATCGCGCAGATCGTCGGGACCGTGGGCGTCGGGGTGGCCCCCGCGATCGGAGTGCTGCTGGCCAGCGAGGTCACCGACAGTGAGGTCTGGGCCGGTTTGGCACGCTCGTTCAGCACGCTCGGCGCCGCTGTCATCGGCCTGCCGCTTGGGGCCCTCGCGGCGCGGCGGGGGCGACGGGCTTCGCTCGCAATCGGATGGTTCGCATCAGGCGCCGGCGGGGCGATGTTGACCGGCGCCGCACAGTGGTCATCGGTATGGCTCTTGTTCCCCGGCTTGTTCCTCATCGGCATCGGAGCCGCCGTCGCACTGCAAGCGCGCTTCGCCGCGACCGACCTGGCCGCACCCAAACACCGCGGGCGAGCCCTTGCCCTGGTCGTCTGGGTCGGCACGTTGGGCTCGGTGGTCGGCCCAAACCTCGCAGTGCCCGGCAGGTGGATCAGTGACGCGACGGGGCTCACGGTGTACGCGAGCGCGTTCCTCATTGCGGCCATCGCTTTGACTGCGGCTGGCGTCGTCACCACGATCGCTCTACGGCCGGACCCGCTGCTGCTGAGCCGCGGCGGGCGAGTCGCGCCCGCCGCACGCGCGCGCCAGGGCAGGGGCGGGATAGGTCGAATCGTGCAGGATCTACCCCGGAATCGTCCGCTGCGGACTGCCGTGATTGCGATGATCGTTGGTCAAGCCGTGATGGTGTCGATCATGACGATGACGCCAGTGCACATCCACCACCACGGCGGCTCTCTCGAGATCGTCGGAATCACGATCAGCCTGCACGTCGCGGGCATGTTCGCGCTCTCGCCCATCGTTGGCAGAATTTCCGATCGGCGAGGCCCGCACCTTGCAATCACAATCGGCGTCGTGATCTTCGTTGCGTCGCTCCTGATCTCGGCCCTCATGCCGCAACACACCGCCGCCGTCATGGTCGCGCTGCTGCTGCTCGGCATCGGCTGGTCCTTCGTCAACGTTGCCGGATCCGCGCTCTTCAACGCCAGCATCCAAGATGAAGGACGCGCAAGCGCGCAGGGTGGCATCGACGCTGTCTCGAACCTCAGTGGAGCGGGCGCTGCATTCCTCGCTGGCCCCTTGCTCGCCGCCACCAATTTCTCTGTGCTGTCGATGGTCGCTCTCGTTGTTCTCATCCCGCTCGCCGTCGTGCTTGCTGCATACAGAGGCCGGCCGGTGCTCGGTTGACCCGGGTTATTCGGACGTTCTTGGTGGGCTCCTCCGGCCATAGCGCAGTCGATCATGTCGGGGTGCTCTGACCTGACTTTGCGGCGAGTGCAAGATCGTCGAGAGAAGCAGTGCCGCTACGGTCAGGGCATGAGTTCGTCTGCGTCGACGCCGGGGAGAACACCAACCGCTTCGGATGTGGCGCGGCTGGCGGGCGTGTCTCAGAGCACGGTCTCCTACGTCATGAGCGGGAAGCGCTCGATCTCGGAGGCGACCCGCCTGCGGGTGCAGGCGGCAATCGATCAGCTGATGTTCCAGCCGAACGCGGGCGCGCAGGCACTGGCGGGCCGCCGAAGCGGCGTCATCGGTCTCGTCCTGCACTTCGATGAGTCGACGGATATGGCCGGCACCCTCCCGTTCATCAAGACCATCACCGCTCACGCCAGAGCGCGCGACTACGACGTCGTGCTGGTGACCGGCGATGACGGTGTCGCTGAGATGGAGCGACTTGCCAAGCGAGCGGTCGTCGATGCGTTCATCGTGATGGACATCCGCGCTGACGACCAACGGCTCGCTGCCGCCGCCGCGCTCGGCGTGCCGATCGTCCTGATCGGTGCACCAGACGACCCTCGAGGCCTCGACGCATTCGACTACGACGTGAGCGCCACTGCCGAGCTCGCCGTGGGAGAACTGGTCCGTGAAGGAAGCGAGCGCATCGTCCTGATCGGCGAAGCGCCCGAAGTGCTCGCGGAGAACTTCGGCTTCGTAGCCCGATTTGAAGCGGCCGTCGAGATGCACGTGCAGCGGCACAGCGTCGAGTTTGCGCTCTACCGGCCCCGTACCAACGACCTCGCGGGGTTCGACCTCGCCTGCGATGATCTGAGCCCGGCGGGCCGGCGAACCGGGGTCATCGCGAGGACGCCCCGAACGGCGGGGTGGGTGATCCACCGCGCCATGGAATGCGGACTGCGGATGCACCGGGACCTCGGCCTCGTGGCGGTGTGCTCCGATGCCGCAGCCGAAGGCTTCGGCATCGCCGTCACCAACGTGTCACCGGAGCCCGAGAGTGTCTCCATCGCCGCAATGGAGCAGCTCCTGCGCCTCATGTCCGGTGCCGACAACGTACGGGCCGAAGAGTCACGGTTCCTCGCGCCGCGCCTCACTATCCGCGCGACTACCCGCACATAACGCTTCGGCGTCGAGGCACGCCCCCTCTTGGCGAACGACAATTGGTCGTGTAGCTTTCGATGCGCATCGACTCGATGCGCATCGACGATGGTCGACGACGACCAGGAGAGAGCAATCACCATGACTCGACGGAGAGTTTCCCGGCAGTGGTTCGTTCCCGTGGCGCTGTTCTCGGCCGGCGCGTTCGCGCTGGCCGGCTGCGCTGGCAGCAGCGACGGCAGTGGCGGTGATGCCAGCAGCGTCCTGCTGCAGCGTCCTGCCGGTTCGACCAACGACACCGTTGTGTACGACGAGGTGCTCGCTGCGTGTGAGGAGTCGACCGGGATTACGGTCGAGATTACAGACGTGCCCTACGACGGCTACCTGGCGAAGGTGCTGCAGCAGGTGTCTTCGCGCACCCTGCCCGACGTGCTCATGCTCGATAACGGCGATCTGCCTCAGATCGCGTCCTCCGGCGCGCTGACGCCGCTGTCGGAGTTCGGTATCGACGGTGAGGACTTCGCCGAAGGAGTCGTCGAGGCCTCGACGGTCGATGGTGAGCTCTACGGCATGCAGCCGGTGGCGAACACGATCGCGTTGTTCGTGAACACCGACCAGCTCGCCGCGGCCGGTGTCAAGGTGCCGACGACGTGGGACGAGCTCCGCGAGGCCGCCGCAGCGCTGACCGGCGATGGCAAGTACGGTGTGGCGTTCTCCGCGACGGCGTCGGAGGAGGGCACGTTCCAGTTCTTGCCGTTCTTCTGGTCGAACGGCGGCGACGAAGCCGACATCGCGACCGAGGCCGGCGCCGAGGCGCTGCAGCTCTGGGTCGATCTGGTCGACGCGGGCTCGGCGAGCGAGTCGGTGCTCACCTGGACGCAGGCGGACGTCAACGACCAGTTCATCGCCGGCAACACCGCGATGATGGTCAACGGGCCGTGGCAGTTCCCGTCCCTGGACGAGGCTGAGGTGCCCTACGAGGTCGTCGCGATCCCGGCGCCGACCGCGGGGGAGGAGGTCGTTTCTCCGCTCGGCGGCGAGACCTGGACCGTCCCGGTCACCGGCGACGACGCGACGACCGAAGCCGCGGCCGAGATCGTCGAGTGCCTCGGTTCTGCGGAGAGCCAGCTGGCGCTCGCCTCGGGTCGCGACCTGGTGCCTACGCGCCTGTCGATCTCCGAGCAGTACGCCGCCGACAACCCCAAGATGGCCGGCTTCGTCGAGCAGGTGCCCGGCCTGCGAGCCCGGACCGCGCAGCTCGGCGCCGACTACACCGCTTCCAGCGAGGCGCTCTACACCGCGATCCAGACGGCGCTGACCGGCGGAGCGGACCCGTTCGCAGCACTCGAGCAGTCCGCGCCGTCCAACTGATCCGACCGGGTGTGGGGCGCACTCCGGTGCGCCCCGCACCCGCGTGAGGAGGAACGCATGACCACCACGACCACTGCGCCGAAGCTCAAACGAGGTGGGCGCTCATCGCTGCGCACCGATCGGCTGCTGCAGCTCGGATTCGCCGTCCCCGCCGCGCTCTACCTGCTGCTGTTCTTCGGCTACCCGATCGTGCAGAACCTCATCATGGGGTTCCAGGAGTACACGACCCAGACCTTCTACACCGGTGAGGCGCCGTGGGTCGGCTGGGACAACTACGCGCAGGTGCTCGGTTCCACCCAGTTCGTCCGCACGCTGACCAACACGGCGCTGTTCACCATCGTGTCGCTCCTCGCGCAGTTCGCCATCGGCCTCGCCCTGGCGGTGTTCTTCCGCCGCCGGTTCCCGCTGAGCGGTGTGATCCGCGCGTTGCTACTGCTGCCCTGGCTGATCCCGCTGATCGTCTCGGCGGCCGTGTGGCGGTGGATGCTGGACAAGGACTCCGGCGTCATTAACGAGCTGTTGAGCTTCATCACCGCCAGCGACGTCACGATCGGCTGGCTCACCGACGTGAACATCGCGCTGCCGGCGGTGATCCTCGTCAACGTCTGGCTCGGGATCCCGTTCAACCTCACCATCCTTTACAGCGGTCTGCAGGACATCCCCGAGGAGCTCTACGAAGCCGCATCGCTCGACGGCGCGAACGGCTGGCGCTCCTTCTGGTCCATCACCTGGCCGCTGCTGCGCCCGGTCACGGCCGTTGTCCTGATCCTCGGCGTCGTCTACACGCTCAAAGCCCTCGACGTCATCCTCGGCCTCACCGGCGGCGGCCCCGCCGGCGCCACCCAGACCCTCGCCACGGAGTCCTACCGGTACTCCTTCGGCCAGTTCGACTTCGGCGGCGGCGCCGCTGTCGGCAACATCCTCATCCTGATCTCCCTGGTCTTCGCCGTCCTCTACCTCCTCGCCAACCGAAAGGCGGTCGACGAATGAGCGCCATCCGCAGCGCCTCCCGAGGCTGGAGACGCCCCCTCGACACCGTCCTCGGCATCCTCCTGCTGGTCGTGCTGCTGTTCCCGATCTACTGGATGCTCAACGTCTCCCTCCAGCCCGGCGGGCGAGCCGTCGGGACCGCCTGGTTCCCGATCACTCCGGACTTCGGCGGCTACAGCCGTGCTGTTGAAGACCAGGGGGCGAACCTGCTCACCAGCCTGGTGATCTCGATCGGCAGCGTCATCTTCAGCCTCGCCGTCGCCGCACCCGCCGCATACGCGCTCGCGAAGTTTCGCTCACGGTGGCTCGACGTCCTCCTGTTCGGCATCCTCATCAGCCAGATGGTGCCCGGCATTGTCGTCGCCAACGCGCTGTACTCCGCGTACAACCAGCTCGGCCTGCTGAACAGCATCGGCGGGCTCATCATCGCCGACTCGAGCGCCGGCATCCCCTTCGGAATCCTGATCATGCGCGCCTTCATGGCCGGCATCCCGCAGTCGATCATCGAAGCCGCCCGCGTCGACGGCGCAGGCCCTCTGCGCACCTTCATCGCGATCGTCCTGCCCGTCAGCCGCAACGGCCTCATCACCGCCGCCGTGTTCACCTTCCTGTTCACCTGGGGCGACTTCCTCTTCGCCCTCACCCTCACCACCACCTCGGACGTGCGGCCCGTGACCCTCGGGCTGTACTCCTACCTCGGTTCCTACGTCAACGACTGGAGCGCCGTCATGGCCACCGCCGTCATCGCCTCACTGCCGGCGATCATCCTGCTCGTCATCGCCCAGCGCTACATCGCTGCCGGCGCTACCGGAGGTGCCGTCAAATGACCACCGCGACCTTCGGACCCGGCCACGCCGTCCTGTCCAAGACCACTGGAGCGCCGCTCCAGTTCACCGACCCGGCACAACCGCAGCGACGGTTCCTTCTCGACGAGCGCTCCGTGTGGCACTCCCTCGAGCACGAATGGGGCAGCGGCTTCGTCATCACCGACACCACCGCGGCACGATGGAACACCCCCGAGAGCCTCGAAGGATGGCCAGACGGCAACCGGGCCGTCCACGCTCTCGCCGAGGGCCTCCACCTCATCATCGACCGCACCTGGAATGCCGACCGTCTCACCGAGCGGTACACGTTCCGCAACACCAGCGAACACAGCATCCAACTCGACACGATCGGCATCCAGACCCCTTTCGCCGACCTCTACGAAGACTCGGCCCGAGCGATCGAGTCGTCCGTACACGCGCACGTCTTCACCGGTGGCCGTTGGTCCTGGGTGCTCGCCCAGCCCATGTCGGGCAGCGGGCGCAGCCTCGGCCTCATCGTCACCGAGGGAACCCTCCAGGCCTACTCGGTCGAATCCCGCAACCCGAACACCCTCTCGAACGCCCGAGGACACCTCGTCATGCATCCCGTCGACGCAGGGCGCAGCCCGAACGCCTTCGGCGGGCAGCAGCCCATCGCACTCGATCAGGGCACCGAATGGACCCTCGCATGGAGCGCCGGCTGGTACGACAGCAGCGCCGACTTCATCACGGACAGCAACGCGCCCGCCAATATTGACCGCGTCGCCGTCGCCATCGGCGAGCCGATCACCATCCGCACTGCCCAGGCCCCGCACTCGAGCACCCTGACCTTCAACCGGGACGACGATGAGACCGGCAGCTACACCGCCACCAGCGACCACGCAGGAGTGCATGAGGTGTGGATCGGAGCGGACTCGCGCACCGAAGTGCTCGTCCACGAGCCGCTGCTCGAGGTCGTGCGCAAGCGCGCCGAGTTCATCCTCCGTCACCAGCGCACTGGCGAACGCCCCGGTTCACTCGCTCACGCGCTGGTGCCGTACGACAACAGCACCGGCTTGACGCAGCTCACCGACAATTGGTCCGACTGGTCCGATGGCTCGGAACGCATCGGCATGGCCGTGCTGCTGCAGCAGGCCCGCGACCGGGGCCTCATTGGCGAGGAGGCCGAGGCAGCGTTAGACGGCTGGGCGCTGTTCGCTCGGGAACACCTGCTCGACGACACCGCCGCGCCGCGCCGAGGCTCCCAGGATCAGCACACCGGTGCACGGCTCTACGACTCACCCTGGCTGGCGATTTTCTTCGCGCTGCGCGCTCGTTCGCTCCGAGCGGGTCGTGCCGGCGAGGCTGGGCGCTCGCTCGATCTCGCCGCTCGCATCCTCGAGCGCGCCTTTGAGCTCGGCGCCGAGCGCTTCCTCGCCATCCTCTTCGGCGAAGCCGTCGAGCTCGTCGTCAACGACCTCGACGCGACCGGCCAAGACACCCGGGCAGTCGCTCTGCGCCAGCAGCTCATCGACAGCGCCCGACACTTCGTCACCACCGACGTCGACCTCCCCGCCCACGAGGTCGCCTACGAGCAGTCCATCGTCGCCCCGCTCATCAGCATGCTCAGCGCCGCCGAGCGCTTCACCGGCGACCCAGCCTTCACGCGAGCGATCGAGCAGCGGCTCCCGTGGCTGCTGGCCTTCGGTGGCCCGCAACCGCACGCCCGTCTCAAGCACATCGCGATCCGCCACTGGGACGGCTACTGGTTCGGCAGGCTCCGGCTCTGGGGCGACGTGTTCCCGCACTACTGGAGCACCCTCACCGCCGTGGCGCTGCTGCAGCTGCCGACGCTGTTGCGCACCGACGAGACCGCACAGATCGCGGACTCGATCCTGCACTCCAACATGATCAACTTCGATAGCGACGGATCCGCGACTTGCGCATTCGTGATGCCGAGCGCCGTCGATGGTGCCCCAGCGCACGTCGCCGACCCGCTCGCGAACGATCAGGACTGGCACCTCGTGATGTGGATGCTGCTGCGAGAGAACGAGGCCACTGCTCAGGGCTAGTGATCGCTCATGCCGTCGCGAGCCTGCCTGCAAACTTTGAATGCGCGTGCGACGACCGATGGTCGTCCGTATACGTTCGAGCGCCTGCGGGTGGGTTGCTGTCTGTCGTGCAGCGGAAGCGCCAATGCGCCCGGATGGAACCGACGTCTCGGGGGCAGAGGCCTCACCCGGCCCGACGTGCCGGCTTCTTTGCTACATCCGTTCGTGTCCTCCACGTAAGCGATCGATGATTCGGGGAGCGAAGGCCGCCCCGCCCAGGATTAAGCAGGCGAAGCCGATGAATGCCTGAACCCACGACCCGGCGGAGATCAGGGCGCCTGCAGCGACGACTCCGATTGCTGCGCCGAGCGTGTCTGCATTCGCCTGCAGGCTCATCCCGCGGGCGACCCGGCCGCCGCTGGCTTCCGAAACGAGGGTTTTCTGCAGTGGGTAGAGGAGGGCAAACGCGGCGCACATGACGATCCACAGGGCCGATACGACG
>JAAIGF010060572.1_pt1 | contig 23974 bp, 17 predicted proteins | sample 6487441 | NCBI WGS metagenome assembly JAAIGF01 (sample SAMN13974129, study PRJNA590717) | phyllosphere metagenome | biome: pepper field; feature: multiple bacterial spot infested pepper fields; material: pepper leaves; isolation source: leaves from pepper fields | host: Capsicum annuum ... | reverse complement strand
GCTCGACAGAGCGGAACCGAACGTAAGAGCAATGCGATAACGATGGCAAACCACTGCTCAAGCATGTGCAGCGAGCTGTCCAGAAAACTCGAGGCTAAAGCCTCTCCCACAATAGCTTTACTCACCGTCCGCTTCTGCCTTGTAGCAGTCTCCTTAATGTCGCCTAAAGATCGTGAACAGGTTCTTAAACGAACCGCTCTACGGTCGCGATCCAACCTGAACGTTTTACCGGCACCTACCTCAGATTTTGAACGGATGCACGAGACATCCACGCGAACCGAGGTAGCCCCATGAGCGAGACCATCACAGCCGGCGCCGAGCGCCGGACGATTTCCCTGTCGTTGAACGGCAGCCCTACCCAGGTCGAGGTGTACCCGTGGATCACGGCCCTCGATCTGCTTCGTGAACAGCTCGACCTGGTCGGCACCAAGAAAGGCTGCGACCACGGCCAGTGCGGCGCCTGCACGGTGCTGGTGGACGGGCAGCGGGTCAACGCCTGCCTGACCCTGGCAGTGATGCTCGATGGCCGCGAGCTGACCACCATCGAAGGCCTGGCCACGGGCGATGAGCTGCATCCCATGCAGCGCGCCTTCGTCAAACACGACGCCTTTCAATGCGGCTATTGCACGCCCGGGCAGATCTGCTCGGCGGTCGGCCTGGCCAATGAAGGGCGGGTCGGCGACACCGCCGATATCCGCGAGCGCATGAGCGGCAACCTGTGCCGTTGCGGCGCCTACAGCAACATCCTGGCGGCCATCGAAGAAGCACTGCCCGAAAGCGAACAGGCGGTGCGCCCATGACGCCCTTCGCCTACAGCAAGCCTGCGGCCATCGATGAAGCGGTGCGCCTGGCCGGGCCGGACAGCCATTTCATCGCCGGCGGCACCAACCTGGTCGACCTGATGAAGGAAAACCTGGTGCGCCCCAAGCGGCTTATCGACATCAACGCGTTGCCGCTGCGTGACGTGACCGCCACCGCCGACGGCGGTCTGCGTATCGGCGCCCTGGTCGGCAACGCCGAGCTGGCCTGGCACCCTGAGATCGAACGGCGTTATCCACTGCTGGCCCAGGCGCTGCTCTCCGGCGCCTCGCCCCAGGTACGCAACATGGCCAGCGCCGGCGGCAACCTGCTGCAGCGCACCCGCTGTCATTACTTCTATGACGCTCAGGTACCATGCAACAAGCGCGAACCTGGCAGCGGCTGCCCGGCCCGCGAAGGGCTGAACCGTAACCATGCGCTGTTCGGCGCCAGCGAGCACTGCGTGGCCGTGCACCCATCGGACTTCTGTGTGGCCCTGGCCGCCCTGGATGCCCAGGTGCTGATTATCGGCCCGCAGGGTGAGCGCCGCGTGCCGATGAGCGACTTCCATCGTTTGCCTGGCGATACCCCGCAGCGCGACACGGTATTGGAGCCAGGTGAGCTGATCCTTGCCATCGAGCTGCCGGCCGCAGGCTTCGCCGGGCATCACGCCTACCTCAAGTTGCGTGATCGCGCTTCGTTCGCCTTCGCCCTGGTGTCGGTAGCCGCGGCACTCGAGCTGGACGAGGGCGGGCAGATCCGCCAGGCGCGTATCGCCCTGGGCGGCGTCGCCCACAAGCCATGGCGTAGGGCGGACGTGGAGGCCAGCCTGGTCGGCCAGCCCGCCACGCCCGAGCACTTCGCGGCGGCCGCCGAGCTGCTGCTCAAGGATGCCCAGCCGCTGGCCCACAATGCCTTCAAGGTCGAACTGGCGCGCCGCGCCGTGGTTCGCGCCCTGACCACTGCCGCAGAAGGAGCCCGCCCATGAATGCGCGAACCCTCGGCCAACCGCTGGACCGCGTCGACGGCCCACTGAAAGTCAGCGGCCAGGCGCGTTATGCCGCCGAGCATCCGGCCGATGACCTGCTGCATGGCAGCGTGATCTGCAGCGTGATCGCCCGTGGCCGTATCACCGCTATCGACGCCTCGGCGGCGCTGGCGCTGCCCGGTGTCAAACTGGTGCTCAGCCACCTGAATCGTCCGCCCATGGCCCAGGACGACGAGAGCTACGAAGACGACGATGCTGCCGACGGCTCGCCATTTCGCCCGCTGTTCAACGAGCGTATCCGCTACAGCGGCCAGCCGGTGGCCCTGGTGGTCGCCGATACCCTGGAGCTGGCCCGTCACGCCGGCTCGCTGGTGCGCATCAGCTATGAGCAGCAGCCCCATGCTACCGATCTGCGCGAAGCCCTGAGCGAGGCGCATGCCGCGCCCGCCGAACTGCCCACGCCGCGTGGCGACGCCGATGGGGTGATCGCCGGTGCACCAGTGCGCCTGGAGCTGGAATACGAGTTGCCCAGCGAATATCACCACCCAATGGAGCCCCACGCCTCGACGGTGATCTATCAGGCCGATGGCAGCCTGCTGGTGCACGACAAGACCCAGGGCCCGCAGAACAGCCAGCGTTACCTGGCCGATGTGCTCAAGCTCGAACCGGATCGCGTGCGCATCAAGTCATCCTTCGTGGGGGGCGCCTTCGGTTCCGGCCTGCGCCCGCAGTACCAGCTGCCCCTGGCTGCCATGGCCGCACTGAAGCTGCAGCAGTCGGTGCGCGTGACCCTGACCCGCCAGCAGATGTTCACCTTCGGCTATCGACCGCGGGCGGTGCAGCACCTGCAACTCGGCGCCGACGAAAATGGCAAGTTGCGGGGCCTGGTGCACGAGGTGATCGCCCAGACCTCGCGCTTCGAAGACTTCACCGAGCACGTCGCTGAATGGTCGGGAATGCTCTACCACTGCGATCACGTGCGCCTGGCCTACCGGCTGGCGCCGCTGGATGTCTACACGCCTCTGGACATGCGCGCGCCGGGCGCTGCTACCGGCGTTTACGCGTTGGAGTCGGCAATGGACGAACTGGCCTGGGCAGCAGGGGTAGACCCGGTGCAACTGCGCCTGACCAACTACGCCGAAACCAACCAGAACGAAGGCAAACCCTATTCCAGCAAGGAGCTGCGCGCCTGCTACCAGCAGGGTGCCGATGCCTTCGGTTGGAGCAAGCGCAGCCCGCAGCCGCGCAGCATGCGCGAGGGCGACCAGTTGATCGGCTACGGCATGGCCACTGGCGTGTGGGAAGCCATGCAGATGCCGGCCAGCGCCCGTGCCAGCTTCACCGCCGATGGCCGTCTGGTCGTCGCCAGCGCCACCTGTGACATCGGCCCGGGTACCGCCACGGTGATGACCCAGATCGCCGCCGACGTGCTGGGGATGGAGCCGTCCCAGGTGGAGTTTCGCCTCGGCGACTCCAGCCTGCCCAAGGCGCCACTGCAGGGCGGCTCTTTCACCGTATCGTCGGTGGGCAGTGCGGTACGCGAGGCCTGCATGGCCCTGGCCGAAAAACTCTGCGAGGCGGCGCGGCAGTGGCCGGAAGCGCCGTTCAGCGATGGTGCGGCGCTGCGTTTCAGCGCTGGCCGCGTGCAGCAGGGCGAAGATGCCAGTCGTGCGGTCGAGCTGAGCGCGCTACTCGCTCGGCACGGTAGCTTGGAGGTCGAGGTACAGGCGCAGCCTGGCAAGCAGCGCGAGCGCTACGCCAGTGCCAGCCACTCGGCGGTGTTCGTTGAGGTGCAGGTGGACGAGGCGCTGGGCACGGTAAGGGTTACCCGGGTGGTCAGCGCCATCGCCGCGGGCCGGGTGATCAACCCGAAAACCGCACGCAGCCAGATCCTTGGTGGCGTGGTGTGGGGTATCGGCATGGCCCTGCACGAGGAGGCGATGATCGACCATGGCCTGGGGCGCTGCATGAACCACAACCTGGCTGACTATCACCTGCCGGTGCAGGCCGATATCGGCGATATCGAGGTGATCTTCGTCGAGGAGAACGACAGCATCATCAACCCGCTGGGCTCCAAGGGCGTGGGCGAGATCGGTATCGTCGGGGTTGCCGCGGCGGTCGCCAATGCGGTCTACCACGCTACCGGCAAGCGCATCCGCCAGTTGCCGATCACCCTCGACAAGCTGCTTTGACGGTTGTCGATGACGGGTTCGCCGAGGCGCGCCCGTCATCGTTCTGTCTCGGTTCGTTGCGTATCACCAGCCAGATCCCCAACCCCGAAATGACCGTGCCCAGGCCCATCAGCCAGGACAGCGGCTCGCCGAACATCGCCCAGGCCCACACCAGGGTCAGCGCCGGGCTCAGGTACAGCACGCTGGCCACCCGCGTCGGTGTCGAGCGCTTCAGGCACAGCCAGTACAAGCCGTAGCCGCCTATGGTGGAAACACTCGTCCACAGCACGCTCAGGGCGAAGCCGCTTGAGGGCACCGGCATCAGGCTGCCGTCCATGGCGGCCAGCAGTGCGAACGGCACGCAGCAGATGCAGCATTGCAGCCACAGGTTGCTGAGCAGGTCGAGGGAGGCCGCGGCCTTGGTGCGTTTCTGCCACAGGGTGGCGACCGCCAGCGAGAGCATCCCCAGCAGTGGCAAACCATAGGCCCATAGCGGCGCATCGCCCCAGGCCAGTGCATCGGAGGTGGCCAGCACCACGCCGGTCAGGCCGGTGATCAGGCCGAGCCAGGTGCGCCAGCCCAGGCGCTGCTGGAGCACCAGCACGCTGAGCAGCGCGACGCCGATGGGCAGCAGGTCGGCCAGCAGGGCGGCGAGCCCGGCCGGCACGCCGAGGGCGATGCCCTGAACCACGCCGGCGAGGTAGCCGCCCATCGCCAGCAGACCGATGCCGGCATGGGGCAGTAGGTTGGCCGGTGAGGTGTGGCGCAGGCGCGGCAGCGCCCAGGGCGACAGCAACAGCGCGAACAGCAGGCTGCGCCAGAACACCACCAGCAGGGCCGGCGCATGGTCGATGGAGAAACGCGCGCCGATGAAGCCCGAACTCCAGATCACCACCAGGGCCGCTTCGAGAGCCAGCAGGGGAATGGCGACAGGCCAGAGGCGAGCGGTATGGGTAACGGACATGAGGGATGACCGGATAAAGGATGTAGGTGCAGGCTACGAAAGCGGGGTAATCTAATAAATCAAAATATATTTAATCAGTGGTTCGGAATTATTGAACGATGAATGCCGTACTCGACATCGAGCTGGTCCGCACCTTCCATGCTGTGGCGCGCAGCGGTCGCTTCAAGGCGGCAGCCGAGCTGCTGCACAAGAGCCCGGCAGCGATCAGTGTCCATATCCAGCGTCTGGAGACGGTCGCCGGTGGCCGCCTGTTTGATCGTGACAACCAGTCGGTAAGCCTGACGGCCCTTGGCAAGCGGCTGCTGCACTCGACCAGCGAGCTGCTCAACACCCACGACCGGGTGCTTGCCGAGCTGCACGGGCCGCGGCTGGTCGGGCGCATCCGCCTGGGGATACCCGACGAGTACGCCGCCCATGTGATCCGCGACATCCTGCCGATCTTCGCGGCGGCCTGGCCCAATGTGGTACTGGAGGTGAAGACCGCCTCCAGCTATACGCTGCGCGACCAGGTGCAGGCCGGCAAATTGCACGGCGCGGTGCTCACCCTGCCGCTGGGGCAGCGCGAACCCAGGGCCCAGGTGCTGGTCGCCACCACGCCGGTATGGGTCGCGGCGGCGTCCTATCCCCAGGCATGGAACGAGACGCTGCCGCTGGCCATCCACGCGGCCGATTGCCCCTATCGCAGTCTGATGCTGGAATCGCTGAAAGCGGCGGGTCACAGCTGGCGGGTGGTACTCGAGAGCCCTTCCAGCCAGGCCATCAGGGCCTGCGTCGAATCGGGCTTGGCGATTACCCTGATGGATCGCGCGAAGATGAGCAGCGCCATGCGCATCGTCGAGGCGCTACCCGAAGCGGCCGAGCACGAGGTGGTGTTCCTGCGCTCGGTCCAGGCGCAGCACGACGAAGCCCTGGAGCTGTTGGCCCAGGCCATTCATCAGCATTTTCGCCTCTGATCAGCGGTGCTTGGTGCTCGAGCGCAGCTTGTAGCGTTCGCCCGGGTGAAGCAGGCGCACGTAGCTGATCAGATGCTCGTCCGACCAGGTGCGGCGGATCATCGACAGGCAGGCAGCGCCCGGAGCTATATCCAGCCATTCGGCGGTACGGGCGTCGGCGTGCACGGCCTCGACCACATGCTCCACGTCACTGATCGGGCAGCTGGCGACCAGCACTTCGTTGGGGGTCTGCTTCGAGAAGTTGCTGCTCAGGTAGTGGGGCACCCAGCGCGGATTGACGAAGCGATCCTCGAGCTGGATCGGCACGCCATCTTCCAGGTGCACGAGGATGCTGTGAAACACCTCGGCGCCGATACGCAGGCCCAGGCGCAGCGCCACCTCGTCATCGGCGGCCAGCGCTTCGCTGCGCAGGATGCGGTTGGTGTAGGCGTGACCGCGGGCGCGCACTTCGGCGGCGATGTTCATCACCTCGTGCAGTGACGACTCGGACTTGCGGTCGGTAACGAAGGTGCCCAGGCCCGCCTGGCGGATCAGGTAGCCCTGCTGCACCAGGTTGTTGATGGCCTTGTTGGCGGTCATGCGGCTGACCGAGAAATCCCGCGCCAGCTGCTCCTCGGGCGGGATCTGGTGATGCAGCGGGTAGTCACCGTTGCCGATGCGCTCGAGCAGAAAATCCTCGATGGCCTTGTAGCGCGGGGTGGAACTGGTCACGGCAACTCCTTGGTAATGCCCGGTGCGCGGATGATAGCGGAGCTGGCGCCACGCTCCCACTTGCGGGAGCGGGCGCGAGCCAGGCGTATCAGCCTACCGACGGCAACATGCCGGCCGGCAGCAACGGCGTCAGCACGCGCTCGGCCAGCAGTTCGTCGGCGACGGCGATGTCCGGGGCGAAGAAACGGTCCTCGACGTAGTACGGCACCTTGGCGCGCAGGGTCTGGCGTGCCTGCTCCAGCGCTGGCGTGCTCTGCAGGCCCTCGCGGAAGTCCAGGCCCTGGCAGGCACCCAGCCACTCCACGGCCAGCACGCCACGGGTGTTGGCAGCCATGTCCCAGAGGCGCTTGCCGGCAGCCGGGGCCATGGACACATGGTCTTCCTGGTTGGCCGAAGTCGGCAGGCTGTCGACGCTGTGCGGATGGGCCAGTGCCTTGTTCTCGCTGGCCAGCGCTGCCGCCGTCACCTGGGCGATCATAAAGCCGGAATTCACCCCGCCATTGGCCACCAGAAACGGTGGCAGCTGCGACATATGCTTGTCCATCATCAGCGAGATACGCCGCTCGGACAGTGCGCCGATCTCGGCGATGGCCAGGGCGAGGTTGTCGGCGGCCATGGCCACCGGCTCGGCGTGGAAGTTGCCACCGGAAATCACCTCGCCTTCGGCGGCGAATACCAGCGGGTTGTCGGATACCGCGTTGGCTTCCACTGCCAGCACTTCGGCGGCCTGGCGCAGCTGGGTCAGGCAGGCGCCCATGACCTGGGGCTGGCAGCGCAGCGAGTAGGGGTCCTGCACCTTGTCGCAGGCGGCATGGGAACGGCCGATTTCACTGCTGTCGCCGAGCAGGTGACGGAAGGCGGCCGCCGCGTCGATCTGCCCGCGCTGGCCGCGGGCGGCATGGATGCGCGCATCGAAGGGCGAGCGCGAACCCAGCAGCGCCTCGACGCTCAACGCGCCGCAGACGCTGGCCGCGGCGTACAGGTCCTCACCCTCGAACAGGCCGCGCAGGGCGTAGGCGGTGGACACCTGGGTGCCGTTGAGCAGGGCCAGGCCCTCCTTGGCGGCCAGGGTCATCGGCTCCAGGCCGGCGATGGCCAGCGCCTCGCTGGCCGGCAACCACTGGCCCTGGTGCCGCGCCTGGCTTTCACCGAGCAGCACCAGCGACATATGCGCCAGCGGCGCCAGGTCACCGGAGGCGCCGACCGAGCCTTTCAGCGGTATATGCGGGTAGACCTCGGCGTTGACCAGGGCGATCAGCGCGTCGATCACCTGGCGGCGGATGCCCGAGAAGCCGCGCGCCAGGCTGTTGATCTTCAGCAGCATGATCAGCCGCACCATGGCGTCGCTCAGCGGCTCGCCGATGCCGGCGGCATGGGACAGCACCAGCGAGCGCTGCAGCTTTTCCAGGTCGGTATTGGCGATGCGCGTGGAGGCCAGCAGGCCGAAGCCGGTGTTGATGCCGTAGGCGGTGCGGCCCTCGGCGATGATCTGGTCGACGCAGGCGACGCTGGCTTCGATGGCCCCATGGGCGCTGGCGTCCAGGCTCAGGTGCACGGGAGCCTGGTAGGCGGCGCGCAGGTCGGCCAGGGTCAGTTGGCCGGGTTTCAGGTTCAGGGTGGTCATGAGGTGTGTGTCCAAAGAGCGTGTTCAAAGTCTCGCGAGCTAGAGCCAAACGGTGGCGCAAATGGCTGAGGACGCGGAGTTTACGAGCTGTAAATGAGCAGTCCGAAGTCGTTTGCAACGCCGTTTGGCCGACGCGCAGCAGACTGTGGACATGCTCTCAGCCGATCATCGGCAGGTTCAAACCCTGCTCGCGGGCACAGTCAATGGCAATCTGGTAGCCAGCATCGGCATGACGCATCACCCCGGTGCCCGGGTCGTTGGTCAGTACGCGGGCAATGCGCGCGGCTGCTTCATCGCTGCCATCGCAGACGATGACCATACCCGAATGCTGGGAGAAACCCATGCCGACGCCGCCGCCATGGTGCAGCGACACCCAGGTGGCGCCGCTGGCGGTGTTGAGCAGGGCATTGAGCAGCGGCCAGTCGGACACCGCATCGGAGCCGTCCTGCATGGCCTCGGTCTCGCGGTTGGGGCTGGCCACCGAGCCTGAGTCCAGGTGGTCGCGGCCGATCACCACCGGCGCGCTCAGCTCGCCCGAGCGCACCATCTCGTTGAAGGCCAGGCCGAGCTTGGCGCGCTGCCCCAGGCCGACCCAGCAGATACGCGCCGGCAGGCCCTGAAAGGCGATGCGCTCGCGGGCCATGTCCAGCCAGCGGTGCAGGTGGGCGTCGTCCGGAATCAGTTCCTTGACCTTGGCGTCGGTCTTGTAGATGTCCTCGGGGTTGCCGGACAGCGCCGCCCAGCGGAACGGGCCGATGCCGCGGCAGAACAGCGGGCGGATATAGGCCGGCACGAAGCCGGGGAAGTCGAAGGCATTGCTCACGCCTTCTTCCTTGGCCATCTGGCGGATGTTGTTGCCGTAGTCGAAGGTCGGCACGCCCATCTTCTGGAAGTCGAGCATGGCCTGCACGTGCACGGCCATGGACTGCTTGGCGGCCTTGACCACGCCAGCCGGATCGGTGGCTGCACGATCCCTGTATTCGACCCAGCTCCAGCCAATCGGCAGGTAACCGTTGAGCGGGTCGTGGGCGCTGGTCTGGTCGGTGACCATATCCGGGCGCACGCCACGGCGTACCAGTTCCGGGAGGATTTCGGCGGCATTGCCCAGCAGGGCCACGGAGATGGCCTTGCCTTCAGCGGTGTACTTAGCGATGCGCGCCAGGGCGTCGTCCAGATCGGTGGCCTGCTCGTCGACGTAACGGCTGCGCAGGCGGAAATCGATGCTGCTCTGCTGGCATTCGATGTTCAGCGAGCAGGCGCCGGCCAGGGTGGCGGCCAGCGGCTGGGCACCGCCCATGCCACCCAGGCCTGCGGTCAGCACCCAACGGCCCTTGAGGTTACCGGCGTAGTGCTGGCGACCGGCTTCGACGAAGGTCTCGTAGGTGCCCTGGACGATGCCCTGGCTGCCGATGTAGATCCAGCTGCCGGCGGTCATCTGGCCGTACATGGCCAGCCCCCTAGCATCCAGCTCGTTGAAGTGCTCCCAGCTCGCCCAGTGCGGCACCAGGTTGGAGTTGGCGATCAGCACGCGCGGTGCATTGGCGTGGGTCTTGAACACGCCGACCGGCTTGCCGGACTGCACCAGCAGGGTCTCGTCGTCATTCAGGTTGGTCAGGCTCTCGACGATCTTGTCATAGCACTCCCAGTTACGCGCGGCACGGCCGATGCCGCCGTAGACCACCAGCTCCCTGGGGTTCTCGGCCACCTCCGGGTCGAGGTTGTTCATCAGCATGCGCAGCGGCGCTTCGGTCAGCCAGCTCTTGGCGGTGAGCGTGGTGCCGCGCGGGGCGCGGATTTCGGTGTCGCGGAACTTGGTCATGGTGCGGGCTCCTGTGGAAACGGTTCAAGGGTGGGCGGTCAGAGCCAACCCAGAAATCGGGCGAGGTAGGCCAGGGGGATGGCCAGCAGCAGGCTGAGCAGGGTGCGCTGCAGCCAGATCAGCAGCAGGTGCCCCAGGCTCAGGGGAATCCGCGTGGCCAGCACGCAGGGAATCGAGGCGGAGAGAAACAGCACGCTGCTGACCGAGACGACGGCGGTGACGAACTTCACCAGCACGTCGGCATCCTTGAGCAGCATCGCCGGCAGGAACATCTCCGCCAGGCCGGCGGACAGGGCGCGGGCCACCTGCATCGGCTCGTCCAGGCCGAACAGCCAGGTCAGCGGGTAGAGCAGCAGGCCGAGGGCGTCGAACAGCGGCGTGTACTTGGCGGCGAGCAGCCCGAGCAGGCCGACGGCGAGAATGCTCGGCAGGATGGCGGCGGTCATGCGCAGGCCGTCGACGAAGGTTTCGCGCAGCGCCGAGCCCAGCGACGGCGCGCTGCCGGCCTGCTGCATACCGGCGCGCCAGGCGCTGCCCAGGCGGCTCTCGCCGGGTTGCAGTTGCGCCTCGGGCGTGGACTCGGACGGCAGCCGCGACAGCGGGTAGATGCGCGCGCTGATCGCGGTGACGGCGAAGGTCACCGCCATGGCGCCCCAGAAATACAGGTTCCACTGGCCCATCAGGCCCAGGGTCTTGGCGATGATCACCATGAACGGCGCCGACACCGTGGAGAAACCGGTGGCGATGATCGCCGCCTCGCGCACGCTGTAGTGGCCCTGCTGGTACATGCGGTCGGTGATCAACAGGCCCACCGAGTAGCTGCCGACGAAGGAGGCCACGGCGTCGATGGCCGACTTGCCCGGTGTGCGCCAGATCGGCCGCATCACCGGCTGCATCAGCACGCCGATCAGCTCCAGCAGGCCGAAGCCGATCAGGAACACCAGGGCCAGCGAACCCAGCGGCACGATCAGCGCCAGGCTCAGCACCAGCTTCTCGAACAGGAATGGCAGCATGTCTGGCTGGTACAGCGCCTCTGGGCCGAGCTGCAGCAGGTAGGCGACGCCGATCAGCAGGCCGCACACCTTGAGCACGCTGAACACCCTGTGGGTCAGGCTGCGCCGCCAGCTGCCGTCGAGCCAGGGCGCCAGCGCACCGTAGAGCATGAACAGCAACGCCACACCGATCACCAGTGGCCGCGCATGCAGTTGCAGGGCGCTGGCCGCGTGGTCGAGGAGGATGGTCGAACGCCCGGCGATCTCGAACGGCACGAAGAACAGCAGCAGGCCGATCAGGCTGTAGCCCAGCAGGCGCGCCAGGGCTCGGGGGCGCGACACGCCGGTGCTCACGGGCAGCGACTCAGACATGGCGCGGCTCCTGGCCGCGGCGGGCGGTGGTGAACATCGGGGTTTCCTCGTAATTGTTGTTGTGCGGGAAAGCGTCGGGCGTTCGGCTCAGAGGCTGAGCAGATGGATCAGGCGCGCTGCTGCCTTGGCGGTACGGTTGTCGATGTCGTATTCGGGGTTGAGCTCGGCCAGGTCGACCAGGCGCAGCTTGCCGCTGGCCTTGAGCCGTTCGAGCAGCGGCTCCAGCAGTTCCAGGCGCACGCCACGGGCGGCCGGGGCGCTGACCCCCGGCGCTTCGCAGGCCGGCAACACGTCGATATCGAGGGTCAGGTAGAGCGCATCGCACTCGGCGGCGAAGGCCTCCAGCTCGGCGCCGATGTATTCCAGAGTCGATTCACGGATCTGGTGATCCTCGCGCACCAGCACGTTCAACTCGGCGGCGCGGGCGAACAGTGCGCGGGTGTTGCTGGCGCGGCTGACACCGAGGCAGGCGTAGCGGAACGGCCAGCCGCGTGCGGCGCACTGCTCGGCGATCTGCGCGAAGGGCGTGCCCGAGGAATGCACATGGGTCGGATCACGCAGGTCGAAATGGGCGTCGAAATTGACGATCCCGATACGCGGGGCGGGCTGGCCACTGAGATGTTCGGCCAGCCCGGACCAACTGCCGAACGCCACTTCATGGCCGCCGCCAATCACCAGCGGCAGATGACCGGCGTCCAGCAGCGCGCAGACGTTATGAGCGAGGCGTGCCTGGGCCGCTTCCAGGTCGCCGTCCTCGCAGGTCACGTCACCGGCGTCATAGGCCGGCGCCTGGCGATGCCAGGCCAGGTTGGCCAGGGCCTTGCGTACGCTTTGCGGCGCGCCGGCAGCACCGACGCGACCCTGGTTGCGGCGCACGCCTTCGTCGCAGGCAAAACCCAACAGCGCCAGGCCCGGCTGGCTGTCTTCGGCCAGCGCCTGGATGTGCTGGTGCCAGCGCGCGCTGTCGGCTTCCGGGTCGCTACGACCGCTCCAGGCGGCCATGCAGTGACGATCAGCGAGCATAAACCACCTCTCCGTTGAACACGCGCTGGCGCAGGCGGCCGGTCTGCACCGCGTAGGCCAGCTCGGCCGGTTGCTGGATATCCCACAGGCACAGATCAGCCGGGGCGCCGACCGCGATACGGCCGAGGTCGGGCAGACCGAGGGCGCGGGCACCATGGGCGGTCATGCCGGCCAGGGCTTCGCGCGGGGTGAGGCGAAACAGGGTGCAGGCCAGGTTGGCCATCAGCGTCGGCATGCAGATCGGCGAGGTGCCAGGGTTGGCGTCGCTGGCCACGGCCATGGGCACGCCGTACCGGCGCAGCAACTCGATGGGCGGCAGCTGGGTTTCACGCAACACGTGGAAGGCACCGGGCAGCAGCACGGCGACCGTACCGGCCTCGGCCATGGCGCGTACGCCGGCTTCGTCCAGGTATTCGATATGGTCGGCGGACAGCGCACCGTAACGCGCGGCCACGGCACTGCCACCGAGATTGGAGAGCTGTTCGGCATGGGCCTTGATGGCCAGGCCATGGCGCTGCGCAGCCTGGAAAACCCGCTCGCACTGGGCCGGGGAGAAACCGATACCTTCGCAGAACACATCCACGGCATCGGCCAGCCGTTCACGGGCAGCGGCCGGGATCATCGCCTCGCAGACCAGGCTTACGTAGTCGTCGGCGCGGCCGGTGTATTCCGGCGGCAGGGCATGGGCACCGAGCAGCGTGGTCAGCACCCGCACCGGGCGCAGTTCGCCCAGGCGACGGGCCACGCGCAGCATCTTCAGTTCGCTGTCGACGCTCAAGCCGTAGCCGGACTTGATCTCCAGCGTGGTCACGCCATCGGCCAGCAGCGCATCGAGGCGCGGCAGGCTGGCTGCGATCAGTTCATCCTCGCTGGCCGCACGGGTGGCGCGCACGCTGCTGAGGATGCCGCCGCCATTACGGGCGATGGTTTCGTAGCTGACGCCTTCCAGACGCTGCTCGAATTCACCGGCTCGATCACCGGCGTAAACCAGGTGGGTATGGCAGTCGACCAGCCCCGGCGTCATCACGCCGCCGCTGGCGGCTTCCTTGGCGCCGCGGGCCAGGCTCGGGTCGAAGCCGCTTTCCGGCCACAGGCCAGCCACGCGGCCCTGTTCGACCAGAACGACCATTGGTTCGGGAAGCTGTTCGAGCCCGTCGAACAGGGTGACGTTGCGCCAGAGCCAGCGGGTGGTTTGAGAAGAAGCCATTGCAGATCGCCCGTTCTTGTAATGTATATACAATTAAGCGAAAGGATGACGGCGGTCAATAGCTATGCAGTCGTTTCTGGAGAGTGAAAAAGTTTTTACGTCGCTTATGTATATACATTGCGAGTGCGGCAGCATGGACTTGGGCCTGGCGGATCAGGAACGATCCTTGGGATAGCGCTCGCTGACGGCAAAGGCCGGCAGCCAGGATTCACGACGGGTCGTCCAGCACTCATAGGTCGGTTGCAGCTGATCGGGCGCGTCGAGAGCGCCCAGATGCACTTCGATTTCCTCGCCGCTGCGGGCGAATACCGATGAGCCGCAGCGTGGGCAGAAGTGGCGCCCGGCGTAGCTGCCGGTTTCGCCGCTGACCGTCACGGCGCGCTGGGGATAGATGGCGGCTGCATAGAACAGCGCGCCGTGATGCTTGCGACAGTCGAGGCAATGGCAGATGCCGACTCGCTCAGGTTGCCCCAATGCCTCGATGTGTACCTGGCCGCACAGACAACCGCCGCTCAATCGATCCATGTCGCACCTCCTGCAGGCTACTGGCAGAAACCATAGCAGCAGGCGAGCGCTCGGCGACTCAGGGGCGATAGGCGCGCAGGAACATCTCGACGGTGGCTCGGGCGTGCTGCTCCTGCTGCGCCTCGGTTTCCGGCTCGCCACAGCCGATCAGCAGGCGGAAGTTGGCGCCACCCTTGAGCAGGGAGAAGAACTGATCGGCGGCGAGCTTCGGCGACTCGATACGCAGCTGGCCGCTCTGGTCCATCTTGCCCAGCAGACACTCCATTTCGGCGAGCAGACGCTGCGGCCCGGCCTCGTAGAAAATCTTCGCCAACTGCGGGTCCTGGGCGCCAAGGCTGGTCATCAGACGATGCAGGTCCACCGACTCGCTGCTGTTGAGCAACTGGCTGAAGCCACGGGCGATGTTCAGCAGCACGTTATGCACGGTTGCACCGGCGGGAAACTCGAAGAACAGCTCGGGTAGCTGTTCCTCGCACCTGGCCTTTACCGCCGCGCAGAAAAGCGTCTCCTTGTCGGTGAAGTGGCTGTACACCGTGAGCTTGGAAACCCCGGCGTGGGCGGCGATGGCGTCCATGCTGCTGCCGGCGTAGCCATGGCGCAGGAACAGGCATTTGGCCGCTTCGAGAATGGCCTCGCGCTTGGCGAGATCTTTTGGGCGGCCGGGGCCGCTGGACTGTAATGAAGTGTCTGACATCCGCCGATTTTAATACTGGACTGCCGAGTACGCTATTTTTAATATACCCGGCAGTACAAATATTAAAAAGTTCCCGCTGAAAGGACGCTCATCATGTCTCGCCATGCTCTGTCTCGCCTTGCGCCTTTGTGCCTGGCCCTGTCTCTGGCTGCCTGCAGCGATACCCAGGCGCCGCGGCCAGGCATTCGCCCAGCCATGGTGGCGCAGCCGCAGTTGGCGGCGGAGCAGGTGGACTCCTACCCAGGCGAGATAAGGGCGCGGCTGGAGCCGGAACTGGCGTTCCGCATCGGCGGCAAGGTGACCCGACGCCTGGTCGAGGTGGGCCAGCGGGTCGACAAGGACGCGGCGCTGGCCGAGCTGGACCCGCAGGACGTGCGCCTGCAGCTCGACGCCTCCCGTGCCCAGCTGCAATCGGCCGAATCCAACCTGCAGTTGGCGCGCGCCGAGCGCGACCGTTATCGCACCCTGCAACAGCGCGGGATGATCAGCAAATCCCTGGCCGACAACGCCGAAAACACCTATCGCGCTGCCGAAGCGCGCCTGCGCCAGGTACGCGCCGAGCTCAACGTCGCCGACAACCAGGCTGGCTATGCCGTGTTGAAAGCGCCGCAGAGCGGGGTGATCGTGCAGCGCCGTGCCGAGGTCGGGCAGGTGGTGGCGGCCGGGCAGACGGTGTTCGTGCTGGCTGCCGACGGCGAGCGCGAGGTGGCGATCGACCTGCCCGAGCAGGCGATCGGAAACCTCGCCATCGGCCAGGAGGTGGCCGTGGAGCTGTGGTCGCAGCCCGGCCAGCAGCTGGCCGGGCGCGTGCGTGAACTGTCACCGGCAGCCGATTCACGCTCGCGCACCTACGCGGCGCGCGTCGCCTTGCAACAGTCGGAGGCTCAGGTCGAGCTTGGCCAGAGCGCCAGAGTCTTTATCGCCCGCAATGGCGACGTGCCGCTGGCGGTACCGTTGTCGGCGCTGAGTGCGGAACAGGGCCAGCCCTATGTCTGGGTGGTCGACCCACAGACGTCCAAGCTCAAGCGCACCAGCGTGCGGGTCGGCGCCTATGGCGAGAATAGCGTGCCGGTGCTCGACGGCCTGAAGGCCAGCGATTGGGTGGTGGTGGCCGGTGTGCAGGTGCTGCTGGATGGGCAGCAGGTGCGCCCGGTGGACCGGCAGAACCGCGCCGTCGACCTGGCTGCCAAGGAGTAAGCGCCGATGTCGTTCAACCTCTCCGCCTGGGCGCTGCAACAGCGCCAGATCGTGCTCTACCTGATGTTGCTGCTCGGCGTCGTCGGTGCACTGTCCTACACCAAGCTGGGGCAGAGCGAGGACCCGCCGTTCACCTTCAAGGCCATGGTGGTGAAGACCAACTGGCCGGGGGCCACCGCCGAGCAGGTGGCGCGCCAGGTCACCGAGCGCATCGAGAAGAAGCTGATGGAAACCGGCGAGTACGAGCGCATCGTGTCGTTCTCGCGGCCCGGCGAGTCCCAGGTCACCTTCATGGCTCGCGACTCGATGCACTCCAACGAGATTCCCGAGCTCTGGTACCAGCTGCGCAAGAAGATCGGCGACATCCGCCATACCCTGCCCGCCGGTATCCAGGGGCCGTTCTTCAACGACGAGTTCGGTACCACCTTCGGCAATATCTACGCGCTGACCGGCAACGGTTTCGACTACGCAGTGCTCAAGGATTACGCCGACCGCGTGCAACTGCAACTGCAACGCGTGAAGGATGTCGGCAAGGTCGAGCTGATCGGCCTGCAGGACGAGAAGATCTGGATCGAGCTGTCCAACACCAAGCTGGCCAACCTCGGTTTGCCGCTTTCCGCCGTACAGCAGGCCCTCGAACAGCAGAACGCCATGCCCGTGGCGGGCTTCTTCGAGACCGGCTCCGACCGGGTGCAACTGCGGGTCAGCGGCAATTTCGAGACGGTCGAGCAGATTCGCGATTTCCCCATCCGTGTGGCCGATCGCACCTTCCGCATCGGCGATGTGGCCGAGGTCAGCCGTGGCTTCAACGACCCACCGGCGCCGCGCATGCGCTTCATGGGCGAGGACGCCATCGGCCTGGCGGTCTCCATGAAGCCCGGCGGCGACATCCTGGTGCTCGGCAAGGCGCTGGAGGGCGAGTTCACCCGTCTGCAGAACAACCTGCCGGCGGGCATGCAGCTGCGCAAGGTGTCGGACCAGCCGGCGGCGGTGAAGACCGGCGTCGGCGAATTCGTCAAGGTGCTCACCGAGGCGCTGATCATCGTGCTGCTGGTCAGCTTCTTTTCCCTCGGGCTGCGCACCGGGCTGGTGGTGGCGCTGTCGATTCCGCTGGTACTGGCGATGACCTTCGCTGCCATGTACTACCTGAACATCGGCCTGCACAAGATTTCCCTCGGCGCCCTGGTACTGGCCCTGGGCCTGCTGGTGGACGACGCGATCATTGCCGTGGAGATCATGGCGATCAAGATGGAGCAGGGCTACGACCGCCTCAAGGCCGCGAGCTTCGCCTGGACCAGCACGGCATTCCCGATGCTCACCGGCACCCTGATCACCGCGGCGGGCTTTCTGCCGATCGCCACCGCGCAGTCGGGCACCGGCGAATACACCCGCTCGATCTTCCAGGTGGTGACCATCGCCCTGCTGATGTCCTGGGTGGCGGCGGTGATGTTCGTGCCGTATCTGGGCGCGCGTTTGTTGCCGGATCTGGCCAAGCGCGCTGCCCTCAAGCATGGCGGCACGGGCGGGCATGACCCTTATTCGACACCTTTCTATCAGCGCGTTCGACGCCTGGTGGACTGGTGCGTGCGCTGGCGCAAGACGGTCATCGTGCTGACCCTGGCGCTGTTCGTCGGCTCGATCTTTCTGTTTCGTTTCGTGCCGCAGCAGTTCTTCCCGGCCTCGGGGCGCCTGGAGCTGATGGTCGATTTCAAGCTGGCCGAAGGCGCCTCGCTGATCGCCACCGAGGCCGAGGTGCGCCGCCTGGAAGCGCGCCTGGCCGGTCATCCGGGTGTGGATAACTACGTGGCCTATGTCGGCACTGGCTCGCCGCGCTTCTACCTGCCGCTGGATCAGCAGTTGCCGGCCACCAGCTTCGCGCAGATCGTGGTGCTGGCCAAATCCATCGAGGAGCGCGAGGCCGTGCGCGCCTGGCTGATCGGCGTACTGCATGACGACTTCCCGAGCCTGCGCACGCGTATCTCCCGGCTGGAGAACGGCCCGCCGGTGGGCTACCCGGTGCAGTTCCGGGTCTCCGGCGAGCATATCGACGAAGTGCGCGCCCTGGCCCGCCAGGTCGCCGACAAGGTGCGTGACAACCCCCATGTGGTCAATGTGCACCTGGATTGGCAGGAGCCGAGCAAGGTGGTGTACCTGAACATCGACCAGGAGCGTGCCCGCGCGTTGGGCGTGAGCACCGCCGAGGTGGCCAGGTTCCTGCGCAGCTCGCTCAATGGCTCGTCGGTCAGCGATTACCGCGAGGACAACGAGCTGATCGAAATCCTCCTGCGCGGCACCTCGGCCGAGCGCCAGGCGCTGCAACTGCTGCCAAGCCTGGCAGTGCCCACCGACAGCGGCAAGAGCGTGGCGCTGGCGCAGATCGCCACCCTGGAATACGGCTTCGAAGAGGGCGTGATCTGGCATCGCAACCGCCTGCCGACGGTCACCGTGCGCGCCGATATCTACGGGCCTCAGCAGCCGGTTACCTTGACCCAACAGATTTTGCCGACCCTGGCCGATATCCGCGCCAGCCTGCCCGATGGCTACCTGCTGGAAGTGGGCGGCTCGGTGGAGGATTCCTCCAAGGGCCAGGCCTCGGTGGCGGCCGGCGTGCCCTTGTTCATCGTGGTGGTGCTGACCCTGCTGATGCTGCAGCTCAAGAGTTTCTCGCGCATGACCATGGTGTTTCTTACCGCGCCACTGGGGCTGATCGGCGTGACCCTGTTCCTGCTGCTGTTCGGCCAGCCGTTCGGGTTCGTGGCGATGCTCGGCACCATCGCGCTGTCGGGCATGATCATGCGCAACTCGGTGATTCTGGTCGACCAGATCGAGCAGGACCGCGAGGCGGGGCTGGACAGTTGGAACGCCATAGTCGAAGCCACCGTGCGGCGCTTCCGACCCATCGTGCTGACCGCGTTGGCCGCGGTGCTGGCGATGATCCCGCTGTCGCGCAGCGTGTTCTTCGGGCCGATGGCGGTGGCGATCATGGGGGGGCTGGTGGTGGCCACGGCGCTGACCCTGCTGTTTTTACCGGCGCTTTATGCGGCGTGGTTTCGGGTCAAGCCGAGCGACACGGCGCAGGCTGCGGGTGATAGTTAAGAGCCTGATTGGGCTTTGAGAACTCGCGTTGCTAAGGAACGTTGGTAAATGGCAATAGCAGCCGTTCGCCGATCCACTGTGGGAGCGCGCCATGCGCGCGAAAAATCGCGGGCATGGCGCGCTCCCACAGATAATCACCAGTGCAAAATTCGTAGGGTGGATGACGCTCTTTTCATCCACCGTTGCGATCACGGGGTGGTGGACGGGTGAAGCGTCAGCTACGCGCCCCGGTCCACCCTACGAACGACCGCTTCCGCCACTTTGCAGCCATTGCAGGCGTAGGTTGGACGACGCTTTATCCATCCCGCAACGCAGAAAAAAGGGGCTGGCGCATAACGCGCCAGCCCTTTTCTTGCAGCTCGCCGCTTACAGCGCGCCGAACACCTTCTTCGCCAGGCTGGTAGCCGCCGCGGCCGGGTTTTCGCGGATGCTGGCTTCCTGCTTGGCGATCATGTCGAACAGGCCGTCGAGGGCCTGCTCGGTCACGTAGCTTTCGATATTCGCGCTCTTGGCGTCGAGCACGCCGAAGGTCGCCGCCTGGCTGGCGAAGCCGTTGTATTGCTTGGCCAGGCCGACCTGGTCGGTGGCCTGTTTGACGATGGGCAGGAACTTGGCGCGGATCTGCTCGCGGCTGCTCTTGTTCAGGTACTGGGTAGCCGAGTCCTGGGGGCCGGAGAGGATGCTCTTGGCGTCCTGCACGCTCATTTTCTTCACCGCGTCGACCAGCAACGCCTGGGCCTGCGGCACGGCAGCCTCGGCAGCCTTGTTCATGCTGGTTTCCAGCTGCTCGACCTGGGCGCCCATGCCCATCATCTTCATGGTCTTGGCGGCCTTGCCGAGTTTGCCGGGCAGCTCGATGCGCACTTCGGGGTTGTTGCTGAAGCCGCCTGGCTTGCCGAGCTGCTGCACGGCCACCTTGGCGCCCTGGGTGAGGGCATCCTTGAGGCCGCCGCTGGCGTCCTGCTGGCTGAGGTCGGAAAGCGACAGGGCGAACACGTTGGCAGACAGCAACAGGCCGGCGACGAGAGCGGGGATGCGGAGCATGGCGGTAACCTTCGAGCGGTGGAGATAAGCAGCGAGCTTAGCAGGCTGGCGCGCTGATCGGCGAAGGTTGAGCGCAGCAGGGGGATGCAGCGGGGATGACGGCACGCCCTTGGCAGGCGTGCCGGTTCGGCGTTACTGGACTTCCAGGGCGGTCAGGCTTTCCAGGGTCAGGGCACCGACGGCCAGGCCGTTGGCGGTCTGGAATTCGGTCAGCGCATCGAGGGTGCGCTTGCCGAGCTTGCCGTCGACACGGCCCGGATTGAAGCCGCGCTTGACCAGGCTCTGCTGCAGGCGGGTGACCAGGTCGTCATTGATATCCGGGTCGCAGATGGTCTGCCGCGAGACGATACGAGCGGTGCCCTCGAAGCGGGTGACCTGCAGCTGGCGCTTCTCTTCCGGCAGGATGATCTGGTTGGCTTCCACCGGGCGCACCACTTCGGTGGAGGCGACCTTGGTGTATTCCGGATCCAGGGTGACTTCCACGGCCTGGGCCGGCTTGTCGACGATCCAGCGGGTTACGCTCTTGTACTGCGCGGGGTCGGTTTCCACCCGCACGGTTTCCGGCGAAACCAGCTTCTTGACCTTGACCACTTCCTGCTTGGCCGGCACCTGGCGGGCGCAGAAGGACATGGCGCCGGTGCCGCTCGAATAGCGGGTACCGGCGGCGCGGCACTGGTCGAGTACGGTCTTGGCTTCTTCGAGGGTCACGGTTTCCTTGACGTCCTGGTAGACGGCCGGCACCACGATGTAGCGCTTCACTTCCGGGCGAATCTTCACCTGCTCGGACACGACGCGGTAGGTCGGCGGCTCGATGCGGTAGGTCTTGGTGCCTTCACGGGTGACCACCTGCTTGAAGCCCTTCTCGAGCTCGGCGGGGGTGACGGTGATCTTGTTGACCGAGTCCTTGACCACCACTTCCTGGGTGCTCTGCACCGGGCGTGGGCGAACCTGGGCATGCACCCAGCACTGGCCAGGCTGGATTTCGTATTCCTGGGGCTCGCGGGCCACTGGCGTGGCGGCGGGCGCCTCACTTGGCGTAGCGGCGGCAACCGGCTGTGGCGCGGGTTGCGCGCTGGCGGGTGCGGCGGCGGTCTGTTCTGCGACTGCAGCCGGTTGCGCCGGCTTTTCTTCTTGAGAGGTCGATGCGGACGGTTGCATGGCGCAACCGGAAACCACGATCGCCAGTGATCCTAAAATGGTGTGATAACGCACGAAAATCCCTGCCCTAAGTGGCCCCAACGACGCATCTTAGGGGCTGTGGCGGCAAACCTCAATAACGCCCGGCGCACTCGGCGCCTCCATGGGATGGCCGGCGTGTCAGAGCCCGTCGATCAGCTCCTCGCTGCGATCCATGGTCACCTGGCGGATCGACAGGCGAATCTCGGCCGGCAGCACGCGCTTGGCGGCGCCTTCGGCCAGTTCGGCGAAGGCCGGCGGGTGGCTGAGCTTGCCGGCTTCGTCCTGGCGCAGCACGCCCTGGTCGAGCAGCGTCTGGATGAAATGACGGAACAGGCTCTTGTCGAAGAACTCCGGCGCGTTGAGCCCATGCAGGATCGACAGGCGCTGGGCCATGACCGTGCACAGCTCCTCCAGCTCCTCGGCGCTGATGGTGTTCTGCCCGGCGTTGAGCAGCAGGGCGCTGGCCATGTAGAAGCGCTGCAGGGTCTGGGCGATGGCCCGCGACAGCAGGGTCAGCAGCACGAAGTTGCGCGAGCTGGGCGCCGGGCGCACATAGAGATCGTTCTCCTGCTTGAGCAGGCCCTGCTCGACGAAGGCTTCCAGCCACTGGTCGACCACCTCGTCGAGCTCCTTGTCGGCCCAGCGGATGTACAGCTCGGACTGCAGGTACGGGTACAACGCGTGGACGAAGCGCAGGATCTGCTCACGGCTCATCCGCCCGCTGCTCTGGAAGAAGCTGGCGATCAGCCCGGGCAGGGCGAAGATGTGCAGCACGTTGTTGCGGTAGTAGGTCATCAGCACCGCGTTCTGCTCATCCAGATAAAGGATGCGACCCAGGGCATCCTTCTGCTCGGAGAGCAATTCCATGCCGCGCACGTGCTCGATCAGCGCCAGGCCGTCGCCTTCCGGCACGGTGGTGTGCGGCGAGTAGGGCACGCGGCGCAGCAGGCTCTGATACAGGTCGAGAATGCGCACCAGGGCGCGTTCGTCCAGCGCCAGCTTGCTGGTCGACAGCAACGCCAGGGCCACCAGGTTGACCGGGTTGATCGCCGCGGCCTCGTTGAGGCGCTGAGCCACCCGCTCGCCGAGACGGTTGGTGGTGTCGTTCAGCCAGGCCGGGCGATAATCCGGGCCCAGATTCTGCTCACGCCAGTCGGGCTGCTGGGCATCGAGAAAGGCGTCGAGCTTGATCGGCTCACCGAAGTTGACCCAGACGTGACCGAAGCGCTGCTTGAGTGCGCCAATGACCTTGAAGATATCGAAGATCGATTCCTTCTTCTTGCTCGCCCCGCGCAGCTCGCCCAGGTAGGTGCGGCCCTCCAGCACCCGTTCGTAGCCGATGTACACCGGCACGAACACCACCGGCAGCCGATGGCTCTGCAGGTAGCTGCGCAGGGTGATGGCGAGCATGCCGGTTTTCGGCCGCAGCATGCGCCCGGTGCGTGAGCGGCCGCCCTCGACGAAGTACTCCACCGGGTAACCCTTGCTGATCAGGGTGTGCAGGTATTCGTTGAACACCGCGGTGTACAACGGGTTGCCCTTGAAGGTGCGGCGCATGAAGAAGGCACCGCCGCGGCGCAGCAGGCCGCCGATGATCGGCATGTTGAGGTTGATGCCGGCGGCGATGTGCGGCGGCGTCAGGCCGTTGCGGAACAGCAGGTAGGAGAGCAGCAGGTAGTCGATGTGGCTGCGGTGGCAGGGCACGTAGATCACTTCGTGACCCTGGGCGATGTCCTGCACGCCTTCTATATGGTTGACCTTGATGCCGTCGTAGATCTTGTTCCAGAACCACGACAGGATCAGCTCGAGAAAACGGATCGCCGTGTAGGTGTAGTCCGAGGCGATCTCGTTGCCGTAGCGCAGGGCCAGGGCCTCGGCTTTCTCGACGGAGATCTTCTCGCGCTCGGCTTCGTCGGCAATCGCCTGGCGCACCTGGGGGCCATGTACCAGGCCCTTGACCAGGTTGCGACGGTGCGACACGTCCGGGCCGATGACCGCCGCCTTCTGGTTGCGAAAGTGCACCCGCAGGATGCGGTGCACCATGCGCAGGGTGCGTTCCTGGCCCTTGTTCTGCTCGATCAGCTCGCGCAGCTGGATCGGTGTGGAGAACTGCACACGGGTGGTGCGGCCCAGGATCAGGATGCTCACCAGCCGGCGCAGGCGGCCGGTGACCGCCCAGCTGTCGGCGAACAATAGCTTCCAGGGGCTGGTTTCGCGGTTCGGCGATTGGCCCCAGAACACGCTGACCGGAATGATCTGCGCCTGCTCGGCGGCCTGTTCGCTGAGGGCGCCGACCATGCGCTGCAGGGTCGGCGAGATGCCGCGCTTGTCCTGACGGCCGAGCCAGTCGGGCTCCGGCGTCAGGTAGAAGAACGCCGCCGGTTCGACCAGCTCGCCCACCGCCACGGGCAGCACCGGGCGCGGCAGGTTGGCCTTGCTGCATTCGTGATCGAGCACCGCCAGGTCGCTCACCGACGGCTGCTGCAGCACGTAGAACACCGGCTTGCTGCGGTCGAGCTTGAGGGTGAAGGCCGACTGGTTGATGGTTTCCGAGCGCACCCACAGGTACAGCAGGCGGCGCAGGGTACCGAAGGCAAGGCGGCGAAGCGGGGAGCGG
>JAAIGF010243505.1_pt1 | contig 23983 bp, 20 predicted proteins | sample 6487441 | NCBI WGS metagenome assembly JAAIGF01 (sample SAMN13974129, study PRJNA590717) | phyllosphere metagenome | biome: pepper field; feature: multiple bacterial spot infested pepper fields; material: pepper leaves; isolation source: leaves from pepper fields | host: Capsicum annuum ... | reverse complement strand
CGTCCGGCAACCATCTTATCCAGCACCTGAGTGGGAGAAACCTGAGGAAAGCGAGGGATACCGGCAGGCGGCATGTCCTTGCATGTGGAACGGGCCTGGTTCCCATTCACACAGGAACACAGGCCCGCCCTGAACATCTTGCCGCCCGGCCATTGCAACCGGGCGGTTTGCCGGCCGCCTCAGCCCAGACGTTGGCGCTGTTCGCTTACCTTGCCCAGCGTTTCCACGAACTGGGCCAGGCGCGTCTTTTCCTGTTCGACGACAGCAGGCTTGGCACGCTCGACGAAGCTGGCGTTCGACAGCTTGGCGTTGGCCTTGGCGATCTCGCCTTCCAGGCGGGCGATTTCCTTGTCCAGGCGGATGCGCTCGGCGCCGACATCGATTTCGATGTGCAGCATCAGGCGGGCGTTGCCGACCACCTGCACCGGGGCGCCCAGGTCAGGCAGCGTATCCATGACCTTGACTTCCGACAGACGGGCCAGCGCCTCCAGGTAGGGGGCATTGCGTTCCAGCACATCACGGTCGCCGGCGGCATTCAGCGGTGCTTTCTGCGACGGCGGCACGCTCATTTCGCCGCGCAGGGCACGAATGGCGTCGATCTGCGCCTTCAGCTCGGTGATCGCGGCCTCGGCAGCTTCGTCGACGACGCCTGCCTGGCTGACCGGATACGGCTGCACGCTGATGCTGGTGACGTCGCCCTCGGCACGCTTGCCGGCCACGACCGACACCTTCTGCCACAGTTCTTCGGTAATGAAGGGCATGATCGGGTGCGCCAGGCGCAACACGGTTTCCAGCACGCGGATGAGCGTGCGGCGGGTGCCGCGCTGGGCTGCCTCGTCACCGCGCTGCAGCTGCACCTTGGCCAGTTCCAGGTACCAGTCGCAGTACTCGTCCCAGATGAAGCGGTACAGGGCGGTGGCGATGTTGTCGAAGCGGTAGTCGGCAAAGCCTCGCGCCACGTCGGCCGCTGTGCGGTCGAGCTGGCTGATGATCCAGCGGTCGGCGATCGACAGCGTCACGGCATCGTCGGCGTTCAGGCCGCAATCCTTGCCTTCGACGTTCATCAACACGAAGCGGGTGGCGTTCCAGAGCTTGTTGCAGAAGTTCCGGTAGCCCTCGCAGCGCTTGAGGTCGAAGTTGATGTTGCGGCCCAGCGTGGCGTACGCCGCCATGGTGAACCGCAGCGCATCGGTGCCGAAGGACGGAATGCCTTCCGGGTATTCCTTGCGGGTCTTCTTGGCGATGGACTCGGCCTGCTTGGGGTTCATCAGGCCGGTGGTGCGCTTGCCCACCAGTGTTTCCACGTCGATGCCGTCGATCAGGTCGACCGGGTCCAGGGTGTTGCCCTTGGACTTGCTCATCTTCTGGCCTTCGGCGTCGCGGATCAGGCCGTGCACATACACGTCGCGGAACGGCACCTGACCGGTGAAGTGAGTCGTCATCATCACCATCCGGGCGACCCAGAAGAAGATGATGTCGAAGCCCGTGACCAGCACCGACGAGGGCAGATAGCGCGACATGTCGGGCGTCTTTTCCGGCCAGCCCATCGAGGTGAAGGGCACCAGGGCCGACGAGAACCAGGTGTCGAGCACATCGGCGTCGCGCGTCAGCGCGCCGGTGACACCCGCTGCGCGAGCCTGTTCCAGCGCGGCTTCTTCAGTGCGGGCGACGAAGATCCGGCCGTCTTCGCTGTACCAGGCCGGGATCTGATGGCCCCACCACAGTTGGCGCGAGATGCACCAGTCCTGGATATTGGTCAGCCACTGGTTGTAGGTGTTGGTCCAGTTCTCGGGGTAGAACTTCACGCGGCCGTCGGCCACCACGTCGAGCGCGGTCTCGGCGATCGACTTGCCGGGGGTGAAGGTGCCGTCCGGGGCCGGCTTGCTCATGGCCACGAACCACTGGTCGGTCAGCATCGGCTCGATCACCGACTGCGTCCGGTCGCCGCGCGGCACCATCAGCTTGTGCTTGCGCACTTCGACCAGCAGGCCGGCGGCTTCGAAGTCGGCCACGACCTGCTTGCGGGCGTCGAAACGATCCATGCCGCGATACTTTTCGGGTGCGGCGTCGTTGACCTTGGCGTCCAGCGTCAGGATCGAGATCAGCGGCAACTGATGGCGCTGGCCCACGGCGTAGTCGTTGAAGTCGTGTGCGGGGGTGACCTTCACTGCGCCGGTGCCGAACTCGCGGTCGACGTAGTCGTCGGCGATGATGGGGATCAGGCGGTCGCACAGGGGCAGGCGCACGTGCTTGCCGATCAGGTGCGTGTAACGCTCGTCTTCGGGGTGGACCATGACGGCGGAGTCGCCCAGCATGGTTTCCGGGCGGGTGGTGGCCACCACGACCGACTCGTCGGTGCCGTCCACCGGGTAGCGCAGCAGCCACAGGTGGCCGTCTTCCTCTTCGCTCAGCACTTCGAGGTCGCTGACGGCGGTGCCCAGCTTCGGGTCCCAGTTGACCAGGCGCTTGCCGCGGTAGATCAGGCCCTGTTCGAACAGGCGCACGAATACTTCGACGACGCCACGCGACATGGTGTCGTCCATCGTGAAGTATTCACGATCCCAGTCGGCGGACGCGCCCAGGCGGCGCATCTGACCGGTGATGGTGCCGCCGGAGAACTTCTTCCAGTCCCATACCTTTTCGATGAAAGCGTCACGGCCCAGGTCATGGCGCGACACCTTCTGCGCATCGAGCTGGCGCTCGACGACGATCTGGGTGGCGATGCCGGCGTGGTCCGTGCCCGGTACCCACACCGTGTCGAAGCCGCGCATGCGGTGGTAGCGCGTCAGGCCGTCCATGATGGTCTGGTTGAACGCGTGGCCCATGTGCAGGGTGCCCGTGACGTTGGGCGGCGGCAGTTGCACCGCGAACGCCTGGCCGGCTTCGCCACCCTCGGCGTGTACGCCAGCGGAGAAGTAACCCCGGCGTTCCCATTCGGGATACCAGCGGGATTCGATGGGAGCGGGGTCGAAGCTCTTGGACAGCTCGTCGGATGGGGTGGGCAGGGCGTTGGCGGAGTCAGTCATCGATGGGTCCGGAAGGCAGTGTGACGTCCGGATGCAGAAGGCCGGGCGGCAAAGCCGGCTATTTTACCGTGCCGGGTGGAGGAGGGCGCGAGACACGACATAAGCACATGCTGGCGTCGCGAATATCCACATGCGCGCTTTGTATTTTGGTGCCCGGAGCAACCCTGGCAGCATGGCTTCCCCAACTGCCTTCAGCTCCCGGAGCATCCATGCACGTCTTCACCCGATTCGCGGTCGCCGCGGCACTTGCCGGCGCCACTTTCTTCGCGCAGGCCCAGGAAGCCAGACAGAACATCACGGTCGGGGTATCGGTCGGCAATGGTGAGGAAATCTTCAAGGTGGTGAGCCAGGTCGCCGAGCGCAACGGCTTGAAGATCAAGGTCGTCGTGTTCAATGACTACCAGTTGCCGAATGCGGCGCTGGCCGCAGGTGACCTGGACGCCAACGCCTTCCAGCACCAGCCCTTCCTGGACAACCAGATCAAGCAGCGCGGCTACAAGATCACGCCGGTCGGCTTCACCATCACCGCGCCGCTGGCTTACTACTCGAAGAAGTACAAGTCGCTGGACGAATTGCCCAACGGCGCGAGCGTGGGCATCCAGAACGATCCGTCCAACGGCAACCGGGCGCTGCTGCTGTTGCAGAAGTTCAACCAGATCAAGCTCAAGCCCGAGGCCGTCGCGCGCAACAGCGCGACCACCGCCGACGTCATCGAGAATCCGAAGAAGCTGAAACTGGTGCCGCTGGATGCCGCGCAACTGCCGCGTTCGCTCGACGACCTCGACGTGGCATCGATCAACAACGACTTCGCCTTCAAGGCCGGCCTGTCGGCTGCCAAGGATGGCATCGCGGTCGAAGACGCCAAGGGCATCTACGCCAACCTGATCGCCGTGCGCACCGAAGACAAGGACAAGCCCTGGGTCAAGCCGCTGGTGGCTGCCTACCAGTCGCCCGAGGTGAAGGCCTTCATCGAGTCCAAGTACAAGGGGTCGCTGATTCCCGCCTGGTAAGCCACGTTCTATATAACTAAAGCAGCATTAAAAATGCCGTTTTAGTATTTACGCGGAATAAAGACGGCTGGCATGATGCGTTCTTCCAGGTTCTCATCGCGTCCCTCCGAGGCATCATGCAGTCGCTCTTCAAGTCCGTGGCCGCCGTTGCGCTGGCCGTCGCCAGCACCGGCACATTCGCACAAGACAAGTCCAACGTCACCGTCGGCGTGACGGTCGGCAATTCCGAAGAAATCTTCAAGGTCGTCAGCCAGGTTGCGGAACGCAATGGCTTGAAGGTCAAGGTCGTCGTTTTCAACGACTACCAACTGCCCAATGCCGCCCTGGCTGCCGGTGACCTGGACGCGAACTCGTTCCAGCACCAGCCTTTCCTGGATGCGCAGATCAAGCAGCGCGGCTACAAGCTGACCACCGTGGGCTATACCTTCACGGCGCCGCTGGCTTACTACTCGAAGAAGGTCAAGTCGCTGGACGAACTGCCCAACGGCGCAAGCGTGGGCATTCAGAACGATCCGTCCAACGGCAATCGTGCCCTGTTGCTGCTGCAGAAATTCAACCTCATCAAGCTCAAGCCCGAAGCGATCGCCAACGGCAATGCCACGCCGCTGGACGTGATCGAGAACCCGAAGAAGCTGAAGCTGGTGCCGCTGGATGCTGCGCAGTTGCCGCGTTCGCTGGACGATCTGGATGCCGCGGCGATCAACAACGACTTCGCCTTCAAGGCCGGTTTGTCGGCGGCCAAGGACGGCATCGCGGTGGAAGACGCCAAGAGCCCCTACGCCAACATTCTGGTGACCCGCACCGAGGACAAGGACAAGCCGTGGGCCAAGAGCCTGGTGGCCGCCTACAACTCGCCCGAGGTCAAGCAGTTCATCGAAGCCAAGTACAAGGGTTCGCTGATTCCCGCCTGGTAAGCAGGCTGTTTGGCCGGCTGGCTTGCCAGTCGGACGGCAGGCCAATTCGTACGGCCCGGTCCATGTTCATGGCCGGGCCGTTTTGTTTTCAACTGCAGGAACCGGACCGCTGGCTGGAAAAGGAATGCACCACTGTCGATTGGTGCTGCGTTCGCACCACTACACTGGCCCAGGCTTCAACTGCCCAGCGCGCGCTTGATCATCGCTTTCTGTATGGCCTCGTCCACCAGCCCCGTCATTTCATCGCGCAGCGCCTGCGCGGTTTCATCGACGATGGTGGCGATCAGGGGTTCCAGCCGGCGCAGCATGCGCTCGCGCAGAACCGGCTCGATGCGCGTGTGCAAATCCGCCAGGACCGCCTGGCGCAGTTGTTCGGCCAGCGCATCTTCATCGACGGGCACCGCGGCGGGAGCCGCCTCGGGCTCGGTCGGCTCGCGGCTGGACAAGCTATCGAGATCGCGCAGCGCCGGCACATCCTGCAGGTCGGCAAGATCGACCAGACGGGGCGCGAACTCGCCCGTGCCGGGGTTGCGCGTACGCATCACCAAGGGCTCGGCCGCCTGTGCCACGGGCTCGGGCGTCAGGTGCGCGGGCACCATCTCCGGCGGCGTTACCGGCACGGCGGTGGTCAGCTGCGTCGGAACTTCCACGACTTCGGTCAACAGGGGAATGCTCGTGGCATTGGATGTCGGGCGTGCCGTGATCATGGCCGGGCTCGTCGGAAAAAGTGGGACTAGGGGAGTTCGCCGCGCGTGACATCGTGCCGGGCGATGTCGTGGCCGCAGCCCTGGTAGAACCGCCAGCGTGTCCGCGCCGCCTCGCGGTCGGCATCCTCGCCCGACACCACTTCCAGCACCTGGCGAAAGCGTGCGTAGATGGGCGGCCAACTGTCGTCGAGATTGAGCAGCCGGTCGTGGTGGGGCGTATCGCCTTCGCTCGTCGTCAAAACGATCGGTGTCTGCGCGGCCAGCGGATCATCGACCCAGACGTGCGGAATGAAGGCGATGTCGTCATAGGCCCACAACATATTGTCGAAGGCCTTGAGCCGCGCGGCGTCGCGACTCCACACGACCAGCTTGTGGCCCGCCTGGAAATGGCGGGCCGCGATCTCGCAGGCGGTGCGCAGGCGGTCCCGCGCGCCGAAGGCGAAAGCGATGTCGGTCATGCGGCTTGCGACAACAGGTATTGCATCAGCAGGGGCACGGGACGGCCGGTGGCGCCCTTGTCCTTGCCGCTGCGCCATGCGGTGCCGGCGATGTCCAGGTGGGCCCAGCGGTACTGCTTGGTGAAGCGCGACAGGAAGCACGCCGCCGTGACGGAACCGGCCGGGGGGCCGCCGATGTTGGCGATGTCGGCGAAGTTCGACTTCAGCTGGTCCTGGTACTCGTCGTCCATGGGCATGCGCCATGCCGCATCGCCCGATGCGCGGGCGGCCTGCAGCAGCTCGTCGGCCAGCGAATCGTCGGTGCTGAACAGACCGCTGTTGATATAGCCCAGGGCGGTGATGCAGGCACCGGTCAGGGTGGCGATGTCGACCACGGCCGCCGGCTTGAAGCGCTCGACGTAGGTCAGCGCGTCGCACAGGATCAGGCGGCCTTCGGCGTCGGTGTTCAGCACTTCGATGGTCTGGCCCGACATGCTGGTGATGACGTCGCCCGGCTTGACCGCGCGTCCGCTCGGCAGGTTTTCGCAGGTCGGGATGACGGCAATGACGTCCAGCGGCAATTGCAGTTCAGCGACGGCCTGCATGGTGCCCAGCACGGTCGCGGCGCCGCACATGTCGTACTTCATCTCGTCCATGGCCGCACCGGGCTTGATCGAAATGCCGCCCGAGTCGAAGGTGATGCCCTTGCCGACCAGGACGATGGGGGCCGCCGGCTTGGCACGTACACCGCGCTTGGGCGCAGGCGCGGCAGCCAGCCTGGCGCCTTCGTGACGCAGCACGATGAACTTCGGCGGTTCGTCCGAGCCGCGTGCCACCGACAGGAACGAGGTCATCTTCAGCGCCTCGATCTGCTTGCGGTCGAGCACTTCGACCTTCATCTTGTAGCGGCGGGCCAGGGTGCGGGCGGTGTTGCCCAGGTAAGTCGGGGTGCAGATGTTGGGCGGCAGATTGCCCAGTTCGCGGGTCAGCGACATGCCGTCGCCAATGGCCGCGCCTTCGCTCAGACCGGCGTCGGCTTCCTTGACCTGGGCGCGCGTGACGGCGAGCGACAGCTTGGCCAGCTTGACGTCGTTGGCGTCGGCCTTGGTCAGGGTGGCGGTATAGCGGTAGGTCGCGTCGGCGGCGGTGATGGCGGCCTGGCGCGCGGCGGTGCGCAGATCGACCCCTTCGACTTCCACGGCGGCCAGGGCGGACACACCTTCGGTCACGCCCAGCGACACCAGTGCACCGACGGCAGCGCGTTGTGCGGTCTGCAGCGTCTTGGCCTTGGCTTCCTCGGCCTTGCCCAGTCCCACCAGCACCACGCGCTTGGCAGCGACGCCCGCCAGATTGCGCAGGACCAGGGTCTCGCCGGGGCGGCCCTTGAAGTCGCTGCCGGCGACTGCCGCGACGGCACCACCGCTGGCGGCGTCGATGGCTTGTGCGGCGGCGCTGAGCTGGCCACCGGCATAGACACCGACCACCAGGGCGGCGGTCTTGATCTTCTCGGCGGCGGCGGTCTGTGTGCTAAAGTCCATTGGCATTTTTCCTCGTCTTGCAAGTGTGTGACGGTGCCGGCCCGGCAGCGGCCAGCCGATTCCCGGATTATCCCGCAGAATCTCCGAGCATGGGCGCAGGCCCCTCACCACTGCCTGTTTCGCCTCCCCATCGCCGTGTCCATCTTCCAGCGTTCCGTCCGTCAAGAATTGTCGAGCCACGCCAGTGTCGTGTTCTCGACGCTGGTCGTCGTCTGGCTCAGCGTGCTGTTGGTGCGCCTGTTGGGCGACGCCGCCGGTGGCGCCATCGGTGCCGATGCCGTGCTCGGCATGGCGACGTTCTCGACCATCAATGCCTTGCCCACCATCGTGTCGGTCACGGTGTTCATCGCCGTGCTGACCACGGTCACGCGCAACTACCGCGAGTCGGAAATGGTGGTGTGGTTCGCCAGCGGCGTCAGTCTGCTGGCCTGGATTCGTCCGGTGCTGCGCTTCGCCATCCCGGCTGCGCTGCTGGTGGCGACCCTGACGCTGCTGGTCTCGCCCTGGTCGTACCGGCAGATCAGCGAGTACCGCGAGCGCTATGAAAACCGCTCCGACATTTCCAAGGTTGCGCCGGGCCAGTTCGCCGAATCGGGCGGCCTCGATCGCGTGTTCTTCGTCGAATCGGCCACCGACAACGCCGAGCAGGTCAACAACGTCTTCGTGCGCTCAGTGCAGGACGGGCGCCTGAACGTCATCACCGCCAGCGGCGGACGCATCGAGGAGTTCCCCAACGGCGACCGCTTCCTGGTGCTGGAAACCGGCAACCGCTACGAGTTGACGCCCGGGTCGCCCGACTACCGGATCATGGACTTCCAGCGTTACGGCGTGCGCCTGGAGCGCAGCCAGGATTTCCTGTTGTCCGACCCGTCGACCAAGCTTCGTTCGACCATGGACCTGCTGCGTGACCCCACCGGCCGTGCCCCGGGCGAACTGCTGTGGCGTATCGGCCTGCCGCTGGTCGCGCTCAATCTGGCCCTGCTGGCGATTCCGCTGGGCGCGGTCAACCCGCGTCTGGGCCGTTCGGGCGACGTGGTGATCGCCTTGCTGGTGGCCCTGTTCTATCTGAACCTGGTGAGCCTGTCGCAGGCCTGGGTCAACAACGGGCGCATCAGCTTCAGTGTCGGGGTCTGGCTGGTGCACGCCATCGTGGCGGGGCTGACGGCCTTCCTGCTCAAACGGCGCCTGAAACTGCCGGCGCCGTCGGGCCGCTGGTCGCTGCGCAAACGCAAGCCCAAGGCCGCCTGATCCTGCCGGGCGATCAGGCCATCAGCGTCATGCTGCTGCCATCGCCCGCCAGGAACCCCCGATTGCTTTCTGCCGCATCGCGCAGGAAGTCCCACAGCGCGACGATGCGCTTGAGCTGCCGCAATTCCTCGTGGCAGTACAGCCAGAAGCTGCGGGTCAGGTCGACCTGACCCGGCAGCACCGCGATCAGTCGCGGGTCCTGTTCCGCCAGGAAACACGGAAGAATGGCCAACGCCTCGCCCTGCAGGGCGGCGGTGTACTGCGCGATCACGCTGGTGCTGCGTAGGACCACATGGCTGTCCGGAATCGCCACATCCAGGTATCGCAGCTTGTCGCTGAACACCAGTTCGTCCACGTAGCCGATGAAACGATGCGTTTTCAGGTCGGCCAGGCGTTCGATCGGGCGGTGATTGGCCAGGTAGGACGCGGTTGCATACAAACGCAGCGTGTAGTCGCACAGGCGCGCGCAGACATAGGGCCCGCGCGCCGGCCGCTCGATCATGATGGCCAGGTCAGCCTCGTGCTTGGACAGGCTGACCGACCGGGGCACCGGCAGAATGTCCAGCGTGATATGCGGGTAGCGGCGCTGGAAGCGTGCCAATTGCGGGGTCACGAAGAACGAGCCGAATCCTTCCGTGGCGCCCAGGCGCACGTGGCCCGACAGCGCATGGCCGACGCCGGCGATTTCTTCGCAGGCGGACAGCATGGCGCTTTCGGCATGCTCCGCATGGATGACCAGCCGCTGGCCCTCGGGCGTCAGCACGAAACCGCTGGCGCGGGATTTGTCGAACAGGCGCGCGCCCAGGCTTTTCTCCAGGGTACGAATGCGGCGCGACACCGTGGTGTGTTCCACCCCCAGCCGGCGGGCCGCGGCACCGACGCGCTGGGTGCGCACCACCTCCAGAAAGAAACGCAGATCGTCCCAATTCAGCGGGGCGTCGGGCAAACCCTGGGAGCGGGCAGAAGGCTGCGCAACGGCGCGAAAGGCTGCTGGCGTGGCGGTCACGGGGTCTCCTCGTGCATCGGTGCACAACGCATGTGCATTTCTACGGCGTTGCGTCGATTCTTGCACCGATACACTTTTCCGCACATAACGATAATCCCCGGGAGAGACCATGAATCGCACCCTGCTTGCTGCCGCCCTGGCAGCCGGCCTGACCGCGGCCGCACCCGCAGTCCTGCATGCGCAGACCAAGCCCCCTGTGAAGATCGGTGTTCTGACCGACATGTCGGGCAACTACGCGTCGATGGGCGGCCCGGGATCGGTCGCGGCGGCGCAGATGGCCATCGACGACTGCCTGAAGGCCGAATGCCAGGGCATGACCATCGAGCTGGTGTCGGCCGACAACCAGAACAAGGCCGACGTCGCCGCGGCACGCGCGCGTGAATGGTTCGACCGCAATGGCGTGAACGCGATTGCCGACCTGACCAATTCGGCCGCCGCCCTGGCCGTGCAGCAGATCGCCCGCGAGAAGGACAAGATCGCGCTGTTCTCCGGCCCGGCCACCACGCGCCTGACCAACGAAGACTGCTCGCCCAACGGCTTCCACTGGATGTTCGACAGCTACTCGCAGTCGGCTGCGGCGGCCCGCGCGCTGGTGCGCAACGGCGGCAAGTCCTGGTACTTCCTGACGGTGGACTACGCCTTCGGCCACTCGCTGGAAAAGGACGCCAGCGACATCGTCAAGGGCGAGGGCGGCAGTGTGGTGGGCAACGTCCGCCATCCGCTCAACGCGCCGGACTTCGCCGCCTTCCTGTTGCAGGCACAAAGCTCGGGCGCGCAGGTGGTCGCGCTGGCCAACGGCGGGCAGGACACCGTCAACGCAGTCAAGCAGGCCCGCGAATTCGGCATCACCGATTCGCAGCGCGTGGCGGCCTTGCTGGTCTTCCTGTCAGACATCCACGCGCTGGGATTGAAGACCGCGCAGGGCCTGAGCTTCGTCGACGGTTTCTACTGGGACTTCGACGACCGCACCCGCGAGTGGTCGGGCCGTTTCCAGAAAGCCTTCCGCAACCTGAAGCCGACCATGGTGCAGGCCGGCGTCTATTCGAGCGTGCGCCATTACCTGAAGGCGGTCGCGGCAAGCGGCAGCACCGAGGGCAAGGTGGTGGCCGCCAAGATGCGCGACATCCCCATCGAAGACCCGGTGATGCGCAATGCATCCATTCGCGCCGATGGCCGCGTGATCCACGACATGTATCTGTTCGAGGTCAAGAAGCCCGAAGAATCCAAGGGTGACTGGGACTACTCGAAGCTGGTGGCGACCGTTCCGGCGGCCGAAGCCTTCCAACCCCTGTCGGCGAGCAAGTGCTCGCTGGTCAAGCAGTGAAGATCCTGGAGAACGAATTGAGCGATATCCCCCGCATTCCGCTGCTGATCGGTGGCGAACTGGTGCAATCGGCGGCCACCGAATGGCGCGATGTGATCAACCCCGCCACGCAGGAAGTGGTGGCCCAGGTGCCATTCGCGACGCGAGAGGAACTGGATCGCGCCATCAGCAATTCGCGCGAGGCCTATGCGACCTGGCGCAACAGCTCGCAGGGCACGCGCATGCGCGTCATGCTCAAGCTGCAGCAGCTGATTCGCGAAAACGCTGCCGAGCTGGCGGAACTGATCACGCGTGAGCACGGCAAGACGCTGCCCGATGCCGAAGGCGAAGTCGGCCGTGGCCTGGAAGTCATCGAGCACGCGTGCAGCATCGCGTCGCTGCAACTGGGCGAATATGCGGAAAACGCCGCCAGCGGCATCGACGTGTACACCCTGATCCAGCCGCTGGGCGTGGTGGCCGGCATCACGGCCTTCAACTTCCCGGTGATGCTGCCGTGCTTCATGTTCCCGATCGCGGTGGCGTGCGGCAACACCTTCGTGCTCAAGCCCTCGGAACAGGACCCCAGCGCCACGCTGCGCCTGGCGCAACTCGCCCAGGAAGCCGGTTTGCCCCCGGGCGTGCTCAACGTCGTGCACGGCGGCCCCGACATTGCCATGGGTCTGTGCGAGCATCCGGACATCAAGGCCGTGTCCTTCATCGGTTCGACCCGGGTCGGCACCGAGATCCACCATCGCGCCACCCAGCACGGCAAGCGTTGCCAGGCCATGATGGGCGCCAAGAACCACTGCGTGATCCTGCCCGACGCCGACCGCGAACTGGCGCTCAATCACCTGACGGGCGCCGCGTTCGGCGCGGCCGGTCAGCGTTGCATGGCGACCTCGGTGGCGGTGCTGGTGGGCGAGGCCCGCGAATGGGTGCCGGAACTGCTGGCGCGCGCCAAGGGCCTGAAGGTAGGCCCGGGCGCCGACCGCACCGCCGACCTGGGGCCGGTGATTTCGCCCGCGGCCCGCCAGCGGGTGGAAGGGCTGATCCAGCGTGGGGTGGACGAGGGTGCCGAGCTGCTGCTCGACGGCCGCGGCATCCAGGTGCAGGGCTTCGAGAAGGGCAACTTCATCGGACCGACCGTTTTCCACGGCGTCAAACCCGACATGGCGATCTATCGCGAAGAAATCTTCGGGCCGGTGCTGTGCGTGACCGAAGCCGATACGCTCGATGAAGCCATTGCCCTGGTCAACGCCAATCCCAACGGCAACGGTGTCGCGGTGTTCACCCAGGACGGCGGCGCGGCGCGCTATTTCCAGAACAACATCGACGTCGGCCAGGTGGGGATCAACCTGCCGATCCCGGTGCCGGTGGCGTGGTTCAGCTTCACGGGGTCGCGCGCATCCAAGCTGGGCGACCTCGGCCCCAACGGCAAGCAAGCCATCCATTTCTGGACGCAGACCAAGACAGTGACCGCTCGCTGGGCGCCGCGCGGCACGGGCGCTGGGGCCATCAATACGACGATCACGATGAAGTAAGTACCTTGCGGCCGGCTTGCTCGGCCGCAACGCTCTATATACATAACCAGAAACGATTTTGACGGCCGGTCTTATAACCTAGAATTGCAAGCAACAGGCGAATCATCCCGATTCGTCGCGCGCTTATTCCGGCCACCATGAACCTCCAGCAATTCAAGTTTGTGCGCGAGACCGTGCGCCGCGATTTCAATCTCACCGAAGCCGCACGCACGCTCTTCACCTCCCAGCCTGGCGTATCGAAAGCCATCATCGAGCTCGAAGACGAACTCGGCGTGAAGATCTTCGAACGTCACGGCAAGCGCATCAAGGGTCTGACGCAGCCCGGCCAAGCCGTGGCGCAGATCGTCGACCGCATCATGCGCGAGGTCGAGAACCTGCGTAAGGTCAGCGATGAATTCGCCCGCCGCGACGAAGGCGGGCTGACCATCGCGTGCACCCACACCCAGGCCCGCTACGCCTTGCCGCGCGTGATTCCGGCGTTTCGTGCCCGTTTCCCGAAGGTGCATCTGTCGCTGGTGCAGGGTACGCCCGCGCAACTTGCCGAAATGGTGCTGACCGAGCAGGCCGATGTCGCCATCGCCACCGAGGCCCTGGCCCTGACGCAAGGGCTGGTGACGCTGCCTTGCTATAGCTGGGAACACATCCTGGTGGTCCCGCACGACCATCCGCTGGCATCGCTGACCACGTCGCAGGCCGATGCGCTCACGCTCGCCCAACTGGCCGAATATCCCATCGTCACGTACGACCGGGCCTTCACCGGCCGGGGCGCCATCGACCAGGCCTTTGCCGCGGAAGGGGTGCGCCCGGACGTGGTGCTGGAAGCCATCGACGCCGATGTCATCAAAACCTACACCGAGTTGGGGCTGGGCGTGGGGATCATCGCCGGCGTGGCCTACGACCCTGCTCGCGACACACGTCTGGTCGGCCTGCCGGTGGGGCGTCTGTTCGGCTTGCACACCACTCGCGTCGGTGTGAAGAACGGGGTTTTCCTGCGTGACTTCGTCTACACCTTCCTGGAACTGCTGTCGCCCGCGCTCAAGCGTGATGTCGTCCAGCAGGCCGTGCACGCCACTGCACAGCAATAAGACACTGGCATTACATCCAGCAAAGCGGCCCGACGAATGTAAGAAAATGAGATTCGTTCTTGTTCTTATTGACTAAGAAATGAGAATGTTTATCATTCGTTCCACTGTAGGCAAGATTCGAGGGAACACCAATGCAATCCGTCAGTGCAGTGATCGTCGGCGCCGACCGCCTGGGAAACATCCCGGATCTGCTCAAGGGCCACAACATCGCCATTACGCACCACATCAGTGGGCGTGATCCGTCACATCAGAAGAAGAGCCTGCAACTGCCCACCGGCACCGAGCTGGTCATCCTGCTGACGGACTTCCTGGGCCACAACGTCATGAAGGCGTTCCGCCAAGCCGCGCAGCGTTCGAACATCCAGGTCGTCGCCTGCCGGCGTTCGGTTTGCAGCATGCAGCAGGCACTCGAGAACTGTGGACTGTGCCAGGCCAACAATGGCGGCGCATGTCCGCGCAAGGAAGCCGTGGTGGCCGCCCCGGTTTCCCGCCGCGATCGCACCGCGACCCGGCACTGATTCGCCCGGCAGGATACGCGTCCTGCCAACGCACAAAAAACAAAGCCCGCTTCGAAGCGGGCTTTGTTTTTGGACAGGGGCGGGCAGGCCCCTCGGTCAGGCAGCGATCAGCGTGAAGCCGTCGTCGTCGACAGGGCGGCCACGTCGATGCGGCGGGCACCGTTGAAGCGCTTCTTCCAGTACGCCATGTCCATGTTCTCGATGCGCACCACGCCGCCGCTGGACGGTGCGTGGATGAAGCGGTTGTCACCGAGGTAGATGCCGACGTGCGAATAGCGGCGGCCCATCGTGTTGTAGAACACCAGGTCGCCCGGTGCCAAGTCTGCGGTCTTCAGCGGTTGGCCGACGCGCACGATCTGGTCGGCGCGGTGGGGCAGACGCGCGCCCAGCACTTCATTGAATACGAATTTGACCAGACCGCTGCAATCGAAGCCGGCAGGACTGCTGCCGCCGCTGCGGTAGGGAATGCCGAGGTACTGCACCGCACGGAACGCCAGCTCGGTGGCTGCATCGTCCATAGGGTCATTCGCGATGTCCTGGGGGGCCAGAACACTGAGAATGTCCGGGCGGTCATCGACCGCTGGCGGAGCTGTCTTGGTCGCCGTTTTGACCGTCTTGGCCTTGGCGGGGGAGGAGGCGGTGCTGGCACCGATTTCCACGACTTCCTGGGCATGCACCCACGGGGCAACGCATAGGGCAATAAGACCCAAGGTACGGGCAAACGGTATAGACATCCGACGGCTTCCCTATGCGCGAAAGACGCCAGTCTACAAAAAGTTGCGTCAATTGGGTAACAAAAACACGTAACAGGACCGTATCTTCGGGAGATTGCATGTCCAGCTACTCGGAACGGCACCGCCGATCGATCGTCGATCGAGACGGTTTCTGGCAGGCCGAAGCACAGCGAATCCACTGGGAAACGCCCTTCGATGCAGTGGTCGACAGCAGTCGTCCACCCTTCGCCCACTGGTTCGTGGGAGGCCATACTAACCTGTGCTTCAATGCCGTTGATCGATGGGCGCGGATCCAACCCGACCGTGATGCCCTGGTTTGGGAATCGAGCGAGGTCGGCGCCTCCCGGCGATACAAATATGCCGATTTGCTGCGGGAAGTGCAGGCCACGGCGGCAGCGCTGGTGTCCTTGGGGGTGGGGCGAGGGGACCGGGTGCTGATCTACATGCCGATGATCCCCGAGGCGGTTTTCACCATGCTGGCGTGTGCGCGCATCGGTGCCATCCATTCGGTGGTGTTCGGCGGCTTTGCGGCAGTCAGCCTGGCGCATCGCATCGACGACGCACGACCCTCGGTCATCGTGTCGGCCGATGCGGGGTCGCGGGCGGGCAAGGTCGTGCCCTACAAGCCGCTGCTCGACGAGGCCATCGAACGCGCTGCGCATCCGCCAAGGCATGTCGTGCTGGTCGATCGGGGGCTGGCACCCATGACGCGGGTCGAGGGGCGCGACATCGACTTCACCAGTCTGTGCGCCGAGCACCAGGGCGCCCAGGTGCCGGTCACCTGGCTGGAGTCCTCCGAACCCAGCTACATCCTGTACACGTCGGGCACCACCGGCCGGCCCAAGGGCGTGCAGCGGGATGTGGGCGGCTACGCCGTCGCGCTGGCGACTTCCATGGACTACGTGTTCCAGGGCAAGCCCGGCGAGACTTTCTTCTGCACCAGCGACATCGGCTGGGTCGTGGGCCACTCGTACATCGTCTACGGCCCCTTGCTGGCCGGCATGTGCACGGTGCTGTACGAAGGCACCCCGGTGCGGCCGGACGGCGCCATCCTGTGGAAGCTGGTGGAGCGCGAGCGTGCCCGCATCCTGTTCTCGTCGCCCACCGCCATCCGGGTGTTGAAGAAGCAGGACCCGGCGCTGCTCAAGCGCCATGACGTGTCCAGCCTGCGAGCGCTGTACCTCGCCGGGGAACCGCTGGACGAGCCCACGGCGACCTGGATCGCCGATGGCCTGGGCGTTCCGGTCATCGACAACTACTGGCAGACCGAAAGCGGCTGGCCGATCCTGTCGGCGCAGCCAGGCATCGAATCGACGCCTACGCGCTTCGGCAGTCCCTCGTTCCCCGTAGTGGGTTTCGACGTGCAATTGTTCGACGAGACCACCGGCGCCCCCTGCGCGCCGGGTGAAAAGGGGGTGGTTGCCATCGTCCCGCCACTGCCGCCCGGTGCACTGACCACGGTATGGGGCGATGACCAGCGCTTCGTCGACACCTACTTCAGCAGCATTCCCGGCCGGCAGGTGTATTCGACCTCGGATTGGGGGCGAGTCGACGAAGACGGTTATTGGTTCATCCTGGGGCGGACCGACGACGTCATCAACGTGGCGGGCCATCGCCTGGGTACGCGTGAGATCGAAGAGTCGGTCAGCGGTCATCCCAACGTCGCGGAGTGCGCGGTGGTGGGCGTGGCCGATGCGCTCAAGGGGCAGGTGGCCGTGGCCTTCGTGGTGTTGAAGGACCCGGGGCAGGCAAACGGCGAGCCGGCACGCGCCAGCCACGAAGCGGACATCACGCGGCAGGTCGACCGGCAACTGGGGCCGGTGGCACGGCCGGCGCGTGTGCATTTCGTGTCGGCGCTGCCCAAGACCCGCTCGGGCAAGGTGCTGCGCCGGGCCATCCAGGCCGTTTGCGAAGGTCGCCCTGTCGGGGATCTGACGACCATGGAAGATCCGGCCGCGCTGGCGCAGATCGAGCAGGCCGTGGCGGGGGCAGTCGCTGCGTGAATGCGTGTCGCCCAGCCGCTTCGGGAAAGGGCGAGCCCCGTCCTGAAGCGGCGGCTGCGCGGTGACGAAACCTCGTCCCGAACGTGTCGCGGGCTGCCGGTAGAATGGCCGTTTTCCTCAGCCATCCACCGGAGACCCGCCATGCCGAGCAAGCCCTACCTGAGCGCTGCCGACGTCAAGACCATTGCAGCCGCTGCCGAAGCCGAAGCGCTGCGCAACAACTGGGCGGTCTCCATCGCCATCGTCGACGATGGCGGCCATCTGCTGGCTTTCCAGCGTCTCGACGGCGCCGCACCGCTGTCTTCGCACATCGCGCCGGCCAAGGCGCAGGCCTCGGCCATGGGCCGCAAGGAAACGCGCGTCTATGAAGAGATCATCAACAACGGCCGCAACGCTTTCCTGAGCGCGCCCATCCACGGACTGCTCGAAGGCGGTGTGCCGATCGTGATCGACGGCCACACCGTGGGCGCCGTCGGCGTGTCGGGTGTGAAGTCGTCCGAAGACGCGCAGATCGCCCAGGTCGGCATCGCTGCCCTCGGCGCGAACTGATCTCGTTTCGACTCGTACTTCCGCGGGACGTCTGCCGTCCCGCTGCATTGACCAGCCCCCGCCACTACGGACTGCCGTCGACCCATGAGCGCCTTTTTCCGCGACACGCTGCAACCGGGCGTGCGCCCGCGAGAAGTCTTTGCCTGGGCAATGTTCGACTTTGCCAACTCGGGCTACACCACCGTCGTCCTGACGGCCGTGTTCAACGCCTATTTCGTGAGCGTGGTCACGGGCGGTGCGTCCTGGGGCACCCTGGCCTGGACGGCGACGCTGTCGCTGTCCTACCTGATCGTCATGCTGGCCATGCCGGGGCTGGGTGCCTGGGCCGACGCCCGGGGCGCCAAGAAGCGGCTGCTGCTGGGCAGTACCGTGGGTTGCGTCGTCGGCACGGTGGCGCTGGCGGGCGTCGGTCCCGGCGACTGGTGGTGGGCGGTCATTGCCATCGTGGTGTCCAACGTCTGCTTCAGCGTCGGCGAATCGCTCGCGGCGGCCTTCCTGCCTGAACTTGCCCGCCCGGCCGCGCTGGGGCGCGTATCGGGCTGGGGATGGAGCGTCGGCTACCTGGGCGGCATGCTGACCCTGGGGCTGTCGCTGGCCGTGGTGCTGCGCGCGCAGGCCGCCGGTCAGGAAGCCCAGCATTACGTGCCGCAGACCATGTGGCTGACTGCGGCGGTCTTTGCCCTGGCGGCGCTGCCGGTTTTCCTCCTGCTGAAGGAACGGGCACGGCCTGTCTCGGCGGGAACCGGCCGCGGCATGTTGCGGCAACTCGCGGCTTCCTGGCGCGACACCGTCAATTTCCCGGATTTTCGCCGGCTGCTGGTGTGCGGTGTCTGGTATCAGGCGGGCATCGCCGTCGTCATCACCCTGGCTGCCGTCTACGCCGAACAAGCCATGGGCTTCGATGCGCCGCAGATCATGTCACTGGTGTTCCTGGTGAACATCGCGGCGACCGTCGGTGCGTTCGCCTTCGGCTATGTCCAGGACCGGATCGGCCACCGCCGCGCCCTGGGCATCACGCTGATCGGCTGGCTGGCCATGGTGGGTATCGCCTACGCCGTGGTCACGCCTGCAGGCTTCTGGGTCGCTGCCGGACTGGCTGGCGTGTGCATGGGGTCCAGCCAGAGCGCGGGCCGTGCCATGACGGGCGCGCTCGCGCCGGCCACGCGCACTGCAGAGTTCTTTGCCCTCTGGACTTTCGCCACGCGCCTGGCATCCATCCTCGGCCCCATTACGTATGGACTTGTTACGTGGGTGACAGCCGGGAACCACCGGCTGGCGATGCTGGTCACAGGTACGTTCTTTCTGCTTGGACTGTGGGTGCTCCGGTCCATCGACATCGATCGGGGCGTGGCGCACGCCGCCACGCATTCATGACGCGCAGCAATGCCGAATGGAACGTTTGAATGCGAAGCGTTCCTACTTTGCGCCGCAAGCTTCCGCTGTCACCGCCTCCGCTATGAGAGCGTCCAGACGGGCAGCGAAAAAGTCGCAATTTTCGAAACACTTTCGATTCGTTCGATCCAGTGAGAAATGGTTCCGTAGTGAACCATTACCGATCATTGACACCGGGGGGATGGGCCGTCACCATGCCCCTCTTGACACAGTAGTGCCGTTGTCCGCCGTTCATCTGGCGGGACACGGGATCGACGACGATTGCTGCGGGTACGGCGTAGCCAGGTTCAAATAGATGCGTTCTGATTTCCCTGTATTTCCTGAGTTCCGCTACGAAGCGTCCATGCCGGGCGCAGACGAGCTCGATCCCTTGCTGGCCACCAAGCTGTGGCGCAATCCGAGCTGGTTCTCGTTCCGGATCAACAGCCTGGCCCAACATTTCAACGGCGCCGTCTACGACTGGACCGAACGCCGCTTCGACCTGTCCCGCCCCGAATTCGTCGTGCTGTATTCCGTCGCCCTGCAGGACGGCATCGCCGCGACCGACATCGCCCGCAGTTCCGGATTCCCTCGCAATACCCTCAGCCGGGCCACGCAGAAGCTCCTCGAACGCAAGCTGATCCGCCGCGAACTCGATCCCACCGACCTGCGCAGCTATGTGCTGCGCCTGACGCCGGGCGGACGCCGGGTCTACGAAGAAGCCTTGCCGATCCTGCTGGAACGGGAAGAGACGATGATGCAGGCGCTCAGTCCGGGCGAGCAGCACATGCTCTACGAGCTGCTGGCCAAGATGATCGTCGACTCGCCCAACTGGCCGGCGAACATCCGCGTTCGGCGTCCTTTCAAGCAGGAAGAAGGGCGCAAGGCCACGCCCGAGCCGGAAGACGAAACCGCCTGATGGGCGTCGCAGCGGGCAGGAAGTAAATCACTACACTTTTTCGCTGCGAATTCCCCGGGTTTCCACTGTTCTTACAGCAGACTTAACGGCAAACTTCGAAGCGGTGGCCAAACTCGGCCGTATCCGTTTTCGGAGTAATCGTGGACTACCTCGTTTCCCTTGCGCAGCAGCCCGAAGTCTGGGTAGCCCTCGTCACGCTCGTCGTGATGGAAGTGGTGCTCGGCATCGACAATCTGATCTTCATTTCCATCCTGACCAACAAGCTCCCGGTCGAGCATCGTGCGCGCGCACGCCGCATCGGCATCACGGGCGCGCTGGTGTTGCGCCTGGCCTTGCTGGGCACGGTCGCCATCATCGTCAAGCTGACCGCCCCGGTCTTCTCGGTGTTCGGCCACGGCTTTTCCTGGCGTGACCTCATCCTCATCGCCGGGGGCCTGTTCCTGGTCTGGAAGGCGACGAAAGAGATTCACCATCACGTCGATCCGCCGGCAGAAGGCGACATGTTCGACGGCAAGAACGCTGCCGGCCTGACCTTCGGCGCCGCGATCTTCCAGATCCTGCTGCTGGACCTGGTGTTCTCGGTCGACAGCATCATCACCGCCGTCGGCATGACGCCGCACATCCCCATCATGTTCATTGCCGTGATCGCCGCCGTGACCGTGATGCTGCTGGCTGCCAACCCGCTGGCCGAGTTCATCAACCGCAACCCCACGGTGGTGATGCTGGCGCTGGGCTTCCTGCTGATGATCGGCATGATGCTGATCGCCGAAGGTTTCGGTGCACACGTGCCCAAGGGCTACCTGTACGCCGCCATGGCCTTCTCGGCACTGGTGGAGGGCCTGAACATGCTTGCCCGGCGGGCCTCGGGCAAGGCATCGGCCAAGAAGCACTGAGCCTGAGCGATGTCATCCGCCACCCAGGTGGCGGTGACTGGAGGGCCGATGCCGTCAGGCATCGGCTTTTTTCATGGGCGCGGCCTATGCAACAGCCCCGACGGGTATCCCCAACCGGGCTGCGACCCGCCGCGCCGTGGCCTCACGCTGCGCCGTCCGATCGGCCAGCGCCGCTTGCGCACGGGCCAGCACGTGGGGTTCTGCGCGTTCCGGCGTGCCGCTGTCGAACGGCGGTTCGGGCGCGTACACCATATGCAGCTGGATGAACTTGGCTTCGTCCTCGCCGCTCAGCCTGGCTGCCAATTGCAGGGCACCATCGATGCCGGCCGTCACCCCGGCAGCGAAGACCCACTTGCCGTCCACGACCACGCGTGCATCGACCGGCGTGGCGCCGAAGCTAGGCAGGAGGTGATGCGCGGCCCAGTGCGTGGTGGCGCGCCGCCCCACCAATAGCCCGGCCGCGCCCAGCACCAGCGCCCCGGTACATACCGACAGCACGGCCTGCGCGCCGTTGGCCTGGCGGGCCACCCACGCCAGCACCGCTTCGTCGTCCATCAGCGCTTCCTGTCCGAAGCCACCCGGCACGTGCAGCACGTCCAGGGGCGGCGCCTCGTCCAGCGTGGCGTCGGGCAGGATGCGAAGACCTTTGACGTCACGCACCGGCGCGTCGGTCTTGCCATACAGGCGATAGGTCGCGCCGGGAATGCGCGCCAGCACCTCGAAGGGGCCGGTCAGGTCGATCTGATCGATGCCGTCGAAGATCAGCGAGCCGATCTGAAGCGGGGCAGGCGAGGACATTGGGTAACTCCTTGGCAGATGGACAGGGTCAGCATACGAGCGCACCATCTGGCGGATATGCCAAGTACCCCTCCAATCCTGCCAAAACGTATCGAGATCGTCGCCTATCCGGCGGTGCAATTGCTGGATGTCGCCGGGCCGCTGCAGGTATTTGCCTGCGCCAATGACCTTGCCGTGGCTGCCGGTGAGCCGCCGCCCTACAGCCCTGTCGTCGTGGCAACTGGTGGTGGCTTGGTCGCCGCGTCCGCAGGGCTTGCCCTGGCCGCCGAGCCGCTGCCCGCGTCCTCTGTCTCGGTCGACACATTGCTGGTGGCGGGCGGACGCGGTGTGCATCCCGCCTGCGACGACGCCAATCTGCGGGAGTGGTTGCGCAGTCGGGCGGGCGATGCCCGGCGGGTGGCGTCGGTGTGTTCCGGCGCATTCCTGCTGGCTTCTGCCGGATTGCTGGACGGCCGTCGCGCGGCCACCCCACTGGGCGCATTGCGCCGAACTAAGCCGGCGCTTCCCGGCCGTGACGGTGGAGACCGATCCCATCTTCGTGCGTGACGGTTCGGTGTGGACCTCGGCAGGTGTCACCGCAGGCATCGACCTCGCCCTGGCGCTGGTGGAAGCCGATCTGGGGCGCGGACCGGCCATGGCGGTGGCCCGGCATCTGGTGGTGTTCTTCAAGCGGCCTGGCGGGCAGGGTCAGTTCAGCGCGGCCCTGTCGCTGCAGGCCGAGGACGACCGCTTCGATGCCCTGCACGACTGGATGGGCCGGCACTTGGCGGAAGACCTGAGTCTGGCGCGGCTGGCACAGCAGGTGGGAATGAGCGAACGCTCGTTCAGCCGGCACTATGTGCAGGCCACGGGTATCACGCCGGCGCGGGCGGTCGAACGTCTGCGGGTCGATGCCGCACGGCGGCTGCTGTGCGAGACGCTACAGCCGATCAAACGTATCGGCCAGCGTTGCGGCTTCGGGTCGGAAGAAACGATGCGGCGCAGCTTTCTGCGCGTGCTGGGTGTGGCGCCGCAGGATTACCGGGCGCGCTTCACCGTATGAGCGGCGGCCCCGACGCCTGCTGGCAGCGGGGCCGCGATCCGGCCAGGGCGGCCGGATCGATCAGGCGATGACCGGGATCTTGCCGATCTTGGCCTGCCAGACCTTCGGGGCCGTGTTGTGCACCGAGGTGCCCGATGCGTCCACCGCCACCGTCACCGGCATGTCGACCACGTCGAACTCGTAGATCGCTTCCATGCCCAGGTCTTCGAAGCCCACGACGCGGGCGTCGCGAATGGCCTTGGACACCAGGTAGGCGGCACCGCCCACGGCCATCAGGTAGGCCGACTTGTGCTGGCGGATCGCCTCGATGGCGACCGGACCGCGTTCGGCCTTGCCCACCATCGAGATCAGGCCGGTCTGGGCCAGCATCATCTCGGTGAACTTGTCCATGCGGGTTGCCGTGGTCGGGCCAGCCGGGCCGACGGCTTCGTCGCGCACCGGATCGACCGGGCCGACGTAGTAGATGACGCGGTTGGTGAAGTCCACCGGCAGCTTCTCGCCGCGGGCCAGCATTTCCTGGATGCGCTTGTGGGCGGCATCGCGGCCGGTCAGCATCTTGCCCGACAGCAGCAGGGTCTGGCCAGGCTGCCACGACGCGACTTCTTCACGCGTGAGCGTGTTCAGGTCGACGCGCTTGGACTTGTTGTAGTCCGGCGCCCACTTCACGTCGGGCCATTCTTCCAGCGACGGCGGGTCCAGGCGGGCGACGCCCGAGCCGTCCAGCGTGAAGTGCGCATGACGCGTGGCGGCGCAGTTCGGGATCATCGCCACCGGCTTGGATGCCGCGTGGGTCGGGAACATGTTGATCTTGATGTCGAGCACGGTGGTCAGGCCGCCCAGGCCCTGTGCGCCGATGCCCAGGGCGTTGACCTTCTCGTACAGCTCGATGCGCAGTTCTTCGAGCTTGTTCTGCGGACCGCGCTGCAGCAGCTCGTACATGTCGATGTCTTCCATCAACGACTGCTTGGCCATCAGCATGGCCTTCTCGGCGGTGCCGCCGATGCCGATGCCCAGCATGCCGGGCGGGCACCAGCCGGCGCCCATGGTCGGCACGGTCTTGAGCACCCAGTCGACCAGCGAGTCGCTGGGGTTGAGCATCACGAACTTGGTCTTGTTCTCGGAGCCGCCGCCCTTGGCCGCGACCTGCACGTCGACCAGGTCGCCCGGGACCAATTCCACATTGACCACACAGGGCGTGTTGTCGCGCGTGTTCTTGCGCTCGAAGTGCGGGTCGGCCAGCACCGAGGCGCGCAGCTTGTTGTCCGGATGCAGGTAACCGCGACGAACGCCTTCGTCGCAGATGTCCTGCAAGCTTCTACAGGAGTCGAAGCGCACGTTCAT
>JAAIGF010145309.1_pt1 | contig 24004 bp, 16 predicted proteins | sample 6487441 | NCBI WGS metagenome assembly JAAIGF01 (sample SAMN13974129, study PRJNA590717) | phyllosphere metagenome | biome: pepper field; feature: multiple bacterial spot infested pepper fields; material: pepper leaves; isolation source: leaves from pepper fields | host: Capsicum annuum ... | reverse complement strand
GCGCTGGTGGTTCAGCACCCAGATCAGCGCGTGGTCGTAGCGCGCGATCACGCGGTCCAGCAGCCGCGGCTTGCCGCCGTGGTCGAGCGCCGGCAGCATGCGCGCGCACATCATCGGCGTCAGCGTCAGCGACACCACGGCTGAGATCAGAATGGCGATAGCCAGCGTGACGGCGAACTCGCGAAACAGCCGGCCAATCACATCGCCCATAAACAGCAGCGGGATCAGCACCGCAATCAGCGAAAAGGTGAGCGAGATAATGGTAAAACCGATCTCTCCCGCCCCTTTCAGCGCGGCGGTGAGCGGCTTCTCGCCTTTCTCGATATAGCGTGAAATATTCTCGATCACCACAATGGCGTCATCCACCACAAAGCCGGTGGCGATAGTCAGCGCCATCAGCGTGAGGTTGTTGATCGAGAAGCCCATAAAATAGATGGCCGCAAACGTACCAATCAGCGAAAGCGGTACCGCCACGGCAGGAATGATCGTAGCCGGTACGTTGCGCAGAAACAGGTAGATGATCATGACCACGAGCGCCATGGCCAGCATCAGCTCATGCTGCGTATCAGATACCGAGGCGCGAATATTGGTCGTGCGATCGGTCAGCAGTTTCATGTCGACCGATTTGGGCAGCGTGGCGGTAAGCGATGGCAGCAGCGCCCGGATATTATCAGCGGTGTTGATAATATTGGCGCCGGGCTGACGCTGGACGTTCAGCACAATCGCCTGCTGGCGGTTAGCCCAGGCGCCCAGCCAGCTGTTCTCTGCGCCCGATTCAATGGTCGCAACGTCGCCCAGTCGCACCGGCGCGCCGTTGCTGTAGCTGATAATCAGGCGACGGTAATCCTCAGCCGATGTCATCTGATCGTTTGCTGACAGCGTGATAGATCGCGCCGGACCATCAAGGCTGCCTTTCGCTGAGTTGACGTTGGCGTTGCTGATAGCCGTGCGCACATCTTCGCTGGTCAGTCCTAACGCTGCCAGCGCCTGCGCATTCATTTTGACCCGCACCGCCGGACGCTGTCCGCCGGAAAGGGTAACCAGGCCTACGCCGGAGACCTGCGCAATCTTCTGCGCCACGCGCGTTTCCACCATATCCTGCACCTGCGTCAGCGGCAGGCTGGTCGTGGTGACCGCCAGCGTCATGATAGGCGGATCGGCCGGGTTGACTTTGCTGTAGGCGGGCGGATTAGGCAGATCGCCAGGCAGCAGGTTAGTGGCGGAGTTTATCGCCGCCTGAACCTCCTGCTCCGCCACATCCAGCGCCAGCGACAGCTGAAACTGCAGCGTGATCACCGAGGCGCCGCCGGAACTTTGCGATGCCATCTGTTTCAGCCCGGACATCTGGCCAAACTGGCGTTCCAGCGGTGCGGTAATCGACGAGGTGACCACATCCGGACTGGCTCCGGGATAGAGCGTGACAACCTGAATAGTGGGGTAGTCCACTTCCGGCAGGGCGGAGACCGGCAGAAAGCGGTAGCCAAGCAGGCCAGCCAGCAGAATCGCAATCATCAGCAGCGTGGTGGCGACCGGGCGTAAAATGAACTGACGTGACGGACCGCCGCCAGCGTCAGGAGGCAGCACCTGCATTATTGACGCTCTCCCCGGGCTGGCTGCGCGGCACGCGTGGTCTCTGTTGCCGTACTCTGTGGCGCCACGACGTCAACCGTTGCGCCGTCAGTGAGGCGATCGATGCCGTCGGTGATGACCCGCTCGCCCGCCTCCAGTCCGGCACTGATCACCACTTTCTGGCTATCCTGCAGGCCGGCGGTGACGCGTTTCTTGCTGACCTTATTCTCGCTGTTAACCACCCAGACAAAGTGGCCCTCATTGCTCATCTGCAGCGCGGCGGTGGGAATAGTCACGGCGTTCTGCAGCGTATCCGCTTTCAGCCGTGCGTTAACAAACTGGTTGGGAAACAGGGTGTCATCTTCATTGCTGAAGCGTGCTTTCAGCTTAATGGTGCCGGTAGTGGTATCGATCTGGTTGTCCAGACTCAGCAGCGTGCCCTGCGTCAGCAGCGTGGTGTTGCTGCGATCCCAGGCCTCTACCACCAGCGGCTGACCGCTTTTCTGCGCTTTCAGGATCTGGCTGATATAGCTCTCCGCCACGCTGAATACCACATCAATCGGATGCGTCTGGGTGATCACGACCAGGCCATCGGTGTCGCCGGTGGTAATGTAGTTGCCGATGTCGACCTTGCGTAACCCGATACGTCCGGCAATCGGCGCGGTGATGCGGCTGTAGGTCAGATTCAGCTGCGCGCTCGCGACGTTGCCCTCATCCGCTTTAATGGTGCCCAGCGTTTCGCTCACCAGCGCGCGCTGGGTGTCGAGATCCTGCTGCGATACCAGGGACGTTTTCGACAGCTTCTCATAGCGGCTGAGATCGCGGCGGGCATTCGCCAGCGTGGCCTGATCCCGGGCCAGCTGGCCCTGCGCCTGCGTGAGAGCAACCTGATACGGGCGCGGATCGATCTCAGCCAGCAGCGTGCCGGCAGCCACCTGCTCGCCTTCTGTAAAGTGCAGCGCCATCAGCTGCCCCTCAACACGGCTGCGCACCGTAACCGTATTTGCAGCGGTGACGGTGCCGAGGCCGTTCAGATAGTAGGGCACGCTTTGCAGTTCAGCCGTTGCCGCCTGTACCGGCGCGGCTGGCCGGTTTGCTCCACCGCGCTTCTCTTTAGCCTGCGCCGGCTGTGCTGGCGTGGCGCGCGAGTGCCAGGCGTAATAACCGCCAGCCGCTACCGCCAGCGCGATAAGAATTAACAGACCTGTTTTGGTTCGACTCTTCATTACTCTGCGTGCTCTCCAGCCATGTCGCTTTCCTGATACGCTTGCCCGACATCCGGACAGCGCAAACGAAAATAAGTGTAGCCGCCTGCGCCAGGCGAAAATTGAAGGAATTAAGAATATCTGCTCAGCGCGGCGTAAAGGATTTCCCGGTTCTGACACTATTCTGGCATGAATAGACCCCGGTGCGACTTTTTCATTTGCTACGCTTAAAGACAAACCTATCTCGTTTAACCAGGGAGAGCGCAATGAAACAACCTGCAACCCGTCAGCTGGGCGACAGCGGTATTACCGTTCCGCGCCTGACTTTTGGTGGTAACGTTTTTGGCTGGACAGTCGATGATAAGACCTCCTTTTCACTGCTGGATGCGCTGGTCGAAAATGGCCTGTTTTTTATCGATACCGCGGATGTCTATTCCCGCTGGGTGCCGGGCAATCAGGGAGGTGAATCGGAAGCGATCATCGGCAAATGGTTAAAGCAGAGCGGCAAACGCGATCGCATCGTGCTGGCGACTAAAGTCGGCATGGAGCTGTCGCCGGAAAAAACCGGGCTGAAGCCTGCGTATATCCGCCAGGCGATAGAGGATTCCCTGCGCCGGCTGCAGACGGATGTGATCGATCTCTATCAGGCGCATCGCGATGATGAGCAGACGCCGCTGGCAGATACCCTGAAAGCGTTTGATTCCCTGATCAAAGAGGGCAAGGTACGCGCTATCGGCGCCTCAAATTACTCCGCAGCGCGTCTGCAGGAGGCGCTGGATGTCAGCAGCAAAGAGGGGCTGGCGCGCTATGAAACGCTGCAGCCGGAATATAACCTTTACGATCGCGAAGGGTATGAGAACGGCCTGGAGCAGGTGGCGGTGAAAAACGGTCTTGGCGTGATCAACTACTACTCGCTGGCGAGCGGCTTTCTCAGCGGCAAATATAAAAAGCCGCAGGATGCGGGTAAAAGCCCGCGCGGTCAGGCGATAGTGGAAAAATATCTCAATGAGCGCGGCAGCCGCATTATTGAGGCGCTGGAGGATATCGCTGCCTCACACGATGCGTCAGCCACGCAGGTGGCGCTGGCGTGGCAGATTGCGCGTCCCAGCATTACCGCGCCGATTGTCAGCGCAACATCGCTGGCGCAGCTGGATGAGCTGGTAAAAGCCACCCAGCTGGAGCTGAGCAAACAGGAAATTGAGGAGCTGGCGCGCGCCAGTCACTTCTGATCCCGCCCGGGGTGCTGCGGCACCCCGTATATTGATACAGAGCAATCAATAGTCACTGTCACACTTTGAATGTTTAAATCTTAGATATTCATCACAAATGCGCTAATCCACTGACTGAGCAGGCGTAAATCCACACGAAATTGCAAAACCCTGCTGCTGCCCGGCACTATCCTCTGCGCGGTTTTCCTTATAACTTTGCAGAAGATAACAACGATGAAAAAAATTTTTGCTTTGCACCCGCTGCCGCAACTGGCTGCGGGCACGCTGATGCTGGCTATGTTCAGTTCTGCCGCCGTCGCGGCAGATGCATTCAGCTACGATTCGCCCTGGATGCTGGGTGACTGGAACGGCAGCCGCACGCAGCTGGAGAGTGCCGGCGTGAAGTTTGACGTAAATTACACCATGGAGAGCGCCGCTAATCTCGGCGGCGGAGCAGACAGCCACACCTCAATGCGCTATAGCGATCAGTGGGCGTTTGGTGCGAATTTCGATCTGCAAAAGCTGCTCGACTGGCAGGATGCGCAGTTCCAGGTCACCGTCACTAATCGCGACGGGCGCAACATCTCCGATCAGGTAGCCGATCGCCGCACCGGCATGCTCTCCTCCGTGCAGGAGGTCTATGGCCGCGGCCAGACGTGGCGTCTGACACAGTTCTGGCTGAGCAAGGGGCTGTTTGACAACCGGGTTAATCTCAAGGCCGGACGGGTCACCGTGGGAGAAGATTTTGACAGCCTCGACAGCAGGTTTCAGAACCTTGCCTTTGGCAGCGGTCAGGCAGGCAACTGGCGCGGCGACCGCTGGTTTAACTGGCCGGTTTCACAGTGGGGCGGACGCCTGAAAGCGAATATCACGCCCGAACTCTTCTTCCAGGTCGGCTTTTACAACCAGAATCGCGCCAACTACGATCGCGGCGACGGTTTCCGCCTAGATACCCGTCATTCAGAAGGCAATCTGGTGCCGGTCGAGCTGGGCTGGAAACCGACCCTGGGCGCAGCGGGGCTGCCGGGCAACTATCGACTCGGCTATTACTACTCATCCGTAAACGGGGATAATTACGGCAGCTGGCGGGATGGGGGCTATCAGCGTCAGGATCACGCTTATGGCGGCTACCTGCTGCTGCAGCAGCAGCTGACCGCGCAGGGCGGAGACGCCAGCCGCGGACTGGGGGTAACGGTGCAGGCGGTCATGAACGATCGTAAGACGTCGAAAACCGATAATTATCAGTCCATCAGTTTTACCTGGAAGGGGCCGCTTGATGCGCGTCCGCAGGATGAAATCGGTATTGGTGCCGCGCGTATTCACGTTAACAGCGCCTACAGCCGCGCCCTGCGCCAGCAGAACGCAGCCAGTGGTGAAACGCGCTTTGACAGCCCGGCTTATCTGCCGCTGCAGGCGGGATCGGAATACAACTATGAGATTTACTACAATGCGCAGCTGGCGAAGTGGCTGCAGCTGCGGCCTAACCTGCAGTATGTCGTGGCGCCGGGCGCGGTCGGAGAGGTGAAAGATGCCTTTGTCGGCGGCATCTCAGCCAATATCAACTTCTGACGGGCAGGGAGGAGGCGCAGGCTGCGCCTCCTGTTACGATCCGCTAGCGGAACATCACCTCTGCCCAGCGCGCCAGTCCGGCGGTCACCGAACCAAAGTCGTCGCCGCCGGCAATCGGGGTATCGGGCAGCGCCTGCTGCAGCGCCGCACGCAGCAGCGGCGAGCGTGCGCTGCCGCCAGTAAGATAGATCACGTCCGGTCGGGTCTCGCTGGTGGTCAGCGCCAGCTGTACCTGCTCCAGCATCCGCTCCAGCGGCTGGCTGATCGCCTCTTCCAGCTGCGCCGCGCTGATCTTCGCCTGCAGCGACTGCGCAATAAACGCCAGCGACGCATCCGTTTCCGCCTGCGCTGAGAGCGCAATTTTGCTCTCTTCAGCCGCGCGCACCAGCCGGTAGCTTAGCTTCTGCTGCCATACTTTGAGCAGATGTGCCACGCGGTTTCCCTCTTCTGCATCGCGCACCAGATCCTGCAGCAGCTTGCCGCAGGCGGCGGAGTAGAACTCGCTCTGTGCCGGAACGTCGTTAATTGCGACGGCGTTCCACCACGGCAGGGCGGGGAGCGCCGTGCCCTTGCGGGTGCTGCCGCCCAGACCCAGCAGCGGCATCAGCGTTTTAAACGCCAGCATGATATCGAGATCGTTACCGCCGACGCGGCAGCCGCTGTGCCCCAGCAGGCTGGCGTGGCGGTCAGCTTTCTGGCGCCACTCCGGCCCCATCAGCAGCATGGAGCAGTCGGTGGTGCCGCCGCCGATATCGACCACCAGCACGCGCGTCTCTTTGTCCAGCGTGGCTTCAAAGTCCAGCCCGGCGGCCACCGGCTCAAACTGAAACTCAACGTCACGAAAGCCGGCGCGCTGTGCCGCACGCAGCAGGATCCCCTGCGCCTGCTGGTTGGCATCGTCACCGCCCAGCCCCTGAAAGTTGACCGGGCGACCGATAACCGCCTGGTTGATCTGCTGCCCGAGCTGCGCTTCACCCTGCTGTCGGATATGCAGCATCATGGCGCACACCAGATCTTCAAAAAATGCGATCTGCTGCGGCTTCAGGCCAGAGGCGCCCAAAAAGGATTTCGGTGATTTGACGAACCAGACATCTTCCGGCTCTGTCATATATTGCTGCAGCGCGGTCAGGCCAAACTGCACGCTGCCAGGGGTTATCTCGATATCTTCTTCGCGGTTGTAGCGCAGCGCGCGCTGCAGCAGGGCGGTGTTTTCGCTCGCGGGCGTGGGCACCTGATGGTGGCGATGCAGCCATTCGCTGATCGCCTCGCGCACCGGGGCGCAGATCATCGAGGGCAGCAGCGGCTGGTCATTTTCCAGCGCCAGCATCCGCGGCGTGCCGTTATCGCTTACTGCAATAGCGCAGTTCGCTGTGCCGTAGTCAAAACCGATATACATCTTATGCCCCATGCCAGAAAAAAAGGGGGCGACTTTAGCGCAGGCTGGTCATGCTGGCAATATGCAGTGCTTTATCTCTCTGCATCCTGATAAACCTGATACTGACCGCGCCCGGCATGTTTGGCGCTGTAGCAGGCGACATCGGCCTGCGACATCACCACATTGCTGAGGCAGTTGCGCGCATCAATCTGCGTGATGCCGGCGCTGGCACCCACCTGGTAAGGGTGCGCTTTCCAGTAAAATGTATAGCCATTGACGACATCCACGATGTCCTGCACCAGATCGCGGATCTGATCGACCTCGCAGTGCGGCAGCAGGATGCCAAACTCATCGCCGCCGAGGCGCGCCAGCATATCGCTGCTGCGCAGCTGCTGCTGCATCAGCACCGCCAGCTCGCGCAGCAGCGCGTCCCCCGCCGCATGGCCGGCGGTATCGTTGACCGCTTTAAATTTATCCAGGTCGATAAACACCAGCACATGCGGCGTGCCGGTGACGGCCGCATCATTCACCAGCCGTTTCAGCCGATCTTCAAAGCTGGGCCGGTTAGGCAGCTGCGTCAGCATGTCGTGTGACGCGCTATAGCTCAGACGCTTCATGATCTGGCGCGATTCGCTGACATCCTGAATGACCATCACCACCCCAATGGTGCTGCCGGCCAGGGTTTTCAGCGGCGTAATACTGTAGTGGATCTCTATCTGCGCGCCTGCCAGCGTATGCAGCACCAGCCCCTCATCCAGCGCCGGAGAGATTTTTTCATCCGGCAGCGTACAGAGCAGCAGATTGTCGATGCGCGGGCCGTCAGCGCCGCGCGTGATATTCAGCAGCTCGCCAAGGGGCGTGCCGGCCGCCTGCTCCTGCGGCCAGCCGCTCAGGCTTTCAGCAACCGGGTTCATAAAGGTCACGCACATCTCATCGTCGGTGCTGATCACCGCTTCGCCAATCGAATCCAGGGTGATCGCCATACGCTCTTTTTCCTGGAACAGCGCGTCATTAAGGGTACGCAGTGAGGTGATATCCTGGCAGATCCCGAGTATGCGCTCGATCTGTCCATCCTGGCTCAGGATACGATTCGCTTCTGAGCGAATAAACTGTACGCCGTGCGGCAGGTTGAGACGATACTCAAGATGAAAGGCCGAGCGGCGCTCAATCGCCTGCTGCACAATCAGCGCCAGGCTTTCGCGCTCGGCAGGATCGACCAGATGCAGCCAGAGGTCATAAGTGGGTTTCTGCTGCGGATCCAGTGCAAACAGCTCATACATGCGCTTGTCCCAGAGCATCTCCCCGGTTTTCAGGTTCCACTCCCAGACGCCGATGCCGCCCGCTTCATTGGCCAGCGTAATGCGCTCCATCAGCTGGCGGTTGCGCTGCTCGCTCTGCCGCAGCTCGGAGATATCGACAATCTGCGCGATAAAATAGAGCGGCTGCTGCTGCGCGTCGCGCACCATAGAGACGGTCAGACGCGACCAGACGATCTCGCCATCTTTGCGAAAATAGCGCTTTTCAAAGGTATAGGACATCAGGTCGCCCGCCAGCAGACGCTCCATCAGCTGCAGATCGCTGTGCAGATCGTCCGGATGGGTGATCTCCTGGAAGGTCAGCTGCGTCAGTTCATAGGCGCGATAACCCAGCGTACGGCAAAGTGACTGGTTCACCTGCTGCCACTTTCCGTTGGTGCCGACCAGCGCCATACCGATAGCAGAGTACTCCATCGCATTGCGGAAGCGCGCTTCACTCTCGGTGATATGGTTTTTCTCGCGCCGGAAGGCGTCCATGATCAGCGCCATGACATGGCTGGGCAGCAGCACCAGCAGAAAGGGCAGCCAGGCAGAGACCAGACCGGGCGAAGCGCCACTCTGTACCGGGTTGACCCAGTCCAGCGCCAGCAGCAGCGAAATGAAACTGGCATTAATAAAGCAGAGCAGGAACGCTTCAAATTTTGGCAGCCGGACCGCACACCAGAACAGGATCACCACGATAAAGGTAAACGGCCACGGCAGAAAGCGCAGGGAGAGATAGCTGGCGAGCAGGGTAACCAGCAGCGTCAGCAGGGTCTCCAGCTGGCGGCCCGGCGCGATCAGTTCACGCAGCGGCTTAGCGGGCCACAGCAGTACCACCGGACCAAACGCCAGCACGCCGATCACTTCCGAAATCACCCAGGTGGAGAAGAAGGGGAGCAGCGCCTGCTTATCCACCTGCAGCAGCCAGAGCGCAATCAGCCCGCCCAGCAGGGGAGCCAGCAGGCCGGCGCAGAGCGCAAAGCGGATCCAGTCGGGCAGGGCGTTCAGCGGCGCGCGGCGGTTCAGCAGCAGACGCAGCATGCCGCCGGCCAGCAGCGCCTGTATCAGATTCAGAAGGGCAAATTTAGCATTGCTGAGCGCGGGACCAATAACCAGCAGATTTGCCAGCGCGGTGCCCGCGACGCAGCCCGCCAGCAGCAGCGGAATATGTTTTAGCGGCGCGCGGAAAACGACGCCGGTCATCAGCGCCGTTGAGTACCACAGCGGCGAAATACGACCGCTGACCACAATCAGCTCCAGACAAAACAGCGTAAGCAGAAAAGCCAGTATGCTCAGCGTAACGGCAGCCAGCCAGCGGCCTGGCGATTTATCCTGCGCGGTGACTATCTCAACAATCATGTACCAGTCCAGCAGCGCGCAACCCGGTATGGGGAAAATACGCCAGTCAGTTTCTGCCCTGCATGCTAGCACATTCAGACAGGATCTTTACGCTGAATTGGCTTAAGTCATGGCGCTGTCAGCGAAAAAGGTCGGCACGCTTAAACGGTTTTTCCAGTCCGGCGAGCTTGACCGACAGACGCTCCAGGAACTGCTGCGTGGTGGCGACGCGCCCGTGACCCATCAGCAGCAGCGGCACCAGGAAGGCGACGCCAACCTGCAGGGCGCTAAAGCCTTTCAATACCGTGCGGCGCTGGCTGATGAGAAACGCGCTGCTCAGGGTAAAACCGAGCAGCAGGCCCGCCAGCACTTCACTGACGGAGTGCGCATGAATAACCAGGCGGGAGAAACCCACCATCAGCGGGATCGCATACCCGATGGCGATCGTCACGGCGCGCCAGAAAGTGGACCAGCGCCCGGAGATCAGCCACATCATTACCGGCCAGAGCGTGGAGGACATCGCGCTGTGGCCGCTGAAGCCGGTGAAGTTAAAGCGTGCGCTGCCGATGCCAAAGCCAAGAAACATAATTTTAGACAGGCTGACCAGCAGCCCGGCGAGACCAAACGCCAGCAGCCAGTACCAGACGGTACGCTGACTGCTGCTTTTCCACGGCAGCACCAGGGCGATGATCACCGCGGTGGGGATCAGCAGCATGCTGTCGCCAAAATAGGTCAGTGTTCTCCAGCTCATATTTTTCCTTGCAGGGCTAACGGGCGACCCGCACAAACCGGGCGCGGGCAGCCCGACAGTCTATCGGTTCAGCGGCTGCCTGCCAAAAGGAGATTTTCTGAAAAAGGGCGCCGCCGCATTTACTCTGGCGTCAAACCGGCGAAATACCTATAATTGCCGCCACCAAACCCTCTCATTTGGCCCGTTGCTGCTTCGGCAGAGGCGTGCTCCCAGTTATCAGGTCTCAAAAAAGTATGACTGACAAGTCCCATCAGTGCGTGATCGTTGGCATCGCAGGTGCATCTGCATCCGGAAAAAGCCTTATTGCCAGCACGCTCTTTCGTGAAATCCGTGACCAGGTCGGTGACGAGCATATCGGTGTGATCCCCGAAGATGCCTACTATAAAGATCAAAGCCACCTCACCATGGAAGAGAGGGTAAAAACCAACTATGACCATCCGAGCGCGATGGATCACGATCTGCTGCTGCAGCATCTGCGTGCGATCAAGTCAGGACAGGATATCGATCTGCCGGTTTACAGCTACGTTGAACATACCCGCACCAGCGAAAGCATTCATCTGAAGCCAAAAAAAGTGATTATCCTTGAGGGCATTCTGCTGCTCACTGACGCGCGCCTGCGTCAGGAGATGAACTTCTCTATTTTTGTCGACACCCCGCTGGATATCTGTCTGATGCGCCGCATGAAGCGCGACGTGAATGAACGCGGTCGCTCTATGGATTCCGTCATGAATCAGTATCAGAAAACGGTCCGTCCGATGTTCCTGCAGTTTATCGAGCCTTCCAAACAGTACGCCGACATTATTGTGCCGCGCGGCGGTAAGAACCGTATCGCTATCGATATTCTCAAAGCGAAAATTAATCAGTATCTTTAATACGCTGTTTCGGCATGGATCGAATGCGTCAGGGCTGTCACCGTGCTGGCGGCCTTTCGCTACACTTTAATTAGGGAGTTACTGCGATGAGATTATGCGATCGCGATATTGAAGCCTGGCTTGACAGCGGCAAGCTGGCCATTGAGCCGCGTCCGCCGGTGGAACGCATTAACGGCGCCACGGTAGATGTGCGGCTGGGTAACGGGTTTCGTACCTTCAGCGGCCATACTGCCGCCTTTATCGATCTGAGCGGACCCAAGCAGGCGGTAAGCGCCGCGCTGGATCGGGTGATGAGTGACGAGATTGTATTACCGGATGGCGAAGCGTTTTTCCTGCATCCGGGTGAGCTGGCGCTGGCGGTGACGCTGGAGTCGGTGACCATTCCGGACGATCTGGTTGGCTGGCTGGATGGACGTTCTTCCCTGGCACGACTAGGGTTAATGGTTCACGTTACGGCACACCGCATCGATCCGGGCTGGCAGGGGCGTATCGTGCTGGAGTTTTACAACTCCGGCAAGCTGCCGCTGGCGCTGCGTCCCGGTATGCTGATTGGAGCGCTGAGCTTTGAACCGCTGTCGGGCCCGGCCGCACGTCCCTATAACCGGCGTGAAGATGCAAAATATCGCGGTCAGCAGGGTGCTGACGCCAGCCGTATCGATAAAGATTAATCGCTGTACCCGCGCCCGGGCAGGGCTGACGAGGCGCGGATCATCACATTGAGGATGCAATGAGAAGATTGATAACCACGCTGGCCATCCTGTTAGTGGTAGTGGTGGCAGGGATGGCCGCACTGGTACTACTGGTTAACCCCAATGACTTTCGCGCCTACATGGTAAAACAGGTAGAGCAGCGCAGTGGTTATCAGCTGGTCACGGGCAGCGATTTGCGCTGGCACGTCTGGCCTCAGCTCAGCATTCTTTCCGGACGTATGAGCCTCACCGCACCCGGTGCCAGCCAGCCGCTGGTGACCGCCGAAAATATGCGGCTGGACGTCGACCTCTGGCCGCTGCTCACGCATCAGCTCAGCGTCAGTCAGGTAATGCTGAAAAACGCGATTATCCGCGCCACGCCGGAGAGCGCGCCGCAGAAGCCTGGCGGCGCCCCCATCGGCCCTGGCGACAGCGAGCCGGCATTAGCCGCCTCACAGAGCTGGAGCCTGGCAATTGCGAAACTGCGCGTGGCTGACAGCCTGCTTATCTGGCAGCAGCCGGGCGGGGAAGAGTACAACTTCCGCAATCTTAATCTGAGCCTGGATCAGGACAGCCGCAAACAGAACCACATTGAGCTGAGCACGCGCCTGTCGCGTAACCAGCGCAATCTCAGCGTTAATCTGCAGGGCGAGATGGATGTCTCACGCTATCCGCATCAGGTCAGCGGCGAGCTGGCGCAGCTTGATTATGCGCTGGATGGCGCGAACCTGCCGGTACAGGGCATTAAAGGCGCGCTGAGCGGAAAAGCGATATGGAACGCCGATAAACAGCAGTTCTCGCTGGCCGATTTGCAGCTTACCGCCAATGACAGTACGCTGCAGGGCAGCGCGGAAGGACGCATTGCGATGCCGCAGCAGCTGCGCCTGGCGCTGCATGCAACCTCGCTGAACATCGATAACCTCGCCGTCAGTACCCCGGTCAGCAGCGGCAGCGGGACCGTGCAGGCCGCGCCGGTGCAGCCGCCGGTCATTGCGGAACCGGTACTGCGGAATAACGCCGATTCACCGCTCAATACGCTCAATCTGCAGCTTGCCCTGAAGGCGGACCAGAGCCAGTGGCGCGGGCTGACGCTCAGTAACCTGCAGATCGACGCCAGCAATCAGCAGGGTCTGATGACGCTTAGCCGGTTACAGGGCCGGCTGGGTGACGGTCATTTCTCGCTGCCGGGTCAGATTGATATCCGGCAGCCGGTTACCCGGGCTGCGTTTCAGCCTGAACTGGAGAATATTGCGATTGCCCCTCTGCTGAAAGCGCTGGCGCTGCCCGCTGCGCTTGAGGGGACGCTATCGCTGCAGGGTAAGGTGAGTGGAGCCGGGCTGAGTGTAGAAGAGGCGAAGCAGAACTGGCAGGGCAGTGCCGATCTGGAGGCCACCAATCTGCAGCTTACGCAGCTTAATCTGCAACAGATGGTACGCCGCGCCGTCGCGCGCGCCAGTAGTGAGGTCACCAACGATCAGCCTGATAGCCAGGGCATACAGCAGCTGGCGGGCCATATCAGCCTGCAGCAGGGAAAAGTAGCGTTTACCGATCTGCAGGGCGGCAGCAGCCAGCTGGCACTTCAGACGCGCGGAACCGTTGACGTTGTGCAACAGCAGCTGGATGTCACCATCAATATGATGCTGCGCGGCTGGAAAGGGGACGAGCGTCTGGCAAAAGTCCTGAATCAGCAGCCCATTCCGCTCCGTATGTATGGTCGCTGGGACAAACTGCAATATTCGCTGCCGATAGATGATGTTGTGCGCCAGCAGCTGCAGAGCGAAGCGAAATCGCGTCTTAATCAGTGGCTCGATCGCCACCCGTCAGGGGCGCATTAATACGGCAGGTGCGCGTTAACCACCAGGGGCGCATCAACACGGCTGGGTCGCATAAACACGCCAGGGGCGCCTTAATGCGCCCCCTACGTTTACAGGGACGCTGCTACGGCGCTTCTGATAAAGGATGCGGCATAATTTCCACTTTCTGTACCCGATGATTCTCCACCTGCAGCGCGCGCAGCAGGTAATCTCCTATCCGCAGCTCTTCACCCTCTTCGGGGACATGCTGCAGCGTGTCCATCAGCAGGCCGGCCAGCGTGTGATAATCGCGTTTATCATTTACCGGCAGCGCGACATAGAGCGCCAGATCGTCCAATGGCATATGCCCGTTTGCGATCCAGCCTCCCTGCGGGCCGGGTTCAATATCGTAGCGCGCATCCAGCTCCTCTCCTTCATTAGGCAGATTACCGGCGATAGTCTCCATCACGTCGCTCAGCGTCACCACGCCTTCGACGGAGCCAAACTCATCGACAATAAAGGCAAAATGCGTGCGCGCCTGGCGAAACTGCTCCAGCGCCTGCAGCAGCGTTACCCGTTCCGGAAACACCAGCGGCTGACGGATCAGCGCGCGCAGATCAAGGGAATCACTGTGCAGCGACTGATGCAGCAGATCGATAACGTGCACCACCCCCAGCGGATCGCGGCCATTTTCCGTCACCAGAATACGCGTGTGCTGATTGCGATCGAGCTTCGCCATAATCTCTTCAGGCGCTTCACTTAAATCAACCGATTCCACATCGTGCCGGGAGGTCATAATGGTGTTGATCTGCCGCTGCGCCAGCCCCAGCACCCGGGCGATCATCAGCCGCTCCTGACGATTAAACAGAGCGCCTTCATCGCTATGGCTCAGCAGCGAGGCCGTATCCGCATCCAGTTCAGCACGCTGCGCCTCTCCGCGCAGAATGCGCAGGACCGCTTCGGCCGTGCGCTGGCGTAGCGGACGGCCGGCTGACAAAAAGCGGCGGCGATTAAAGCTCGCCAGCTGATTGAGCATTTCAATCAGAATAGAGAAACCGATAGCGGCGTAGAGATACCCTTTGGGAATAACAAAGCCAAACCCCTCTGCAACCAGGCTGAAGCCAATCATCAGCAGAAAGCTCAGGCAGAGGATCACAATCGTGGGATGACTATTCACAAAACGCGTCAGCGGCTTGCTGGCGAGCAGCATAAGCAGAATAGCGATGGTGACCGCGGCCATCATTACCGGCAGCTCATTGACCATGCCCACTGCTGTGATGACAGCGTCGAGGGAGAAAATAGCATCCAGCACCACGATCTGCGCCACCACCGGCCAGAATTTAGCGCCGTTCTTATTTTGACCACCCTCATCGTCACCCCCTTCGAGTCGCGCATTTAGCTCAGTGGTCGCTTTATAGAGCAGGAAAATACCGCCCAGCAGCAGCAGCAGATCGCGTGCGCTGAAGCTATGCTGCCAGAGGGTGAGCAGAGGCTGTGTCAGCGTGACCAGCCATGAAAGCGAGGCCAGCAGCCCGAGGCGGGTCAGCAGCGCCAGCATCAGGCCAATCACGCGCGCCCGGTCGCGCAGCAGCGGCGGCAGCTTTTCGACCAGAATGGCAATAAACACCAGGTTATCAATGCCCAGCACCAGCTCCAGAATGATTAGCGTTACTAATCCCGCCCAGAGCGACGGATCAAAGATCCACTCCCACATACTCATGTCACCGTAATGTCTCAAAATGGGTTTAATCTGATGATAGTGAATGGCCGGAAACAGGGCAAAACCCTGCCGACCCTGCTGGTATAAGGTTATACGTGTCAATCGGGAAAATGTTCAGAGTGCAGCAGGCAAAATAAGCAAAATGTATGGATTAAGAATGCAGGAGGAGGGGCGTCGCGCACAATTAATTGTTATGCCAGGTGGTGAGGTTTGCCGCGTACATTTTACCAATCGTATATCCGAATAATTCTGAATTTTCACCGCTGATTGCGCGGCAGATGTGGCGTCATTACTAATGGCTGGTAGTCTTTTTCCTAAAATAGCACAGGGGGCACGGGCCCTACTTGTAAACAAGCCAGTAATAACTAGTATAGCAACGTGTCAGTAAATGTCTGCGCCAATCTGGTTAATAGCGCAGGGTAATGCATTTTAAAGTTGTGAATTGTGAACCTGCACGATCCTGCCAGGAGTTATCCTGGAAAAATGGTTAAAAAAGCGCAAAACAGGATGAGCAGGCGGTATTGGCAGCGACAGCCAGGGGCGGTAGCGTGCCTGAACCGGCTTAAACAGGAAATGAACTGTCTGGTGTAGCGGCAATGGAACTCAGACTAATCCGTTGGTATTTATCACAATTTTCTGGCGAAAAGCAATAGAGAATTGACCTAAATACCGGGGAGTTCGCCGCAGTTTGCTCAACAGGCTCCGACTGAGTATCGCTCATTTATTACACAGGCCTGTAGCGTTAGGGATTAGGGAAATAAAATAAAAGAGTTAAATATGCGCGATAACGAATTTACATATAAAAGTCTTCTGACCAAATTTTTACTGGCGTGCTCAGATTTAATTTGTTTTAACGCGGCGTTGTTTATTGCACTCGCCCTGATTAATTCATTATCTGACTCGCCACTGGCTGATATCTCTGAAAAAGATCTCAATTTAAAAATTGCTACTCACATCTGTCTGTCAATTATCTGTACGGGCTGGTTCTGGGTTCGTCTGCGCCATTACACTTACCGCAAACCTTTCTGGTTTGAGCTGAAAGAGATATTTCGTACCGTGTTTATTTTCTCGGTTATCGATTTGTCTATTTCTGCATTATCGCAGTGGCAGATGTCGCGTTTTGTCTGGGTACTCACCTGGATTCTGGCGCTGATCCTGATCCCGGTGGCGCGTGCCGTTTCCAAACGGGTACTGAACCATTTTGGTATGTGGAAAAAGCAGACCATCATCATTGGCAGCAGCCGTAACGCACAGGAAGCCTGGCAGGCGCTGCAGAGTGAAGAGGTGATGGGCTTTGACGTTATCGCCTTCTTTGATGTCGACGGCAGCTGTCCGCAGGCCAGCATTTCCGGCGTACCTGTGCTGCATAACGAAGCTGAGCTCTGGCAGTTAACCAACAGCGAAACGCAGTTTATCGTTGCGGTTGAGTCTGAGCAGAGTCAGCATCGCGATCTGTGGCTGAAAAACCTGGCTATGCACAATTGCCGTTCAGTCTCCGTTATTCCGACGCTGCGTGGTGTACCGCTGTACGGTACGGATATGGCCTATATCTTCAGCCACGAAGTGATGATTCTGCGTGTAAACAATAACCTGGCGAAGCGTACCTCGCGCTTCCTCAAGCGCGCGTTCGATATCGTTGGTGCGCTCGGTATTATCGTGGCGCTGTCGCCGGCGCTGCTGGTCCTCGGCTTTATGGTTGGCCGCGATGGCGGACCGCCGATTTACGGTCACGAACGCGTCGGTATGAACGGACGTAAGTTTAAATGCCTGAAGTTCCGCTCAATGGTGATTAACTCCAAAGAAGTGCTGGAGGAGGTGCTGCGCACCGATCCGGTTGCGCGAGCGGAGTGGGATAAAGATTTCAAACTGAAAAACGACCCGCGTATTACCAAAGTCGGCCATTTCATCCGTAAAACCAGTCTGGATGAGCTGCCGCAGCTGTGGAACGTGGTGCGTGGTGACATGAGCCTTGTCGGGCCGCGTCCGGTGATTGAAGATGAACTCTGCCGTTATGCCGGGGATGTAGATTACTACCTGATGGCGAAGCCAGGCATGACGGGATTGTGGCAGGTCAGCGGTCGTAACGACGTTGACTACGAAACACGCGTCTATTTCGACTCGTGGTATGTCAAAAACTGGTCGCTGTGGAATGACATCGCGATTCTGTTTAAGACAGTCGGCGTAGTGCTTAAGCGCGACGGCGCATATTGATAGACAGCGAAGGCGGGGGAGGGTTTCTCTCTCGCTGAATAACTGCCGGTGCTGGGAGTCTTGTTATCTGAACACTGCCATTATCGAGCCTGACTAAAGCGGAGAGGTTGTTGAGCTGCACTGTTCCGCTTTAATTGATGTCGTCCGGGGGCACGGTGACAACATAAAAACCAAGGGAGCAATGATAATGACCCACAGTTTCAGTGTTTAACCCGTTAAATTAAATTTTTGTAAGACGCTTACACAGCGGCGTTTTCGCCTCTATCAATCATTAACTGATAGCGAATAACCAGATGATAATGAAAACTAAATTGATACCTTTACTGGTATCCGCAACTTTTCTCTCCGGGTGCACCATTGAACCAGGTTCGCACCTTACGACCAGCGGAAAAGATGTCATTGAGCAACAGGATAGCAACTTTGACATCGATAAATACGTAAACGTCTTCCCGATGACTCCTCGTCTGGTTGAACAGATGCGTCCTAAGCCACTGGTTGCACAGGCTAACCCACAGCTGCAGAACGAGATTCAGAGCTACGAATACCGCATCGGCGTGGGCGACGTGCTGAATGTCACCGTCTGGGATCACCCGGAGCTGACGACCCCGGCCGGCCAGTATCGCAGCGCCAGCGACACCGGCAACTGGGTACAGGCTGACGGCACGATTTTCTATCCGTACATCGGCAAGGTACGCGTTGCGGGTCGCACCGTAACGGAAGTGCGTGCGGAGATTGCGCGTCGTCTGGCGCAGTACATTGAAAGCCCGCAGGTAGATGTCAACCTGGCGGCTTTCCGCTCGCAGAAAGCGTATATCACCGGGTCGGTGACCACATCTGGTCAGCAGCCGATTACCAACGTGCCGCTTACCGTTCTGGATGCGGTCAACGCCGCGGGCGGCCTGGCCGCTGATGCTGACTGGCGCAACGTCGTGCTGACGCACAACGGCCGCGAGCAGCGTATTTCGCTGCAGGCGCTGATGCAAAATGGCGACCTCAGCCAGAACCATCTGCTCTATCCGGGCGACATTCTTTACGTTCCGCGTAATGACGACCTGAAAGTCTTTGTGATGGGTGAAGTGCGTCAGCAGGCTACGCTGAAGATGGATCGCAGCGGCATGACGCTGGCAGAAGCACTGGGCAACGCGCAGGGTATGGATCAGACCACCTCTGATGCAACCGGCGTGTTCGTTATCCGTCCGATTCGCGGCGCGAACCGCACCAAAATCGCCAACATCTATCAGTTGAATACCAAGGATGCGGCGTCAATGGTGATGGGTACGGAGTTCCAGCTGGAACCGTATGACATCGTCTACGTCACCGCGACACCGATTACCCGCTGGAACCGCGTTATCTCCGGACTGCTGCCGACCATCGTAGGTATCGACGATGCAAGCTCGTCAGCGCTGCGCTTCCGCAACTGGTCGAACTAAGGTTTTACCATGATTAAGTCAGTGTTAGTGGTCTGTGTGGGTAACATCTGCCGTTCGCCAACCGCCGAGCGGCTGCTGAAGCGTGCACTGCCGCAAACGCGCGTGGCCTCGGCGGGCCTGGGTGCCCTGGAAGGGTACCCGGCCGATAAGATGGCCAGTGAGGTTGCCGCTGAACATGGCCTCTCGCTCGACGGACATCAGGCGCAGCAGTTAACGGCAGAGATGTGCCGTGACTTCGACCTGATTCTGGTGATGGAGAAGCGCCACATTGAGCAGGTCAACCGCATCGATCCCGCCGCGCGCGGAAAAACGATGCTGCTGGGGCACTGGCTTAATCAACAGGAAATTGCGGACCCGTACCGAAAGAGCCGTGAGGCCTTCGACGCTGTGTACGGGTTACTGGACAACGCAACCCAGAAATGGGTCAACGTATTAAGCCGATAGTTGGGATTATCCATGAATATTAAAAACAAGGTCATGACCGCGCCAAAAGAAGATTCGAATGGATGGGATCTGGCGCATCTTGTGGGACAGCTGGTTGATCACCGCTGGATCATTGTTGCCGTTACCGCCTTCTTTATGCTGGTGGCAACGCTCTACACACTGTTTGCGACGCCAATCTATAGCGCAGACGCCATGGTTCAGGTTGAGCAGAAGAACACCGCTTCGGTGCTGAACGACCTGACCGACGTTCTGCCAGCCATGCCGGCATCCGATACCGAGATTCAGATCCTTGAATCCCGTATGGTTATCGGTAAAACCGTTCAGGACCTGGGCCTGGACAGCGTGGTGCAGCAGCACTACTTCCCGGTTATCGGTAAAGGCCTGTCGCGCCTGATGGGTAACAAGCCGGGTCAGATCGCTATCTCACGCCTGGAAATCCCGCGCAGCATCGATAAGCGTACCGTTGAGCTGGAAGTAACCGGTGCAGATACCTATACCGTAAGCAGCGACGGCGACGAGCTGTTCAAGGGCCGCGTGGGTCAGCTGGAGCAGCATGGCGAAGTCACTATGCTGGTCAGCGGTATTCAGGCGGATGAAGGCACGACCTTCAGCGTCACGAAACTGACCGACCTGCAGGCGATTAAAACCGTTCTGGGCGCGCTGACCGTAGCCGATAAAGGCAAAAGCACCGGCGTACTGGGCCTTGAGTATCGTGATGAAGATCCGGAGCAGGCGAGTCGTGTCCTGAACCAGATCGTCAACAACTACCTGCTGCAGAACGTTGAGCGTAAATCTGAACAGGCGGAAAAGAGCCTGCAGTTCCTGCGCAATCAGCTGCCTCAGGTGCGCGCCAAGCTGGATGATGCGGAAGATAAGCTGAACACCTTCCGTCGTCAGAACGCGTCAGTGGATATGTCGCTGGAAGCCAAATCCGCTCTGGATACCTCTGTCAGCGTGCAGAGCCAGCTGAACGAGCTGACCTTCCGTGAAGCGGAAGTATCGCAGCTGTTCACCAAAGATCACCCGACCTACCGCGCGCTGCTGGATAAACGCAAAACGCTGGAAGCGGAGCAGGCTCAGCTGAACAAGCGCATCTCCTCGATGCCGCAGACGCAGCAGGAGATCCTGCGACTGACGCGTGACGTACAGTCCGGTCAGGAGATCTACATGCAGCTGCTGAACCGTCAGCAGGAGCTGGGGATCAGCAAGGCGAGCACCGTAGGTGATGTGCGTATCATCGATAACGCTGAAACGGCCGGTAGCCCGGTTGCACCGAAGAAAACGCTGATTGTACTGGCTGGCCTGATTCTCGGTCTGGTGCTCTCGGTGGGTCTGGTGCTGCTGAAAGCGCTGTTCCATCACGGTATCGACAATCCTGAGCAGCTGGAAGAGCTGGGCATGAACGTCTACGCCAGCGTCCCGCTCTCTGAGTGGCAGCGCAAGAAAGATACCGAAGCCCTGGCGCGTCGTGGTCACAAAGAGAAGAGCGATCCGCACAATACGCTGCTGGCGCTGGGTAACCCGACTGACCTCTCCATCGAAGCGATTCGCAGCCTGCGTACCAGCCTGCACTTTGCGATGATGGAAGCGAAGAACAACATCCTGATGATCACCGGCGCCAGCCCGGGCATTGGTAAAACCTTTGTCTGTGCCAACCTGGCAACTCTGGTTGCCAAAGCGGGCCAGCGCGTACTGTTTATCGATGGTGATATGCGTCGCGGCTATACCCATGAGCTGCTGGGTGCGGATAACAAGCAGGGCCTCTCTAACGTCCTTTCCGGCAAGACTGAGTTCTCTCCGGCGATGATTCAGCGCGGCGTCTACGGCTTTGATTTCCTGCCACGCGGTCAGGTGCCACCTAACCCGTCTGAGCTGCTGATGCATCGTCGCATGGGTGAGCTGCTGGAGTGGGCGAGCAAGAACTATGACCTGGTGCTGATCGATACCCCACCAATTCTGGCGGTTACCGATGCATCCATCATTGGTAAGCTGGCTGGAACGTCGCTGATGGTTGCGCGCTTTGAGACCAACACCACCAAAGAACTGGATGTCAGCTACAAGCGCTTTGCGCAGAACGGCATCGAGATCAAGGGCGTGATCCTCAACGCCGTGGTACGTAAAGCGTCAAACGCCTACGGTTATGGCTACGACTACTACAACTACGAATACGGCAAAGAAGCCAAAAGCTAAATAACACCTTCACGGGGCGGTTTATCCGCCCCGTTTTTATGGTGAAGAATAGCGGCTTACCGCAGGGCAGGGGCTTTTCAGCCTCACCCTCTTTTTGGTGCGTTTTGCACCGCAAAACAGACACACAGCACAATCTTTGGTATTTCCGTAATGGTACGCGGCATCCTCAGAAGAAAGAGTAATAACGGTATGATTTTTCGGAATAAAACCGATTTCTTTCCATGGCCTGCTCGCGCTACCGTTGGATCTGGAACAGCTGTTTAAGAGGTGCTGGCAATGCAGGACATTCGCTTCTCAATCGTTATTCCGGCGTATAACGCGTCGAAATCGATTATCACCACGCTCGACTGCGTTAAAGCGCAAAGCTATCGTAATTTTGAAGTCATCATTGTGGATGACAAATCAGCTGATGCGGCCGAGCTGGCGCAGGTGGTGCAGGGTGAGCGCTATCAGGAGCTGACAATTAAGCTGGAGCTCTCTGAGGTCAAACTCAACGGCGCCGGCGCCCGTAACAAAGGTATTGAACTGGCTGAAGGCGACTTTATCAGCTTCCTCGATGCGGATGATGAGTGGCACCCGAATAAACTTGCAGAGGTACGCGACACCATTGCGCGTCTGGAAGCGCAGGGGCGGTCACGCTACGTCATTTTCAGCCAGGTCAATATCCACCAGGATGGCCACTTTCTGAAAGTGATGCCGATGCAGGCGCCGGGCAAAAATGAGACCGTCGCTGAATATCTGTTTGGCTGCTACGGCTTTATCCAGACCAGTACCATCGTGCTGAAGCGCGAGGATGCGCTGAAAATCCAGTTCGATACGCGCTACATCCGCCATCAGGATTACGATTTCTGTATCCGCGCCGATCGCATGGGCTATGAGTTTGTGATGATTGCCAGACCGCTGGCGACCTATCACCTGGTGACCAAATTTGGCTCCAAGCATAAAGGGGAGTCGGTGAAATATTCCTACTTCTGGCTGGATAGCATGAAGCCTCATCTGACCACGCGAGACGTCCACACCTATAAGGCATTCAAACTGCCGCTGCGCTACAAGATGGACGGTAAGTCGCTGCAGGCGAGCCTGAGCTTTGCCCGCTACTTTTTCCTGACCAACCGCGACAACCGCGCCTACTTTATGAATCGCCTGAAAGATAAGGTGAAATCGCGGTTTGGCGGCAGAAAAGCGGTCTCCTGACACATATTCACTTGCTCCCTGCGCGGGAGCAATTTTTTTGGTTCCTGACACTCCGGGCAATAAAAATGACAAATCATGTTGGCACCATCGGTATTGTGATGCCGATGTATAACGCACGTAAAACGGTACTGCGCGCGGTCGAGTCGATTGTTAAACAGACCTACAGCGACTGGCATCTCTATCTGGTTAACGACACCTCCACGGATGACTCTCTGGCCCTGGTGCGTGAGCACTGCCAGGATCCGCGCATTACTATCCTCAGCAATGAGGTTAATCAGGGCGCAGCAGAAACGCGCAACGTCGGACTGCGTGCTGCCAGCGAAGAGATCATCGCCTTTCTCGACAGCGATGATGAGTGGCACACTGAGAAACTGGCTGAGCAGGCTGCCGCCATTGCCGCCGGTGATGACTTCGTTATCACCCACTATCACTATAAAACGCAGAGCGCCGAACACGATATCACCTGGGGCAAGCCATATCTGCAGCAGGATAATTTCGTGAAGAAGCAGTATCGCGTCTGCTTTTCATCCGTCTGTTTCCGTCGTCCGCCGCAGGGGATCTTCTTCCAGCGTAAAGGGCACGAAGACTTCCTGTTCCTGTACGAACTCTTCTCCCGCTACAAACAGGCGCGGGTGATCCGCAAAACGCTGGTGAACTATTACGAGCTGGGAGATTCGCTGTCGCGCAACAAAAACAAGGCGGCGAAATGGCATCTGGAATTATTAAGAATTATCTACAAAAACAACCCATTAAAAGTCTATTACTATTACACCTGGTATATGGTGAATGGCGTCCTTTTCGCCCTGAAGCATCGCTGAAATCCGCATGTTTGCGTGCAGTCATGCAGCCAGTAGGGGTTTTACGTTCACTATTTTTGAGGTGGAAAGCGTTAAATGAAAAAAGTCGTTTTGGTGATCAAAGATGCCTACTCCTATGCGGGCACCGAGAACATCTGTAACTTCATGTCAGAGTGCCTCGGTGAAGAGCACGCCGTCACTGTTTATTCCCTTGAGGGCCATGGCGAAACCTTTTACCCCTTTACGCAGGTAAAAGAGATCGTCAGTTTTGAAGGCCACAGCAACCCGATCAAAAGTGCCGTAGCACGTATCCATCAGGAAGGTTTCGACAGCGTTTTCCTCATCAGTATG
>JAAIGF010207331.1_pt1 | contig 24009 bp, 22 predicted proteins | sample 6487441 | NCBI WGS metagenome assembly JAAIGF01 (sample SAMN13974129, study PRJNA590717) | phyllosphere metagenome | biome: pepper field; feature: multiple bacterial spot infested pepper fields; material: pepper leaves; isolation source: leaves from pepper fields | host: Capsicum annuum ... | reverse complement strand
TGGCCCCGCCCACCGACGGCTCGCCGCGCGCGGGCCCCGCCCCCGCCTGACGCGCCGCCTCCGCCTGCCGGGTCGCCCCGCCAGCGTCAGCCCGGATACAGCCCGCGGCTTTGTCCCATCAATCGCGTCAGCCCCAGCAAGGCGTCCACGTTGGGCGTGGCCACGCCCACGCGCCGGCCAAGCTCCTGCACCACGGTGACGATGGCATCCAGCTCGATGGCGCGGCCGGCTTCCACGTCCTGCAGCATGGACGCCTTGAAGCCGCCCAGGGCGCGCGTGACGCGGTGCCGCTCTTCCGGGTCCTGGTCGATGCGGCAGCCCACGCGCTCGCCGATCTGCGCGGCCTCCACCATGATCGCCGAGCAGAAGGCGCGCACTTGCGGGTCGTCCAGGATGCGGTCGCTCGTGGCACCGGTCAGCGCCGCCACGGGGTTCATGGTCAGGTTGCCCCACAGCTTGTACCAGACCTCCCGGCGCACGTCCTCGCTGGCCTCGGGCTGCAGGCCCGCGTGCGCCAGCAGCTCGCACAGGGACTGCACGCGCGCGGATGTTCCGCCGGCGGGCTCGCCCAGGATCAGGCGACGGCCCATGTTGTGCTCGACCAGGCCGGGTTCCGGCGTGCCCGCGGCGATGTGCACCACGCAGCCCACCACCCGGGCAACCGGAATCGCCCGCGCAATGCTGCCGTCCGGATCCACGCTGGCCAGGGGCGAGTCGCCCAGGGCCGGCTGACCCGCGCCGAACCACCAGGGCACGCCGTTCATGGCCGGCACCACCACCGTGTCGGGCCCGAGCAACGGGGCGATGCTGGCTGCCACCTGCGTGAGGGCGGGCGCCTTGACGGCGATGATGACCACGTCCTGCACGCCCAGCTCGGCCGGCTCGCTGGCCGCGCGCGCCGGCGTGCTGCGCACCTGCCCGTCCCGGCGCACGCGCCAGCCGTGCTCGCGCAGCGCCTGCAGCGTGGCGCCGCGTGCCACCGCACTGACGTCGGCCTGCCCGGCCTCGGCCAGATGGGTCCCGATCAGGCCGCCGATCGCGCCTGCGCCATAGATGGCGATCTTCATGCTGTCTCCTCGTCGCTTGGGGTCGGCCGATTCTACGCCGGCTCGCAGGGCCGGCGCCGCACCGCGCCGCCAGGGCACCGGGCGGCGCGACAACACCCCGGTCCGGGCGTTGTCAGCCGAAGGGCAATCGACTACAAAGGTACCGCGCACGCCGCTTTCCATTGCCGTGCGCCCGGCGTGCCGGTCTGCCCGCTTCCCCCCCGCCCCCTGGCCCTCCATGTACGCCCATTTGCGCCGTTGGCTGGCTCCGCTCGCCCTTGCCCTTGTCATCCCGCCCGCGCTGGCCTCGCATGCCGCGCCACCGCTGTTGCCGCGGCTTCTGCTCGAAGACGGCGCGGCCGAGCACCGGGGCTGGGTGCGCCACCGCTTTGCGCTGGGTGCGCCGGCGCTGGACTTTTCCACCCTGCTGCCGGCCGATGTGCGGATCGAGACCTCGCCCCTGCCCGACACCACCCCGCTCGCCGACGATTCCGTGGCGGCCCTGCGCATCGTGGCCAAGATCCTCCCGGCCCCGGGCGGCGCCCCGATGGAAGGCACGGTCACAGTGTTTCACCTGCCCACCGCAGCGGCTGCGGGGCCGGTGTGTCAGTGGCTGCTGGAAGAAGCGGGCTACGAGATCACGGCCAGCACCAGCACGGAGGACCTGGCGGCCGCGCAGGCGCTGGGACGGGTCGACGACGCCAACGGCAAGCGCGAGCGCGGAGCGCTCACCGCCTGCTTTGCCCGTGGCGACAGGCTGCTCACCCTGACCTTTGCCATCGACTATCGCGGCGCCGCCAGCGACGAACAGCGCCGGCAGTGGCGCGATGCGGGCATCGACCTGGCCAGCGGTGCCCTGTCCAACCTGCGCTTCACCGATGGCCAGCCCGCCGCGCACGCCGCCAGCCAGCTCGCACGGATCCCGGCGCGCATCGGCGACAGGGATCTGGGACTGGTCGTGCCCCACGCCTGGAACGTGCGGATCAACGACTTCGAGGGCAAGCTGCCCGCCGAGCTGCATCTGACGCGCAGCGCCGATCACGACAGCCGGGGCGCCCTGTGGCTGGCGGCCATTCCCACTCCCCGTCAGCCCACCCCGCAGCAGCTCACGGCGATGGGGATGCGCCTGTTCCCGGATTACCTGCGCGCGCAGACGTCCGATTTGCGCACCGGCGCCGCGGTCATCCACGGGGTGGATCCGGCCTTGCAGCAGCGGGGCATCGCCTCCCAGCAGTTCCGCTTTCCGGTCACGGCGCGGGACGGGAACAGCGGAGGCGACCTGATCGGCGTGCTGGCCTGGCACGACAACACCGTCTATGCCCTGAGCCTGTGGTCGCGCGTGGGCCCGAGCACGCAGCGCAACGCCTTTTTCACCCGGCTGCCCGGGCTGACCGCCTACGACATGCTGCACGCCGCGCTTGCGCGCTACCTGGCAGGCGACTGAGCCCGCCAGGCTGGGCGACGAGCCTGCGGCCATCATCCCGCGCCTGAAAAAGGCGCGCGTGAACGCAATCCGCATTCCCTGCAAAACACGCTTTACGACAATTTGACGTGTGCAGGCAACAGGCAGCGAATTTCACGCGCGCCAGCACGCCAATTTCCCCTCAAAAAGCCTCATCGGCCGAGTTTGTTGCGCCCGAGGTAATTGCACGGACATTCAAAACCGTAACGTGTTGCGTCACATTCGATTCCACCTTGCGCTGTCGAGTGGCAAACAATTGCAACGGCGGCTGTTTGTCTGGCTCCGGTGGCACGCAACCGGACATACAAAACCGCGATAAATGTCTTGCGTATTTACATTTTTGGCGATGCTATTGTCGGTCCCATCAACGCTGTAAATGCCCCTCATTTTCCTGGCGCGACCGGATGGTTCGCTGCCCGATGAGACGGGCCGTGGCGCATTCAGCCAACTCCTCAGCCTTATCCGCTTTCCATCTGTGCGTTTCATCAAACCAAAGCGAAAAGAGAGGTAAGCCATGCAAGAGATTCCGCCCCACGTCCGTCCGCCCGATGCCGGCAAGCCACGCCCTGGCGTGCGACCACTCGATCGCGTCATCCCCCTGAAGCTGTTTCCCCGCTTCAGCCTGCGCAATGACCTCACGTGTCATACGGATCCGCGCGATTTCCAGGACGCCGATGTGCGCGTGCTGAGTTTTCCCGTCATGCGCGCATTCGCACCCCCGGATTTCAGCCACTCCTGAATCCACGGCGCCAAGCCGTGCGCTTTCCATCGATAGATCCATTACGGGGGGGAAACACCCATGACTGACTCTCTGGCAAAGAAGTCGGCCAGTCCGAGCACGGCAACCAAGCTGGGCATCGGCACGCTGGCCATCATGAACATCGTGGCCGTCGTGAGCCTGCGCGGCTTGCCGGCAGAAGCCGAATACGGGCTGAGCTCGGTTTTCTTTTATCTGTTTGCCGCTGTCTTTTTCCTGATTCCCGTGTCGCTGGTGGCCGCCGAATTGGCCACCGGGTGGTCGGAAAAGGGTGGTGTCTTCCGTTGGGTGGGCGAGGCCTTCGGCCCGCGCCTGGCGTTTCTTGCGATGTTCATGCTCTGGACCGAGGTCACGGTGTGGTTTCCCACGGCGCTGACCTTTGGCGCCGTGTCATTGGCCTTCATCGGCCCGGACCAGCGCTGGGACGAGGCGTTGTCCGCCAACAAGTTCTTCATCCTCGCCATCGTGCTGGGCATTTACTGGCTCGCCACCTTCATCGCGTTTCGCGGTGTCGAGACGTTTGCCAAGGTGGCCAAATGGGGCGGCATCGTCGGCACCATCATTCCGGCCATCATCCTGATCGTGCTGGGCTTTTCCTATCTGCTGGCCGGCAATACGCCGCAGATCGAACTGTCCTGGGATGAAGTCCTTCCGGATTTCTCGCATTTCAGCAATATCGTGCTGGCGGCGAGCATTTTCCTGTTCTACGCGGGCATGGAAATGAACGCCATCCACGTCAAGGACGTGGACAACGCCAAGCGCAATTACCCCATCGCCATCATGCTGTCGGCCATCGGCACGGTGCTGATCTTCGTGCTGGGCACGCTCGCCATTGCGTTCATCATTCCGCAGTCCGACATCAACCTCACGCAGAGCCTGCTGGTCGCCTACGACGACATGTTCGCGTGGGCCGGGCTGCACTGGCTGGGCCCGATCGTGGCCGTGGCCCTGGCCATCGGCGTGCTGGCGGGCGTCGTGACCTGGGTGGCGGGTCCGTCCTCGGGTCTGCTGGTCGTGGCCAAGGCCGGCTATCTGCCGCGCTGGTGGCAGCACACCAACCAGCACGGCATGGCCACGCACATCCTGCTGGTGCAGGCGTGCATCGTGAGCCTGCTGGCCGTGCTGTTCGTGGTGATGCCCTCGGTGCAGGCGGTCTACCAGATCCTGAGCCAGCTCACGGTGATCCTGTACCTGGTGATGTACCTGCTGATGTTTGCCGCAGCCATCCATCTGCGCCACAGCCAGCCCGATCGCCCGCGTCCGTACCGCATTCCCGGCGGCAACCTGGGCATGTACATCGTGGGCGGGATGGGCTTCGTGGGATCGGCCCTGGCGTTCGTCTTCAGCTTCATCCCCCCCAGCCAGATCTCGGTGGGCAGCCCGACGACCTACGTCACCATCCTGGTGGCCCTCACGATCTTCTTCTGCATCGTGCCCTTCGTGATCTACATGGTGCGCAAGCCGGGCTGGCGCGACGCCAACAGCGACTTCGCGCCGTTCACGTGGCAGTCGAACAGCGCCGCGGGCAGCGCCACGCCGTCCCTCGTGCCGGGTCGCGTGTCTGCCGCCCCCGCTGCCTCGACCCCGCCGCCGCGCTGATCCCACCCGATGTCGGGAAGCCCGGGCCGACGCCCGGCTTCCCGGCCACCGCCGGAGAATTCCATGACGATCGATCTCGACAAGCTCAAGACGGCGGTGCACACCGCCTACGAGCAGCACCACGCCGCCCCCGGGGGCGCCAACGCAGACTACATCCCCTTTCTCGCCAAGGTCCCGCCCACGCTGTCCGGCCTGGCCGTCGTGACGGTCGATGGCCAGGTCATCACCGCGGGCGATTCGGACTACGGCTTTGCCATCGAATCGATTTCCAAGGTGTGCACGCTCGCCCTCGCGCTCGAGGACGTGGGCCCCGAGGCCGTGCAGGAGAAGGTCGGCGCCGATCCGACCGGCCTGCCCTTCAATTCGGTCATGGCGCTGGAGCTGCACGGCGACAAGCCCCTGTCCCCCCTGGTCAACGCGGGCGCGATGTCCACGGTTAGCCTTGTCAAGGCCAGCTCGGTGGAGGAGCGCTGGTCGCGCATCCTCGACATCCAGTCCCGGCTGGCGGGCGCCCGGCTGCAGCTGTCCGACGACGTCAACCAGTCCGAGCAGACCACCAACTTCCACAACCGGGCCATCGCCTGGCTGCTGTACTCGGCCGACGCCATGTACTGCGACCCGATGGAGGCGTGCGACGTCTACACGCGCCAGTGCTCCACGCTGATCTCGACCCTGCAGCTGGCCACCGTGGGGGCCACGATCGCCGGCAAGGGTGTGAACCCGATCACCTCGGAGCGCGTCCTGACGGCCAGCAATGCGCCCTTCCTGCTGGCCGAGATGACGATGGAAGGCATGTACGGCAGCTCGGGCGACTGGGCCTACACCGTGGGCCTGCCCGCCAAGAGCGGCGTGGGTGGTGGCATCCTTGCCGTGGTGCCCGGCAAGATGGGCATCGCCGCGTTCGCGCCGCCCCTGGATGCCGCCGGCAACAGCGTGCGGGGCCAGTTGATGGTGGCGTCCGTGGCCAAGGCCATGGGGTTCAACCTGTACGACAGCTGATTCCCACCCCAACGAGCCGCCAGCCGCTGCGCACGCCATGACGCCCGCCCCTGCCACCGAGCGGCTCACCGCGCGACAGGCCGTCGTCATCGCGTGTGCCGCGGCAGCCACCTACCTCGTGGCCTCGCTGGGCGGCGCGGTGAGCCTGGTGCTGCCGCGCATCGCGGCCGACCTGCACTTCTCGGCCGAGCACGTCCAGTGGATCATCACCGGCTACCTGGTGACGCGGATCGCCGGCCTGCTGCCCGCCGGCACCTTCAGCGATCGGTTCGGTGCGAAGCGCGTGCTGGTGCTGGGCATGCTGGGCTTTGCCGCGACCGCCGTCGCCTGCGGGCTGGTCAGCGAGGAATACCTGGTCATCGGCATCCGCGTGCTGCAGGGCGCCTTCGGCGCACTGCTCTCGCCCTCGGCGCTGGTGCTCCTGCGCCTGCAGACCCCGCCCGCCCGGCTGGCCATGGCGATGAGCGTGTGGTCCGCGGCAGGCATGGCCGGCTTCGGCCTGTCACCCGTGCTGGGCGGCTGGCTGGTGGACGTCTGGGGCTGGCGCGCCATCTTCCTCTTCAACGGCGCCCTGGCGCTGCTGGTGGCCACCCTGGCCGCCACCCTGATCCCGCGCGTGGCCGCGCTGCCCGCCACCACGGCCGCCTCGCCGCTCGCACGCGAATTGATCCTGTCCGTCGGTCTCGCGGCCCTGGCGTTCTTCGTCGGCCAGCACGATGACACGGGCATCACCTACCTTGCCGTCTTCGCCATCGCGGCCTGGGTGCTGCTCAAGCGCGGCGCCGTCCTGCGCAAGGACAGCTGGCGCCTGATCCTGTCCCTGCTGCCCCAGGTGGGCGTGGGCGCCTTCGGCTTTGCCGCCGTTGCCGGGATCATGCTCTGGGCCTCGTACTTCATCCAGACCGACCTGGGTCGCAGCGCCCTGGTGTTCGGCCTGGGCTGCATCCCCATGGCCGCCGCCGGCATGGCGGCGTGCTTTGGCACCGAACCCCTGCTCGCCTCGCGACGCACGAACCTGGCCTTCCTCTTCTCGGGCGTGTCCATCGTCGCGATGGGTGTCCTGGCCTATGCCGCGCAGGCGCAAGGCACCATGGCGCTGGGCGTCGCGGCGCTGGCCTGCGGCGGCATGGCGTACGGCTTCTGCAATGCCTCGGTCACGCACGCGATCATGAACAGCTTTCCGGCCGATCAGTCGGGCGATGCCTCGGCGATCGCCACGCTGTCCAAGCAATTCGGCCAGCTGCTCGGCATCACCGTCGTGGCCGCCTATCGCGATTTCTCGGGGCACGTGCCGGGCTCGCAACCCATGCTGTTCTATCTGCTTGCCGCCTGCGGCGTCACGGTACTGGCCTGCGCCGCCCTGGGCAGCGCCCAGGCGCGCCACGCCCATGCCCGTGCCTGAGCCGGCCGGCGGCGAACGTAAAAAAACCGCCACGGCGGTTGGTCATCGCGCGCGGTGCCCGCCCTGGTGATCGTCACCGGAGCAGGCGCGCAACACAACGTCAGGGAGCGTTCATGCCCACCAGCGCATCGCGCAGCATGATCTTGGGATTCTCGGTGCAGTGCTTGACGAGCAGCGGCGTCTTGGTTTCGACGCCGGCGACGTCCAGGACGGCTTCTTCGGGCTTGTTCTTGTTGTTGAGTGCCTCGGCAAAACCCACGACCAGGGGCTGATAGGAGTGCTGAACGGCCAGGAAGTCCTGACATTCCCACAGGGCGAGCGGCTTCTTGCCGTCGGCGGCATGACCGGCGGCGGAGAAGGCAAGCGATCCCAGAAGACCGACCATCAACAGCTGTTTCTTCATTTCCTGGCTCCCAATCTGATTGCAGATATGTATGAAATCCATCCGGCGTGAGTGAAAGCTCACGTCTCTAGACTACGGAAGACAAAAAACAGCGTCAACGCAAATAAACCCCTGAAAACACGGCAAAATTTATGTGAGAGGTCAATTCGATCCCTGCGTTTCCAGCCTGCTGGAGACGCCGGATTCGCACACGCTTTTTTCGGGAATGAGGGCAGGTTTGGCCGCTGTGCGCGCCCCTCGCGCCGCCCGGTTTTTCGCATCGACCGGCCAGCGCCGCAGTCGCGGCGACTGCACCCGGATGCGTGATGGTGAGGCGCCGGCAGGCGGCTAGGACGACCCGGCCGTGACCGGCGTTCGACGGCCTGGGATGGCGGCACCGGCCGACCCCCGCCGGCGGTGATATCTATATCACTATTAGTTATTACGAATGGCGGATAATGACATTCTCACCATAAAGACCGGCCTTGTCCACCATGCGCTCATCCCTGCACCCCCTCTTCTGGCGCGCTGCCGCCGCGACGCTGCTCGCGGGTGCGGCTGCCACCGCCACCGCGGCGTCGGCCGACACGTGGCCGCGCCAGCCCATCACCCTCATCATGGGCTTTCCCGCCGGCTCGGGCGTGGACGTCGTCGCCCGCGTCCTGCAGGAGCCGCTGTCCCAGAAGCTCGGGCAGCCGATCATCATCGACTATCGCGCCGGCGCCGCAGGCAACATCGCCAGCGAGTACGTGGCGCGCGCGCAGCCCAATGGCTACACCCTGGTCTTTGGCACGGCGGCCACCCACGGCAGCAACGCTGCGGTGTATCCCAACCTGCCGTTCGACGTCGAAGCCGACTTCGTGCCCGTCGCCCCCGTGCTGGACGTCTCCAACGTGCTCACCATCAACCCGGACGTGATCGACGTGAAGGACCTGCAAGGCTTCGTCGAGACCGTGCGCGCCAACCCGGGCAAGTACAACTTCGCCTCCACCGGCAACGGGGCGGGCACGCACATGGCCTTTGCCGAGTTCAATGACCGCCTGAACCTGGACATGGTCCACGTGCCCTACAAGGGCGGCCCGGAAGCCATCATGTCGGTGGTGCGCGGCGAGACCTGCTGCATCATGAACCAGGTGCAGACCGTGCTGCCGCACGCCCAGGCCGGCCGCGTGCGCCTGCTGGGCGTCACCACCGCCGAGCCCGTGCCCGCCGTGAAGGACGTGCCGCCGATCGCGGCCAGCGGCATCCCGGGCACCGAGGGCTTTGACAGCGCCATCTGGTTCGGCATCTTCGGCCCCAAGGGCCTGGACCCGGCCATCACCGAACGCATCAACACCGCCGTGCGCGAAACGCTGGAAGACCCGGCCATCCGCGCCCGCTACGAACAGCAGGGCAACACGATCCGCATCGAGACGCCCGAGCAGTTCAAGCAGACCGTACACGCGGACCGGATCAAGTGGGCCAAGGTGGCCAAGGAAGCCGACATCCGCGTGGACTGACCCACCTGCGCTACCCTTGCGGTTGCACGGCCCGATCGCTCGGGCCGTTTTTCTTGCCGGCCGGTCCCTGGCGACACGTGCGTCCCGGCGCATGGCACGCCGCGCCCAGGGCCGGGCGTCTCTTTCCTTTTGTGAAGTCATGACCCTGACGACTCCCATCGGCCTGGCCGCCCACGAGGCGCGCGTCGCCGACGATCTCATCAGCCTGAACTGGCCGGGCAAGGCGTGGATGCCGACCTTGCGCCACGACGGCGAGCCCATCGACGACGTGGTCATCATCGGCGCGGGCCAGGCCGGCCTGGCGGCGGCCTTCGGCCTGGCGCAGCAAGGCATCATCGCGACCCTGCTGGACCGCGCCCCCGCGGGCGACGAAGGGCCGTGGGCCACCACGGCGCGCATGGAAACCCTGCGCTCGCCCAAGGAGCTGACCGGGCCGGCGATGGGCATCCCTTCGCTGACCTTTCGCGCCTGGTTCATCGCGCAGTTCGGCGATGTCGCCTGGCGCGCGCTCGACAAGATCCCGCGCCTGCAATGGATGGACTACCTGCGCTGGTATCGCCGCGTCACCCGCGCCCTGGTCGTGAACGGCTGCGAGGTGCTGCGCGTCGAGCCCACGGCGCAGCCCTGGGTGCGCCTGCACGTGCGTGAAGACGGCGTCGAGCGCGTGCGCCTGGCGCGCCGCGTGGTGCTGGCCACCGGGCGCGACGGCTTGGGCGGCCCCGCCATCCCGGACTTCGTGCGCGGCCTGCCGCGCAGGCGATGGGCCCACTCGTCCGACCCCATCGATGCGAGCCGCCTGCGCGGGCTGCGCGTCGCGGTGGTGGGCGCCGGGTCCTCCGCCATGGACAGCGCAGCCACGGCGCTGGAGCACGGCGCCGCCAGCGTGGACTTCCTGATCCGCCGGCCCGACATTCCGCGCATCAACAAATCCAAGGCGTCCGGGGTGCCCGGCCTCACGCACGGCCACTACGACCTGCCCGACGCCTGGAAGTGGCGCATCCGCCACTACATCAACGCCCAGCAGGTGCCGCCCCCGCGCGGCAGCACGCTGCGCGTCTCGCGCCATCCCAATGCGTACTTCCATGTGGACTGCCCGGTCACGGCCGTGCGCACGCTGCCCGAGCAGCCCGACGGCACACCGGGCGCGCTGCGCATCCAGACCCGGCTTGGCGAGCTCGAGGCCGACTTCCTGATCGTCTCCACGGGATTTGTCATCGACTGGGCCCAGCGCCCGGAGTTCGCGGCCTTCGCGCACTGCGTGCGCACCTGGGGCGAGCGGCACCGGCCAGACCCGGCCGATGCCGACGCCGAACTGCGCGACTCGCCCGACCTGGGCCCCGTGTTCGAATTCCAGGAGAAGACGCCCGGCGCCTGCCCGGGCGTGTCGCGCATCCACGCCTTCTGCTATCCCGCCGCGCTGTCCTTCGGCACGATCTCCGGGGACATCCCCGCGATCAGCGATGGCGCGCGCCGCCTGGCCACCGGCCTGGCGAGCCTGTTCTATCGCGAGGACGTGGAACATCACTGGCAGGTGCTGCAGGCCTACGCCGAGCCCGAGCTGCAGGGCGACGAGTGGACACGCGCGGACCCCGCCGCACGCTTCATCGGCCCGGACCGCGCCTGACGGCCGCGCGGTGCGGGGCGGGCCATCGGACCCTTGCCGGGACCGCCGGCCCGCCCCCCGGTATCATCGTTGCAGGATGCGCCCCTGCGGCGCGCGCGGCATCCCGGCAGGGGTCATCGCCTGCCGATGCCGATCTCACTGACCCCATGTTTCAAGGACGACGATGACTGCGACTTCCATCACCTCCGACGCCATCGACCACGCCGCGCAACTCGCCGCCGACAGCTACGCGCGTCGTGTGCGCGAACTGCGCGCCAAGGTCATCACCGCGACGCAGGCGTGCCATGAGCACATCTTTGCGTCGGCCACGGGCGGGCTCACCCGCGACGAGCGCCTGGCGGCGGCCCAGGCCGTGGCCCAGGCGTCCGGCGTGACCGTGCTGGCCGACGTCTACGCGGCGCAGCGCGTGCCGCTCGCCACACAGTCCGGCAGCCCGGACGCGGCGGCCCCCACCGCGGATGACGAGGCCCGCCTGTACACCATCGTCGACTATGCCCGCACCATCGCCCGCGATCCGCTGGCAGCCGATCGCGATGCGCTCAGGCGCCTGGGCGAGGCCGGCCTGTCGGCGCCCGACATCGTCCTGCTGGGTCAGCTCGTGGGCTACGTCGCCTACCAGCTGCGCGTGGTGGCCGGCCTGCATGCCCTGCAGGCCCTGGGGCCCGCCGGTGCGGCCTCCGAAGCCGTCAGCGCCACCCAGGCCGATGATTTCGTCCATCCCGCCAACCTGCCCGCCCCGGGCGAGGTGCTGCGCCTCAACGGCTTCACCAGCGAAACGCTGGACTGGCGCGCCTGGCTGCCGGTGCTCGACCCCGCGACCGCCACCGCCCAGCAGCAGGCCGTGCTGGACGCAAGCCACCCCAAGGCGCGCTCGTCGGACTTCTATCTGCTGCTCGCGCACCAGCCGGACGTCCTGGAGCACCGCTCGGCGGCCTTCAACGCGATCATGTACGCCCCGGGCGGCCTGCCGCGCGCGGAGCGCGAGCTCGCCACGGCCGCCGTCTCGCGCGTCAACCGCTGCGTGTACTGCCTGTCCGTGCACGCGCAGCGCTTCGAGCAGCTCGCCAAACGCAACGACGTGATCGCCCAGCTGTTCCAGGACCCCGACACCGCCGGCACGCAGCCGCGCGAACGCGCGATCGTGCGCTTTGCCGTGGCGCTCACGCGCACGCCGGGCGACATCGCACCCGCCCACCTGCAGGCCCTGCGCGACGTCGGCCTGACCGACATCGAGCTGCTCGACACCCTGCACGCCAGCGCTCTTTTCGCCTGGGCCAATCGCCTGATGCTGAACCTGGGCGAGGCGGTGGTGCCGCAAGCCGCGTGAGGCCGGCATGAGCCGCCTTGCCCGCTGCCTGTCCGTGCGCGACTTCGAACGCGAAGCGCGCCGCATCCTGCCGCGCTGCGTCGAAGGCTACGTCTGCGGCGGCACCGAGGATGGCGCCTCGCTGGATGCCAGCCTCGATGCCTTTCGCCAGATCGGCTTTCTGCCGCGCGGGCTGCGCGTCGTCGAACAGCGCAGCAGCACCGTCGAGCTCTTCGGCCAGACCTATGCGATGCCCGTGGGCTTCGCCCCCACGGGTTTCGCGGCCATCGTCATGGAGGAATGCGACCTCGCCCTGGCCCGCGAAGCGCAGGCTGCCGACATTCCCTTCATCATCAGCGGGGCCTCCAGCGTGCCGCTGGAGCGCCTGCAGGCGCAGACCGCCAACCGCTGCTGGTACCAGGCCTACCTGCCCGGCGATACCGACCGCATCGGCCGCCTGCTGGATCGCCTGCGCGCCGCGCAGATCCCCGTGCTGGTGGTCACCATCGACACCTGCGTGGGCGCCAACCGCGAGAACCTGCAGCGCCTGCAGTTCACCGTGCCCTTCAAGCTCAGTGCCTCGATCGCCTGGGATGGCCTGCTGCACCCGCGCTGGAGCCTGAACGTCTTCGCCCGCACCCTGCTGGGCAGCGGCATCCCGCGCTTCGCCAACCTGGCCGAGACCGTCGGCCCGCCCTTCACCCAGGATCCGCCCAACGGCTTTCGCGGCGGCCGCGACAAGCTGTCCTGGGAGCACATCCGCTGGATCCGCGAGCACTGGGACGGCAAGCTCGTCCTGAAAGGCGTCATGCACCCCGAGGATGCCCGCCAGGCCCGCGCCGTGGGCGCCGATGCGATCATCGTGTCCAGCCATGGCGGACGCCAGCTCGATGGCAGCATCGCGCCGCTGCAGGCCTTGCCCGCCATCGTGCAGGCCGTGCCGCCCGACTTCCCGGTCATGCTCGATGGCGGGATCCGCCGCGGCACCGACGTGCTCAAGGCCATCGCGCTGGGCGCCCGCATGGTCTTCACCGGACGCCCGCAACTGTATGGCGCGGCCGTAGGCGGCGCGCCAGGCATCCGCCAGATCGTGCGCATCCTGCGCGACGAGCTGTCCACCGACATGGCCCTGCTGGGCTGCGCCACCCTGGCGGATGTCACCCCGGACTTGGTGACGGCCGTGGGGCCGGCGACGCGGGCGACGCCCTGAGCCCTGACAGGACCCCCATGGATCGACGACCCCTTGCACGCGTTGCCCTGGCCGCCTGCGCCAGCCTGGCCTTCGGCGCCCCCCTGCAGGCCGATACCCTGTCCCGGGGCCACGACGTGGCCGCCCAGTTCCTGCGTGGCGACGCCGACGCCATCTGGGCTGCCATGACGCCCGACATGCGCCAGGCCATCGGGTCGCCCCAGGCCCTGCGTGCCGTTCACGACGACCTGCGGCAAGCCTTTGGCGACGAGGCCGAGGTGCTGTCCGAAACCGAATCGGCCCAGGGTGGCTTTGACGTCTACACCCGGCTCGCGCGCTGGACCCAGTCCGCCGCGCCGATCGGCATGACCGTCAGCTTCGATGCCCAGGACAAGGTGGCCGGCCTGTTCGTCGGCCCGCGTGCGCAGGCCGCCCCCAGCCAGCACCTGGACTACCGGACGCAGGCGCGCCTGCGCCTGCCGGTGGACGGCGAATGGTTCGTCTACTGGGGCGGGCGCGACGTCGCCGACAACTACCACGCCGCCGACCCGGGCCAACGCTTCGCGCTGGATCTGCTCGTCCTGGAGGACGGCGCCAGCCACACGGGCGACGCCGGCGTGCTGGCCAACTACCACTGCTGGCACCGCCCCATCCTCGCGCCAGCCGACGCCACCGTGGTGGCCGTGGTCAAGGACCTGCCGGACCAGGCCATCGGCGCGATGGATCCGCGCCACCCCGCCGGCAACCATGTCGTGCTGGACTTCGGCCACGAGGAATTCGGGTTCCTCGCCCACCTGCGCCAGGGCAGCGCCACCGTCGCCCCGGGCGATCGGGTCACCGCCGGCCAGGAGCTTGGCCGCTGCGGCAACAGCGGCAACTCGTCCGAACCGCACCTGCACTTCCACCTGCAGAACACCGCCCGCCTGGGCCTGGGCGCAGGGCTGCCGGCGCAGTTCATCGACTATCGGGCGGACGGCAAGGCCGTGGCGCGCGGCGAGCCGCAGCGGGGGGAGCGGGTCGAGGCGGGGCGGTGAGGGCTATCAGCCATCCTCGGCGATGACGACCAGCACAGAGGCTGGCTGTTTCCCGACCGACGTGATCTTGTGCGGAATGCTGGCATTGAAATGCGCAGTGTCCCCAGCCGCCAGAACTTCGCTGCGACGCGCTAACTGCAGGCAGACGCTGCCCTTGAGCACATAGAGGATCTCTTCACCCTGATGATGACTCATCGGGTGATTGCGCACCGGCTCGTCCGTCGGCGTCATGACGAACGCCACCATGCGGTGCCCAGGCAGCGTGCCTGAAACGATGCGTGGCAGCGATTCCGCCGTCTGGCCCCGCACTGCACGATTAATGACAACGGCATCGTTCTCCTGCGATTCCGCAAACAACGCCTCGACGCTGACTTCCAGGGCCTTGGCGATGCGCAAGGCCGCGCCGATGGACGGCGTCGACACTCCCCTCTCCAACTTTGACAGATAGCTGCGCGTGAGCTCGGTCCTTTGCGCGAGCTCTTCCAGCGTGAGCCCTGCCTGCACGCGCAGCAATTTCAGCTTGACAGCCATTACGGTCCTTTAGGACACTTGTGTCCTACGATCAACTTGTTTCCCAACTGGAACAAGGGGTCGGGCTTCGCACCCATCTTCCTGGAGAATGTCATGACACTCGGAAAGTCGATCCGCCCCCTGTTTCTCGCCGCTCTGTGTAGCATCACTGCCGGCGCGCCGCAAATCGCCACGGCGGCAGACACTCGTTACCCCGATCGGGCCATCCGCCTCATCATTCCCTTTGGCGCTGGCGGGATCACTGACGTCGCTGGCCGGTTAATCGGGCAACATCTAGGGGACGCCCTCTCCCAACAAATCATCATTGAGAACCGGCCAGGCGCCGGCGGCTCGATTGCTGCTCAGGCACTGGTCAACGCCAAACCGGATGGCTACACCCTGCTTTTGGGCACCGTCGGCACCCAGGTCGTCAATCCGATGCTCTACAGCAGTCTGAACTATGACCCGGCGAACATGACACCAGTGTCCCTGGTCAGCAACTCTCCTTATGTGCTGGCCATGCGACCCATCGAAGGAATCGATGATCTGCCAAGTCTCGTGCGACATGCCAAAGAGAATCCAGGCCAGCTGAATTTCGGTTCGGCAGGTAATGGCAGCTCCCCGCATCTGGGCATCGAACTACTGAAGCTCAGCACGCAGACAGATATCGTGCACATTCCGTTCAAGAGCGGCGCTGACGCCGTGAACGCAGCCATCGGCGGACAAGTCGATGGCATCATCGATGCTCTGCCCGTCATTGAGCCGCAAGTGAGGGCACAACGGCTGCGCATGTTGGCCATCGCGGCACCCGAGCGCAACCTGGCCGCGCCAGACCTTGCCACCAGCGCCGAACAAGGTGTTCCCACATTTCAGCTTGGCTCCTGGAATGCCCTGCTCGCACCCTCTGGCACGCCTGCGTCGCACGTGGAACGCCTGAATGCAGCGTTGCATGAAGTGCTCGCACGTCCGGAGCTGAAGGACCGCTTGCAGCAGATGGGGATCGAGCCGATGCCGACGGGGGTTCAAGCCTATCAGGCGCACGTCGACAAGGAAGCCCGAAAATGGTCGGAAGTGATCAAGGCTGCGGGCACGCAGCTCGATTGAAACCGGAGAGCCCATGCTGATTCTCTACGACACTCTGCGCTCCGGGAACGCCTGGAAGGTTCGCCTGATGGCCAGCCTGCTGGATATTCCGCTGGAACGCCGCACTCTTTCCATTGATCGTGGCGACCTCGCGAGTGCCGAATTTCGCGGCTTGGCGCCAATGCATCATGTCCCGGTGCTGCGCCTTGCGGACGGCTCGCATCTGCCCGAATCGATGGCCATCCTCCATTACCTGGCTCAGGGCAGCACGTGGTGGCCTGCGGATGCCGTTGCCCAGGCCCGCGTGCTCAGCTGGATGTCATTCGAACAGGATCGGCACATGGCGCCCCTCGCACAGCTTCGCCTGCATCTGGCCCTGCACCAGCGTGGCGACCCCGCGCAAGAGCCTTTCGTGTCGCATGCAAGCGCAGCGCGCTCCGCCCTATGTACGCTCGAAGCACAGCTAGACCGGCAAGGCGAACGCGCCTGGGTGGCGACCTCCCAGGATCCCAGCATTGCCGACGTGGCACTGTACCCCTATACCCGCATGGCCCCCATGGGCGGCATCGCGTTGGAGCCCTTCCCGGCGATCCAGGCCTGGCTCGCCCGAATCGAACGACTGCCAGGCTACCAGCCCCTGTTTCCCGGTCAGCCCGAGCGCAATCTATCCACTTCAGAACAACCTTGAGCCAAACCATGACCCAACCTCAGACGTTCGACACCGACAAGGCCACGCTGGTATCCCAGTCGACCCAGCGGATGGATGCCCACTTCGCAGACAGTGCCTATACACAGCGACAAAAACTTGCCCTCACCTGCCGCATCCTCTTTGACAACGGGCACGACTCAGGTCTTGCCGGTCAGATCACGGGCCGCACCGACACGCCAGGCCAGTACCTGACGCAAGCCCTGGGCTACGGCTTCGACGAAATCACCGAAGACAATCTGCTCGTGGTGGATGAAGATCTCAATGTTGTGGTGGGCGACGGCATGCCTAACCCTGCCAATCGATTCCATTCATGGGTGTACCGGGCTCGACCGGATGTGAACTGCATCATCCACACACATGCCTTGCATGCGGCGGCACTGGGCATGCTGGAGAAGCCGCTGGAAATTTCCCACATGGACAACTGCGTCCTGTACAACGACGTCGCCTTCGTAGGCAAATGGCCAGGCATCCCGGTCGGCAACGAGGAGGGCGCATTCATCGCAGAAGCCCTGGGCAGCAAGCGGGCCCTGCTGCTGTCTCACCATGGCCTGCTGATCGCGGGCTCCTCCGTTGAAGAAGCCTGCGTGCTGGCCATCGCATTCGAGCGTGCGGCAAAGATGCAGTTGCTGGCGTCGGGCGCTGGCCAGATCCAGCCTATCGATCCGACCCTCGGATCAGAAGCCCACGACTGGGTCCTGCGTCCCAAGCGCAACACGATCGCCTTCGAGTACTACGCCAGACGCTCATTGAAAAAACCGCACAACGCGGACTGCCTTAGCGCCACGAGTCGCGGCGCGTAGTCCGCCGTCGTTCCCACGCCGCGCCAGGATTACGTCGCCGACTGTTCGTGCGGTACTCAGCGTCGATGCGCCCGCAGGAACCCCAGCACGCGCGCATTGAATTCCTCGGCCTTCTCGAAGTAGGCCGAGTGCCCGGCACCGCGCACGACGTGCAGCTCGGCGCCCGGGATCAGGTCCCGGAACTCCTCGAACACCGCCACCGGCACCAGCGGATCCTCGTCGCCCACGACCAGGAGCGTCGGGCACGACAGGCCCGCCAGCGCGGCCGGCGCCAGCAGGTCCGGGCCGGTCATGAGGCCCGCCATGGCGGCGTTCCAGTCTGCGGTGGCGTACTCGTAGGCGCTGGGGTTGTAGTGGTTGATCTGGGCGTACAGCGCGGCCAGGTCGGGCCGTTGTTCCAGCATGTCGCGGCCCAGCGATTTCTGCTCCACCGACAAGGCCTTGCCGTGGATCACGCGTTGGGCCATGCGGTCCTGCAGGACGGGGTGGTCCACGGCAAAGGACGTGTCGCAGGCGACGAAGGCCGCGACCCGCTCGGGACTTTGCAGGGCCAGGCGCAGGCCCACCATGCCGCCCAGGGACTGGCCGACGATCGTGACCTCATCGATGCCTTCGGCATCCAGGATGGCGGTGACGTCGGCCACGAAATGCGCGAAGGTGAACTCGTCCAGGGGCGCGCGCGACCGGCCAAAGCAGCGGAAGTCCAGGGTCAGGCAGGTGAACTCCCGGGCAAAGACGGGCAGTTGCTGCCACCACGTGGCGGCATTGGAGCCCGCGCCGTGGCAGAACAGGATGGCCGGGCCCGCGCCATGGCGTTCGTAATAGATCTTGCGGGAATCGACGTCGACGAGAGGCATGGGACTGCGGGCTCCGGGGCGGTTAATTGGCTTTCAGCTGGATCTTGGCGGTCAGGTCGCCCCACCGCTTCACATCGGTGCGCACGAGCTCGCTGTACTGCGCGGGCGACATCACCTGCGGCGTCATGCCGTCGGCCTCCAGCCGCGCACGCAGCGTCGGGTCGGCCAGGGCCTGGGCCATCGCATCGCCGATCGTCTTGACGACGGCCGGCGGCGTGCCCTTGGGCGCGGACACGCCCACCCAGGAACTGACGGTCAGGGCCGGGTGGCCCAGCTCGGCAAATGTCGGCACATCCGGCATCGAGGGCGCGCGCTCGGGGCTGGACACGGCCAGCACCTTCAGCGTGCCCGCCTTGATGTGCGGGATCGCCGTGTTGGGCGGCACGACGATCAGCGGCACCACGCCGCCCAGCACGTCCTGCAGCGCGGGCGCACCGCCCTTGTAAGGCACGTGCGTGAGCTGCACCTTGGCATCGCGCTGCAGCAGTTCCATCAGCAGGTGACCCGTGCTGCCGGGACCGGAGCTCGCGTAGTCGAGCTTGCCGGGGTTCTGCTGCGCCCGCTCGATCAGGCCATTGAACGAGTCGATGCCCGAATCGTTGCGGGTCACCAGCCACTGCGCGGCCGCGCCGATCGAGCCGACATGCGCGAAGTCATCCACGATATCGAAGTTCAGGTTGTCGTACATGCCGGCGGCGATGGCATTGACCATGCCCGTCATGGTCAGCGTGTAGCCGTCGGCAGGCGCCAGCGCGCCCGCCTGCGTGCCGATGATGTTGCCCGCGCCGGGCCGGTTTTCCACCACCACCGGTTGCTTGAGCTGGATGGACAGCAGCTGCGCGAGCGGGCGCATGGTCGCGTCATAGGCGCCGCCGGGCGGCGTGGGCACGATCATGCGGATCGGCTTGTCGGGCCAGGTCTGCGCGGTTGCGGGGGCAGTCGCGGCGATCGCGCCGAGCGTCATGAATGCCAGACACCATTTGCCGAATCGGGCCATCGTCTCTCTCCTGGGCGGGATGATCCGCCTTGTCCGGATGGCTGCCGGACGGCGGTTATGCGTACTATGGTCCGGCATCCACGCTATCGGTGCCAATTACTTTTCGCCCAAAGCCATCAGTCCGGCTAATACCATGCAGCCCACCGCCACCACGCTCCTGAACCGCCTGCTGTCCCGGGGCAAACTGCGCCACATCCAGGTCTTCATGCGGCTGGCGGAACTGGGCAGCGTCCAGCGCACGGCCGACGCCATCGGCGTGACGCAGTCCTCGGTCACGCAGACGCTGGCCTACCTGGAAGACCTGCTGGACGTGCGCCTCTTCCAGCGCCATGCGCGCGGCGTGCGCCTGACCCAGGCAGGCTCGGACCTGGTGCCCCTGGCGCGCCAGGTCATGTCCGGCGTGTCCGACGTCGCTCACGCCGTCGAGGCGCGCGGGCGCCAGGGCGGCGGCCTGATCCGGCTCCTCGCCTCGCTGGCCGCCATGAACGGCCTGCTGCTGGAATGGCTGCCCGCCTTCGCGCGCGACAACCCCGACGTGGATGTGCTGCTGCGCGACGCCGAGGACCAGGAACAGCTGCTCGCCATCGCCCGGGCCGAGGTCGACCTCATCGCCTGCCGGCGGCCCCAGGTCATTCCCGAAGGCTGGCGCTTCGTGCCCTTGCGGGTGGACCGGTTCGCGCTCGTCTGTCGACGCACGCATCCCCTGGCGCTGCTGCAGCGGCCCATCGCGCCCGCCGACCTGACCCCGGCCACCTGGCTGGCACTGCCCACCGGCACCGCCGCGCGCGAGCACCTGGATCACGTCGCCATGCAGCTGCAGACGACGCTGCGCCTGCATCCCATCATCACCCGCAGCCCGCTGATGATGTGGAACCTCTTGAAGGACCAGGACCTGCTCGCCGTGCTGCCGATCACCATCGCCACCCCGCACCTGCAGATGGGCGACATCGTCGAGCTGACCGTGGACATGGCAGCGCCCCTGCAATCGATCGGCCTGCTGCGCCCGGAAGGCGCGATGCCGCAGGCCAGCGAGCGGCTGCTCGCGTACTTCGAGGCGGGATCGGCGGGGTAGGCGCCTGCGCCCTCACCCCGCGTCGGCCAGCTCCTTGAGCACGGCGTAGAAGGTGCGGAACCGTTCTTCGCCGATCCGGCGTTCCCAGTCGCGCTCGATGGCATGCACGGTGGCCCGCTGCAGCTCGGCGACCTGCCAGCCCTTCTCGGTCAGGGACACCAGGCGTGACGACGTGCCCGGCACGCTCACGCGCCGCACGTAGCCCATGTCCTCCAGCTGCGACAGCAGGTAGTTCATCGCCTGCTTGGACATGCCGGCGCGCTGCGCCAGATCGATCGGCCGATCGTTGTCGGGCGGCGGAAAGCGGAACACCTTGAAGTGGGCGACCTGGACGTCGTCGAAACCGGCCTCGGCCAGCGCCTCGCCCAGGCGCTGCTCCACCTGCGTCAGGCAGTAGCGCAGCCGGGCCCCGATGAGCGGATCATCGGGATCGGGGTCGCCGGGAAAGCGCCGCGTCGAGGGGGATTGACAGTCGTTTTTCATATCAGTAAAGTGACTTTACCATAACCTGGGGGACACTGCGATGGACACCACACCAGACGAACGGATCACCATCGGCGCCTTATCGATGCGGTTTCTGGTCGATGGCCGTGACACCACGGGGCACATGGCGATGGCAGAGATGATCGTGCAGCCGGCCGCCAAGGTGCCGCCGCCCCACCGCCACGTGGATGTGGACGAGACCATCCACATCCTGGAAGGCGCGCTGACCTACCGCGTGGGCGACACCGTGCGGGTGCTCAACGCGGGCGACCACTGCTTTTCCCCGCGCGGCAGCGTCCATCACTTCGCCAACGCGGGCGACGTGCCGGTGCGCGCGCTGGTCGTGTTCTCGCCCGCCAACATCGGGCCGGACTACTTCCGGGAAGTGGCCGGCGTGCTGGGTGCGGGCGGCCCGCCCGACCTGGACGCGCTGAAGTCCGTGATGACGCGGCATGGGCTGGAACTGAGCGCCTGACGCGCCTCACCGGCGCGTCGCGGGGCTGTAGTCCACCAGGGCCCTCAGGGTGGCGGGCATGCCGACGGCGGCATGCCCCCTCAGAAGTCCGCGCGGGCAGACAGCATGAACGTGCGCGGCGCGCCCAGCCACAGCTTTCCACTGCCTCCGCTCGCCCAGTACGCCTTGTTCGCGACATTGAGAACGTCCGCGCGCAGCGTGACCTCCCGGCCCTGCACCGACGTGCGGTACTGCAGGCCCGCGTCGAACACGGTGCGACCCGCCGTGCGCAGCGCGTTGTTGCGGCTGAAGTATTGCGAGGCGTAGGACTGCGCATTGCCGGTGACGGTCAGGCCCTGCGCGCCGGGGACGTCCCATTCCACGCCCAGCTTGCCCTGCCACCTGGGTCGGGCCATGGCATACCTTCCCTCATCGACGGCCCCCGCCGTCCTGACCATCCTGGCGTCGAGCCAGGAAATCCCGCCCATCAGGCGCAGGCCCTGCCACGGTTCGCCGAACATGCCCAGCTCCACGCCCCGGTTGCGCTGTTCACCGTCGAACGAGAAGACGTTGGTCACGGCGTCGAGGTAGCTGTTGGGCAGGCGGATCTGATAGGCGCTGAGGGTGGCTGCGAGCGTGCCCAGATCGACCTTGATGCCGAGCTCGTGCTGCCGCGTCTTGTACGGAGCGAATATCTCGCCGGCATTGCTCGACCCGACCGGTGCAATGGCGCCCTCCCTCAAGCCCTCGATGACGTTGGCGTATGCCGACACCTCGTCCGTCATCTTCACGAGCAGGGCTGCGGCCGGTGTCGTCGCCGATGCATCGTAGCGGGATACCCGCGTGCCCGTGACGGCATGGAAGGCGTCGCTCACGACGTGCTGGCGCCTCACCCCCAGGGTCAGGATGACGCGATCGTCGGCAAAGGACATCGTATCGGCCAGCCCGACGCTTGCCAGGCGCGAAGTGCCCGTCCTGGGCACGTCGGACTTCGGGATGACGGTCGCCGGAGCTGGCCCCCAGGTGGGTTGGTAAATGTTGGTATACCAGTCCTGCGGCAACAGCCCGAGCGCGGTCTTGCTGCGGATGTCCTGCCGGTAGAAGCTGCCGCTCACGGCCAGCTCGTGACGCACGCTGCCCGTGGCCATGCGTGCCATGACGCCGACGTCGGCCGCGGTTCGGTCCAGCCGCTGACGCTGCTGGCCGACGTTGTTGCGGTAGCCGCCCTCGGCATCGGTCACGGCGAAGACCACGCCAAGCAGGCCGTCGTAATGGGTGCGGCCCTGCCCGATGTTCGCGTACACCGTGACGTCATCGTTCACGTCCGCTTCGGCGCGCAAGGCGAGCGCCGCATCCTCTGCGCGCGAGTAGGTCCAGTCCGGGGCCAGCGAGCGGCGCGGGTCGGGTGCAGCCGGCACGCCGGCATTGGCCGCCACGGTGACGCCCCGATTCACGCTGCTGACGTAGTCCCGGTTCGCGTACAGGTCGGCCGACAGCCTGAGCCGCTCATGGCGCCAGTCCAGGCCCAGCGCGCCAAGCGATGCGCGCTTGGACTGGCCATCGATCGCGGTCCGCCCATCGTGGTGCAGACCGTTGAAGCGGATGCCGAGTTGCTGCTTGTCGCCAAAGCGCCGGCCCATGTCCACGTGCATGCCGTACTGGCCATCGGAGACGAACCACCCGGTCACGCGCGTGAGCGGTGTTTCGTTGGCCCGTTTCGGGACGAGATTGATACTGCCGCCCACCGAGCCGCCCGGCGGCATGCCATTGAGCATGGCCGACGCCCCCTTCAGGACCTCGACACGCTCGACGAGCTCCAGGGGTACCCGGTTGTAGGGCAGCAGTCCGTACAGACCGCCAAACGCAATATCGCCCGACCCCACGTCCAGGCCGCGGATGACGAACGCCTCGCGCACCGTGCCACGCATGCCCAGGTCATACACGCTGGCATCCGTCGCGCCGATGACCCGCGCCAGATCCTGTGCCTGCTGGACCGCCTCCTCCGTGTAACTGATCGTGCTGAAGGGGGTCTCCATGAAGTCCTTGTAGCCCAGCATGCCGACACGGGTGCCGGTGGCCACCTTGCCACCGGCATACACGGGCAGGAGATCGCCTCGATACAGACCCGTCACGATCACGGGGCTCAACTGCGCCACGTCGTCCGGCCCGGTGCGCCCTGGCGGATCTGCCTGCAGGACGAACACGCTGCCGTCGTCGGTCTGAAAGCGCACGCCTGCACCGGACAGGATGCGTGCCAGGGCCTCTCTGGGCGTCATGCTGCCCGAGACGGCCTGGCCCTGGCGGGCGGCAACGACATCCTCGGCGAACAGCATCTGCTTGCCGGACTGCCGGGCAAAGGCGCCGAGCGCATCCGCCAGCGGCTGCGCAGGGATCTCGAACGGCAGCGACGTCTCGCGCGCCAGCGCGGGGTTTGCCGCCATCGTCGCCACAACGGCGACCGCCAGCATGCCAAGCCGGACCGGCCGGCTACGAAACACACAATCCATGATGAGTCTGCTTCCTCGACAACGGACGAGGGGGCCTGCGCTTGGCCGACACGGCAAAGCGTTCCCCGATCCGGAACCGGCGCGGCGATCGACACGGTGGCGTCGATCCGCCTTCAAGGCCGACGCCAGTCGATCCCGCGCCGACGACAGGAGGTGTGAGAGCAGTGTGTCGATGTCATGAGGCTCACCTGGGACGGCGTCTCGACCCGGTGGAGCCGATGACGCGTGGGGCCTCGCC
>JAAIGF010249882.1_pt1 | contig 24050 bp, 30 predicted proteins | sample 6487441 | NCBI WGS metagenome assembly JAAIGF01 (sample SAMN13974129, study PRJNA590717) | phyllosphere metagenome | biome: pepper field; feature: multiple bacterial spot infested pepper fields; material: pepper leaves; isolation source: leaves from pepper fields | host: Capsicum annuum ... | reverse complement strand
TTGAAAGTATATGCTCCAGTTTTTGCAGACTTAGCTGTAAGAATTACTTTGGTAAATTCTTTACCACCACCTTTTTGTAACGATGCAACTGCTTTCTTTGCCATGGTATGTTATATTTTATGCGACCCAGCTATGCCACGAAGAACGCGTATAGCTGCGAACACAGATTCTTACTTAATTTCTTTGTGAACGGTTACTTTTCTCAATACAGGGTTGAATTTTTTCAACTCTAAACGCTCTGTAGTGTTCTTTTTATTCTTTGTGGTGATATAACGAGACATGCCCGGAAGACCACTTTCCTTGTGCTCAGTACATTCTAAGATTACCTGTACTCTATTTCCCTTTTTAGCCATTGTTTTACGTTGTTTAATCCGCCATCAGGCGGATAGATTTCATGAATATTTTGATAACAGGCGGTAATGATTAAATAGATCCTTTTTGGATAAATTTGTTGATTACTGCTGTAATACCGTTTTTATTGATAGTCTTGATTGCTGATGTGGATACTTTCAACGTAATCCAACGATCTTCTTCTGGAATGTAGAAACGTTTAGTCTGTAAATTCGGGTAAAATTTACGCTTAGTCTTAACGTTAGAGTGCGAAACGTTATTTCCTTTTAATGCCGCCTTGCCTGTTAAATCACAAATTCTTGACATGATATTTGATTTTTAATGTTATCTGTTGTCCTTTTACTCTTTTCACAAAGAGTTTGCAAATATCAATATTTCTTTTGTGAATTGCAAGCGAGGGAAAGAATAATTTTTAAAATTCAGGAAACACCTTGCTGAGAGTAGCAAAAATACTGTTTTTTCCCGCCCGTCACAGCGACCAACCGCACAAATAGTTTTCCACAATTCACATTAGCGAACAGCGAATCTTTTCAGCGTCCTTCGTATCTTTGTACTTTCAAGATCGATAAATGCTCCATAAAACGAAAGGAATTGCCTTAAAGACAACCAACTACTCGGAAAGTAGTATCGTAGCCCACGTGTTTACGGAAGACTTTGGCATGCAATCCTATCTAATCAATGGAGCTAAAAAACCAAAAGCCAAGATTGCCGCCAACCTATTCCAGCCTTTGCACCCGTTGGAGATGGTCGTATATCATAAAGATGGCGGTGGGCTACAGCGCATCAAAGAGGTGCATCAGCTTCCCGTACTGCGCGAGATCCCCTTTAATCTGACCAAAAGATCTTTGGCCCTATTTATCGATGAGATACTATATAAGGTATTGCGTCAGCAATCCCCCGACCCATATCTATTTCACTTTATACAGCAATCCGTCCTTTGGATGGACAGCAGCCAAAGTAGTCTTGCGAATTTCCATTTACTATTTCTAATCAAGCTAAGTCGCTTTCTTGGTTTCCTACCTTCACACCATACTAACAAGAGCTTTCCCTACTTCGACCTCTTGGATGGTGTTTTTTGCAATAGCCTGCCGGCGCATAGCCATATCCTTCAAGAGCCCCACACATCGCTGTTTGAAAGACTGCTGAAAACAGGTTTCGAGGAAACCCAGCACATCAAGATGCCCAAGGAAGAACGGAAATACCTTTTGAAAAAAACATTGGAATTTTACAAGCTGCACACCGAAAACTTTGGAAGCGTACATTCGCTGGATATTTTGGAAGAAGTTTTTGAATAAAAAATTAGTTTCGCAAACTTTTGGCACGCTATTTCGTTGAACTACGGGAGTAACACATTCATTTTTTTTTACACATAACTAAAATAAAATTTACCTATGGAGTGGTTTTTAAAAACTGTCAAAGAAAACTACGCGAACTTTGAAGGAAGGGCGAGAAGGAAAGAGTTTTGGATGTTCGTATTATTTGTTTTCCTAATCTCAGCGGCGTTAAATATCGCTGCCATGATTCTATCGTTCATCAGCGGTGCGCTGGGCGGAATTATCTATTTCGTTGCCGGTATTGTGTCGCTCGCTCTTTTGATCCCCTACTTAGCGGTTGGGGTGCGTCGTTTGCACGACACGGGCAACCCTACATGGTACATCGTGCTTGCGTTCATTCCACTGGTCAACCTGTATTTCCTATACCTGATGATTAAGGAGGGCGATGTTGGTCCAAACGAGTTCGGTCCAGATCCAAAAAATGTCGGTACGGATCCTTTCAATAGCTTCCCACCAACACCAAACAATCCCTTCAACAACACGAACCCGTAAACTAAAAAAGCCAGATGCTTCGGATCTGGCTTTTTCACAATAAATATATTTGAAATCTATTTTAGATAAGCTTTACATTTACCGCATTAAGACCTTTACGGCCTTGCTCGATCTCGAATGAAACATGATCATTCTCACGAACTTTGTCTACTAAACCTGAAACGTGAACAAAGATCTCGCTCTCGCCAGAGTTAGGAATGATGAAACCGAAACCCTTGGTCTCATTAAAGAATTTTACTACGCCTTCTTGCATTTTAATTTTATTTTGTATTAAAACTAAAGGTATAAATTATTTTTCAATGTGCCTTTATTTCTTCTAAAATTTTAAACGAAAACATTTTTTCCTCGTCAAACAAAGCGTATACATTTTTGTATGAAGTATAAAACAAAGAACATGAAAAAATTTGCAGGTCTATTATTAGCAGTTTGTATCTCGACATGCGCCGCTGCGCAAACAAGTAACTATGAATCTAGTAGAAAAGTCTCTACACGCGGCTATGCTGAGCGGGAAGTAACACCAGATATCGTCTATCTGTCGATTTCGCTACGAGAATATCTTGTCGATGGGAACAGCAAAAAGAAAGTTGATATTGAAACCTTAGAAAAACAGCTCCATGATGCAGCCCTTTCCATCGGTGTGAAGAAGGAAGATTTTACCATTCAAAATATCTACAGCTACAATACCGAAACCAAGAAAAAAGGTAATTCCGAGCTATTGCAGGCCAAACAGTACCGACTAAAAATTACAAATCTCAACGGTCTGAATGGCATGATGGACAAGGTGGATGCCAAAGGCGTGCAGAGTACGTCCATCAGCGGATATGACCATTCTCAAAAGCGCCAAATTGAGAAGGAGCTAAAAGTGGCCGCGGTGCAGGATGCTCGTAGCAATGCCGAGATCATCGCCTCAGCGACAGGAGATAAAATTGGAAAAGCATTGGGCATCAACGACAACAGTTCTTTTGGATGGAACGATATTATGCCCTCCCCACGTGCCTACAGCATGGCTAGAGCACCAATGGAAGCCGCCGATGGGGCTGCCATAGAACAAGACCTGAATATCAGTGTACGCCCGATCAAGCTTACCTGCAACATAGACGGTATCTTCGAACTATTATAAGCTAAAGCCAATGGATGCCTTCCAAAGAAGCCGGTTGGACAATGAATTTCGATGGGTGGAGAAAGTCTCCACCCTTATGGATAGTAAGTTCAGCATCGGTGGCTTTCGATTTGGTCTTGATCCCATTTTGGGGTTATTCCCAATTGTCGGTCAAGGCATCAGCTTTGCTACTGCCCTGCTTTTGGTGCTGATGATGTACCGTCATGGAGCAAGTTCCAAATTGGCGACAAAAATGTTGCTTAACGTCATGCTCGACGCGGGCATCGGCGCCATACCCATATTGGGAAACGTGTTTGATTTTTTCTTCAAAGCCAATAAAAAAAACATTAGGCTACTTAAAGCTTACCATTACGAGGGCAAACACCAGGGAAGCGCAAAAAACATCTTGGCGTTCATATTCATATTGCTTTTGCTCTTCTGTGTATTTGTTTTCTACCTACTTTGGGTCGCCGGGCAGTGGTTGATCGGTTTATTTTGATTCCCGCATTTTGCGCGACTAAAATTGTATTTTTGTACCGATATGAGTAAAACGAGAATATTTGCCCTGAGCATCATCGCATTGATGTTGGCGGCATTTTTTACCAACCCTAGTCAAGAACAGCATGAGGCTACGATCCGTGCCAAAGCTATTGACCTGCTGAAGCAACATGCCGGAACAAAGAATAGCAGTGTGGTCGATTTTGGCGTGCAGCTCTTCGGTAATACGCTAATCGATCAGTTTATGAAGAACCACATCTCGGTCAAGAACTATTACCTTTTTTCTGTTACTAAAGTACGCTGGGAACAGGAAGAGCAAATCCTCGGTATTGGCGCATTTAAGAAGGTGTGGCTAAGCTCTAAAATAGACGAAAAAGCTTCAGAAATTGTGGATATGATCAAAGCGAAATAGATGCTGGACATTCTCTATCAAGACGCGGATCTTATTGCGGTAAACAAGCCCCACGGCTTGCTTGTGCACCGCTCGTCCATCGCAGCAGACACCTCCGATTTTGCCCTGCAGATCTTACGCAACCAGATTCAAAAGACGGTATATCCCGCACATCGGCTCGACAGAAAAACGGGAGGCGTGCTGCTCTTCTCCTTGAGCAAAGAAATGGACGCCCTCACCCAACAGCTCTTTGCGAATAAAGCTATGCAAAAAAGCTACCTTGCTGTGGTTCGTGGATTTACCGAAGACCAAGGCACCATAGATTATGCCTTGCGCAAGGAGAACGGCACGTTGCAGGATGCCGTTACGCATTTTAAAACACTGTCCCGAACAGAGATCGACCTTCCCTTGGGCAAATTCACCACTTCCCGTTATTCATTGGTAGAGGCCAATCCGGAGACGGGACGGATGCATCAGATTCGTAAGCACTTTGCCCATATCTTTCACCCTATCCTTGCCGACCGTCCGCACGGATGCAACAAGCAGAATAAACTGTGGAAAGAGCGGTTTGACTTGGACACGATGATGTTGCATGCCCAAGCCCTGCAATTCCTTCATCCGAGAACAAATGCTCCCGTACAGATACATGCGCCTCTGCAACCGGAGTTTCTACGTGTGCTAAGCCTTTTAAATATAGCGATATGAAAGAACTAGTCCTTGAAGTATTACTAACGATACAAGGTATTGCCGCTGCCTCGGGTCTTGTTTATCAGAATAAACGCATCAGCATCGTTTCGGACAACAGCATGCTGCTGTATAGCTATGATATCAAAGATCAAACGCTTTTTAAAAAGACGTTGATCTGGAGGGATAAGACGGAAAATGTACCCAAAAAGGACAAAGCTGACTTTGAGGCCATCGCTACGGTAGACGGTATGTTTTATATCTTCGGATCAGGGTCTGGCGCAGGCAGAAACGGTCTGATTATCTATGACGCCAAGCGGGATAGTAAGGATAGCGTAGATTTAAAACCTGTGTACCAAGAGCTGATGCAACGGTTCGATGTTTCCGACCATGACTTTAACATCGAAGGCGCAGTAGTCTTGGGCAGTGAACTGTGGCTGTTCAATCGAGGAAATGGTCCGAACAAAAAAAATGCAGTATTCATTCTGGAGAAAGCAACCTACCGTCCAAAAGACTATTTTGCCGTTGCGCTACCGCCTTTGCAAGGTATAGCAACAGGCTTTACGGATGCTACATTCGCAGATGGCAACATATACTTCACTGCAGCCGCAGAAGACAGTAATTCCAGCTACCATGACGGCGAAATTAAAGGAACGTTAATAGGCCGCCTCAATCCGAAATCGCGGCAAGTGGAGTCCACCCAAATACTGTCGGAAAAACATAAGTTTGAAGGGATAAGCCTGTTTCGAAAGAGCAGAAAGGGCCTGGAATTTCTTTTGTGTGAAGACGAGGATACCGCCGTCGTTGCATCGAAGGTCTACAAAGTTAGGATTCCACGTTAAATCGATTGCATGAAATGCAAACTAAAGGTAATAATCCGGCAGAAATGCCGTTTTTTGTCTATTTTTGAAAAAAATGAATTTATCAGATTGCTATGATTAAAAACACTGCGCTCTCCGAGCACCACGTTAAGCTTGGAGCTAAAATGGTGCCTTTTGCAGGCTTCAACATGCCCGTCCAATATTCAGGAATAAACGATGAACATCAAACCGTTCGCAGCGGTGTTGGCGTTTTTGACGTTAGCCATATGGGTGAATTTATCCTGAAAGGAGAGAAAGCGATTGATCTGATTCAGAAAATATCATCGAATGACGTGTCTAAGTTGTATGACGGAAAAGTGCAGTATGCTTATATCCCGAACGAAACCGGCGGCATCGTGGACGATTTCCTGACCTACCGCATCGACGAACATACGTACTTTTTGGTTGTCAATGCCTCTAACATAGAAAAAGACTGGAACTGGATCAGCAAATACAACACCGAAGGTGTGGAGATGAAAAACATCTCGGACCAAACGGCTCTATTTGCTGTGCAAGGACCAAAAGCTGCCGAAGCGCTACAATCGTTAACCGAGATCGAGTTGGCGCATATGGCGTATTACACCTTCGAGAAAGGAACCTTTGCCGGCGTCGCGAATGTTCTGGTATCAGCAACCGGCTACACCGGTGCTGGTGGTTTCGAGATCTATGTAGCCAATGAAGATGCACATAAGGTTTGGGATGCTATTTTTGAAGCAGGGGCGGCATATGGTATTAAACCAATAGGATTGGGTGCGCGTGACACGCTGCGTTTGGAGATGGGATTCTGTTTATATGGCAATGATATTGATGACAGTACCTCGCCACTTGCGGCAGGTTTGGGCTGGGTAACCAAGTTTACCAAGGACTTTGTGAACAGCGCCAATCTGAAAGCAGAGAAAGAACGCGGTGTAGCACAGAAATTGGTTGGTTTTGAGATGATCGACCGTGGTATTCCACGTCACGATTATGAGATCGTCGATGCCGAAGGTAAGAAAATTGGGCGGGTGACTTCAGGCACACAATCGCCTAGCTTGAAAAAATCCATAGGACTTGGCTATGTCGACAGTGCATTTGCCAAGGAAGGCAGCGAAATTTTTGTTAGTATCCGCAATCAGCCAATCAAAGCTGTAGTTCGCAAACCACCATTTGTAAAATAATAAGGGTGATATCATAAGGGGAGCTATTATTTAGCTCCTTTTTTTTTGCTCTTCTGCGTAATATTTTCTTCGGCTTTTCTCGCGGCATTCTTTTTAACGATTTTCAACAAAACCACTTTCAGGTATACCAACACGACCAGCACAGCAATCGAAACAAACAGAAAAAGGTGGTTTCCCGAATGGAAAGACATGATGCCGCTATATACCAAAAAGGCGATGGCAAAATTGAGGACGACGTTTAAAATGAAAAATTTTGTCATGGATATCTATTTCTCGGCAGATGCGACTACCTTCTCCCGGATAAAGAAAAAATAGACGATGCCGGCTATTATATTGCCAAAGATGATAAAAATAATTAACAACAGACGCTCCGTAGGAGATAATTTAGCGGATAGCATTAGCTCACGAAGAACTAGCACCGTCCATACTAACGATAACAGCAAAGCGATACTAATCAAGATATCTGCAAAGGAAAAATGTAGTATTTTCATGGCTAGGGCTAGGATATAAAAGCCTACACTGAAGTAAAACGCCTGTTTGGTTTGATGAGCTAAATTCCGCATGGGATAAAAATACGGAAATCATCCTAAAATAACGGCGCCCGACCACGCTTCTACAAGAAACGGAGCGGGCGCCGCAGTCATTATGCCTTTCGGTAGCTAGATTAGACCGCGAAAAACTAAGGGAAGATACCCAGCTCTTCGTAGGACACCCCGATCTTGTTTATCGCACAGATGAAGGCCGCTGTACGCAAATCACCGGCTCCTTCCAAAGACTGGTATATATCCCTGATCTCCCGGTAGGATCCAATCATCGTATCTTCTAGTCCCGAGTGTACCAAGTCTATTTCATCCGGACCACGAAGGATGGTCTTCCGTTCAAGATCTGATACTCGCTTGCCGGTCATCGACTCAATAATATCGATAAGCTCTTTGTACATATCGTCGCTGAACCGCTTTTCTAAACGGCCGTAACGCACACGGCTCAAATTCTTCAACCACTCGAAGTAAGATACCGTTACACCTCCGGCGTTCAGGTACACATCTGGAATAACCAATATGCCCCGTTCGGCCAAAATCTCATCCGCTTCGGAGGTCAATGGGCCATTAGCAGCCTCTCCCACGATCTTTGCACGTATACGGCTAGCGTTTTCTTTATGGATCACACTTTCCAAAGCGGCAGGGATCAAGATATCACAAGCCTGCTCCAAGCCTTCCGCAGGATCAGAGAAGTTCACAGCTCCCGGAAAGTTTAAGATGCCACCGGTACTTTGGCGATGCGCCTGCACAGCATTCAAATCTAGGCCATTTTCATCGTAGATCGCTCCATCGTACTCGATTAGGCCAACAAGCTTGGCGCCTGCCTCTTGAAAATATTTTGCCGTATGGTAACCTACATTGCCCAGACCCTGAACGATCACCCGTTTGCCTGCGATACCAGTACGCAGCCCTAACTTTGCCATATCCTCTTCAAAGGAACAGGCTTCGCGCACACCAAAGAAAACGCCGAGCCCCGTTGCTTCTGTACGGCCACGCACACCACCTTGGGAAATAGGTTTTCCTGTTACGCAGGCCTGCGCATTGATTTCTCCCGGGTTAAGGGATGAATAGGTATCCATAATCCAGCTCATCTCGCGCGCTCCAGTCCCGTAATCTGGCGCCGGAACGTCTATTGCCGGCCCAATGAAGTTCTTTTTGCACAGTTCTGAGGTGTAGCGTCGGGTAATTTTCTCCAGCTCGAATGCTGAATACTTCTTCGAGTCGATCTTGATACCGCCCTTGGCTCCACCAAAAGGCACATTTACAATCGCACACTTGTAGGTCATCAATGCTGCCAAGGCCATAACCTCCTCTTGGTCCACTTCCATACTAAAACGAATTCCCCCTTTACAAGGTAATTTGTGATGAGAATGTTGTACCCTATAGGCCTCTATAACCTCAATTTTTTCACCTATTCTTACGGGAAATTTTACGCGTAGGATGGAATTGCACGCTTTGATTTGATCTAGGATCCCTTTGTCGAATCGTGTTAATTTAGCCGCCTTATCAAAATTGCGCTGTACACTTTCAAAAAAGGTATTGTTTGCTGTCGCCATAACATTGCTGTTTATGTGTTTATGTTTGGTTTTTTAACGAAATAAATTTAAGAAACTTTGTGCTGGATTTGGCCGTATCTAAGCCGAGCATAAAACATTTACCTTTTTTACGTTTGAAACGCCGTTTTGTTTTGGAACAAATAAAAAAAGCGCGAAAATGCAATGACTTTATCGAGGAATGTTGGTTTTCATTAAAATAAAAAAGGAAGCCTGATGGCCTCCTTCGCTAAATTTTATAGATCATGACTAATATACATCTAACTCTGGATCGATTTCATCTTTCCAAGCTAAGATACCTCCTTTGAGATTGGCCAAGTTATCAAAGCCTTGTTGCTCCAAAAGCATCACAGCCTGCGCACTGCGTTTGCCACTTCTACATTGGATGATCACAGGTTTGTCTCGATCAAGCTTATCGGCTTCAATAACAATACCCGCTAACGGGATGTTGACCCCATTAAGGTTCGAAACTTCATATTCAAAGGGTTCGCGGACATCTATCAATTGAAATTCGTCATTGCGATCCATCATCTCTTTCAATTCTTGGACTGTAACTTCTTTCATATTTTTTTATACTTTTATCCAAATATACTATTTTTAAAAATAGAGAGTTCGCTTTCTTAATGATTGCCAAATAAAAGTTACCGTACGTTTAAAACAACAGATGATCCAAAAATTTCGCCAATACTCACTTTTCGCAACCTTACTGGCTGCTTCTTTTTTGCCGTCGGCAAACGCGCAGGTTGCTGACCGTGCCGATATACAACGCATCGTCGAAACCTTAGCCGCTGATGAGATGCGCGGACGGGCTTCTTTAAGCGAAGACATTGCTCGCGCGGCAGACTTCATCGCTTCGGAATTCCGACAGGCCGGTCTCAAGCCCTATGCCGAGGAAAATTACCGACAGAGCTTTATGGTTACCAAGGTCATCAATGGTAAACAAACCGTTCAAGTGAATGGAAAGCTGCTGCAAGACGACGACTTTATTGTGCTCAATAATGCGAGCAGTCTCTCGTGGGACAAACAATCGAAGGTGGAGCACATCGAGATCAAAGCAGGAGAAGATTTTTCCCAGCGATTTAGAACAATCGTTCGTGAAAATCACAATAACGCTATCGTATGGGTAGATCCTTCCTTTGCACCTATGCTGGCTCGATTTAAGAAGATTTTCAATCGCGAGAATGTCGTACCCAAGCAAGAAAAAACTGACGAAGGGCCAAGCAAAGTGTTTCTATTAAAAAGCGGATCCGTGCAAAGTTTTCAGATTGCAGCTACCACGACGAGAAAGGATTTTCCTTTGTTTAATGTGGCGGCCGTTATCCCCGGAAAATCGAAAGCTGACGAATTCGTCATCTTCTCCGGACACTATGACCACATTGGCATCTTGGATGCTGTTGGGCAAGACTCTATTGCCAATGGTGCCGATGATGATGCCTCGGGGACCACGGCCATGATTGCCTTGGCGAAGTATTTTAAAAAGGCAGACATTAACGAACGTACACTGATTTTCGTGGCCTTTACGGCAGAAGAAATTGGTATGTTTGGTTCGAAATTCTTCTCCAATAACATTGATGCAGATAAGGTTATTGCCATGGTCAATATCGAGATGATCGGTAAAGACTCTAAATTTGGCCCGAACAGCCTCTACGTAACCGGCTTTGAGAACTCCAATTTAGCAAAATTGATGCAGGAAAATGTGAAAGGCACAGCCTTTACCTTTCATCCAGATCCTTATCCGCAACAAAACCTCTTCTACCGAAGCGACAATGCGGTATTAGCAGCTCTGGGCGTGCCAGCACACACTTTTTCGACCTCGCAGATTGACAATGATAGCTATTACCACACCGTAAAGGACGAAGTGAAAACATTGGATATCAACAATATTAAAGCGAGTATTGAAGGAATTGCCAAAGGCGTAGAAGGAATTGTGAAGGGGTTGCAGACACCCACACGGGTAGAGAAATTACAATAAAAAGCAGGTTTAGCCTGCTTTTTTATTAAGGACTACAAAGCAGATTTCTGCATGACGTAGTCGTCCAAGATAAAATGATAATAAGGGATATCGACTTCCTCAACAACCTCAAAACCCTGTTTGAGATAAAAGTAATAGGCCTTGTTGTTACGGTTAACATTGAGCTCCAAGGTCTGAAGCTCTGATCGCTTTGCTTCTTCTTGTGCAAAATCAAGTAACAATTTTCCATATCCTTTGCCTTGGACTTCCGGCAGGAGATATATTTTTTCTATACGTAAGATAGCCGGCAGTTTTCTTTTAATTCCGATAAACCCTACGGGGTTACCATCTTCTAACGCAAGAAAAAACATACAACCTTCATGCATAGCCTCCAACAAGCCTTCCTGGCTATACATTTTATCCAGCATAAATGCTATTTGATCAGAGGACAATACGCCAGCGTATCCAGCGCGCCAACTGCGCTGTGCAAGGTCTTCTATAACCGCGCGGTCCTTTTCACCGGCTTCTACAATCTCCATTATAGGCGTTCTCCCACGGCAACAAATTCATCCGTATTAAATCCGAGATAAAAAAAGCCATCCTGCTCTGTTTCGAAGACGTTTTCGGTTACTTTCCGCAAACCAACGAGTGATTTAAGTTGCGTTTCATTTACATAAATGCGTTCGCCTTTTGCTTTCCACTTTTCGAACGATTGTCGTACAAATACGATCCGCTTGCCAGCCACAAACACAACGAGGTTTATTGCCGAGGCATAACGCTTTAAATTCGCTGAAAGACTGTCGCAAGCTACATTAACGGCCTTGTATTGCTGCGCGATAAGGTATTCTAGGGCTTCGTCCAATGCGTCTTGCTTAAGGACTACACGTTTGATTTGCTCTTGGTCGTAGTGGGTATCCTGTTGTGTAAGAACCACATCCACCTTTATTCCTTGTGCCAATAAAAAGTCGATATGATAGTCGTCAGTCAGTATCGTTGGGCTCCATTCCAACAGTTGGCCTAAGTTTTCGCTGTCCAGCGCATCCGCGGAAAGTATGATCAGTGCCGGTTCTTGGTTTTCTCTAACAATATGGTGCGAGGACATTGGTACTGCAATCTAATTTATGGATGATAGTGTGCGCTCCATGCACAATTATGCGCCGAGCTGCTTGAGCGTCATATAGGCCATAAGGCCAATACTTGTTTTCAGGGCTTTTTCATCGATGTCAAAGGTCGGTGTATGCACAGCAGAGGTAATGCCCGCCGCTTGATTACCAGTTCCTAATCGATAGAAACAAGCGCTAATTTCTTGAGAGTAATAGGAGAAATCTTCTGCGGCAGGCCATACGTCAAGCTCCACAACATTGTCTGCTCCAAGATATTCCACCGCATATGCTCGGGATGATTCGGTTATCTGTGCTTCATTGATTAAGAATGGATAACCTTTGCGCACTTCAAAATCGCAGGTAGCACCCATGCTTTCCGCAATGCCGACTGCCATCTTCACCATGCGTTCATGTGCATCTGCACGCCAACGCTCGTCAAACGTACGAAAAGTACCTTCAAGATATACTGAATCGGGAATCACATTGGTAGCACCTTTGCCCACTATCTTACCCCAAGAGAGCACCGTCGGCGTTCTTGGGTCTGCGTTTCGGCTAACGATCTGCTGTAATGCCGTTATGATCTGCGCTGTGATGGCTATCGGATCTATATTTTGATGGGGGTGCGCGCCGTGCCCTCCACGCCCCGTAATGGTCATGAAAAGCTCATCGCAGGAAGCCATGTATTTACCCGCGCGAAAGCCCACTTTACCCGCTTCAATCAGCGGCATAACATGTTGACCAATGATCCCTACCGGAGCAGGATTTTGCAATACCCCCTCTTTAATCATTAGCGATGCACCTCCGGGAAGACGCTCCTCTCCTGGTTGAAAAATAAGCTTCACGGTCCCGCCAAACTCCGCTTTCAGCGATTGTAAAATAGCTGCAACACCCAGCAGGGATGACGTGTGTACATCATGTCCGCAAGCATGCATGACGCCATTATTTTGCGATCCATAAGCACGGCCTTCCACTTCTTGTATAGGCAGGGCATCCATATCGGCGCGTAGCGCTAACACTTTCCCTGTAGGCTTGTCGCCATGTATTAGCGCCACCACACCAGTGCCAGCCATGCTCTCATAGGGAATCCCTAGATCATCCAACTTTTGCTTTACAAAAGCTGCTGTTTGGAATTCTTCAAACGAAAGCTCTGGAAATTGATGCAGATGCCTTCTGATACTGACCGTCTCCTCGAAGAAAACCTCCGCAAGTTGCTGTATTTTATCTTTCAACATCGTGAATCCCTATCTATTATTCGTATGCCCAAATATCTTCTGTAAACACAAATACGTTGCTGTACTGCGAACGTAGCACGCGCATGAAATTGGTTGCATCAGCTCGGCTTCGGAAATCGCCTACCTTTACGCGGTAGTTCGGTTCATCATAGTTTACGTAGCTTCCAATGTCTTTATACGCATTCTGGAAGCGAGACTGCACCGCATAGGCTTCGTTTCTGCTTGATCCGGAGAAGATCTGCACCCGAAATCCTCTCACCTTGACGCGCTTGGCATTCTTTTTATCCACCACCTTCGAGCCAAGGCTCACCATACGTGCAGTAGTAGGATTGATACCATTTTCTGCCCGGAACTCCTGCAGCAGGCCGATGAGCGAATCTTTTTGCACTTCGACAACCCCAGTTTGGGCTTTCCCTGCCTGCGATAGTCCGATAAACACAAAACCTAGTATCAATCCTTTATATAACATCTTTATTCTAAATTTTATTAACTGTTTTTTCCGTGACAGTTTTTGTATTTCAAGCCAGATCCACAAGGACACTCTTCATTACGTCCTACCTCCTGCTCCTTGCGAATGGGCTGCGTAACCTGTTGCTCACGCGTATCCTTATCTTCTTCAGAAACGCCTGTTGGAGAAGCCAATTCTGCCTTTGTAGCCTTCACCTGTGCGGGCTGTGCCGGAACAGGACGTGCTGCTTGAATATGCTGTGGTTGCTGCTGTTGACCCGGGATCTCTCCTTTGAACAGGAAGCTTACAATCTCTTTATTCATGGATGCTAACATGCTCTTAAAGAGGTTATAGGCTTCCATTTTGTAGATGATGATCGGATCTTTCTGCTCGTATACAGCATTTTGTACCGATTGCTTCAAGTCGTCCATCTCGCGCAAATGTTCTTTCCAAGCTTCGTCGATCAATGCGAGTACGATACCTTTTTCGAAAGATTTGAAAACCTCTTTGCCTTGAGATTCTACTGCCTTATGCAGATTGGTCGCAACTTGTATGCCACGAATACCATCGCTAAATGGTACCACCACATTCTCAATCATCGCTCCGCGTTCGGCCAATACATTCGTTAATACCGGCAACGTCTGCTCCGCAATATGCTGAGCCTTTTGGTGGTACTGCTCAATGATCTGCTGGAACAATTTATCCGTTAAATTAACGGTATTCGTTTGTGCGAACTCCTCAGCAGATACATCGGGGTTGATGGCAAACAAGCGGATAACCTCAATTTGGAAATCCTCGTAGCTTCCGCCCTCTTTAGCCTCAATTACCACGTCTTCTACCACATCAAAGATGGTGTTGTTCAAATCTACGTCCAAGCGCTCGCCAAAAAGAGCGTTTTTACGCTTCGTGTAGATTACCGTACGCTGCGAATTCATGACGTCATCGTACTCCAACAAGCGTTTACGAATACCGAAGTTGTTTTCTTCTACTTTACGTTGCGCCCTTTCAATCGATTTGGTCAGCATGCTGTGCTGCATCACCTCGCCTTCTTCCACGCCCATTTTCACCATGATGTTGGAAATACGCTCGGAAGCAAATAGACGCATCAAGTTGTCCTCCAAGGAAACGAAGAACTGTGAAGAACCTGGATCTCCCTGACGACCCGCACGACCACGTAACTGACGATCTACACGGCGCGATTCGTGACGCTCGGTACCGATGATCGCCAAACCGCCCGCATTGATTACATCAGCAGTCAACTTAATATCCGTACCACGACCGGCCATGTTGGTGGCGATGGTTACCTGTCCCGGACGGCCTGCCTCCGCAACAATATCAGCCTCTTTTTGGTGAAGCTTCGCATTCAGCACGTTGTGTTTGATACCGCGCAGCTTCAACATCCGGCTCAACAATTCGGAAATTTCGACGGAGGTCGTACCGACCAATACTGGTCGACCCTCTTCGGTCAATCGTTGTATCTCTTGCGCTACGGCATTGTATTTTTCACGTGCTGTGCGGTATATGAAATCCTGACGGTCATCACGCTGTATAGCGCGGTTCGTCGGAATTTCTACCACATCAAGTTTGTATATTTCCCAAAGCTCGCCTGCCTCCGTAGATGCCGTACCGGTCATCCCAGAAAGCTTATGGTACATCCGGAAGTAGTTCTGCAGGGTAATGGTTGCATAGGTCTGTGTAGCGTCCTCTACCTTTACGTTCTCTTTGGCTTCAATGGCTTGGTGCAAGCCATCGGAGTAACGGCGACCTTCCATGATACGGCCAGTTTGCTCATCGACAATTTTCACCTTTCCTTCATCAACAATATACTGATCGTCGATTTCGAATAGTGTATAGGCTTTCAACAACTGGTTGATGGAGTGAATACGCTCGGATTTAATAGAATAATCGCGTAACAACTCTTCTTTCTGTTGAGCTTTTTCCTCTAAGGATAGATCGGATTTTTCGATATCTGCAATCTCGGAACCTACATCAGGTAAAATGAAGAACGATGGATCTTCACCTGAGGCGGTTATCAATTCGATTCCTTTCTCGGTTAACTCCACCTGATTGTTTTTCTCATCGATTACGAAGAACAATTCTGCATCCACCTTAGGCATGTTACGGTTTTGCTCTTGCATATAATAAGCCTCTACCTTTTGCAACAACTGTCGGTGGTTGCTCTCCGATAGAAACTTGATCAATGCTTTATTTTTTGGTAAACCGCGGTATGCACGCAATAGGGACATGCCTCCTCCTTCTACCTCGCTATTGCCTGCGGCAATCGATTTTTTGGCATCATTGAACACCGTATTGATATATGCCTTTTGTGCGTTAACCAAACGTTCGATACGTGGTTTAAGCTGATAGAACTCATGTTGGTCACCACGCGGAATAGGTCCGGAGATAATAAGTGGCGTACGTGCATCGTCAATCAAAACAGAGTCAACCTCATCAATCATGGCAAAATGCAACTTGCGCTGCACCATGGCGTCTGGAGTTTGTGTCATATTGTCGCGCAAGTAGTCGAAACCAAACTCGTTGTTCGTTCCGTAAACAATGTCCGAAAGGTATGCTTTTCTACGTTGCGGCGAATTCGGCTGATGCTTGTCGATACAATCGACGCTCAACCCGTGAAATTCGAATAACGGACCGTTCCACTCGGAGTCACGACGAGCGAGGTAGTCATTCACCGTAACGATATGCACGCCTTGACCGGAAAGCGCGTTGAGATAAGTAGGCAATGTACCCACTAAGGTTTTACCCTCACCAGTGGACATTTCCGAAATTTTACCTTGGTGTAATACGATACCACCGATCAACTGCACATCATAATGTACCATGTTCCAAGTTACTTCGGTGCCTGCTGCCAACCATGAATTCTTCCACACGGCTTTATCACCATGAATAGTAACATTAGGCTTACGGCTAGCAATTTCACGGTCAAAGTCGGTCGCGGTAACTTCGATTTCTTTATTTTCCGACAGGCGACGTGCTGTTTCTTTTACCACGGCGAAGCCTTCTGGCAAGATCTCCAATAAAACCTCTTCTAATTTCTTATCACGGTCTTTAGATAGCTTATCGACCTTCTCGTAAAGCTCCGTCTTTTTGCCCATATCCACCTCGTCCCGATCCGCTTCTGCTTTCAATGACGAGATTTCTTCATCTATTTCCGATAAATATTCTTTGATTCTATTTTTGAAGGCCAATGTTTTGCCACGAAGCTCATCATTTGACAGCGACGCCAACTTTTCGTACTCTTCTTTTATCTTCTCAACAATAGGTTGTATGGATTTAATATCTCGCTCCGACTTACTGCCAAATAATTTACTTAAAAATTTCAACATACTATTTTTTTTATCTCAGTTTACCGCTGTGCAATAATGGCTCCAATCCTTTTTTGCAGACATTTTGGCACTAATCGGGCAAATTTACTTATTACATGTGATAACTAACAGAATTACAAGTTATTTTTTTGTTTCGTAATCCTATTGTTATGCCTTTCATTTCCGCTCCACTGATTTCTGTTTATCTGCCTACTTTCGGCCTTAGGAAAGAATGACTCCGGAATGATTAGTTCGTCAAAAACAGGGGTTGGCTCATAGAAGGTATTATATTCAAATCCAAGGCCTTGTCAAACATTTGTTGAATAGCGCGACGCCCCTCATCACCTAAATTCTCGGAATATCGATTGACATACAATTCAATATGTTTATACATTACTTCCTCTTCCATCTCTTGCGCGTGCGAACGGACATAATCCACACTTGATTTTGGATGTGCAAAGGCGTACTGCACACTCTGGCGAATCAACTTATTAACATGAAGCTTAAGCTGTGGATCTAAACTACGTTTGATAACAATACCGCCCAAGGGAATAGGGCTACCGGTGGTACGCTCCCAATAATCGCCAAGATCCACCACCTTGTGCAGTCCTTTGTCTTGATAGGTAAACCTATTTTCGTGAATAATAAGCCCCAAATCTATCCGTTCCTCCAACAAGGCCTGTTCAATGTCCGAGAAGACGAGCTCTATCTTATCCTGCAGAGCAGGCAGGGCCAATCCCAATAGAAAATTTGCCGTCGTGTATTTCCCAGGAATACCTACCCTCAGCTTGGAGTCCGCTACGGAAAGCTCGCCTTTGCCCTCCATAATCGCCTGCAGGCGCGCAGCAAGCTTTGGGTCTTTCGCGATCAGTAGTGGTCCAACACCAAAACCCAAGGCACTACCGGCGTCCAATAGCTCATAATCTTTTGCCGCATAGGCAAAGGCATGATAGCTTAGTTTCGTGATGTCCAAAGTGCCGTGAAATGCTTGTTGGTTTAAGGTTTCCACATCTTGATATCGCACGTTGAATTCCAAACCTTTGGTATCAATCTTATGGTGGATCAATGCATCAAAGATAAAGGTGTCGTTTGGGCAAGGAGAAAAGCCCAATGTCAATTTCATATTCATTTTCTTGTTTCCATATTCTTCTACTAATCGGCGATGCAGACAAGTAAATATCAACATATCATGCGCATGCGAGCCTCTGGTAGATTACAAATTCATCTTAAAAAAATACAGCAGCAGCAGTAGCCCGATAAACGTCGTTAATATAACGCCTTTTGCGACTTGATCATGCGGTTGCTCTTTCCGGAAAAACACACGCAGCAAGATCAGGTTTATGCCTGCAGCAAGCACATAAAACACAATGGGCTTGTTTGGGAAATACTGTGCAATCAGCGTAGTATGATGTGTCAAGAAAAAGGCAACCAGCGGTGCAACAGCACCTATACCAATCCCTGTAACTAAACTATTTTGCATCGTTTACGCTGAAAGTCCAAGAATTTAGTTCCGTGATGGCGTGGTGCGCCGTCATATCAAATTGTGTGGGCACAATAGAAACATAACCTTTGCTTAGCGCATACACATCCGTATCTTCACCCTTATCGAGCAACTGGAATTTTCCGGTCATCCAAAAATATTCACGCTGGTAAGGATCCAATCGTTCATCAAACTCCTCGAACCATTTCGCGGTGGCTTGTCTACATATCTTAATTCCCTTAATTTCTTGGCTAACATGCGGAAAATTAACGTTAAGTAAAGTCGCCTTTTGCAGGCCGTTTTCCAGCACCTGCTCAGCAATGGCGCGCAGGTAGGGTCTACAGTGTGAAAAGTCAGCGTGGTGCGAGAAATCGTCCAATGAAAAACCAATGGACGGAATACCCTCAATAGCGCCTTCCACGGCTGCCGACATCGTTCCGGAATACAACACATTAATGGAATAGTTGAGTCCATGGTTTACGCCGGACACGCAGAGGTCGGGCTTTTTGCCCTTAAAGATTTTGTTGACGGCCAATTTAACACAGTCTACCGGTGTTCCCGAGCATTTGTACATCTCGACGCCTTCATAGAGGTTAATTTTATCCAAACGTAACGGTTTCCCAATAGTGATTGCGTGTCCCATTCCCGATTGCGGACTATCGGGGGCAACCACCACCACTTGACCTATTTTTTGCATTTCCTCTAATAGAACTTTGATACCGGGCGCGGTTATACCATCATCGTTGACGACCAAAATTGTCGGTTTCCTCTTTGCCATAATGCGAATTTATGAAAAAAAGCGCCATGAATTGGCTATTCCATAAAAGAGTTACATCCTACGGATAAATGGCAACGTTTCCGAAGAATGCTCTAGTGCAAACCAACATAAAGCGCTATCTTAGGAAGATTATCAGTCTTTGTTTAATAAATACATATTATGAGTCATACCATTTTCGAAAGTCGTTACGCTATTGGCCCCAACGAAACCAAATCACTGGATACCAAAGGACTTCGCGAGAATTTTCTTATCGAAAAAGTGTTTTCAGCAGATAAGATACACTTTGTTTACACCCATTATGACCGCTACATGGCGGGGGGCGCAATGCCCGTTCAGGGTCGCCTACAACTGGAAACAATTGATGAGCTGCTGAAAGAACCTTATTTTTTGTCGCGGCGAGAATTGGGTATCATTAACGTGGGTGGCGATGGAAAAGTTGAAGTAGATGGCACTTCGTATGACGTAAACCACAAAGAAGCTTTGTATATCGGTAAAGGAGCAAAAGAAGTGTTCTTTAACAGCAACGATTCGTCGAATCCAGCTAAATTTTATCTAAACTCTACGCCTGCACACCACAGTTTCCCTACCAAGCGTGTTACCAAAGCCGAAGCCAATAAAATTGAACTAGGCTCATTGGAAACCGCAAACCACCGCACCATCAACCAAATGCTATTGAACAAAGTGGTAGACACCTGCCAACTACAGATGGGCATGACTGAACTTAAACCCGGTTCGGTATGGAACACCATGCCTTCGCATACCCACGACCGACGCATGGAGGTATACTTTTACTTCGAGGTGCCGGAGGCGCAAGCCGTTTCCCATTTCATGGGTCCAATCGACGAGACACGCCACATCTGGATGCAGAATGAGCAAGCGGTCATCTCGCCGCCTTGGTCGATCCACTCGGGCGCAGGCACCAGCAACTACACCTTTATTTGGGGCATGGCGGGCGAAAACCTAGACTATGACGATATGGATAAATGTGCGATCACCGACTTACGTTAATTATATTTCAGTTTTACATACAACATGTCTATACTACATAAATTTGACCTCACGGGGAAAGTAGCGCTGGTTACGGGCTGCAAAAGAGGTATTGGAAAGGCTTTAGCAGAGGCCTTGGCTGAAGCGGGTGCAGATATCATCGGCGTTTCCGCATCGCTGGAACTCGAACATTCTAAGGTAGCAGACTCCATAAAAGCCCTGGGCAGAAACTTCTACCCTTACCAATGCAATTTCTCGGACAGAAAATCGCTTTATGCTTTCATCGAACAGGTGAAGAAAGATCATCCAGTTATCGATATTCTTTTCAACAATGCGGGAAACATCTTGCGTAAACCTGCTGCCGAGCACCCCGACGAGATGTGGGACGAGGTTATTGAAATCAACCAAAACGCGCAGTTTATTTTAACTCGCGAAATAGGAAAAGAAATGCTTTCACGTGGAACGGGTAAAATTGTATTCACAGCATCTTTGTTGACCTTTCAAGGCGGTATCAATGTACCGGGCTACGCGGCTTCTAAAGGTGCTATTGGATCATTAACAAAAGCGTTTGCCAACGAATGGGCGAGTAAAGGTGTCAACGTTAATGCCATAGCTCCCGGCTATATTGCGACAGACAATACCGAGGCTTTGCGTGACGACCCAGAACGTTCGGCATCTATCTTATCCCGAATTCCTGCGGCACGTTGGGGACAACCCGAAGATTTTAAAGGTCCGGCGGTATTCCTCGCATCAGATGCTTCCGACTACGTGCATGGCACCATCCTTACCGTCGACGGCGGCTGGATGGGGAGATAAAAGCAAAAAATGGGATGCTTTTGGCATCCCATTTTTTGTTATACGTACAACCCCTTCTTATCGATAAACTCGCGCACCTTATCGACGGTATAGTACCGGATATCCTTTTTGTCTTTAATACATTTTCGCAGAAAGGTAGATGACAATTCCATCATTGGTGTTTCTGTCATGATAACCGAAGGATGATTTTTATATTTTCCTGCATCATAGCCCGGCCGCGGGTACACAATTAATTTATAATCCCGCAAGATCACATCGGCATTCTTCCATTTAGAAAAACCTTGCAGGTTATCTTCGCCCATAATTAGCATAAATTCCTTGTTAGGATACTTCTTACGCAGATGGATCAGCGTGTCCACGGTGTACGATGGCTGCGGAAGGTTAAATTCAATATCTGAAGCACGCAATTTATCCTCGCCATCGATTGCCAGATTGACCATTTCCAGCCTATCGTACATATTGCCTAGGCTCTTCTTTTCTTTAAACGGATTCTGCGGAGATACGACGAACCAAACTTCGTCGAGCTCCGTAAAATTGCACAGATATTTAGCGATGATCAGGTGACCCACATGGATAGGGTTAAAGGAACCGAAAAATAAGCCTATCTTTTTCATCGCAAAGATTACTTATTTAGAAAATCCACAACGAGCTGTTCGGCTTCATCACAGGCAGTATCCAGATCGAAGTTGTTCAATACCACGTCAAACTTATCTGCATAGCTAAGCTCGCTTTCTGCCTTTGCAAAGCGCTCTTGCAACTTTTCTTCCGTATCGGTACCGCGGCCGCGCAAACGATCTTTCAATACCTCCAAGGATGGCGGGTTTACAAAAATAGCCAGCGCTTTCTCCGGGAATTTAGATTTTAAACGAAGCCCCCCGACAACGTCAATATCGAAGATAACAGATTTGCCCTCTGCCCAAATACGTTCCACTTCTTTGCGCAGCGTGCCATAAAATGTACCTGCGTACACCTCCTCAAATTCAATAAACTCGTGCTTCGCTATTTTATGTAGAAAATCCTCTTTGCTGATAAAGTAATAGTCTTTGCCATCAACCTCGGCACCTCGGGGGGCGCGTGTGCTAGCCGAAATTGAAAAAGCTAGTTTATCAGCATGCTTGTCTAAAAGTCTTTTAACGATCGTTGTTTTCCCGGCACCGGATGGCGCAGAAAATATGATTAGTTTGCCGCTCATTTTTATAATACGTTAAGCAGTTGTTCTTTTATTTTTTCCAGTTCCTCTTTCATCCGCACCACAATTTGCTGAATGCCGGCATCATTTGCTTTCGATCCTAACGTATTAATTTCGCGTCCCATTTCTTGAGAGATAAAGCCCAGCTTCTTTCCGTTAGAATCCGACGCATTCAAGGCATCGATGAAATAATTGCAGTGGCTGCGCAAACGAACTTTCTCTTCCGTGATGTCCAACTTGTCGATATAGAAAATCAGCTCCTGCTCAAAGCGATTCATATCTACATTCTCCTTTCCAACAGCCTCATCCAAGTAATGGCTGATGCGCTCGCGTATCAGTGGGATGCGGGACCCTTCTGTTCCCTCCACTTGCTTCAGGTAAGATAGTATCATCTGCACGCGCGACTCTAGATCATCTTTTAGGATCTGTCCTTCATCTTGTCTAAATCTATTGAAACGTTCTATGGCTGCGTAATAGGCATCCATAAGCACCTTGCCTTCTTCTTCATCCACGACATCTTCGTTTGACGTGACGACCTCGGGCATATTCAAGGCCATTTCGAATAATGATGCGTCTTTCTCGCCCACTTGAAAGGCTATTTCTTGCAACTGCTTATAATACTTAGTCAATAAGGTGGCATTAATGGAAGAGGCTTTGGCTGTTTGGTCGGCATACTCTACCGTCACCATAATATTCACTTTGCCACGCTCGATCAACTTGCTAGACTCGGAACGCAAGGCAAATTCTTTATCGGAAACAACCTTTGGCAAACGAAGGTTTAGCTCTAGAAATTTCGAATTCAGGGATTTTAATTCGACGGTATATTTAACTTTCCCATTTTCTTGGGAACCAATACCATACCCTGTCATAGATTTTATCATATGCAAAGGTATGAAAAGTAAATATGAAATTAAGCTTTATAGTTTTCTTTCGCCCTACCAGTCGTGTTTGGCAATAATAACACTCATATAGGTCTTATAAGCTGCGCCATGGGGCACACGCACAAAGCCTATACCTATATCCTGAAGCGATCCATTCCAGTCGTCCATGCCCAATACATGCTTACGATGCATAAAGCCTGGCGACCCTTTGCCTATAATAAAGGCTTTGATGCCATCCACTGCAGTGGGATGATTGGCCGCTATAGACTCGAAATTATTAGCCGTCCGTTTTTTTAGCCAGTCGCTGTTCAACGAATAGCCTGCCTGCACGATGTAATGGTTAGGACCTATGCCTTCGGGATTACTATGGTCAAAGTAATTTCGTTCAGCCATATCTCTTGCGCGTCGTTCGGCGGCCTTAGCAAGGTCGTTGTTCCAACGGAGCTTTACTTTGGAAACCTTCGCCACATCAAAGCGGACACCTAAAGCGCGCATCATCGCTCTGGGATTATCCCGAAAATCAAGCAAGTAGGTATAAGCTTCTTTGGCCGCAGCTTTATCAACGGACACCTTATTACGCTGTCCATACAGCGCCGTGCTAAATAATAGAAAAAGTAATATTGAGTTAGTACGCATGTGAATCGTTCTTTACGATGTAGACTAAGATATAGCTTGATTGTTTAACGTCTACGGTGGAAAGATTATTCTCCAAGAATACGCACCAAGAGATAACATGCGGAGAATCAGCTGAAAATTATTTTATAATCGAGTAGGAAGATAGCCATTATTTGGCTATCTGTCCTCTCTCACCACCCGGCATACGGATCCGTACCAAGGCGGTTTGTTAGAATAACGTCGTTTGATGTGTTGTTTTCCAGTAATAATAGTCTGCAAATCCTTCGTA
>JAAIGF010024436.1_pt1 | contig 24097 bp, 20 predicted proteins | sample 6487441 | NCBI WGS metagenome assembly JAAIGF01 (sample SAMN13974129, study PRJNA590717) | phyllosphere metagenome | biome: pepper field; feature: multiple bacterial spot infested pepper fields; material: pepper leaves; isolation source: leaves from pepper fields | host: Capsicum annuum ... | reverse complement strand
TTCAGCGCGACGCCGAACGGCGATCTTGCCGCGGGCGCGCCGGAACCGCTGGTGGAGGGCGTGGACAACATGCAGCTTCTCTATGGCCAGGACCGCAGCCTGAATCCTGCCTCGCCGTCGGGTTATATCGACAGCCAGGGCACGGCGACGACGGTGGACGGTTCGGTGTCTGGTGATGCGCAGCTGGCCTGGCGCCGTGTCGGCGCGGTACAGATCGGCCTGTTGATGTCCAGCCCGGACCCTGCGTCCGCGCGCAAGGCCGATGGTGCCGCTGCGCTGGTCGGCATGGGCGTGACCTTTACCCCTCCTGATGACAGGCGCATGCGTGCGGTCTACCAGACCACCGTCGCGCTGCGAAACCGCCTTTACGGCAATTGAGGCCATGATGCGTACGCCACGATCCCAGCCGGCCTTTCCGCAGCGCCAGCGCGGTGCCGTGCTCTATGTAGCGCTGATCATGCTGATCCTGCTTGCCCTGATCGGTATCGCCGGCATGCAGGTCACCAGCATGCAGGAGCGCATGGCCTCCAACTACCTGCGTACCAACCTGGCGTTCCAGAACGCGGAATCGAGCGCGCGCGCGACCGAAGCGACCATTGAAACCGCACTGGACAGTGGCGCGAACGTGTACCAGGCCAACCAGGAAGAGTGCAGCCCTACCTTCGACCCGGCGACCTGGGCCAACGCGGTTACTGCCACCTCGTCCAACTACACCCGGCGCCTGGACAAGTGCTTCGCCTCTTCGACCATCACCGTGGGCAAGAAGCGCAACGAAGAAACCGGAAACATCTACCAGGTCACGGCGCTCGCCAGTGACCAGGCCACCGACGCAACTGCCAGCGCTGTCATCGATACGGTCTTCATCCCATGAACAATGATCGCCTCTTTCTCCGTCTGAGCCCCGGCGCCTGGGCGCGTGTTGGCGTGGCTGTCGCCGTGCTGGCGGGCGTGGCCGCGCTGACCATTCCGCTGCGCGCCGCTCTGGGCGACTACGACATCGCGCAGGAGCCGCTGTACACCAAGCAGAGCCAGCCGCCGCTGATGATGATGGTGATGTCGCGCGATGAGCAGCTGTTCAACAAGGCCTACAGCGATTACAGCGATCTGAACGAAGATGGCACGCTGGATACCACCTATCTCGACACGTTCGAATACGGCGGCTATTTCGACTCCAAGCTCTGCTACGCGGCCACCGCAGGAAATTCAGACAGCAATGTCTTCAAGGCTTCAGCCGTGGCAGGGGGTACCAACGGGCACAGCTGCAGTGGCGCATGGTCGGGCAACTTTCTCAACTGGGTGACCATGAGTCGCCTGGATGTCATGCGCAGTGTGCTTTACGGTGGCCAGCGTTCCACTGATGATGCCAACAAGACTGTGATCGAGCGTGCGCAGATTCCAAATGATCTGCACGCCTGGGTGAAGGTCTACAGTGGGAGCGACATCGGTAGTTTCACCCCGCTGTCTGGCACCCAGTCGTTCTGTAACGCCACTGTCAGCTCTGGCGGTCGACCGCTGATGCGAGTTGCGTCCGGCAACTGGTCTGAATGGGCGTCGACGGCTTCGTATCAGTGCGGCGTCAACCGTTCGGGTGAAGGCAGTGCCGATACTCCGAAATCCACGGCCGATTACGTGGTCCGTGCAGAGGTCTGCGGATCAACCAATGCCGCCCTGCGAGAAGGCTACTGCCGCAAGTACAACGACGGCACCACCGACCGCTATAAGCCTGCGGGCGTATTGCAGACTTATGGTGAGAGCGGCCGTCTGCGCTTCGGTCTGATCAGCGGGACATATTCCAACCCGCGTGATGGCGGTGTTGTGCGCCGTAACATCGGCAAGATTGCTGGCAACGGCACGAGCTTTTGCGCAGACGGCGACGAAATCAATCTGTCCAACGGTGTCTTCTGCAACACACTGGCCAGCGGTAAAGAAGGCATCATCAATACCATCTCCAACTTCCGTATCGACCAGTGGAACTGGAGCAATAACTGGAACGACTGCAACAACTACGGCATCCTCAACCGCGCCGGCACGGACAGGGCCCGCATTCTGGACAACCCGGGCAGTGGCTCTCAGAAGTGCAGCGCCTGGGGTAATCCCTTGGCAGAGATGTATGCCGAAGCACTCCGCTACATCGGTGGCAGCGCATCTGGTCTTTATAGCGACACCAGTGACTTGAGTGGGTTGCCGAAAGCCGTCAAGTGGCTGGATCCGTATCGTTTGCCCGCCAACGGAGGCAATTCCTACTGTGCGACCTGCAATATCCTCGTGCTGTCGTCAGGCCTGCCCTCCTTCGACGGCGACAACATAGGCACGCTGCCGCAGCAGATCGATGCCGCTGCGCAGACCAATGCCATTGGCACCGGCGACGGCATTTCCGGCAAGTCGTGGATGGTCGGGCGTGATACCGCCACTGCCACCGACCCCAACAATACTCACGAAGACATCTGCCAGGGCCGGACCATCAATGGCCTGAGTACCGCGCGTGGCATCTGCCCGGATATTCCCAGCATGGAAGGCAGCTATCTGATGGCGGGCATGGCCAAGGGCGCAGCCGCGACCGATCTTCGTCCGGGCGTGCAGGGCAAGCCCGCCAGCTACAAGGTGACTGCCACTACGTATACGGTGGCGATGGCGGAGACGCTTCCGCAGTTTGAAATTGCCGTGGGCAACAGCAAGATCGGCCTGGCACCACTGTGCCAGGCCAACAACAGCGGTAATGCCACTCAGACCTCCAGCGGCTGGCGCAGCTGTTTCCTGGGTGCGGTGGGTATCGGTACAAAAGAGGCCAACAGCACGGGCGGTAATCTGGTCTATGGTCGGACTTATCGTGCGGACGCAAAGGCAGGCAGCTTCTCGCTGGTGTGGGAGGATTCGCTGTGGGGCAACGATCATGACAATGACGTTGTCGCCATGCTGAGCTACTGTGTGGGCGCTGCATGCAATGACACCGGAACCTTCCGTGATATCTGCTGGCGCGCGGACGCCCGCAAGAGCATCGCCGCGCCCGCGGGTGGTGCGCTCTGCAACTACACCACTTCAGGTAACGATCGTATCGGGACTACTTTGGCATCCACGCCGGCTGAAGATGAAGTACTGATCCGTATTGAGAATCTGTCCGCATACGCGGGCAATGCGATGCTGACCGGCTACACCATCACCGGATCCAATGCATCAGATCCAGTGCAACGGCTTGCGTTGCGTCCCGGCAACTCTAACGCTTCCGTGCTGAGCACTACCAGCAATTTCCCCGCTGACTGGCAGAAGCCTGTCGTCATCAAGTACAAGGCCTCCAGCGGTGCCGCCGGCCAGCTGGAGAGCCCACTCTGGTATGCCGCCAAGTACGGTGTCCCAGCGGGCAAGAAGGCTTGGGACAGCAAGAAAAAGGGTGTGCCGGATAATTACTTCCTGGCACGCAACCCGACCAAGCTGAAGCAGGCACTGGAAGAGATCTTCGACAGCGCGGCCGAAGGCGATGCCCCGGTCGGCGGCAGCGGTTCGGGTGCGCGAATCAGTACCGGCTCGTTCACCGTGGCATCGCACTTCCGCGTGCCGTCAGGCAGCAACGACTGGACTGGCGACGTGATTGGAACCGAGGTCACCAGTACCGGCGTCGACGGCAAGGAGCTGTGGAAGGCGTCGAGCAGGATCACCTCGTCCACGCGGCGCATCTTCATGGCGAAGACGCCCACCTCGACCGACTCCAATGGCAAAGTCACCGCCGCCAGTGTCGCTGAATTCCTGGCCAGCAATCTGGTGGGGACTACGGATAACGCCAAGGTCGAGACCCTGGGTCTTTCCTCTACCTCGCTACCCGCCTGGTACAGCAAGAAGACGCCGGCAGACCTGGTAAACTACCTGCGCGGATCGGCCATCAGTGGCTTCCGCACGCGCAGCTCGCCGCTGGGTGACATCGTGAACTCGACCACCGAGGTGGTGTCGAACCGCGACGATTTTGGCTATGCATCGTGGTCGACCTCGGCGACGACGTGGAAGAAGACTCTGGGTGCTTCCTACGCCACGTTCCTGACCGCCAAGCGGGCCACGGGTGGGCCGCCGACCATGGTCTACGTCGGCGCCAACGACGGCATGCTGCACGGCTTCAACGCATCCGATACCACGTCGGCGGGCAACGAGGAGTTGGCTTTCATTCCGTCCACGTCACTGCAGCACATCGCCGAGCTGGCCAATCCCCAGTACGGCCATCGTTATTACGTGGACGGTCCGCTGACTTCGGCTGACGCCTACGACGGCACCAACTGGCGGACGGTCCTGGTGGGCACGACCGGGGGAGGTGGTTCCTCGGTTGCACCCAGCAGTGGCAAGACCAGCAATGGTTCGGTCTTCGCATTGGACGTGGGAAGCCCGACCACGTTCGGTGCCAGCAACGTTCTGTGGGAAGTCTCGGGCAAGACCGAGTCGGACCTGGGCTTCGTATTGGGCAAGCCGGTGGTCGTTCCTGCCACCGGGACCTCCGCAGGGGGGCAGCCGCGCTTTGTGGCGCTGTTCGGCAACGGCGTCAATTCGACCAGTGGCAAGGCGGTCCTGTTCGTGGTTGATATCAGCAGTGGCAAGGTTCTGCGTCGCATCACGCCGACCGGTTCCGGCTATGCCGTCCGCAATGGCCTGATCAACCTGGCACCGGTCGCGCTGAAGAACAACGATGGCATCACCGATACCGTGTACGGCGGTGACATGCAGGGCAACCTGTGGAAGTTCGATCTGTCCGACACCAACATCAACAACTGGACGGTGGCTCTGAGCGGCGCACCGCTGTTCACTGCGGTCCGCGACAACAAGCCGCAGCCGATCATGAGTGGCATCGAAGCAACCCGTGGTTCGTCCGGCGGCGTCAATCTCTACTTCGGCACCGGCCAGTACTTCGCCGCCGATGACAATGCCGTCAGCAGCTCCTCGCCGGTGCAGAGCCTCTATGGCATCTGGGACAACCTGTCGACCGCGGTAAGTGGACGCAGCGCACTGCAGGCGCAGACGGTCACCACGACCACTGCAAACGCGGGTTACTCCGGACGCGCGGTCAGCCGGACCGAGTTCGTCTATGGCAATGTGCGCGGCTGGTATGTCGACCTGGTGGTTGGAAACGCCGTGGAAGGCGAGCGCTTCGTCGGCAACCCCACCATCCAGAACGGCACGGTGTTCTTCACCACCTATGTTCCCGGTACCGCCATCTGTGGCAGTGGCGGTGGCGTGAACTGGATGTACGGACTGAATCTGCTGACCGGCGGTGGCGCCATGAGCGGGCTGACGACCAGCATCAACGGGCAGTCGGTCTGCAGTGGTAACTGCGGTGCAGTCGCTCTGAACAAGGGCGGTAGTACGGGGCAGGGCCCGCCAGTCAAGGACAGCAACATCTTCGTACCCAAGCTGACGCCTTGCGATCCGACGAAGGCAACCTGCACGGTGCAGCAGTTGCTGGACGCGGAAGCGTGTACCTTCGTGCTGCGGGCGCAGGGCGCAGATGCCATGTACATGCCGCGCCCCTGTGGCCGCCAGTCCTGGCGCCAGATCCGCTGATGAGGTTGCCAGAGAGCATCGTATGAAGATCAACTCGTTATCCCGCACGGCGCGTGGTTTCACCCTCATCGAGCTGATGATCACGGTAGCGGTGGTGGCGATCCTTGCCGCCATCGCGATCCCGTCCTACAGCGAGTACGTGCTGCGTTCGCGCCGGGCCCAGGCCAAGGCTGATCTGGTGGAGATTGCCCAGCAGCTGGAGCGTTTCCACACCGTGCAGAACACCTATGCGGGGGCGACGCTGCCGTTCGAGCAGTCCCCGCGCGATGGCACGGCGCGCTACACGATTTCGTTGAACGGGAAGGCCACTGCATCGGCCTTCACCCTGCAGGCAGTGCCGGCGACCGGCCAGGACAAGGACAAGTGCGGCACCCTGACCCTGGACCAGGCCGGGCGCAAGACCCCCACGGCGGCGAAAGTCGCCGGCTGCTGGTGAAGTGGGTGTTGCATCCCCTGCGATGACCGTCTAGAATGCGCCTCCCCGCCCGAATAGCTCAGCCGGTTAGAGCACTTGACTGTTAATCAGGGGGTCGTTGGTTCGAGTCCAACTTCGGGCGCCAGATTCGAAAAAGCCGCGAGAAATCGCGGCTTTTTTCGTTGTTGCTCTGCCGCCGCCTCAGCAGTCGGCGGGTGATCGGGGGCGCTCGCTGCGTACCCGGCCGGTCACGTTGATGACCACACGGCTGTGCTCGCGCCCGTCCACGCACAGCACGAGGGACTGGTTGGTGCCTGCATTGCGTCCGTCCGGCAGGAACTGCACGTGGGGGCGGTACTGGCTGGACTGAACGTGGATCCGGCCCGGCTGTCGGTCGCGCACATGCACGACCTTGCCCGGTGCTGCTGCTCCCCACGGTGCGTCTTCCGTACGCACCAGCCAGCCGTGGCTCCACTCCTGGCTGCAGGACACGCCGTCGAGCGAGCCACAGACGGTGACCCGCCTGCGCTGGGTCACCGCCGTGGAGCGCGCCAGCACCAGGCTGCCGGTGAGCTCGGCGCGCAGGGTGTCGGCGCGCAGGCGTGCCACCAGGCGCTGCCAGGGGCCCCATGCGAGCGTGAGCAGGACGGCCAGCAGCATGACGACCAGCAGCAGTTCCATCAGATGGAACCCCGGCGCGGGGTGGGGCAGGTGAGTCAGCGGGCGGCAGGGCTTCATGCTTTCAGCCTGAACGCCTGCTCCCCATGTCGGCCATCGGTCGAGCACGCATCGCGGTGCAGGGCGTTTCCTCAGCCGGCCGTCACCAGACCGGCCGCTATAATCACCATTCCCGGGACCTGGCAATACCATGAGCGACAGTTTTCAACTCGTCTCGCCGTATTCACCGGCGGGCGACCAGCCCAACGCGATCGCGAAGCTGACCGATAATTTCGAAGCGGGCATCGCCAAGCAGACGCTGCTGGGCGTGACCGGTTCGGGCAAGACCTACACCATCGCCAACGTCATCCAGAACGTGCAGAAGCCGACGCTGATCATGGCGCCGAACAAGACGCTGGCCGCGCAGCTGTATGGTGAATTCAAGGCGTTCTTCCCGCACAACGCGGTGGAATACTTCGTCAGCTACTACGATTACTACCAGCCTGAAGCCTACGTGCCTTCGTCGGACACCTTCATCGAGAAGGACAGTTCGATCAACGAGCACATCGAGCAGATGCGCCTGGCGGCGACAAAGACGCTGCTGTCGCGCCCGGATGCGATCGTGGTGGCCACCGTGTCGGCCATCTACGGCCTGGGCGCGCCGGAAGACTACCTGTCGCTGCGCCTGATCCTGTCCAAGGGCGAGCGCATCGAGCAGCGCGACCTGATCAACCACCTGACCCAGCTGCAGTACACGCGCAACGAGTACGAGCTGCAGCGCGGTACGTTCCGCGTGCGTGGCGAAGTGATCGACGTGTTCCCGGCCGAGTCGGACAGCGAGGCCCTGCGCATCGAGCTATTCGATGGCGAGGTCGAGAAGATCACCCTGTTCGATCCGCTCACCGGCGAGACGATCCGCAACATGCAGCGCTTCACCGTCTACCCGAAGACCCACTACGCCACCACGCGCGAGCGCGTGCTGGCCGCCGTGGAGACCATCAAGGTGGAGCTGAAGGAGCGCCTGGAGCAGCTGTACGCGGAAAACAAGCTGGTCGAGGCGCAGCGCCTGGCCCAGCGCACCCAGTTCGACATCGAGATGATGGCCGAGGTCGGGTTCTGCAACGGCATCGAGAACTACTCGCGGCACCTGACCGGCAAAAATGCCGGCGAGCCGCCACCGACCCTGTTCGACTACCTGCCGCCTGACGCGCTGCTGGTCATCGACGAATCGCACGTGACCATTCCGCAGATCGGCGCGATGTTCAAGGGCGATCGTTCGCGCAAGGAAACCCTGGTCGAGTTCGGCTTCCGCCTGCCGTCGGCGCTGGACAACCGTCCGCTGCGTTTCGAGGAATGGGAAGCGCGCTGCCCGCGTGCGGTCTATGTGTCCGCTACGCCGGGCCCGTATGAGTACCGCGAGACCGGTGATGACATCACCGAGCTGGTGGTGCGCCCGACCGGCCTGATCGATCCGGTGGTGGAGATCCGCCCGGTCGGCACCCAGGTCGACGACCTGATGAGCGAAGCCAACGAACGCATCAAGGCCGGTGACCGCGTGCTGGTCACCACGCTGACCAAGCGCATGGCCGAGAACCTCACCGAGTACCTGACCGAACATGGCATCCGCGTGCGCTACCTGCACTCGGACGTGGACACGGTCGAGCGCGTGGAGATCATCCGCGACCTGCGCCTGGGCAAGTTCGACGTGCTGGTGGGCATCAACCTGCTGCGCGAAGGTCTGGACATGCCCGAAGTCTCGCTGGTGGCGATCCTGGATGCGGACAAGGAAGGTTTCCTGCGTTCGACCGGTTCACTGATCCAGACCATCGGCCGCGCTGCGCGCAACGTGCGCGGCAAGGCGATCCTGTATGCGGACAAGATCACCCGCTCGATGCAGGCCGCGATCGACGAGACCGACCGCCGCCGCGCCAAGCAGGTCGAGTACAACGAGGAGCACGGTATCGTGCCGCGTTCGGTGGCCCGGCCGATCGTGGACGTGCTGGAAGGCGCGCGCTCCGATGCTGCCGAGAAGGAGTCCCGCAAGGGCAAAGGCAAGGGCAGGGCGGTGGCCGAGGATGCGGCCGATTACCGGTCGATGTCGCCGGCCCAGCTGGCCACCCGGCTCAAGGCGCTGGAGCAGCAGATGTACCAGCACGCCAAGGACCTGGAGTTCGAAGATGCCGCCCGCGTGCGCGACCAGATCCGGCAGCTGAAGGAGGCCAGCCTCGGCTGAACACGGTAGCGCGGCAATCTTCACAAAAGTGTTGCGCTTACCTGTCGGCATCCGTAATATACGCGGCCTGCACCGACGCAATCGCGGAGATGCAGGAAGCAAAACGGGCGGTTAGCTCAGCGGTAGAGCACTACCTTGACATGGTAGGGGTCACAGGTTCGAACCCTGTACCGCCCACCACGAAGTCCCTTCCAGAGGGGCTGTCGTGACCTGAAAAGCCCGGCCCTGGCGCCGGGTTTTTACGTAGCAAGGCCAGCCTTCGGGCGGTACGAACAAGATGGGCGGTTAGCTCAGCGGTAGAGCACTACCTTGACATGGTAGGGGTCACAGGTTCGAACCCTGTACCGCCCACCACAATAAGTCTAGTAGGTCATCGGCTTACTGTGGAAAATTCGGTCTGGGTCATGCAAAGTGACCCTATAGTGACCCAAAGCCCTCGGAACTGAGGCATTCTACTGTTGTTAGGCATGTCTGCTCCTTGGTGACAAGAGAGTCGGCGATTTCGGATGAGAAGAACGGCTGGAGAGGATTGCCAGTGTCATCGCTGAACGGAAGTTCCGCCCAGAAGGAAGAGCTGGCATTCGCGTGGTGGAACACGTCGCTTTCGCCTAACGTCAAGGGCCGGGCCGACGACGATGACTTGTCGCACGCTGTGCGCGCAGTAGATGAGCTGATCGCGGAAGGTGTTGTTCTGGTGGGCTTCTGCGAGATATCCCGAAAGGATGTCGAGCATCTTTCGAAACACTCCTCGCTCGCGACGTTCGGCTTCAGTCAGGCTGAGCAGTCTGTGAGTGGCGTGTCCACCTTTGATACGTGCATCGCTTACGACCCAGCGAGATTATCGCTTCTGCATGAATCCGTCGTGGTCGTTCCTGATGGCGGCGGCCATCTGCGCGTTGGTCAGCGTTTTGTGCTTGAGCCGTCGGCGGGTGGAGAGCCAATTCACGTCATCATTTCTCATTGGCCCAGCAGAAGAACTTTAGCTGCCGGTGCCACTGAGCGCACGACTTACGGCTATGTGCTGCGCGGCGTCGTGGACACCTTGCTTGCCGCAGACGCTGAGGCCCAGATTGTGCTGATGGGGGATTACAATGATGAACCCTTCAACGCCAGCATCATGGAAGCCCTCAAGGCAACGAGGGACAGGGATAGGTCTAAAACTAGGACAGATTTGCTTTATAACCCGTTCTGGCGTCACCTTGCCTCGTTTGAGCATGACGTCAATGGGCCTTGCTCCGATCAAGGGACCTACTACTACAAGTCAGGAAAAATGACTAGATGGCATACCTTCGATCAAATGATCTTTTCAAGTTCATTACTCACTGGGGCGAAGGAATGGCAACTGGATGAGGGCCGGACCCGGGCGTACTCTGCTTCTTGGCTAGATGATCTGCTGAAGAAGAGCGCCAGCATTTTTGATCACCGCCCGATCGTGGGCCGGATGCAGAGGACGTAACCGTTATGGAAAGCTTTGAGCAGGCATTCCGCGTCGGTATTGATGCGGCAAGAAGAACCCAATTCCATCGAGATGAAGTGGTGCGAGTGCTGAGGGAATTCAGCGCATCTCTGGAAGGGCAGTCTCGTGGGGCGCTGATAGTGGAAATCAAGACGACTAAGAACGTCTTGAGTGACATCCTTGCTGGCTTTGCCTCGGGGGCATCTCCGTCCACTGGTATGGGCATCTTTGTGACGAGTAAAAGTGACACCTCAAAATCCCGCCAGATTGCCGGATGGAAGCAGAGTCCGGACGGTTTTCCTTGTTGGATTGTCTATGGGGGGCAGGATATCGCGTGCATGGATCGGCAGGGGCTTGAGTCAGAATTGATTAGGCTGGCTGCGTCGCCCCAGATGGGGGAAGCGGTGCTGTCGCTGCTCCCTGAGGCCGCTAGCTGGATGTAGTAGTTGGGCTCGAGCTTTGTCTGAGAAGTGCCCGTAGCCGCGATACGTCTTTTGAGAGATCGCTTGTAATCTCGGTGAGGGCAGCGCTGACAGCTCCCATTTTGGCTGGATCGAATTTCGCATAGCTGTCCGTCGTTGTACCGCCCACCATCTGGCTCCCGGCATTGCCGGTGCAGCGGTGGAAACAGGAAAGCCGGCCCGATGGGTCGGCTTTTTTGTTGCCTGGCCTCCGGGGTACGTCTACTGCATCGGCAGTGTGTCGCGGATGCCATGTCTGGACGATGCTGCAGAGCAGGCCATCTCGCTGCAGGGCGCGGCAGAATGCCAACCAGGCCTTCCATGAGGCCGGTTGGCTGCTTGGACGCTCTGATAGCGAAGGGATAATTGTGCCATCGAGCAGAGCTGCTTCGGCATAAGGAAAGGCATTGAGAACGGAGTACTTCCCCCGGGTAGTCGTCAATGGTCAGCGGTTGGACCTTTCGCATCTGGATCCTCTGACGATCACCTTTGAGAGCAGGAAGGTGGGCAAGGTTCTGAGAGTCGCGATCACCTTCAGCAATCACTGCTTCAGCGTGTCGTACGCAGAGGCCCCTCAGCAGCCACCTGATGCAGTGATTGCGGACGGCAGAAAGATGCGGGCCTTCTGTCCGACTCGATACCGGCTTTCCCGGATGCTTCCTGAGCTGATCCGCTCGTTGCCCACGAAGAAGGTGATTCTCGCTGCGCATGAAACGACGTGGGTCCACAGCTTGACGATCGAGGACCCCGACGGGCCCTATCACCTGTTCCTGACCATCAAGCGCAGTGCCAGGGAAAAGCGCACATGGCAGGACGTCGATGTGATCGTGGAGAGTGCGTATCACCAGACGCGCGATGCGCCGATCACCACGGGCAGCTGGCGTCCCTTTGTGATCGTGTGCGCCGAGGCCTACCTGGGCCACCCGCAGAAGCCCAGCAAGCGGCGCAGGCGGTGACAGGCAAAAGAAAAGGGCGCCGAAGCGCCCTTTTCCGTGTTCAGACCCCGGAGACCACTTGCGAGGCATCGTGGATGCCTACGGCCGAAGCCGCTGGGAAGCGCTCGATTTCACCGGGTCAGTCGCTTCGCCCTACGGCGCGGACTATAGCGCGGGAGGTTGACCGCAACAACTGCGTGCCCCGGACATGCCTTCACAAGAATGAATGAACGGTCGTACTGGGGCTGCCTCCACCCCTCAGAACTGGATCATGCGGCACATCCGCACCGGTCGCTCGCTGCGCACCAGGCCCTTGTCCGTGCGGCACTGCTGCACCCGCGCCTCGGCTTTGCTGCGGCACTCCGGGCACAGCGCGGCCAGCGCGCTGTCCTTGCCCTGCGCCGCAGTGCAGACGCGCTGCGCGTGGTCGGCGCGGGCCTCGATGGCACGCTCCGGCGAAACGGCCTCGCCCATGGCATTGACGAAGCGGTAGTCCGCGAACGGCTGCGGCAGCGCGCATTCCTGCCGGGCATTTTCCACATACGCCGCCTCCAGCTGGCGGCGCAGCTGCGCGCCCTGGCGATCGCAGTCGGCGACCAGCGCGCGCGATACGGCAGGCGTCAGCTGTGGGTTCACGTAGACCGGACGGGTGCGGATCTCGCTGCCGAACGGGCAGCAGGCGGCAAGCAGCACGACGGCAAGCAGCAACAGTACATGGGCAACGGTCCGGGTCTTCATGGCGCATCCTTTCGACAGGGCACCATGCTGTCACCGGGCGTGACGGCGAGGATGAATCGCCGCTGGCGATCAGTGCGCGGCAGATGCGCCCACACTGAAGCGATGACGCAGCTGCCAGTGCCCCTCGACCTGGTGCACCACGCCCAGGGCATGCGTCTTCCCGCCTGCGCCGCGCTCCCAGCGCAGCATGCTGTCCTGACGCAGGCGCAGCTGCAGGCAGAGATCGTCGGGGCTGGCCGGGGTGAGCCTGGCAGGAAGCGCCTGGCCCGCATCCGGGCCGCCGATGCCGACGCTGGACAGGACCGCGTGCAACAGCAGCAGGGCAAGCATCGGCATGGCGCGGTGCTCCGGAGAAGGGAGTCCAGCGTGTCACCGGCGCTGGCGGATCGATACCGGCATGCGACGAAGCGGGGAAATGTGCGTGCCAAGGGCTCGTTACGGGGATGAATCCGTGCGCTGGCGGGCCGGTCCGCGCGCCAGCAGCGCCGCTCAGGCCGCGGCGTAGACCTGGCGGAGGTTGCGCAGCGTCGACTGGCGGTGCGCCGTGGCGCAGGGCTCGTCCATCTCCAGTTCCTGCAGCCGCAGGCCGACCAGGGTCATCGACAGGGCATAGCCGCGGGCCGCATCGGCAACACGCGACAGGCCCAGTGCGCGGCGCACCAGCGCGTCGATGTGGGCCTGGTCCGGCATCAGGCCGAGGTAGGCCTGCTCTGCACTGTCCAGGTCGGGCGCGCGCAGGATGGCCTGCGCATCGGTGGGGAAGGAGACGGAGGCCATGGGGGTGTCCTTGTCCGTTGCAGGGGGCGCGATCAGAACGCGCGCATCAGGGAAATGAAGGCGGAGTTCTGCGCGCCGCGGCGGGCCATCGGGCTGTCCTTGACCGCATCACCGAACCACTGGCTGGCGACCACGCCGGTGGCGCGCCACTTCGTGCCCAGCGGTGTGCTGACCGCGATCTGCAGGCCCGGCGAAGTAGCGCTGCCCGGCGAATAGGCGGCCAGGCCCGAGCGCAGGGCTTCCTCGTCGCTGATGCCGTAGTAGTAGTCGAGCAGGCGTGCACTGCTGTGCACCACCCCCACGCGCGGCACCCAGGTGAAGCGCCCGGCCTGGATGGGATAGCTGTAATACAGGCTGGATTCGAGGCCGCCACCGTGGCCGCTGACCTCGCGCTTGACGCTGGCCGACAGGGCACCCCAGTCGGCGCTGTACTCGGCGCTGAAGCCGGCCATCGCTGACATCTGCCGGCTGTGCAGGCGGCGCAGCTGCGCATCGTTCACGTCATCGGTCTTGAAGCGCAGCGTGTAGGGCGTGACCACCGCGGAAACGCGCAGGCCCTGCTCCTTGTACAGGTACATGCCCAGCGAGCCCGGGCTGGCATGGAAGCGCTTGCCCTGCCATGCCAGCGCCGGCACCACCAGCGGCTTGTCATCGTAGTGCGCGTACGCACCGGTGGTTGCGCCGAAGGTGATGCCGGCCTGCACGCCCGGTGCCTGTTCCTGGGCGCTTGCCAGCAGCGGCGTGGAGAGAACGACGGTGCACAGCAGGGGGCGCAGCAGGGCAGGGGGCAACGGGAGCATCGAGGGGCACTTTGCAGGGAACCGCGTTGCATCCTGACCGTGCAACATTGTCGGAACATTGCGCCACGGCAATGTCCGCGCAAAGACCTCATTGGTGCCCGGCAGGCACTATCATCGGCAGCGTTTCCGGTAGCCGAGCCCACGATGCGCATCCTCCTGGTGGAAGACGATCCCGATCTCTCGCGGGCCCTGCAGTCGGGCCTGGAACGGCAGGGCGTGGTCGCCGACGTGGTCGGCAGCCTGGCCGAGGCGGCACTGGCCCTGCGCGAGCCAGTGCACCAGCTGCTGCTGCTCGACCGCCAGCTGCCCGATGGCGATGGCGCCGGTTTCGTTGCCACCGCGCGTGCGCTGCGGCCGAACATCGCGGTGATCATGCTGACCGCCAAGGGCACGTTGTCAGACAAGGTGGAGGGACTCGATGTCGGCGCCGACGACTACCTGGTCAAACCGGTGGCGATCGAAGAACTGATGGCGCGCATCCGTGCGGTGTCACGGCGGCCGTCGGCGATGGTCACGCCGAGCCTGCGGCTGGGCAACTTCGAGTTCGATTTCGAATCGCTGCAGGCGCAGGTGGATGGCCAGCTGCTGGCCCTGCCGCGGCGGCAGGTGCTGGTGCTGCAGGCGCTGGCGATGCGCCAGGGGCGCACGGTCACCCGCAGCGCATTGGAGGCGGCGGTGTACGGCTTCGACGATGAGATCCAGTCCAACGCACTGGATGCGCACATCTCCAAGCTGCGCAAGGCGCTGCAGCAGGCGGGCGCGGGCGTGGAGATCCACGTCATCCGCGGCGTCGGCTACCTGCTGGCGGAGGCCTGAGATGGCCAGGCAGATCCGCTCGATCACCCTCGGCCTGGCCTGGCGCCTGTTCCTGGCGCAGGCATTCACCGTGCTGTTCGCGGTGGTGGCGCTGATCCTGACCTGGGGTGACAAGGAGTCCTGGAACATGGACATGTTCACCGCCGAGGACGTCGCCAAGGCCGTGCACAGCCAGGGCGCGCACCTGGTGCTGGACGAGCCGCGCTGGCAGGCGTTGAACGCGCGCGCGGGTGGCAACCTGTGGTTCGTCGCCGTCGATGACCGCGGCATCTGGCTCGAGCGCGGCAAGGTGCCCGCGCTGCACGCACCGCTGCTGGCGCGGCTGCCGGCATTGGGCGCCACCGAAGTCGGATCGCTGGTGCCGCCCTACCTGGACGTGGCGCGGGTGATGGTGCGCATCGAGGATGGACGTCGCATCACCGTGATGGCCGGTGGCGCGCCCAAGGGCGGGCTGGTCGATGGTGCGCTGATGGTGCTGCGGCTGATCGGTTTCTGGTTCTTCCTGCCGCTGATCGTGGTCACCCTGCTGGTGATGCCTACCGTCATCCATCGTGCGATGCGCGGGGTGCGCCGGCTGGCGCAGCAGGCCAAGGAGCTGGACATCGGCCAGCCAGGTGCGCGCCTGGACGAACAGCTGGTCTCCACCGAGGTGGCGCCCCTGGTGAGTGCCTTCAACGATGCCATCGACAAGGTGCAGCAGGGCTACGCCGCGCGCGACAAATTCCTCGCTGATGCCGCGCACGAACTGCGCGTGCCAATCGCGGTGGTGCAGGCACGGCTGTCGCAGCTTCCGCAGGGTGAACTGAAATCGCAGCTACTGACCGACGTGGCGCGGCTGGGCAATGTCGCCGAGCACCTGCTCGACCTGCAGCGCCTGGACCGCAACGTCAGCACGCTGCAGCGGGTCGATCTGGCCCACGTGGTGCGTGAATCGGCGGCCGAGCTGGCGCCGCTGGTGGTCGGCGCAGGGTATGGCTTCGAAGTGGATGCACCGGAAGCACCGGTCTGGATCCAGGGCGATGGGCTGGCGCTGGGCCGGGTGATGGCCAACCTGGTGCACAACGCCATCGTCCACGGTGGCGGCCGCGGCACCATCTGCGTGCGCCTGGATGCGCAGGGGCTGCTGGAGATCAGCGACCAGGGCGCAGGCGTGCCGGTGGGTGACCGCGAAGCGATCTTCGAACCCTTCCATCGCCTGCGTGCCGCCGGCAGTGGCAGCGGCCTGGGGCTGCATCTGGTCAAGGAGATCGTGCAGCACCACGGTGGCACGGTCAGCGTGGCCGAAGCCGACGGTGGTGGCGCCAGCTTCCGGGTCAACTTCCAGCGCGCCACCCTGCGCCGCTGAGCCTGCCCACAGCGGCGCGCGGGCTTGCCTGATAGGCAGCCCTGCCGCCGCACGGCGACGCTGCGCCCATGCGCACCGTTGTCGTGGTTGCTCCCCTGCTGGGCCCTGCCTGTGCCGCCAGCCTGGTGTTGGGGGCGCTGGCGTGCGTGCTGCTGCCGGCATTGCCGCCGCGCTGGCTGTGTGTCGGCCTGGCGCTGCTGGCCCTGCCGGGTTGGGCGTGGCGGTGGCGCGGGCGCGCGGCGGCCGCCGCCGTGTTCGGCCTGGCCTGGGCCGGCTGCCACGGGCACCTGGCCCTGCAGCAGCAGGTTCCGGCGGCGGCGACGGCGCAGGATGTGCGGGTACGCGGGCGCATCGCCGACCTGCCGGTGCGGCGCGATGACCACAGCCGTTTCCTGTTCGACGTGGCCGAGGCGGAAGGATGGCCGGCACTGCAGGGGCGGCGCCTGCAGGTCAGCTGGCATGCGCCGCGGCGGTCCGCGGTTCCCGACGCCCTGCGCGGCACGCTGCACGCCGGTGCCCATTGGGAGCTGTCGCTGCGCGTGCGGCCGCCGCGCTCACGGATCAATCCGGGGGGCTTCGATGCGGAACGCCATGCGCTGCTGCAGGGCCTGGCCGGCAGCGCCAGCGTGCGCGAGCCCGGAGGCGCACGACAGCTGCGCGCCGCTTACGGCCTGGCCGCGTGGCGCGAGCGTTGCAGTGCCGCGATCGCCGCGCAGGTCGGCAGGCCCTCCGCGCGATTCGTCCAGGCGCTGGCCGTGGGCGACACCCGCGGACTGACCGATACCGACTGGGAGCAGCTGCGTGCGCTGGGCCTGACCCACCTGATCGCCATTTCCGGCTTCCACGTCGGTCTGGTGGCCGGCTTTGCGGCGCTGCTGTGCACGGGCGTGTGGTGGCTGTGGCCGGCATTGGCCCGCGCCTGGCCGCGTCCGCAGGCCGCCGCGTGCGCCGCGGCGTTGGCGGCCGCCTTCTACACGCTGCTGGCGGGCAGCGAACTGCCCACCGTGCGCACCGCGCTGATGATCGCGGCGGTGGCACTGGCGCGGGCCAGCCGGCGGCCACTGGGCACGGCGCCGGCGTTGTCCCTGGCGGCCGCGCTGATGCTGCTGCCGGCTCCGCTGTCGGTGCTGTCGGCGGGCTTCTGGCTCAGCTTCGGTGGCGTGCTGTGGCTGCTGTGGTGCCTGCCGCAGCGGCCGCCGTCCGGCATCGGCGGCGTGCTGCGCGCGGCGCTGGCCGGGCAGGGCGTGGCCAGCGTGGCACTGCTGCCGCTGGCGGTGGTGCTGTTCGGCGGCACGTCGTGGCTGGGGCCGTTGATCAACCTGCCGGTTATTCCCTGGTGGAGCCTGCTGGTGGTGCCGCTGGCTCTGCTCGGTACCGGCCTGCAGGCGCTGCACGACGGGGCGGGGATGTGGCCCTGGCGCGCGGCGGCGTGGCTGTTCGATCTCAGCTGGGGGCTGCTGCAGCCCCTGGCGCAGCACCCGCAGGCGATGTGGTGGCTGCCGCAGGCGCCGGGCTGGGCGCTCCCGGCGGCCCTTGCCGGGGTGTTCTGGTGGCTGCTGCCGCGAGGGGCCGGCGGTGGCCTGGCGGGCGCGCTGCTGTGCCTGCCGCTGCTGTGGCCCGCCGCACCGGGGCCGCGCCACGGCGAGCTGGAAGTGCTGGTGCACGATGTGGGGCAGGGTGCGGCGGTGCTGCTGCGCACCGCCACGCATGCGCTCTGGTACGACGCCGGGCCGCCGGCCGGGGAGGGCCGCGAACGTGTGCTGCTGCCGGCCGTGCGCGCGCTGGGGCAGGCACCGCCGGCGCAGCTGCTGCTCAGCCACGATCACCTCGACCATGCGGGCGCTCTGCCGGCCCTGCGCCGGGCGCTGCCGGGGCTGCAGGTGCTGGCCCCGCCGGGCAGCCAGGTCGAGGGCGCCCGGCCCTGCATGAAAGGCCTGCGCTGGCAGTGGGACGGGGTGGACTTCCAGGTGCTGCATCCGTCGGCCGATGGCAGCGAACGCGACAACGAGGCCAGCTGCGTGCTGCGGGTGGCCGGTGCCCACGGCGTCGTGCTGCTGCCCGGCGACATCGGCGCCCGGGCCGAACAGCAGCTGCTGCGGTCTCAGGCTGCGGCCGTGCGCGCCGACGTGGTGCTGGTGCCGCACCACGGCAGTGGCGGCAGCTCGACAGCGGCCTGGGTGGCGGCCGTGGCGCCCCGGCTGGCGCTGGTCTCGGCCGGCCACCAGAACCGCTTCGGCCACCCGAAACGTGACGTAGTCCTGCGCTGGCGGGCCGTGGGCGCCGAGGTGCTGGCCACGGCCGACGCCGGCGCGATCCGCGTATGGCTTGGCGCACAAGGGCTGCAGGTGCGTGAACAGCGTATCCACGCGGCCCGGTGGTGGGATGCCGCTGGGCGGGCGCGGTCGGCTGCTATCCTATCGCCGATCGAACAAGCGGCCGTTGGGCCGGAGGGTTGAAACGTGTGGGAACTGGTCAAGGCCGGTGGCTGGCCGATGGTGCCGCTGCTGCTGTTGGGCGTACTGGCTTTGGCGATCGTCCTGGAGCGTTTCTGGTCCCTGCGGCGCAATGAGGTGCTGCCGCCTGGCCTCGGCCAGGAAGTGCGCAACTGGGCTGCCCGCGGCAAGCTTGACCCGGCCCACCTGCAGACCCTGCGGGCGAACTCGCCGCTGGGCGCGCTGCTGGCCGCGGCGCTGGAAGCCCGCAACCGCCCGCGCGACCAGATCCGCGAGCGCATCGAGGACACCGGCCGCCACCTGGTCCACCGCATGGAGCGTTTCCTCAACGCGCTGGGCACCATCGCCTCGGCCGGCCCGCTGCTGGGCCTGCTCGGCACGGTCATCGGCATGATCCAGATGTTCCTGGGCATCCTCGACCACGGCGTCGGTGATGTGAACCAGCTGGCCGGTGGCATCGGCAAGGCGCTGGTGTGCACCGCCACCGGCATGATCGTGGCCATCCCGGCGCTGATGTTCCATCGCTTCTTCAAGGGCCGCATCCACGGCTACGTGGTGGAGATGGAACAGGAAGCCAGCGCCCTGCTGGACACGCTGGACGGCCGCCCGGGCGTGATGAACGGCGCACCGGCGCCGCGTGCCGCCGCACCTGCCACGGCCAAGGCCTGATCGATGCGCATCGGCAACGACCGATCCCAGGATGAGCCGCATATCGATCTGGTTCCGCTGATCGACGTCATCCTGGTCCTGATCATCTTCTTCGTGGTCACCACCACGTTCGATGCGCGCTCGACGCTGCAGGTGCAGCTGCCGACCGCCAGCGACCAGCAGACCAACGAGCCGCCGCGTTCGCTCAGCGTGCTGATCAACGCCGACGGCCGCTACTTCGTCAACGACCAGGAAGTGCTGCGCACCGACGTCGAGTCGGTCAAGCAGATCATTGCTGCGGTGGCCGGTACCGACCGCGAGCAGACCGTGCTGCTGCGTGCCGACGCGCGCACTCCCTACCAGGCCGTGGTCACCGCGCAGGATGCGCTGGGCCAGCTCGGCTTCCGCCGTATCGCAATCGCAACAGCGCCAGAGGTGCGTCCATGAGTTCCAATCACGCGCCGGTGTGGCCGATCTACAAACGCCTGCTCGGCTATACCCGGGCCTACTGGGTGTTCATGGTGGCCGCCGTCATCGCGATGGTGGTCGAGGCCCTGGCCGGCTACCACTTCACCAAGCTGATGGAACCGCTGGTCAACCGCGGCTTCGTCAACCCCGAGCCGCGCATGGCGGTGATCCTGCCGCTGACCATCCTTGGCCTGTTCCTGATGCGCAGCCTGGCCACCTGGGTCAGCGACTACACGCTGGCCAAGACCGGCCGCAGCGTGGTCCGCGACCTGCGTGAGCAGATCCTGGAAAAGTACCTGCACCTGCCGTCCTCGCACTTCGATACCGAAGCCACGCCGGTGATGGTCAGCCGCCTGAACTTCGATACCGAGCAGGTCACCCAGGCCAGCGCCGACGCGCTGAAGACCGTGGTGGCCGACACCCTGACCATCATCGCCATGCTGGTGGTGATGCTGCAGATGAGCGTCAAGGTGACCCTGGCCATGCTGCTGGTGGTGCCGCTGATCGGTGCCATCGTCTCCTACGTGGGCAAACGCTACCGGCGCATCAGCCGAGGCATCCAGGACGGCATGGGCACCATGGCGCAGACCGCCGAGCAGTCGCTGGCCGCGCAGCAGGAAGTGAAGGTGCACGGCACCCAGCAGCACGAGATCAGCCGCTATTCGCGCCTGGCCAACCGCATGCTGGCGCTGAACATGAAGGTCGAAGTGACCCGCGCTGCAGCGTCGAGCGTGGTCCAGTTCCTGGCCGCGCTGGCGCTGGCGGTCATCGTCTGGGTGTCCACCCGCGAAGCGCTGGCCGGCAAGCTCAACGCCGGCCAGTTCATGGGCCTGATGACCTCGATGATGGCCATCATTCCCTCGCTGCGCCGCCTGACCAGCGTGCAGACCTCGATCTCGCGCGGCGTGGCCGCCGCCGAGCGCCTGTTCGGCATCATCGACATGCCGGTCGAGCGCGACGCAGGGCGCACGCCGCTGCAGCGCGCCCGCGGCGAACTGGCCTTCGAGCACGTCATGCTGCGCTACCGCGCCGACAGCGGCATCGCCCTGGATGACATCAGCTTCATCGCCCGGCCCGGCACGGTCACCGCCATCGTCGGTCGTTCCGGCAGCGGCAAGACCAGCCTGATCCGCCTGGTGCCGCGCTTCTACGAGCCCAGCGGTGGCCTCATCACCCTCGATGGCGTGGCCCTGGATGACTATCCGCTGGCCGACCTGCGCCGTCAGGTGGCCATCGTCGGGCAGAAGGTCATGCTGTTCGACGACACCATCGCCGCCAACATCGCCTATGGCATGGACGCGACCGACGAACAGATCCGTGCCGCGGCCGAAGCCGCCAACGCCTGGGAATTCATCGCGCGCATGCCGCAGCAGCTGCAGACCCCGGTGGGCGAGAACGGCGCGCTGCTGTCCGGCGGCCAGCGCCAGCGCCTGGCGATCGCCCGCGCGATCCTGCGCGACGCGCCGATCCTGATCCTGGACGAAGCCACTGCCGCGCTGGACAACGAATCCGAACGCCTGGTGCAGGACGCACTGCAGCGCCTGATGCCCGAGCGCACCACCCTGGTGATCGCGCACCGCCTGTCCACCATCGAGCACGCAGACCAGGTGCTGGTGATGGACCACGGCCGCATCGTCGAGCGTGGCACCCACAAGGAACTGCTGGAAATGGGTGGCCTGTACCAGCACCTGCACAGCATGCAGTTCCGCGAAAGGCAGGACTGATGGCAGGCAAGGGTACCCAGACCCCGCCGTACTGGTACGACGGCAGCCCGGTTCCATTTGCGATGCGGCTGCTGGCGCCGGTCTATGCCGGCGTGGCCGCGCTGCGCCGGCGGCTGTACCGGAAGGGCTGGTTCAAGCGCCACGCGCTGCCGGTGCCGGTCATCGTGGTCGGCAACATCACCGCCGGTGGCACCGGCAAGACGCCGCTGACCATCGCCTTGGTCGAGCGCCTGCGCGCGGCCGGCTGGAAGCCGGGCGTGGCCAGCCGTGGTTATGGCCGCGAAGAAGCGGACAAGGCGCGCTGGGTCGAGGCCGACACGTCGACCGCGCTGGGAGGTGACGAACCGGTGCTGATCGCGTGGAAGACCGGCGTCCCGGTGCGCGTGGACAGCGACCGAGTGGCGGCCGGCAAGGCCCTGATCGCGGCCGGCTGCGATGTCATCGTCTGCGACGACGGCCTGCAGCATTACCGGCTGCAGCGCGACATCGAGATCGAGGTCATCGACGCGCAGCGCCGCTACGGCAATGGCCGGATGATTCCCGCCGGGCCATTGCGCGAGCCGGTCAGCCGTGCCGACGAATGTGATTTCCGCGTGGTCAATCTCGGCCAGGCCGATGAAGCCACCGCCGCCCAGGCCTGCGGTTTCGGCCAGTGGCCGATGGCGCTGCACATCGACAGCGCGCAGCCCTTGCCGGGTGGGCGTCCGCGCCCGTTGGCGTATTTCGCGGGCCAGCGCGTGCATGCCGTGGCCGGCATCGCCAACCCGCAGCGCTTCTTCGACATGCTGCGTGCGCGCGGCATCGGCGTGGTGCCACATGCCTTCGCCGACCACCAGGTCTACCAGCCGCAGGACCTGTCCTTCGGCAGCCAGCTGCCGGTGCTGATGACCGAGAAGGATGCGGTGAAGTGCCGCGCCTTCGGCAACGACTGGCATTACGCGGTGCCGCTGCGCGCCGAACTGCCGGCTGCGTTCTGGGTGGCGCTGACCGACCGCCTGGACAAGCTGCGCCCGAACTGAGCGGCCGCACGGCGCTTGCAATCGCCCGCCGCCGGCCGCATTCCCGTTGTATCGCGCCTGCCGAGTACCGCCCGCATGACTGAATTCGTTGTCGCCATTCCGGCCCGTTACGCCGCCTCGCGGCTGCCGGGCAAACCGCTCCGCCCGCTGGGCGGTGAACCACTGGTGCTGCACGTGGCACGCCGCGCGCTGCTGGCCGGCGCCCGTGAGGTCTGGGTGGCCACCGATGACAGCCGCATTGCCGATGCCCTGGATGGCCTGGCCGAGGTGAAGGTAGCCATGACCGCGGTCAGCCACGCCTCCGGCACCGACCGCCTGGCCGAGTGCGCGCGCATCGCCGGCTGGTCCGACGAAACCGTGGTGGTCAACCTGCAGGGCGACGAGCCGTTCGCCCCGGCGGCCGGTATCCGTGCCGTGGCGCAGGCGCTGGTCGAGGGTGATGCACCGATGTCGACCCTGGCCACCTCCGTCGAGGATGCCGAAACCCTGTTCGACCCGAACGTGGTCAAGCTGGTGCGCAACGTGCGCAACGAAGCGATGTATTTCAGCCGCGCGCCGATCGCTTGGCACCGCGATGGCTTCGCGCGCAGCCGCGAGGCCTTGCCGGATGGCCATCGCTGGCTGCGCCATATCGGCATCTACGGCTACCGTGCCGGCTTCCTGCAGCAGTTCGCGGCGATGCCGCCGGGCCAGCTGGAGCAGGTCGAGGCGCTGGAACAGCTGCGCGTGCTGGAAGCCGGTTTCCCGATCAGCGTGGCGATCTCGCCCGAAGCCTTCCCGCCGGGCATCGACACGCCCGAAGACCTGGCCCGTGCCGAAGCCCTGCTGCAGTCCATGGCCGCGCGATGAACCTGCTGGTCGTCTGCCTGGGCAACATCTGCCGCTCGCCGATGGCCGAGGGCGCCCTGCGTGCCCGACTGCAGGCCTCGCCGCTGGCCGACCGTGTGCAGGTCGACTCGGCCGGCACCGGCGACTGGCACGTGGGCGAAGCACCTGACCGGCGCGCCATTGCCTGTGCGGCCCGCCATGGCGTGGATATCGGTGGCCTGCGCGCGCGCCAGCTGCAGGCGGGCGATTTCGAACGCTTCGACTGGATCCTCTGCGCCGACGAGGCCAACCTGCGCGACGCCGCGCGGCTGGCCACGGCCGCCCAGCGCGGGCGGCTGTCGCTGTACCTGCCGTGGTCGGGCGGGCAGGGCGTGCAGGCCATCCCCGACCCCTATACCGGCGGCCAGGATCATTTCGAGCAGGTCTGGGCGATGGTCGACCAGGCCGCGCAACGGACCGTGGCGCGACTGTTGCATGACGCCGAGTCCGGCATAATCAGGCCATGAACGCACAGCCTGTCCAGGACCTGCCCGAGTTTGCCACCTGGCTCAATGCCTCCCCCTGCACCCTGACCGAACTGCGTGGCCGGCCGGTCGCGCTGCTGTTCGTCAATGCCGCATCGGCCTGGAGCATGCAGCGGCTGGCCGAGTTCGGCCAATGGCTGTCACGCAACCCGGGCCGCCTGCAGCCGTTGGTGCTGCATGTGCCGCGCTTCGATTTCGAACGCGACGCCGGCGCTGCGCTGAAGCTGCTGCGCAGGCAGGGGCTGTCGATGCCGGCGCTGCTGGATGC
>JAAIGF010333068.1_pt1 | contig 24123 bp, 11 predicted proteins | sample 6487441 | NCBI WGS metagenome assembly JAAIGF01 (sample SAMN13974129, study PRJNA590717) | phyllosphere metagenome | biome: pepper field; feature: multiple bacterial spot infested pepper fields; material: pepper leaves; isolation source: leaves from pepper fields | host: Capsicum annuum ... | reverse complement strand
TGGGATGTTATTTTCGGTCCCATCATCCTTGGCAGGGTCGATGTACGGGATGCCACTGATGGTTATGTAACACTCAAGGTGTTGTCACCTATGTGAGTGAACTTTTGTGTAACCCATGTGGGTGACCCGTACACTGGCTCCTATCATCCGGCCCCTACGCTCCGCTCCGGGGTTCCCTCGCTACGGGCTTGCTCCCGGGAGTACGCGCTGCAGGCCCCATCCATGGGGCCTCAGCGCTTGACGGGCATCCATGCCCGTCACCTGCCTCCGCAAGGCCTGCGTTCGGCCTCCTGAAGTCGCAATCGGCGTCGCCTGAACTACCGCGCGCTTAGAAGCCACAGCAACAGCAACAGCAACAGCAACAGCAACAGCAACAGCAACAGCAACAGCAACAGCAACGACTGAATCTAATCAGCGATCCTTGAACTGCGCTTCGCGTTTGGCGATGAAGGCGGCCATGCCTTCTTTCTGGTCTTCGGTGGAGAAGGCCGCATGGAACACCCGACGCTCAAAACGCACCCCTTCGCTAAGGGTCACTTCAAACGCTCGGTTGACGCTTTCCTTGACCATCATGCTCACCGGGATCGATTTGCTGGCAATGGTCGCCGCCACCTTCAGCGCCTCTTCCACCAGCTCCGCCTGCGGCACAATACGTGCAACCAACCCAGCACGCTCGGCCTCTTCGGCCCCCATCAGGCGGCCAGTCAGGCACAATTCCATGGCCTTGGCCTTGCCTACCGCACGGGTCAACCGTTGGGTACCGCCCATGCCCGGCAGCACACCAAGGTTGATTTCCGGTTGCCCGAACTTGGCGTTGTCCGCAGCGAGGATAAAATCACACATCATCGCCAGCTCGCAGCCACCGCCCAATGCAAAACCAGACACGGCAGCAATGATTGGCTTACGGCGGTTGGCAATGCGGTCGGCATCGCTGAACAGGTCATCGACGTAGATCTGCGGGTATTGCAGATCGGCCATTTCCTTGATGTCGGCACCAGCGGCAAAGGCCTTGGCCGAACCTGTCAGCACCACGCAGCCGATGTTCGGGTCACGCTCGAGCTGGTCAAGGGCCTGGTTTATCTCGCCAACAATCTGCGCGTTCAGCGCGTTCAGTGCCTGCGGGCGGTTGAGGGTGATCAGGCCGACCTTGCCGTGGATGTCCAACAGGATGGTTTCGAATGCCATGCAGTCTGCTCCTTCAAAGATTGCGCGCAATGACCATGCGCTGAATGTCGCTGGTACCTTCGTAGATCTGGCATACCCGAACGTCGCGGTAGATCCGCTCCAGCGGGAAGTCACTCAGATAGCCATAACCGCCGAGGGTCTGCAAGGCATCCGAACAGACCTTTTCGGCCATTTCCGAAGCAAACAGCTTGGCCATCGACGCTTCCACCAGCGCCGGGCGCCCGGCATCACGCAGCGCGGCAGCGTGCAACACCATCTGCCGGGCCACGGCAATTTTCGTCGCCATGTCGGCCAGGCGGAAGGCCACGGCCTGGTGCTCGATCAGCGCCTTGCCAAAGCTTTGCCGCTCGTTGGCATAGTCGCGCGCCACTTCGAACGCCGCGCGGGCCATGCCCACAGCCTGCGAGGCAATGCCGATACGGCCGCCCTCAAGGTTGGCCAGGGCGATCTTGTAACCCTCGCCCTCCGCGCCCAGGCGGTTAGCCACCGGCACGCGCACATTGTCGAACACGATCTGACAGGTGTCGGAGGCGTGCTGGCCGAGTTTGTCCTCGACCCGCGCCACCTGGTAGCCCGGCGAATCGGTCGGCACGATGAAGGCGCTGATACCACGCTTGCCGGCATCCGGGTCGGTCACGGCAAACACGATCACCACGCCGGCATTCTGCCCCGAGGTAATGAACTGCTTGCTGCCATTGAGCACATAGTGGTCGCCATCCAGCCGCGCGCGGGCCTTCAGGCTACTGGCATCAGAGCCAGCCTGCGGTTCGGTCAGGGCAAAGGCGCCCAGCATTTCGCCGCTAGCCAGCGGGGTAAGGAACTGCGCTTTTTGCTGCTCGCTGCCAAAGCGCAGGATCGGCACACAACCCACCGAATTATGCACGCTCATGATGGTCGAACAGGCGCCATCACCGGCGGCGATTTCTTCCAGGGCCATGGCGTAAGCCACGTAACCGGTGTCACTGCCACCCCACTGTTCCGGCACCAGCATGCCGAACAAGCCCAGCCCGGCCATCTCTTCAATGGCCTCCTTAGGAAAACGGTGTTCCTTGTCCCATTGCTCGGCAAACGGCTTCAGCCGCTCCTGGGCGAAAGTTCGTACCGCGTCCGCGATCTGTTGTTGCTCGTCAGTTACCAGCATGGTTCACCTCAGTACAGGCATTCGACAGCCATGGCCGTGGCTTCACCACCGCCGATGCAGATGGCAGCCACACCCCGGCGCAAATTGTTCTGGCGCAGGGCCGACAGCAAGGTCACCAGGATGCGTGCACCCGAGGCGCCGATCGGGTGCCCGAGGGCGCAAGCGCCGCCGTGGATGTTGACCTTGTCGTGTGGCAAGTCGAGGTGCTTCATGGCTGCCAGGGTGACCACGGCGAAGGCTTCGTTGATTTCGAACAGGTCGACGTCGGCCAGGCTCCAGCCGGTGCGTTTCATCAGCTTGTCGATGGCCCCGATCGGCGCGGTCGGGAACAGTGCCGGGGTGTCGGCGAAGGCGGCATGGCCGTGAATCACCGCCAGTGGCTTGAGGCCACGCTTTTCGGCTTCGGAGCGGCGCATCAGCACCAGCGCAGCGGCACCGTCGGAAATCGAGCTTGAGTTGGCTGCTGTCACCGTACCGCCTTCGCGGAAGGCAGGCTTGAGCTGCGGGATCTTGTCCAGGCGCGCCTTGGGTGGCTGCTCGTCATCCTTGACGACGCGCTTTTCCTTACCCTCAGTGACTTCAACTGGCACGATTTCGGCGGCAAAGCGGCCACTCTTGATGGCGTCCTGGGCACGGGTCAGCGAGGCGATGGCGAACTGGTCCTGGGCTTCACGGCTGAAGGCGTTGGTCTGGGCGCAGTCTTCGGCAAAGGTGCCCATCAGGCGCCCCTTGTCGTAGGCGTCTTCCAGGCCGTCCATGAACATGTGGTCGATGATCTTGCCGTGGCCCATGCGGTAACCGCCGCGGGCCTTGTCCAGCAGGTACGGCGCGTTGGTCATGCTTTCCATGCCGCCAGCCACCACCACCTCGGCGGTGCCGGCCAGCAGCAGGTCATGTGCCATGATCGCGGCCTGCATGCCCGAACCACACATCTTGTTCAAGGTGGTGCAGGTGGTGTGCTTGTCCAGCCCGGCACCCAGCGCCGCCTGGCGCGCCGGCGCCTGGCCTTGACCGGCTGGCAGCACGCAGCCGAACAGCACCTGCTCGACACTGGTGGCGTCGATGCCGGCACGCTCGACGGCGCCACGAATGGCAGCGCTGCCCAGTTGCGGCGCGGTCAGGCTCTTGAGGTCGCCCTGCAGGCCGCCCATGGGCGTGCGCACGGCGCTGACGATTACGATCGGGTCATTGGCGAAGGTCATGTTCGTTCTCCTTACTTGGCAGCCATGCGCAGCGCACCGTCGAGGCGGATCACTTCGCCGTTGAGCATGCTGTTCTCGATGATGTGGCGGGCCAGCGCAGCATATTCCTGCGGGCGACCCAGGCGCGGCGGGAATGGCACGCCGGCAGCCAGCGAAGCACGCACTTCCTCGGTCATGCCGGCCATCATCGGCGTTTCGAAGATGCCCGGGGCAATGGTCATCACACGAATGCCGAAGCGCGCCAGTTCGCGGGCGGCTGGCAAGGTAAGGCTGGCGATGGCGCCCTTGGAAGCAGCGTAGGCGGCCTGACCGATCTGGCCGTCATAGGCCGCGATGGACGCGGTGTTGATGATTACCCCGCGCTCGCCCCCTTCATCGGCAGCGCCTTCGGCCATGGCCGCCGCGGCCAGGCGCAGCAAATTGAAGCTGCCGATCAGGTTGACGTTGATGACCTTGGCGAAACTGGCCAGGCCATGCGGCCCTTGCTTGCCCAGCACCTTTTCGGCACCGACGATGCCGGCGCAGTTGACCAGCCCGTGCAGGCCGCCAAAGGCACTGACAGCCGCGTCGACTGCAGCCTTGGCGGCTTGTTCGTCACTGATGTCGGCCACTGCGAAGCGGGCGTTGTCACCCAACTCGCGAGCCTTGGCTTCGACAGCCTGGGCATTGAGGTCCACCAGCATGACCTTGGCGCCAGCCTCGACCAGCATCTGCGCGGTGGCGGCCCCCAGCCCGGAGGCGGCGCCGCTGACGATGAAGTGTTTGTGGGCTATCTGCATGATCGGTTTCCTTTCAGGCGCTGGCAGGGGTGCCCTGTTGCGCGTTTTGTTTGGCGACTTCCTGGTTGCGCAGGATGAAGCGTTGCAGCTTGCCGCTCGGGGTCTTGGGCAGCTCGCTGACGAATTCGATTTCGCGGGGGTAAGCATGCGCGTACAGGCGCTGGCGCACATGCTGGCGCAGCGTTTCCTCCAGCTCGACACTGCCCTGAACGCCGTTGGCCAGTACCACGAAGGCCTTGATCAGCTCGGTACGCTCGGCGTCCGGCTTGCCGATCACCGCTGCCTCGATCACCGTCGGGTGCTCGATCAGCGCGCTTTCCACGTCAAACGGGCCGACCCGGTAGCCGGAGGTGGTGATCACGTCGTCGCTGCGGCCAACAAAGCTGATGCTGCCGTCCTGGTTCAGCTCGACGGTGTCACCGCTGAGGTAGTACTTGCCCATGAAGGCCTTGGTTGGCAGACCGTGGTAGCCGCCGAACCAGCACAGCGGTGACTGCTCGCGATCGACTGCAAGGATGCCTGGCTGGCCGGCGGGCAGCTCGTTACCCTGCTCGTCCAGCACCACGATGCGGTGGCCGGGGATGGCAAAGCCCGCCGAGCCCAGGTGCACCGGGTGCGCCAAGGCGTGGTGGTTGCACAGCACCATGCCCAGTTCGGTCTGCCCGTAGTGGTCGTGAATGGTCACGCCCAGTTCGTCAGCAAACCAGCGGATCACTTCCGGGTTGAGTGGCTCGCCGGCGCTGCTGACCACCCGCAGGCGGCCCTTGATCGGTGCCGAGAAGTCATTGCCGGCTGCAATCAGCAAGCGGTACGCGGTGGGTGAGCCGGCCAGGTTGGTAATGCCCAGCTTGTCGATCACACGCGCGCAGCTTTCAACGCTGAACGGGCCATCGTAGAAGGTGGTGGCATGGCCCAGCGACAACGGGCCGGTAACGGCGTAGTAAAGGCCGTAGGCCCAGCCCGGATCGGCCAGGTTCCAGAAGTTGTCTTCGGGGCGCAGGTCGACAGCATCGCGCATGTAACCCTGGAAGGCGACGATGGCGCGCAAGGGCACTTCCAGCGGCTTGGCCGGGCCGGTGGTGCCTGAAGTGAACATCAGCAGGAATGGGTCATTGCCCGTTCGCATCACGGGCTCACAAACGCCTGCGGCGCTGTCCAGGCATTGCTGGAAGTCCAGTTCGCCACTGCGGGCCTTGACCGTGATGATGATTGGGCAGGCATGCACATCATCCAGTTTGGCGCGGTTGACGCTATCCGTGACGACGACACGGGCGTGAGACTGTTCCAGCCGGTGCTCGATGGCCTTGGGGCCGAACGCGGTGAACAATGGCTGGTACACAGCCCCGAGGCGCCATGTAGCGAGAAGGGTGATCAACAGCTCGGGTGTCCGTGGCATCAGGCCGGCTACCCGATCCCCAGGCCCAACGCCTTGCGCCTTCAGCACGTTGGCAAAACGGGCAGCCTGGTCTTGAAGCTTAGCGAAGGTGTACCGCGCCGTGTTGCCCTCGCGGTCCACGTGGACCAGCGCCAGCGCGCCCTCACCCGCATGGCGGTCGCAACATTCGACACAGGCATTGAGGGCATGGAAGTTGCCATGCAGGGCCGTATTGGTGGCCTGGGCAAGGTCGAACGCACGAGCGGCCTCGGCATAATCGCGCATCGTCGGACTCCTGATTTATTGTTTTTGGAGTAACACTATCGGTCCGACGATGTTCGCGCCGCGGTGTGATCCCGGCAATGGCCAAAGCTGTCAATCTGGATGACCGGTTTGGCCGGTTCGGCCTTACCCCTGCCTGTCGCGCAACCTGCCAAACAGTCGCAGGCTCAGGTGCAACGGCAGACGCCTTGGACCTGAGTCGTCCAGTTCCTCGGCAGCCTGTATTTGCTTGAGCTTCTGTTCGTAGTGCTTTTCAAGCGCCTGTCGATACGCGCCTCGTGATTCCGCCTGAAGTGCCGCCGTTCGTTGCTGAATGACTTCCTCTCGCAGTTCCAGGAAATAGAGTGGCCGGGACTCAAAGTAACGCGGGTAGATCAGCCGTAGCAATTGCTCCCAGAAGGGGCGCCTGTTCAAGTCGATCAAGAAAGCATTGGAAGCCTCCAGCGTGGCCACCTGTTGCTGTGCGCTGGCCAATTGCTCGGCACTCACTTCAGCACCCGCCACTGCCCGGAAGAAGTGCGGTTGACCAATCAGCCCCAAGCGGCCACGCAAACCGGTGCGATAAGCAAGGCGCACAGCAAGATCGACGCCATCATCTACCCTGGCCCCTCGCTGCGCGGCATCTCGCCGGCCAATACGGTGCAGTTGCTCCATGCGAAAAAGGCTGCGCCCCAAGCTCAACAATGCGTCACCCTGATCCTCCTGTACATCGCGCACAGCCGCTGTCACGGCCTGATCGACCAGCATCTGGCTAAAACACTCGGATGTCGCGTTTCCTGGCGCAGGTTTCTGCTCGGCCAGCCGGTAAACACGACCTCGCAGTTGCTCATCGGCATTGATGTCCAGCAGCAGGTTCCAACCGTTGTCGATCAACTCGCTCTTCGGCCAGGCGAAACCCGACTCGAGGACCAGATTGCCAAATACCCTCCGCAGATCACTGCCCTCAGGGGCAGCCAACAAGGTATCCCATCGATTACCGCGTTCAACGGCAGAGGCCGCATCCTCTTCTACCCACCACCTTCGGACGGTGGGTATATCCAGCGCATCAACCTCCTCCTGCTCTTCCGGGATAGGGTCCAGCGCCACGAGCCTTTTGCTGTCGATCGCACTCAGGAAGTCAACACGCAACGTGCGGCGAAACTCAATGGGCATTCTCAACACCTCATCAGGTACAGGCCCCATGTTGTTACCCCGCAAGTCACCGTCTTCCAGAAACCCACACAGCTCCAGATGCTCGGGCCAGGCCTTCAGCCCGGTGTCACGCAACCGCAAGGTGGTCAACTGCGACAGATGGGCAAAGCGCAAATTGAAGTGTTCAAGAGGGTTTCGACTGAAGTCGAGCTCCTGCAACTGGCCCAACCCGTACAACACACGCTCGGCCCTGGCATGCAAACGTATCTGGTTGTTGGCCAGTTTCAGACTGCGCAGGTTGGTCAAGAAGCCAATGTTCGCAGGGAACTCGGTCAGCCTGTTGTCACTCAGGTTCAACTCGCGCAGGGCAGTGAACGCACTGAGGAAACCATGAGCGAAATGGGTGATGGAAGTGTTCCTGATACTCAGGGCGGTGAGGTGATTGAACGTGACCTGCAACGGAAAGCTCGGCAGCGACGCTACCGTCGGCGCACTGATGAACAGTTTCTGTCCACGCCAGTTGCCACGGTCGTCATAGGTATCCTGCGCCTGGCAGCGCCATGCCATACGCAAGTGCGTGACAAATCGTTCACGGGCGGCGCGCCCAGTTGCATTCGGGCTAGCACCAAGCCAGCTATTCAGTGCCCGCTCCACCTGCTCATGATCATCCTGCAGCTCGGCCAATACCTCGTAGGCATTCGTCCGCCCAACCAAGAGCCTTTCCATTTCATCGTCCAGCCGGCCTTGCAAGCCTGGGAAGAACCGCGCCAGCTGATCGCGCAACTGTTCTGGCGCCGCGCGCGGCAACGCCGGATGGTCGCTGAGCAGATAGCCCACCCGACCATCTTCCAGACGATGGCCTGGGTTGAACCAACGCTCCTCGGCTTGCCAGTGCAACAAGCTGGCAACGCCATCGTGGCTGGCCGGTAGTTGCTCGAGCAGCCGCTCGCGCAGCTGAGCGCCAGTATCCTCCACCGCCAAACCCAGTTCTTCGCGCTGTGCCGGTGACAATATGGCGTGCAAAGCCTGGAAGACATCGCCAGGGTCACTCAGGCCCAAGTCGATTTCGCTGCCCGTTGAATCGTAGAGGTGGAACTCGCCTCTGTCATGAACGAGCACTCGATTCTCTGGGTCGCTCCAGCCCGCGCCCACGGTCTTGAACACTTTGCCACCGACGGCGCTGCGCAATTCTAGGCTGAGCGTGTCGAGGTTGAATTGATCAAGCAGCGCCAGTACCAGCTCACCTGTCTCGTCACTGTAGGCACTGGGCAGGTAGAGCCCCGCCAGGGCGCGGTTCAAGCGCGCCAGCCGAAGCAGGCTGCGAGCTTGCGTGGCCAGCGTCAGTGGCACCTTGCCCTGTTCGAGCGCGCTGGCACGCACCTGCATATCAGCCTCCTCTGCCAGCATCCGACTGTATGGCTCGGGCAAGCCGGGTAGGTCACGGGCCAACAAAGCCTGCAAGGGGTCGGTGACCACGCCAGGCGTTGTCAGGTGTTTCAGCAGTGGCCCCCTGAGTGACACCTTGTTGCGCAGCACATTCGCCAACCCCTTGCCGATACCGGGTTGTTGTTCACACCAGGCCAGCAATTCAAGGTCTCCGTCAGCCAGCGTGTGCGACTGAACATGCCGAAAGAACCTGGCAATACGTGTATCGGTTTCGAACAGGTTCAAGGTCATGCTCAGATTCACCGGGGCCACCCGCCCTTCGACCAGTACACCACGCAACTCATCCAGATCGGTACCGGCCACCTGCAGTACCTGTTCGGCCCGGTAGGTGTCGAGCGGTGGGTGTTGCGGCCATAACCGATCGAGCATCTGCGCGGGATCATCCCACGTCTGTGGCTGCTCCAGCATCAGTTGCCAGCCACGTTCGCCGTTGTGCAGAACCACGGGGCCATAGGCCTGGTCACGCAGGGGGTGACGCAAACGATACGGGCCTGTCGGCTCTGGGCGGTGGATTTCGTAGTAACGCTTGTCGATACGCATCCAGCGTCGCTCGCCGTCTTCATACAAACCGTCTTCTCGCAGCGAGAATGCTTCGGGTGACGACTGATAGGCGTCCAGATCGTTGCTCCACAGGCGCGCGCGTGAGTCGCCAAGGCTGACCGGCTCCAGCCCATCGACAAAGGCACTGCGCGCGGCACTGACCACGCCTGCAGTGGCCCCGGCAACCGCAACGACCTTGGCAACATTGATCAGGTGGTCCAGCGCCTCATGCTGATGCCCCTCCGACCAGTCAACCGCACCTTCGAACGTTTCACCCAGTACCTGCAAGACCAACCGGCCAAGCAGAAGCGCGCCGACAACGGGAATGAACAGCCCCGCGAGGTTGATGATTTCAAGGCCTGCCGCCTTCCATGCCTGCTGTCGCTCGCGTGCCACCCTGGTATCGACGTCATCCGTTGGAACCAGCAACAAACGAGCATCACCTTTTACCCGCTGAACTTGCTCATCGGCCATTTCGGCAAATACTTCTTCAGGGACCCGGCCCTCGACCTCGAGGTCCGGCAAGTCGTCGTCCAGCCGCATGCGTAACACATGCACAAAGTCGGCGCGGTGCTCCAGGCTGATGAGCTGGGTGAAGTACTGCTGGTAATCTTTTCCACGCAACAACGCGGCAAGCCCTGCTTGCATCTCCTCGTGGTCTGGATAGACACGCAACGCCTGGTGCGGATCGCTGGGCAGGTAAAGCACCACGCTCTTGAGTTCGGCCTTTTCGTCCTTCAGGCTGATGTATAAGCCATCGACGACCTTACGGCCCAGCACCTGCAGCAAGCCGGGGTAGGCTCGCAGCCCGTGCTCCGAGAGGTCCTTGCTCCCATCCACCGCCTCGCGCAGCGCCTTCTGTACCTGGGCATCGATGTCGCCCTTGAGCGCGGCGACTTCGCTGGCAAGCTTGAGCCCCGAACGTTTATGGTTGGCCAACACTTGCACAGTCGCTGAATCAAACACTCGGTCCAGCTCCTGCTGGTATTGCCTGCCCACATCCAGTTGCCGACAGGCGCGAACCAGTGTGTCGGTATTGCCCGATATCACCTTGTCCATCCCAGGCGCCACCAGACCAGTACCCTTCCAATAGCTGGAATTCGCCGCAAAGTTCGCCATCAGTTGCAACAGGCCATTGCGCCTGGACGATGCGTAACGATAGACCTGCAGTGACTCTCCCAGCGTGTCAACGGATGGAAATACAACCAGCCACTCCAACTGCTCGAAGGTCAATCCCTTGGGTAGCCCCGAGGGCAGCAAAGTCTTGAGCTTGCCCTCGGCGAATGCTTGCATGGGTTGCAACTGACGGGTGTGCACCTGCAGCTTCTCCATGTCCACCTTGTGGCCATTGAAACTGCTACGCAAAGTCTCGAGCTGGGCTAGCGAAGCCCGTTTCATCCACGGCGGTAACCTCGCCGCGATAAAACCGTCAACGTTGCTGCCTGGGCTAGATGCCAAGGCGGGTTGGGTTGTACTTTGGCTCACTGTAGCGCCTCCTCTGGTTCGGAGGCATCACGATCACTGTTCAAACCCGGCACAGCCAGACGGAAAGCCTTCACAAGTCCGGATTGGCCTCCAGAGCCTCCCGGGTCAAGCGCAACGCCAGCTGGTTCAACGCCGTATCGCGCTCATCCCGCAACTGGTTCATCTGCTCTCGGTACTGGCCATCACCCAACGTTTCGCGCTGTTGCTCCAACGCCTCCAGGCGGGTCCAGAACGGTTGCCCGGCAGCGTCGAATGCATCGGCACTGGCCTGTTCGAGGTACTCGCGCCAGAAGTCGCGCCCACTGACATACTGAGCCAGCTGGTCCGAGGCTTGGGCCTGACGCACTGCTGCCTCTGCGGCATCAAGGTCATCCTGGTTGACCTGGGCGATGGTTTCGAACTGCATGGTGCGCGGCTGCCCCGGCAGGTCCAGAATCTGCGCCAGCCCTACCCGGTACGCCAGGCTCACTTCGATCTCGTCCACACCCCCGTCTTCGGCTTCATCGTTATCCTCGCCTGCGGCTTCATCGGCATCCCTGGCTGCAGCCCGGCGCTGAATGATGTCCTGGCGCGCATAGCGCTCGACCTGGTCCAGACGAAACAGTTGGCGTGCCAGGCGCAATCGTATTTCCCCAGACGTCAGCGTTGGCTCAGCCCGCAAGGCATTGGCAATGAACACACGCACTTCAAGCGTGCTGAACACGTTGATCACGCTGTCCACGCAGGTACGCGGACTGCCCGCAAGCTCGAACACTTCATGCCTCAAGCGCGCGTCCTGTTCGATAGCATCGATCACCTCCCACACTCGACGGCGCAGGTCTGAACGGGCACTGCGAAAATCGGTGGTACCCGTCAACTCATCGATCACACTAAAAAAATTGTCACTCCCCGCTTCCGCTTGCACGCGTTGCCAGCGAAGCTCGCGCACTTGCACCTCTTCGTCATCCATCCCGCGTAGCCACCCCAACACACCAGGTGCTGCGGGTTCAGGCCTGACGACCACCGGGGCCGGGCGTGCCAACTGTTCAAAGAGTACGCGGGGCATGGGGTTGCCCTGCAACATCAACCGCTGACGGAATGCAAAAGGTGCCTGAAGGATGTCATCGGGTACATCGAGAATGGCATTGCCACGCAAGTCAACGAATTCCAGCAGGCCGCACCATTCAAGCCCCACCGGCACCCTCGTCAGCCGACAGCCACGCAGGTTCAGCTCGCGCAGTGGGCACAACTGGCGAAACGTCAGGTTCACGGCCCCCAGTGGATTGTCGCTCAGGTCGAGCACACGCATGTGGCGCTGGTCACCGAGCAATGACGCACTGGTGGCTGTCATGCGTATCCGATTATGCCGCAGGCGCACTTCACGCAGGTTGGCAACATGCGCAAGCCCCACGGGCAAATCGAGCAGCCGGTTGTTGCTCAGATTGAGCCAGCGCACCTCTGAAAAACAGCGCAGGAACGAAGCCGGTATGCTCTCAAGGCCCAGGCTAACCAACACCAGCTCAGAGACATGGGTAAATTCGGTACCCTCTGGAAGCTCCGGCAGCGCCTGCACAGGCAGCCCCACCACGCTCAGGATCATGCCACTGTTGTTGCCGCGCTCATCGACTCGTATGTCCCCTTGCAGCCGCCAACAGCGGAGCAAGTGCGCGGCAAACTGTTGCCTGGCCGCCCGGACTGGCAACTCGACCACGGCGTTCGTCCAGTTCTCCAATGCCGTGCTCAGCCGCTGCAGTTGCTGTTCTTGCTGTGCAACCACATTCAACAGCACAGCATCGCCATGGCGCTCCCCCATGATCTCGATGTATTCATCCACCTGCTCCTCGGTAAACCCTTGATAGAGCACCCTGACCCGATCGCGCACGGTGCGCGCCGGAACTTGCCCAGCCCCCCTGCCACTGAGCGGGTAGCCGATACGACCACCAGCCAATCGGTGTGCCGGGTTGAACCCGGAGCCGATGGGGCGCATGTCCACCATCGACATCAAGCTGCGCCTGTCGGAAGGAGCCCAGCGCTGAATGTCCTCGCGCATCTTCACGAGCCCATCGACACCCGCCCAGTTCAACGCCTGGCGATTGGCCTGCGGCAGCACGGCATGCAACGTTTCGAACAGACCTTGAGGTTCGACGACGGCAAGGTCACTGATCAACCCACGGCTATCGTACAGATCGATACGTGCTTCATCGCGTACCAGGATGTAAGTAGCACCCTCGCTTGAAGCCAAGGGCAAAGAAGCGATCAGGCGCCCAGTGGCTGCCCCATCGCGGAATTCGAGCCTGATAGCAGCGGGCCAGTTCGCATGCCTCTCAAGCAGCGCAAACAGAAGCTTGACCGACAGGTCATGGGTGCTGCTGCGTAGATAAAGCCCTTCCAGCATGAGCCGCACGCGGGCTTGCTGGAGGCGTTCGCGGGCTTGCTCTGCGAGCGTCAACGGCACCCGCCTGCTTTCCTGCATTTGCAGGCGCAGCCGCTCATCGGTGTGGCGCACGAGGTCCAGTGCATCGACCGAAGGCAGCCCCGGGAAGTCTCGCCGCAGTGTTTCGGCCAACGGGTCGTGTGCCTGGTAGGCACTGGCCAATTCATCGAGCAGGCGGCCACGCCATTGCCACGCCTGGTCGTAGATGGTCTGCCGTGTTTGTACACTGGCCACATCTTGTAACCCCTGCGCGTCGGCGCACCATGCCAGCAGCGTCGAATCCGGGCTGGCGCCAGGTTGCTTCAGTGCAGTGAGAAATGCCTCGATCCGCGCCTCCGTCGCAAACCGCTCCAACGTATCACGCAGGTCGACCGGCAATGGCCGGTTTTCTACCAGCAAACCACGCAGCAATGCTTCGTCGACACTCGTCACCTTGAGTATTTGATCGACACGCGCGGGTGCCAACTGCTCGGCAGGCGGCCACAAGCGCGCCAACAGAGCAGCGCTGCCCTGCCACTCGAGCGGTCGCTCAGAACGCAAACGCCAGGCCCGCTCGCCATTGAAGTCCAGCGCCGGGCCATAGGCACCCGCGCGTCGAGGGTGTGCCACATGCCATCCCTGCTGTTCGTCGTAGCGTACCTCATGCCAATAACCCGCATGCCGCCACAAGCGACGAGTGCCTTCCACACTTAGCCCATCGGTGTCTGTCGTCGTGCCTTCTGGCGGCTCGACCCTATAGGGCGCCAAGTCTTCCGACCAAAGCCGCAACGATCCTGTACCCGTGCTCACCGGCACCAAGCCTTCGACGAATGAGCTGCGCTCGAAACCTCGCGCTGCAATCGTAACGCCGGTGGCCAGCAACGCGGTGACGGCCACGTTCTCTGCCACACCCAGCATATGCTCCAGGGCCTCATGCCGATGACCCTGGCTCCAGTCGAGCGCACCTTCGTACACCTCACCGAGGGTCTGCACCAACCAGCCTGCCATCAAGGCCCCACCAATTGCGGGGACGAACAAGCCAGCCAGATTGAGCAAGCCCATGCCGACAGTTTCCCATGCATCCAGGCGTGCCTGGCTGGCCTTTTCGTCCACATCCGCAGTGGGCACCGCCAAGAGACGGGCGTCGTCCTTGATCCGCTGCACCTGCCAACGCGCCAAGTCATCGAAACCGTCACTGATCTGGACCGTGCGCGGTTGCAGGTCGGTGGCTGGATCACCCAGGCGCTTGGCCAGCGTACCCAAAAAACCCACCCGATCCTTCAACGAGATGCACCCGACAAAATAGTCGCGCCAGGCTTGCTGCCGTATGCGTAGCCCCAGGGCATCGGTCAATGCGCTGAGGCTGGCGAAACACTGCAGGCTTGACGTCGGTGCATCGGGCAAATACAGGATCACGCTTTCCAGTGTGGCGTTCTTGCTACCACGCAATTCGAACACCATGGCATCCTGCACACGGCAATTGAGCAGCGTAAGGGCGCAGACGCGCATGTCGCCACCAGAGGCATGAGCAAGCGGGCGGCCATCCACGAAACCTCGTATCCACTGAGCATCGTCTTTCTCCAACTGCCCCTTGAGCCAGGCCATCTCACAAGCGACACCCAGAGCTGTACGTTTGTCCACCGCCAAGGCAGTTTTCGTCACAGGCCCCAGCACCTGGTCCAGCTCACGCTGATACGCCTTGCCGAGATCGAGCTCACGCACCAATGCAGTGATCTTTTCCGGCTTGTCGTAAAACAGCACGCTGTCGCTGCGCCTGACCAACCCGGACTCATCGAAGAACGTGGCGTTATCGCGGAAGTTCTGCAGCAGGCGTTGCAGCAATGGTTGTTCGCGAGGGTACATCTCCCCTGAAGGCAGGCTACCCCCCATGGAGGTCTTGAAGCGCAAGCGCATATCGCGCCAGATCGTGTCTGCGAAGGCCGGTTGCAGATTCAGTCGCTGGAAGAAAGCCTTGCTCAAGCCTGATTCGGCAAAGGCCTTGAGGTCGGGAATGCGACTTAGCACAGCCTGCATGGCCTGCTGGCTTGTCAGGTGCGATGAGAAGCGCGTGCGTAACCGTTCTATGTCTACCGGGGTGGCCTGTTTGAGCCAGCCCGGTAGCGCTTCGCTGATGAAATCATCAGTAGCGTTGACCAGCCGGTCGGTTATGGGAGTCTGAGGCATCTTCATCGTTCCATGGTTAGAATGCTCAGAAGTTGCCTGCTCGCATCTCTCCCGGGCATGGGGAAATAACGACGTCTTGCGCAAGAAAGCCAGCCTCCTCATGGAAGAGGCTGGCCCTTCCTGAATGGCTAGCCGTCGCACCCAGGCGAGCCTTGCTCCTCCTGCTCCAGTATCTGCCGGGTCAGGAACATCTTCAGTTGCTTCAACCGGAACTTACGGGTATTCATCAGCGTTTCCCATTGGTCAGTGAACGCTTGGGAGCTCAACGTTTCCCGCTGCTCCTCCAATCTATTTCCACAGGCTTCGAATTCATCGGCAATGCCATGGAATTCCTCCGGGTGTTCCAGCTCCAGCCAACGACTCCAGTACCCCTGATCGCTGAGAAAGGATGCCAATGCGTCCTCGGTTTCCGCCGCGCGTACGGTAGCAAACGCGTTGCTGACCGCTTCGTCTGAAACGTCCGCCACAGACGCAAACATCATGTTCGCTGGTACGCCAGGCAGACTCAGGTCTGAAGCCAGGCGAATGTGAAAAAGAAGCTTGATCTCAACTTCGTCAATTCTCCGTCCTGATGTGCGGCGGGCGACAATATAATCTTTGATGAAGTCATTCAGCTCATCAAGGCGGAACATCCCCCGCCCTAGATTGAGCAGTTCCTGTTGCTGCCCTGGACCTGCGCGATTTGCCCGACTAACCAGTGCCATCAAGTACAATTCGCTGAAGCGCTCGATGACACTGTCCGCGCACGTCACTTCTCCGGCTTGCAAAAGGACGCGCTCAAGCAGTTCCGAGTCATCATCCATCGCCCTCAGCAATTCCCAGACCCGTAAGGTCAAGACCAAGCGAGCCGCCGCATTCTGGTATTCGGCGGTTCCCTCCAGGCTGCCCAGCAACTGCTTCAACTCACGACTGTTCTGATTGGCGAACAACCGGTTCCAAATGGCGCCCTGCTCGTGCTCTTGCGCAACGGGTACCCAAAGCTGCCGAGCTCTACGCAGTGCCCTGCCTGCTTCATCGACGAACTCTGGGGGATGCATCGCGTGTAACGGACGCGCGTACAAGCGGAGCAAGTCTGCATCGTCGATATGGTTATTAAAGGACAATCGAAGCGAGGACCGGAATAAATACGGCATCTGCATGATGCCCTCGGGCACGGAAGACAAAAAGTTGTAGCTCAGATCGACCCGACACGCCGGACTGCAGGCCTCAAGCCCTTGTGGCCACCTTGTCAGCCCGCAGTGCGCCAGGGTCAAGCGCCTCAAGGCCACCAGCCGACTGAAGTCTATATTCACTCCGCGCAGGGGGTTGATGCTGAGATCCAGCACTTCCAGCCGCTGCAGCGCTGACAGCGGCGCCCACTCTGGCTCATCGATGCGAATGCGGTTACCGGCGAGATTCAGACGCTTCAAATTCACCAAGTGGGCTAAACCTCCCGGCAGCCCGTCCAGGCTATTGTTCGACAGGTTCAGGCGGCGTAACTCTGGCATGCAGGCAAAAAACTCACCCGGTACCGCTCGCAACGGCGTGTGGACCATGATCAGAGTGGTAATGTGGGTAAAGTCAACATCGTGATGCAGGGCAGGCAAGGTGGAGATGCGATAAGCGCTCAAGTCCAGGATGAAGCCTTGTCCAGCTCCATGCTGATGGTCAACTTGCAACTGTTTGCGCCAGGCCGCCCGCAACTTCAATGCCACCTGTAGACGCGAAGGCCTTTCACTTCTCCGCGCCTCGGTAATCCAGGCATCAAGATTGCTATTCAGTAATGCAAAACTGTGCTCTTCAAGCGCCAGCGACACCAGAGGTTCCTCTGAGCTGACAATGCGTGCCAGATGAAGCTCGATTCTTTCGACCGTAGATCCATGATAGAGCACTTCGATCCTGCGCCTCAGCCGTCGCTCTGGCCCGGATGAGCACGATACACATCCACCCAGCGAATAACCCGATCGGCCATCGCCAAGGTCCTGGCCCGGATTGAACCACCTCGGCTCAGTGCGCCAGCCAAATAGCTTCATCAGGTTTTGAGGGCCGTTGGGCAGCTGTTCGATGACCCGCTGACGAAGCGCTCTTGCGTCGGCAATGCCCATCCGTTCAAGGCTGCCTGGCCGCTTGACCCCCAGCCAGTGAACAATCGCCTGGAAGACATCATCGGCATCGCTGAACGTTTCTTCGAACGCCTCGCCACTGGCGCCGTATAGATGGAATTCGCCATCTTTATGCACCATGATGCTCAGTGTCTCATCGCTTGACGTGGATGAGTTGACCACGCCGAGCAACCGACCGGTCCAGGAACCTTGGCGCAACTCCAGGCGCGGTTGTGAAGGCCAGTTCGGCAAACGTGAAAGCAGAAAGGGCAGCACTTCGCTGCAAACGTCGCTGTACGCATTACGCAACGCCAAGCCCTGTTGCACGCGATACAACCTGGCAAACTGCAGCGACCTGCGCGCTTTGTTCATTACCTTCAACGGCAAGCGTTTGAACAGTTCGATTTCCTCCCGTTGGCGAACACTCAAGGTGCTGGCCAACTCCGTGGCGTAATCGGTCGTCAGGCCCGGGAAGTCGCGCATAATTACCTGAACGGCAGGGTCATCGGTCGGCGCAATGTCGGTCAAATACTTGAACAGCCCTTGACGCAGCTCAGCCTCGTACACCGAGAGCAGCAATCGCAATTGCTCGCCGCTCCATTCCGTCAACTCCGGACGTTGTTTGCACCAGTCATGCAGCTGCGGTTCCTCACTGGCGGTTCCGTCAGCTGCAAGCGAGGCAAAGTACCTGTCTATGCGTTCGCTGGCTTCAAAACGGCGCAAAGTCTCGCGCAAGTTGGCAGGCAGCGCCCGGTTATCCACCAAGATGCCACGCAACTCGTCAACATCGCTGCACGCTACCTGCAACAAGAGCCGCGCGCGCTGTTGATCGAGCGGGTGTGTCTGCGGCCACAGGCGGCCAAGCATCTGCGACGCATCACTCCAACTGATGGGCGCTTCATCTCGCACATGCCAGAAACGCTCCGAATTGCATTGGACAAGCGGCCCGTAAGCGTTCTCCCGGAGCGGGTGTCGCAGGCGCCAGACACCATATTGCAGGCGTTTATGGATTTCATGATAGCGCTCGCCTATCCGTATCCAGTGACGCCTTCCGAGGCTGTAGCGCCCCTGCTCGTCGAGCTCGGCACCTTCCGGCAAATCTACCTGATAGGTGCTCAATTGATCGTGCCATAACCGCTGGGTGCCATCGTCAAGGCCCACCACATCAAGCCCATCGACAAACGCGCTGCGGGTGAACTGCTTGACTACCGTACCCACACCTACGGCAATCCCAGTGGTCACTGCCACCGCCGCAGCGGTCTGGGCCACATTCAAGGCATGCCCCAACGCCTCATGGTTGTGCCCCTTGGCCCAGTCCTGCACGCCCTCGAACACATCAGCACACACGTCTGCGACCAGCTTCGCCAACAACACGGCGCCCACGGCGGGAATGAAAAAGCCGGCAAGACCGGCCACGTCCCAACCTGCGGAACGCCAGAAGGCCCAGCGCTCGCGGCTGGCATTGGCGTCAGCCTGAGCTGTGGGCACCAGCATTAAACTGGCATCGCTCTCCACGCGAGCGATCTGTGCGTCCACCCAGCGGTTGAGCACATGCCCTGGATCCGTTTTGCCCTCCAACTGCAGATCGGGCACAGCGTCCTGCAGCCGCAGTTGCAGCGTGGTGAAAAACGCTCTGCGGTCCTGCAGAGCAACCCGCTGGAGAAATGCCCGTTGGTAGGCCTTGATCTTCAACTGCGCAACGAACGCCTCGACGCAGTCCTCGCTAGAGGGATACCAACGCAGAGGCTCCAACGCATCGCCTGGGAGGTACACGACCAAACCTTTGTCGCTTTTTTTGTCTTTTCCCCGAAGCTGCACGAACAAGGCTTCATGAACGATCGCACCGAGCATTGACATCAAGCCCGGATAAGCGACGACATTCGACGCCTTACTGGCAGCACCAGCCTCGCTACCCACAATGGCATCCTGCAGGGCGTCAGCAACGTCTGGGGTGAGGATTTGCTTAAGCAACGCAACATGCAAGGCAAGCTTGAAAGCCGCCAGCTTGTCCGCGACCAGCAGCGCTGCATTTTTCCTGAAATTATCCTTCAGCAACGTCTGATAGGTGGCGCCAGCATCCAGCTTGCGACATGCCGTAACGAATTCGTCGATGTCGCCCGAAATCACGTCATTGCTCTCGGGTAGCACCAGCCCGCTGCCATCCAGCGGCGTGGCGCCCTCGGCAAAATTCTGCATCAGGCGATGCAGCGCCGGCTCTTTCTTGTAAGTGTCCTCAAGGCGTGGCACTGATGTGCCTACCGGCTCCCGACCTTTTGTCTGCCACTGCAGGGCATCCAGCCCCACCCCGGTAGGCAGTTCGTTTGCCAAACCCTCGCTGAAAGCCTTGATGGCAAACCTGTCCAGGGGCTCGATACCCGCCGTGGCAGCGAGAACAGCGTCTTGGCTGGCTTTATGGCTGACAATCAGCGCATGAAGCTTTTCGATGTCTTGCGCCGAGGCGCCGGTGATCCAGCTCGGAAGCCGCTTATGGATGAAACGGTCGGTAATCTGTTGCACACCCTGATCGTCGACGCGGGTAGGTACTTGCTCTGTCACTGAAAAACGCATGGGATTCCTCTGTCTTGATGGTACCCAGCGGAATCATCCATGCCCTCCCAGGTTTTGGCAGGGGGAACTGCCCCTCCACCTGCGCCCAATCATTGAAGGCTGCCTCGGGTCTGCATGAGGGCACGATAGTGCCCCGGATTGCAGCCGAACCATTTGCGAAAGGCTTTGTAGAACGAACTGTTGTCGGCAAACCCCAGGCGCTCGGCAATGTCAACCATGGCGGGCTCCGCCTGGCTCAACCACGCAATCGCCAGCTCCCTGCGCACGCTGTCCTTGAGGCCTTGGTAGGTCTGCCCTTCCTCGGCCAGGCGCCGACGCAGGGTTGACGGCGACAGGCACAAATCCCGCGCCAGCGTATCGCCATCAGGCCAGCGATTGGGGTCCAGGTGGAGCAGGTCGTTGCGAACGCGCCTGGCAAAGCTGGCCGGGTCGCGGTACCGGACCAGGATGTTGCCCGGAGCCTCTGCCAAAAAGCGCTGCAGCTCCTCCTCGCTACGCCGCAGGGGCAGCTCAAGGCAATCGGCAGCAATAATCATGCGCGTGCGCGGGCGACCGAACTGCAGGTTCTCTGAAAACATCACCCGATAGTCGTCGCAAAATGGCGGCTCGGCGCAGCGCAGGTCGATGGCCAGGATCGGGATGCGCCGCCCGGCCAGCCAGCAGGCCACGCCATGCACGATCATCCAGAAGGTGAAGTAGGTGAAGGCTCGCCGCGGTGGGTCTAGCGGCTCGTTGATGACGATCACGGCCAGGCCTTCCTGTCGTACCAGGGTGGGTTGCAAGTCTTCGAGCATCAGCGACAGGAAGGCCAATGCAGTGTCCAGACCCGCGCCAAGGTTCGGCTGGCCCATACTTGCCCGGCACATGAAAGCCAGGCTGCCACTGCGCAGGCCACGTGGGTCCATGGCGAAGAACTCATCGTTGCAGCGCCGCGCCAGCAAGCGCCAGAGCCGGGCGTAGGACTCGGCGCTGACCCGCGCCTCGGGCAGGTGCAATTGCGTCACAGCGATGCCGGCCCGGGCCAACAGGCTGCTATCGGGCTCTCCGGCCGGGCAGGTCTGCAGCAGTGCCTCGCGCACCAGTTGCATGGAAATCGTGTCTTTTTCGCTCATTGACGGTCCTTATCAAAGCTGCGCCGCAAGCCCAAGGAAAGCCTGGATCAGACGTAGTTCGCGACGGCGCTCCAGGCAACCGATCATGTGCTGGTTGACCAACCCTTCGCCCCCCAGCGGGCGTGCCACCACCCTGGGGTCGTTGGCCACTTCGGTGGACGATACAACGCCGATGCCCAGCTGCGAAGCAACCGCTTCGGTCACCGCCTCCCGGCTGTCCAGTTCCAGCAGCACACGCGGTTGCACACCGGCCTGGGCGCAGGCCTTGTCGAACGTGCGCCGGGTCGTGGAAGTGGGCTCGCGCAGCACCATGATCTGCTGGTGCAATGCCGTGAGCGGCAAGTCATCGCCACCGGCAGCCCAGGCATGCCCTGCGGGTAGCAGTGCGCACAACTGCGACTCGCACAGGCGCTGCAAATGCAGCCCTTTGCGTGGCTCGATCTCGGTCAGTACAGCCACATCGGCATGCTCGCTGAGCAAGGCGGCCAAGGTTTCCTGAGCATTGCCCAGGCGCAGGTTGACGGTAATACCCGGGTAGCGTTCGCGCAGCATCGCCAGCATCGGCATGACCCGGTGCGGGCCATCGGCGGCCACTTCCAGGCGCCCGGTCAACAACTGGCGGTTGGCTTCCAGCATGGCCTGCGCCTCTTCGGCCAGGCCAAACATGGCGCGAGTGATGGCCGCCAGGCGGGTGCCCTCTTCGGTCAGTTCCACCCGCCGTGCGGTACGCCGCAGCAAGGTGATCTGGTAGTGCTCTTCCAGCGCCTTGACGTGCCCGGTCACCGCCGGCTGGCTGATGAACAGGCGCGCAGCGGCACGGGTAAAGCTGCCCTCACGGGCCACGGCATCGAAAGCACGTAGCTGGAACAGGTTCATATGCATCGGCCTGACTTATAGCTCGGATAACAACAAACAATTTGATTGATGGCAGCGCGAATTGCAACCTAGGCCCCGTAGTTTCACGCCACCGCTTGTGAGGAAAAACGGAATGAGCAACGCCCCTATTCTGCTGACTCCCGGTCCCCTGACCACTTCAATCCGCACCCGCCAAGCCATGCTGGTGGACTGGGGGTCCTGGGACCGCGATTTCAACCAACTGACTGCCAGCGTGTGCGAGCAACTGCTGGCGATCATCGACGGCAACGCCAGCCACCACTGCGTGCCCCTGCAAGGCAGCGGCACCTTCGCCGTGGAAGCCGCCATCGGCACCCTCGTGCCGCGCGACGGCAAGGTCCTGGTGCTGATCAACGGCGCTTATGGCCAGCGCCTGGCGAAGATCTGCAACGTGCTGGGCCGTACCTACAGCACCTTTGAAACGGCCGAAGACCAGCCGACCACTGCCGCCGATGTCGACCGCCTGCTGGCCGCCGACCCGGCCATCACCCACGTTGCACTGATCCACTGCGAAACCAGCACCGGCATCCTCAACCCGCTGCCCGAGATCGCCCAGGTGATCAAACACCACGGCAAGCGCCTGATCATCGATGCCATGAGCTCGTTCGGCGCGCTGCCGATCGATGCCCGCGAAATCCCCTTCGAAGCACTGATCGCCGCCTCTGGCAAATGCCTGGAAGGCGTGCCGGGCATGGGCTTTGTGTTCGCCGAAAAAACCGCGCTGGCCGCTGCCGAAGGCAATGCACACTCGCTGGCCATGGACCTTCACGACCAGCACGCCTACATGGCCAAGACCGGGCAGTGGCGGTTCACCCCGCCTACCCACGTGGTTGCCGCCTTGCACGAAGCGCTGCAGCAGTACAACGAAGAAGGCGGCCTGCCCGCTCGTCACCAGCGCTATGCCGACAACTGCAAGACCCTGCTCGAGGGCATGGCCGCCATCGGCCTGCGCAGCTTCCTGCCGGCCGAGATCCAGGCGCCGATCATCGTCACCTTCCACGCACCCAACGATGCCCGCTACCAGTTCAAGGACTTCTACGAACGGGTCAAGGCCAAGGGCTTCATCCTCTACCCGGGCAAGCTGACCCAGGTCGAAACCTTCCGTGTCGGTTGTATTGGCGTGGTCGGGGCCGACGGCATGCAAGCCGCCGTAAACGCCGTGGCCAACGTGCTGCGGGAAATGGAAGTACTGGACATCTGACCCTCAGCCCACCCGAATTCAGGAATCAGCGCACATGAACTACAGCAACCCTACCCAGCTGCAAGCCGCCATCCTTGACTGGGCCGGCACCGTGGTCGACTTCGGCTCGTTCGCCCCGACCCAGATCTTTGTCGAAGCCTTTGCCGAATTTGACGTGCAAGTGTCCATCGAAGAAGCCCGAGGCCCGATGGGCATGGGCAAGTGGGACCACATTCGCACCCTGTGCGACGTACCTGAAATTGCCGAGCGTTACCGCAAGGTGTTCGGCCGCACGCCGACCGACGATGACGTCACCGCCATCTACAACCGCTTCATGCCGCTGCAGATCGAGAAAATTGCCGTGCACTCGGCACTGATCCCCGGCGCCCTGGACACCCTCACCGGGCTGCGCCAGAACGGCCTGAAGATCGGCTCGTGCTCGGGCTACCCGAAAGTGGTGATGGACAAGGTGGTGGAACTGGCCGCGCAGAACGGCTATGTGGCCGACCACGTGGTGGCCACCGACGAAACCCCGAACGGCCGCCCATGGCCTGCCCAGGCGCTGGCCAACGTCATTGCCCTGGGCATTGACGATGTGGCGGCCTGCGTGAAGGTTGACGACACCGTACCGGGCATTCTCGAAGGCCGCCGTGCCGGCATGTGGACCGTGGCGCTGGTGTGCTCGGGCAATGCCCTGGGCCTGACCTGGGAAGGCTACCGCGCACTGAGTGCCGAGAAGCTGGAAAGCGAGCGCAAGCGCATCCACACGCTGTTTGCCGGCTCGCGCCCGCACTACCTGATCGACACCATCAACGAGCTGCCTGAAGTAATCGCCGATATCAACCGTCGCCTGGCCAAGGGCGAGATGCCGCAGGCCTACTAAAGCCCTGCGCCACATGTGTAGGAGCGGCCTTGTGTCGCGATCGGGCCGCAGAGCGGCCCCAGCGGTCTCAGCATTGTCGCCGCCATCGAGGATCGCGACACCAGCGGGCTTGCCCGCGAAGCCGACACCGTGGTGGATGGCACGGGCTTCGCCCGTGTTCGCGGGCAAGCCCGCTCCTACAGGGGGCGCGCCAGATGCTAGAAATTGAGCAAGACAGTTGCGCCTACAGGAGACCGCGTCAGCCGGGTGGTCTGGGTTGCTTT
>JAAIGF010132573.1_pt1 | contig 24140 bp, 13 predicted proteins | sample 6487441 | NCBI WGS metagenome assembly JAAIGF01 (sample SAMN13974129, study PRJNA590717) | phyllosphere metagenome | biome: pepper field; feature: multiple bacterial spot infested pepper fields; material: pepper leaves; isolation source: leaves from pepper fields | host: Capsicum annuum ... | reverse complement strand
TGCTAATCCATTATTAGCACCAAGCTTATTGCTCACACCAGAAACCAGTAGCGTATTTGCGAAGTGGTTGCATAAGCAGCCAGATCAGGTGTTCCAATGGATTGCCTATGCGCAGTACGGCGATACCTGGGAATACGAAATTTTGGACGCAGCGCAAAGCGAAAAGAGCTTTCCAAAAGTAAAAAATGGCAAACAATTGAAAGCCGTTGCTGTCAAAGCGGTGGATAGGCTAAGCAATGAAAGTGAGTATGTTGCGAAAAGAGCAATCTAATATTTATAGCTAATAATTTACAAAACTACCTAAAAATTTTGGGTAGTTTTGTTTTTATGGTGAAGAGGATAGTAGGATTGTTTGCGCTTTTTTTTCTGTTTGGTACTTTACATCTTGTTTCAGCACAAGATAGACCTTATATCGTACAAAGACCGATTACCTGGGATGCTCAACGGGATAGTCTTTCGCTAGACTACCTTAAAAATAGGCATGGCATTGCGGCGCCAACAGTAGAAATCGTTCCGAAGATGGTGGTGGTGCACTGGACAGATGTTTTATCGGTCAATAAAACCATCCGCGTTTTTGATCCCGTAAAACTTCCCGGTCGGCCAAGTCTGCAAAAAGCCAGCGCGTTAAATGTTTCTGCCCAGTTTGTCATCGGGCGGGATGGTTCTATTTTTCAACTGCTGCCCGAAACAACCTTTGCTCGGCACACCATCGGATTGAACTATTGTGCTATCGGTATCGAAAACATTGGCTCTTCGCGTTATCCACTTACCGAAGCCCAGCTTCAGGCCAACACAGCGCTCATCAAATACTTGATGGCCAAATATCCAATAGAATACGTTATCGGACACCATGAATACCAAATCTTTAAAGATACAGCTTGGTGGAAAGAGACCGATCCGGGCTACCTCACCAAAAAGACGGATCCGGGTGATGAATTTATGAACCAGTTGCGGTTGAATCTCGGTCTAGCGGGCGGTTTAATGGGCACCAAGTAGCGTTTTTTTAGATTTTCGATCGTCGGAAATTCTTAACAAGTAACCTTTTTTTCCAAAACCGCACCGTCGTAGGTTGCACGCATATGTCTTACATTTGCTTTTTAGTGTTCGGTTTTTTGCAGCATACATCTTCTTTCATAAACGTGTGATAAACGGGGATTCGCCCGTTATTTTCCACTCAAATAGCTTCTAGAGCATTAGCTGCCAAAACTAGCGTACCTCGTTTGCCATGCCGGTGAGAGTAGCATGCTTGCTACGTTGTTCCTCCATTTGATGTATGTTTCCAAATCTGGCTATTGCTAATTTTTTTCAGGATATGTTGGGGGTATTTTTCGTGTATCGCAGCATAAATATTATTATCACAGCTATGGAATCCGTATTTCGTCTAGTTTGTGTCTGCCTATCGACGTGTTTTTATGCTGATGTTTGCTTTATCTTTCTAATTTATGAAGCTATATTTGCGTTTTTGTCAATAATTTTGGCTTCAAATAGGCTTTTCGATGCGTACTCTTGCGTTTTTCAAAAAAATAACCTACTATTGTTACGTAAAACACAATGAAAAGACTTCCATTAGCCTTTTTATGAATTAACCCAAAATATATTAACATGAACAAAGCTCTACTGTTGACGGTGGCTTTAGGATGTGTCTTGCAAGGTGCCTATGCGGAGTTTCGACCGATAAATTCGGAATCAACTCATGATGCCTTTCCTATGCCGCAGGCTGTACTCCAAAATCAAATTTCCGGCGTCGTTAGTGATACCAATGGCCCGCTGTCTGGCGTTACCGTGGCCGTTGTCGGATCCACGACCGTGGTGCAGACGGATGAAAAAGGTACGTTTAGGTTGCAAGCTCCTGTCGGAAGCTCGTTACGTTTTTCTGCCGTGGGCTACAAGTCTAAGGATGTCGCGGCCAGCAGCAATGCATTGTCAGTCTTGCTGGAAAGTGATGATACGGCCTTGGATGAGGTGGTGGTTACAGCACTTGGTATTAAAAGGGAGAAAAAAGCCCTGGGCTATGCGGTGCAAGATATCAAGTCTGATGAATTGATGAAGAATAAGAATCCCAACCTGATCAATTCGTTAAATGGTAAAATCGCGGGATTGAATATCACCAATTCTGGTGGATCGCCCGGCGCATCGGCTTCGATTATCATCCGCGGTGGAACTTCGTTGGAGCGGGATAATCAACCGCTGTTTGTAATTGATGGCATGCCGATGGATAACTCTACTGGTGTGGGCGATATGTCTGCTTTCGATGGTAATACCAATATTGCAACGACAAACAGTAACCGCGCGATGGACGTTAACCCCGATGATATTGAATCGATATCGGTTTTGAAAGGGCCGACAGCTGCCGCTTTATACGGTATTCGAGCGGCTGCCGGCGCGATCGTTATCACCACCAAGCGCGGAAAAGAAGGCGTAACGTCTTTAGGTATCAGTTCGCGGTTTGGCGCTAACTGGGTCAATAAATTGCCGGCCCAGCAAGGACAGTTTAAGCAAGGTTCTAATTTGGATGGAAATTATACCGAAGAATCAAATCTTTCCTGGGGTAATCCTTTTACCGCAGGCGAGACCATCTACAATAACCTGGAAGATTTCTTTCAGACAGGCATTACCTACGACAATAACTTTAACGTCACAGGGGGCAATGCCAAAGGCAACTTTTACCTGTCGGGCGGTAACATCAAACAAACCGGCATTGTGCCAACGACCGACTACGAACGCACAAATTTTCGCCTGAATGCGGAACAGAAACTCGGTATTTTTACCTTTGGTGCTAACGGTAGCTTTAGTAATGCGAATACCACGAAAACACTGACCGGAACCGGATTGTACGGCTCCGGCGGAAACGGCTATATGGAGTCGATTATCGCCTGGCCGCGTAATTTGGATATGATGGATTGGGAAAATCCCAACGGATCACAAAAGTTGCTTTTTCCAGATATCCCGTTGGAAGATAATATTGATAACCCTTATTGGACGATTTATAGAAACCCACAAACCGATAAAACAAACCGGTTTTTAGGTACATTTTATACGCAGGCTAAACTGGCCAGCTGGCTGGATGCAACCTATCGGTTTGGCGTTGACAATTATACATCGGTATACGATACGAAAATCTCAGCGGGCTCATCTGTGATCGAAGAATACCAAAAAGGCATGATTTCCCAAAATATTCGTCAGTACAATTTCCTCACGCATAATTTTTTGCTGAATTTTCACAAAGTTGTGGCGCAAGATTGGGATTTCAATGTTCTATTGGGCGCAGCGACCGAAGATAGCTACGCAAAATCGTCGGCTACACGCGCGCAGAATTTTATTATTCCCGGATTTTACGCATTTAACAACGCTGCAGATATTGACAAGTTTGCTTATGACAACGTGACCCGGATTCGCCGTGCTGGTGTCTATGGCGATTTGAAAGTCGGCTACAAAGATATCATTTACCTTGGCGCGACGCTGCGAAATGACTGGTCATCTACTTTGCCAAAAGCCAATCAGTCGTTTATGTATCCTTCCTTTAGTGGTAGTTTGATTTTTACAGAATTGTTTGAAAAGAATACTATTCTGTCCTACGGTAAAATTCGCTCTTCCTGGGCTTCGGTAGGTAAAGATGCACCTGCATATCGTACAAAAACCTACTTATCCAATCCGTTGAATACGGTCGGCGGCGGTGTTATCAATCAATATACACTCGGTAATGGTGTGCTTATTCCTGAGAAAACACAGTCGTTTGAAGTGGGCGCTGATTTAAAATTCTTCCGCGATAAATTGGGTCTGGAAGTAACGTATTACGACAATAAGTCAGTCGATCAGATCTTATCGCCACGTGTAGATAATGCGACCGGCGGGATTTTAAAGTATGTGAATGCGGGTACGTTACAAAATAAAGGGGTCGAAGTAACGGTAAATACAATGCCGATAAAGAGAGCGAACTTTTCCTGGGATGTCGCGCTCAACTTTTCGCATAATACGGGACGTGTACAAGACTTACCGGGAGATATTTCCATTTTGTACGTTACCGATGTGCAGGTGGCGGGCGGGCAAGCAGCTTCTTTTGAAAATGGTGATTTTATGGCCATCAGCGGACGTACTTGGGTAACCGATGAGGCAGGAAATTATATCTTAAACTGGGATACGGGTTTGCCAACCGTGAATACCACATTGAAGCAAGTTGGCAACCGTGAACCTGATTTTATCGGCGGCCTGAACAACAGCTTGACTTTCAAAAATTGGAATCTTTCGTTTTTGTTTGACTTCAGAAAAGGCGGTGATATCTTAAACGGCACCGAATATCTGCTAACCTTTAACGGGTTAAGTGCGCAGACCGCCAATCGTGGTAACACCATAACGCTATCGGGCGTTGCGCGCAATCCAGCTACCGGCGATTATGAAAATGTCACGCGTGAAGTGGTTGCTGATCAAAAATATTACCAACAGTATTTTAGTCAGCAGACGACTAATTTTATTGAAAACGTCAATTGGCTGCGTCTGCGCTCCGTAAATCTTACCTACGACATCTCCAAAAGTTTGCTGGCTCGCTCCAAATTTATTAAGGGGGCAACACTTAATTTAAACGCGACAAACTTATTGCTGTTTACGAACTATTCAGGCATGGATCCGGAAACGAGCGCTGCCGGAGCCGGCGTCGTCGGATCGGGATCTGTCGGTATCGATTATGCCGGTGTTCCTAATACAAGAAGCGTAACCTTTGGCGTTAACTTAAAATTCTAAACAGATGAAAAAGCAAATTTCAATTCTTCTGATCGGCTTTATGACCCTGCTTTCTTCGTGTGAAAAATGGCTAGACGTAAACGACGATCCTAATAACCCAACAGCCACCGACGCTTCGCCAGAAATTCGTTTGCCAGCTATTCTATCGCAATTTGTCGACGGATATGAAAGTGCGGGAACACGTGCTGCGCTGCTTTCCGGGCAGTTGGCCGCGACGGGTACAACGAGTAACAATTATTTTCTGCAATCCTGGCAAATTACCAACGCCTCGGTCAACTGGCCTTACCAGTCATGGTACGTGTATTGCGGCGTCAATATACCTTATATGATCGATGCAGCGGAAGAAGTTGGCGCAAATCACTATGTGGGCGTCGGCAAAATCTTATGGGCCTGGGGCTTTAGCACATTGGCAGATTTGTATGGCGTAATTCCTTACCAGGAAGCTTTTCAAGCCGACGTGATGAGTCCAAAATATGATCAGGGCGAAGACGTTTATGCTGCGGTGCTACCACTACTGGACGAAGCGATTACGCTGCTGGGACAACAGCAGGCGGCCGGTGCGCCAAGCTTGGCCACAGGTGATGTGCTTTATCAAGGCAATACCGCCAATTGGATTAAGCTTGCTTATGGTATCAAGGCTCGTATGCTAAATCATCTTTCGAAAACGGATGATTTCGACGCGCAGCAACTGCTGTCGTTGCTTGAGCAAGCTCCGCAAACAGTTTCAGAAAGCGCCGTTTACGTTTATCAGGATCGCGATGCTTCTGGTTTTGCGGCGACTGAAGCTTTGCAGTACACCAATAATAGTGCAACGCGCGTCACGAAGCTTTATATAGATTACCTTTCTGGCAATTACAGCGGTGCGCCAACTGGCGGGCAAGATGTGGCAGATCCGCGTTTAGGCATTTTGGTGCCTTATATTTTGGCCACAGATGGCAGTCGCACGATAACCCGTGGCGTAGATGTGCCTAATTTAACGACAGCCGGCGTCAATGCATCCGACGCGGCTTATGCGTCGCTTCGATCAAGTGCAACGAGCTCGGGCACCTGGTATACAGAGCGAGGTGCAAAAGGCTTGTTGCTAACGCATGCAGAGATCAATTTTATCAAAGCAGAAATCTATTTCGGACAAGGGAACAGGGCACAATCATTACAAGCTTATCGTGCCGGCATACAAGCGCATTTCGAGCTTTTAGGACTTGATGCAACAGCCTATATGGCCAGTTCTTCCGTCGTGAGCGTAGCTAGCGAACTATCGTTGAGCGAAATTATGATCCAAAAATACATCGCTTTGTCTTATTCGCCAGAGTTGTTTAATGATGTACGCCGTATGGACTACTGTACCGATAACACGGGTCGATATAGTTTAGCGCAAGGCGTTTATAAAGGAATGGATAGGCCGGGAAATGTTTTCGATATTGCGTTTCCGAGCGATGATATGTGGCCAAGACGATTTAATATTACCGTCTACGGCAATTCGTATAACCAGGAGCAGGTCTTGGCAGCAGAGCCTGATGCTACATCGGCGACGTATACATCAAAGCGCATTTGGTGGGATATCGCCAATTAAGTCTGTTAAAAATCCCGAAATCAAGCGATTCGGGATTTTTTTTATTCAGTATTCTTGTTTATGTTTGTTTTGCAATTAAAAACGCATAAATATGAAAAGAGTACTGGCTATTATCGCCTTTATTGCTTGTTCTTTCGTTTCCTGTACAGCGAATAACAAGCAACAAACTGAAAAAACTGCGGCAAATGCCGACTCGGCATCGATACACCTGTCAACGGCTGTCTTACCTGCGGCGGATCAATTGGAGGTGTACTTACCTTTGCTAAAAGGAAAAAAAGTCGGCCTGATGGGCAACCAAACTTCGGTCGTGGGGGCTGATAACGCCCACTTAGTGGATGTGCTGCTGCGCGAGAAGGTCGATCTACAGTTTGCCTTTGCACCAGAACACGGCTTTCGCGGTGATGTAGAGCGTGGCGAGAAAGTAAGCAATGAGGTGGATACGAAGACTGGCCTGCCGCTTTTTACCTTATACGGCGGAAATGAAAAGCAGGATTCGATCGTTCGTGCTATAGACGTCATGATTTTTGATCTGCAAGATGTGGGCGCCCGCTTCTACACTTATATTACCTCACTCCATCGCGTGATGGAGCTCTGCGCAAAACACCATAAACAACTTATTGTGCTGGATAGGCCAAATCCCTGCGGTGATCAGGTAGATGGGCCGGTGCGCGAAGATGATAAGTTTAAGTCTAATGTCTCTTTTCATAAAATTGCCATGGTGCATGGATTGACGATCGGCGAACTGGCTAAAATGATTAACGGTGAGAAGTGGCTTGAAAATGGTATACGATGTGACTTAACCGTGGTGCCGGTGAAAAACTGGGATCATAAAACCCGCTATGTGTTGCCGGTTATTCCTTCGCCCAGTTTGCCGAACTACCTTTCGGTGCGGTTGTATGCTTCTTTATGTTTGTTTGAGGGAACGGATATCTCCATAGGTCGCGGCACAGACTGGCCTTTTCAAGTGATTGGCTACACAAAACCTGTTTATGGCGATTTCAGCTTTACGCCGCAGGAAAAGGCTGGTATGGCTAAGCATGTAGAGGGAAAAGGTGAGCGGTTGTATGGCGTAGATTTACGCCGACTGGATGCAGATAAGCAGGTTTTTACCCTAAAATATTTGCTGGATTTTTATCAAAAAATGCCAGATAAGCGCCAGTTTTTCGCCAGACCGGAGTTTTTCGATAAGTTGGCAGGAACCGACGAGCTGCGTAAGCAAATCATCGCGGGTAAAAGTGAGTCTGAAATTAGAGCAAGCTGGGCTACCGCGCTGCTTGCGTACAAAAGCATGCGCAAGAAGTATCTTCTATACAACGATTTCGAATAAAAGTATTCGCCGCCAATATTCTAAAACACGCATTTATGCGTGTTTTTTTTTACTCCAACAAGAAAACGTTAAAAAACGCATAAAAATTTCCTATTTAACATTAGTTAACTATATTAGTGCAGGTTTTAGCGTGTAATGTTTTTTTATGATGTATAAAAACGCAAAAATGTAACCTAATTATGTTACTATCTCTAATGAATTAACTATTGACCAATGAGAAAATCAATCTTTTTTTCCGTTGCCTTGGGTTTGTTGGCGGCTACCGATGCCTTTCCTCATGCGGTAAATAACCGCGCAAATCTAGCAGCAGCAACAAGCTTTCTCAGCTACTCCACCCGGCAACAAACCGTGAGCGGTAAAGTGACCGGTGTAGACGGCGCTATTGAAGGAGCGACAGTGGCTGTTGTCGGGTCGACGACCATGGCAACTACAGATGCTGCCGGTAATTACACCATTGTAGCGCCACTCGGCGCGGTGTTACGATTTACTTACGTAGGCTATCAGGCCCAGGACATTGTCGTTTCTGGCAACGCCCTGAATGTTTCCTTAAAGGCGGATAACAATTCCTTGGATGAAGTCGTTATCGTGGGCTACGGCACGCAGCGCAAAGGAAACCTAACAGGTGCTGTTTCGTCGATCAATGTCAAAGAAAATTTGGAAGGTCGGCCCATTGCTGATGTTGGTCGCGCCATTCAAGGAACGACGCCCGGGCTTTCGGTGACTTTACCAAGCGGCGAAATCGGATCCGATCCGGTGATGAAAATTCGCGGCGCCATAGCATCTGTGCAGGGTAATGGAAATCCACTCATTTTGCTGGATAACGTAGAGATTCCGAGTATTCAATATGTCAATCCGGATGATGTAGAGTCGATAACCGTTTTAAAAGATGCGGCTTCGTCTTCTATTTATGGCGCGAAAGCGGCTTTTGGCGTAATCTTGATTACGACCAAAACCGGAGGCACCTCGGAAAAAGTCAACGTGAGTTATTCCAATAACCTTTCATTTCAAAATCCTTCCAAGAAATTTGAGATGGGAAGGGTGAATGCATTAAAATACACGGTAGACGCTATGGAGCGCATAGGCTTAACAGAAACCGGTGCATTTTATCGCGTCACGCGTGAGAGTTATGAAAAGGCCGTCGAATGGGAAAACACGTATGGAGGCATTATCGGCTCGGATGATCCCACCGTTTATGGACGCGATTGGTACGTAGATCCTGCTTTTCCGACACGGAAGTATGGTGTGCGCACCTACGATCCTTATGATTATATGATCCGGGATTGGGCACCATCACAAAACCACAATATCTCGCTGAACGGCAATATGGGCAAAACACGCTTTACCTCATCGTTCGGTCTGGTTGATCAAAGTGGGATGTTAAAACCCGGCAATTCCGATCAGTTTCGGCGCTACAACGGTGCGGTCCGCGTAACGAGCGACCTCAATAAATTCATCACCTTACGTGGTGGAGCGATGTTTTCGCAACGCAATAAATCATATCCATATACGACGAGTTCTACGACGGCCGATCCTTGGCTATATATGTATCGCTGGAGCTCGCTTTATCCAATGGGTTTCAACGAAGACGGCAATCCCATACGTAGCCCTTGGAGTGAAAACGAATTCGCTAATGAAGCGTTGATGCGTCGAAATTATATCAACTTGAATGCCGGCGCAACAATTAATATCAAATCCAACTGGAAAGTGGACATTGATTATAACTTTACCAACGAAGATTACAACTGGCGCCGTAACGGTACACGATTCACAGCAGCCAACTCCTGGGTGGCGGCCAAACAGCGGTTTGATGCGCAGGGTAATCCGGTGTATGTAAATGCTAATGGCGATGTGGTGAACGCAACCGATCCGGGCGCTATTCAGGCCTACGATCTTTCGAACGATCCATATACCGCAAACGGGGCTAATCCTGATCATATCTACATGCGCTCGGCCAATGAAAATAAAAGCACGTTAAATGCTTTTACTACCTATAATTTACAACTGGACGAGGCTCATGATTTCAAATTTATTTTAGGTACCAATATTATTGCCGATCATAATGATTTCCACTGGTCGCAGAAAACCAATTTGCTTGATATCAGCAATCCGCAATTTGATTTGGCTACCGGTACACAGACTACCGGTGGAGGCGAGTTTTGGGGTGCGCAGCTAGGCTATTTTGGCCGGATAAACTACGCTTATAAAAACAAATATCTTTTTGAAGGAAACCTGCGTTACGATGGTTCATCCACGTTTTCAAAAGATCTCCAGTGGCGTTGGTTTCCTTCGATGTCGGCCGGCTGGGTAGCGTCAGAAGAAAACTTTATGCAGTGGTCGAAACCCGTATTGAGCCAGTTGAAATTCAGAGGATCTTGGGGATATATCGGAAATCAGGCGGTGAATAACTCCCTTTATCGTAGTTATATGAACGTTTCGGAGCAAACTTGGATTGCAAACGGTGGTCGGTTATTTGGTGTTGGCAGTCCGGCCTTGAGTGTGCCGGATGTAACCTGGGAGGATTTGGAAACGTTGGATTTTGGTCTTGATGCGCGTTTCTTCAATAATAAATTTGGTGTTGTTTTCGATTGGTACAAACGTACAACAAACAATCTTTTTAGTCCGCTGGAAGGCACAACCTATACACTGGGTGGACAGGCGCCTTTAGGAAATTATGGCACGTTAGAGACGAAAGGTTTCGAGATTGCGGTAGATTTTAACCATCGTTTTGCCAATGGATTAGGCATTAATCTCCGCGCCAACCTTGACGATGCCAAATCCAGATTCTACAACTATACTTCATCCAGATTAACGGGCTCAAATTACGATGGGAAAGTATTTGGTGAGATTTGGGGTTACGAAACCGATCGTCTTTACGGATACGATGATTTTGTGCTTGATGGAAACGGCGCACCACAACTGGTAAATCTCACGGCAGACATGACGAAGTATTATACCAACGGCGGCGGCAAGGCTTACCTCTTACAAGGGGAGGATGCGGTTTACCAACCGCGCTTCCAAAATTCGTCTAATTTCTTCTTTGGTCCGGGCGATGTGAAGTTTAAAGATTTAAATGGCGACGGCGAAATTGATAACGGCGATGGCACGATTGATAACCCCGGCGATATGCGGATCATTGGTAACTCGACGCCGCGTTATTCCTACGGATTTCGTTTAGGAGCAGATTACAAGGGGTTCGATTTTTCAGTTTTCTTCCAGGGCGTTGGTCAGCGCAGCGTTTGGGGAGCTGGATTTTTAGCGATTCCAGGTTTCAATGTTTCCGACGGAGCAATGCCAGCTGCTTTTGTAGACGATTACTGGACGCCGGATAATCAAGATGCGTTCTATCCGGCAGCGTTTAACAATGCCGGTACAGCCAACGTCAATAATATGCAAGTACAATCTCGTTATTTATTAGATATGTCTTACTTGCGGATGAAAAACATCACATTGGGATATTCTTTACCACAATCGGTGTTGAGCCCCATCAAGGTGAACAGTCTGCGCGTATACATCGCGTTGGAAAATTTCCTGACCTGGGATAAACTTAATGGTCTACCGATTGATCCGGAGGCCGTAGGTGGATTCTCTATGTTTGATGAAACGAATTACAACAGCGGACGTATCGGTGTCGGAACACCAACCTTTAAAAGTGCGTCATTTGGTTTGCAGTTGAATTTTTAATGCGAAAAACGATGAAAAAAATAACCTCTATACTGCTGGGCACAGCAATGCTATTCACCGGCTGCAGCGATCTGCTGGATCGACCAGAGTTGAATCAGATTGAAGATTCGGAATCTTCGTATTGGCGAGATGAAAACGATTTACGTCTTTTTGCCAATGATTTTTATGCCAATTATTTCGTGGGCTATAATACCGGTTTTGGAACGGCTTATGCGCCTTTGGTGGGCTTTAATTTTTCAGACGATTTAACAGCGCAGGGCGCACAAACTAATTTGCTTGGTTCGGTGCCTACCGGTGCCGGTGGGAGTAGCGCGACTACGACGAGCACATTACGCCTCGAGCATCCCGGGCCAAACTGGAATTTTTACTGGGTGCGTAAATCCAACATCATGATTGATCGTTTGGAAAATGTTGCCAAACCGAAATTAACCGAAGTAGCTTTTAACCACTGGATGGCGGTAGGCCGATTTTTCAGGGGCTATGAATACAGCCGATTGGTGAGTAATTTCGGTGATGTGCCTTACTTTGATCGCGAGGTTGTGGCAACCGACTTTGACCAGATGTACAAAGCACGCGACAATCGGGGCGAGGTGATGGATCGTGTGTATGCCGATTTTCAGTTTGTACTGGCCAATATGCGCGAAGATGACGGTGTGGGCTTTGTCAATCGGTACGCGGCTGCGGCGTTGATTTCTAACCTGATGCTTTTTGAAGGATCTTGGCAACACTATCATGGACTGGATGCCGCGCGTGCCAAAAAGTACCTGGAGATGGCGCGTGACGCTGCGCAATATGTGATGGATAGCGGAAAATGGAGTTTTACGACTGATTTTAAGAGCTTGTTTGCTTCTGATAACCTTGCCGGAAATCCAGAAGTTATATTTTACCGCACCTATGACGATGCTTTGGCTGTACGTCATTCGGTTGGCTCTTACAGCAACGGTACAGAAGGACAAGGACGATCAGCAAATTTAAACTTGCTGAAAGCTTTTATCTGCAACGACGGTCAGGTCTGGCAAAATTCTTCAGTAGCCGGTGCGTCTAGCTTCCGTTTGCAAAACCTCGCAAAAACACGCGATCCAAGGTTTGAAGCTACATTTATGGATACTATCAATACGCCGGCGACAGGAACCTTTGTTTATGCGCATAAATTTGCCGGTCGGGATGCTCTGGATTTTATCGGACGTACCTATCCCGCCAAATGGGCGAGTAACACGAATATCAACGACGCGCCGATTGCGCGGTTGGCAGAAGTGGCATTAAACTGGATTGAAGCGAAACAGATTCTTGCGGAGTTTTTTGGCGAAACTGCCGTTTCGCAAGGTGACTTGGATAAGTCTATCAATGCCATTCGTAACAGACCGTTGGATGCTGTGGCTGTGGAAAAAGGCGTGATCAAGACAGCACCCTTATCACTGGCGTCTATCCCAAATGATCCGGATCGCGATGCCGATGTTTCAGCGTTAATGTGGGAAATCCGCAGGGAAAGACGCATGGAGTTTGTGTTTGAATATGCACGTATTCAAGATATCCGTCGTTGGAAAAAACTAACCTACTTGAATTACAATAAAAACGAATACAAACTCGGCTCCTGGGTGAATGGTCCGGTTGATTTTCGTGATAGAGCCAACCCAGGAAAAATCTTGGCCACGTTTCGCAATGTATTGCAGGTCATGAAAGCAAATGGAACGATCGTTACCTACAATGGTACGAATGATGCCGACATGGTGGGATACTATGTGGCTCGAAATTTTTCGAATCGTTTGGCTATTCAGGATCGAAACTACTTGTCGCCTATTAGTCTTGCGCTAATCCAGGAATACCAAGATCGCGGATACAGCTTGACGCAAACCCCCGGTTGGGAATAATACAAATAATTAACAAGTGGTTGTCTATCCCGTTTGTCATGAAATGGGGTAGACCGCCGCTATTTTTATGCAGCTACTATAAAGGATCATGAAGCAGGTTATTTTCATTCTTTGTCTCATCTTTAGCCAAATCTTGCAGGCGCAACAGTCTTTTAAATTTGCGCAGGTAACCGATACGCATGTGGGAGGTGCGACGGGAGCAGATGATTTGCGCCGTACCGTTAAAGATCTAAATACGCAAACCGACATTGATTTTGTGATTCTGTCGGGTGATGTGACGGAGTTTGGTTCGGATCAAGAGCTAGCGCTGGCAAAGCAAATTTTGGATAGCCTACACTTGCCGCTTTATGTTATTCCGGGCAACCATGATAGCAACTGGTCGGAGAGCGGCGCCAATTCTTTTCGACGCGTTTTTGCTGGCGAAACCTTTTTCTTCCGGCACAAAGGCTACCAGTTTATGGGAACGACATCCGGGCCAAATATGCGGATGGGCCCGGGGCAGATTCCGCGGGAAAACCTCTTGTGGATGGATTCGATATTTACCGCCAATCCGGATAAGGAAACACCGCTTATTTACATCAACCACTATCCACAAGATTCTTCCTTAAACAATTGGTATGAAGCCATTGATCGGCTGAAAACCCGAAACGTGCAACTCTTACTTTGCGGGCACGGACATATCAACAAACAATACGACTGGGAAGGTATTCCCGGCGTAATGGGCAGGTCAAACCTGCGTGCGAAAGATACTATCGGTGGCTATAATATCATTAGTGTAGGAGCGGGTTATGCGCGTTATGCTGTTCGGCGGCCTCTGGTAAAAACAGAACCAATCTGGGCAGAAGTGCCGCTAAAAAAGCACGATTTTGGTCGCTCGGCGACCGTTTACAAGCGTCCCAACTATGCCGTGAATGATCGATATAGCGATCGTGTGGAGGAAGTTTGGCGTTTTCAGGACGATGCTGATCTCGGCGCTGGCTTTGCTACGTATAAAAATTTAGCGATAACGGCTAACACGGCCGGGCGCGTTTACGCGCTTGATCTCCGTACCGGAAAAAAAATATGGAGCTACCAAACTGGCGGAAAAGTATACGCTACGCCTGCCGTCTGGAAAAACTACCTGGTCGTCGGTTCGTCGGATGGTTTTATTTACGGCCTGGATGCCCGCAATGGTACGTTACGCTGGAAACTTGCGGCAAAAAAAGCGGTTCTAGGCAGTGCGCTGCTGGTAAAAGGTGTTGCGTATGTTGGTGCTTCAGATAGTGTCTTCCGTGCTATCGATGTCAAAACGGGAAAGCTGCTGTGGCATTTTGATGAGGTGAAAGGCTACGTGTCAGCGAAACCTACCTGGGCAGACAACCAAGTGGTTTTTGGCTCTTGGGGAAATGGATTTTACGCGTTGGATGCAGGGACAGGAAAACTAAACTGGTCGTGGGACAATGGACAGCAGAATCGCATGTTTTCAGCTGCGGCATGTTATCCGGTATTTACGGCCGGGCGACTGTTTATCGTCGCGCCCGATCGTTACATGACCTGTTTGTCTGCGAAATCTGGCGAGGTAATATGGCGTGAAAAGCGCGATAGTATGCGCGTGCGCGAATCCATGGGGCTGGCGAAGCATGAACAGGTTGTGTATGTTAAAACGATGGACGGAAACCTGTTAGGCGTGTCTACAGATGCGGATAAGATGGACGTGACCTGGCAATCCAATTTGCAATTGCCCTACGAGCTGGCGCCCTCGGCTATCGAAACCAATGGTAAATCGGTTTTCGTGCCGAGCCATGCCGGGCTTTTGTCGGCTGTAAATAGCGTCGACGGCAAGTTGGAATGGCAGTACAAGTTTGCTAACGCGTTGATAAATCCAATTCTCGTATTGAAAAACGGTCAGCTTTTAGCATCGAGTATGGATGGCGTAATCATTAAACTACAAATTAAGGAATGACCGTAAATTTTTTTCAAAAGATATGGATACGATATCGTTTAAGAACATTTTAATTTAATACATTTGACCTTAGTTAGCAGATAGCGAGCGTCTTTTTGAAAGAGAAAGCATTATGCTGCTCGTTAAATTACGATAAAGGCTTATTAAGCAGAATGTTGCAGGTGTATTCATAAAATTATGCGTTTTTGTGCGTGTTTTGTTTGGAAATTTGCATATTTGTAAGGATGAAGATTTTTGTTGAACTATGATTAGAGTTACGGAAAAGGAGTCAAATTACCAGGACTTAGACAAGATGTCTGTTCATGATTTGTTGACCAACATGAATAAAGAAGATCAAACAGTGCCTTTGGCCGTGGAAAAAGCCATTCCGCAGCTGGAGAAACTCATTGCTGTTACCGTAGCGAAGATGAAATTAGGTGGGCGTTTATTTTATATCGGTGCCGGCACCAGCGGTCGTCTGGGTATTTTAGACGCGTCTGAATGTCCACCGACTTTTGGCGTTCCGTTTGATTGGGTAGTGGGTTTGATTGCAGGCGGCGATGGAGCGATTCGCAAAGCGGTAGAATTTTCGGAAGACGATCAGGAGCAAGCCTGGAAAGATATGCAGGAATTTGGCATGACGAAAAACGATGTGATCATCGGAATCGCTGCTTCGGGCACAACACCTTACGTGATCGGTGGACTGACAAAAGCAAATGAGGAAGGTTTGGTAACAGGTTGCATCGTGTGCAATATTGAGTCGCCGATAGCGGCCGTGGCACAATATCCGGTAGAGGTCGTGGTTGGCCCCGAGTTTGTGACCGGATCAACACGTCTGAAATCAGGTACTGCACAAAAGCTAGTCTTAAATATGTTGAGTACATCGGTTATGATTCAGCTGGGTCGCGTCAAAGGAAATAAAATGGTCGATATGCAGCTGTCTAATATCAAATTAGTGGCGCGCGGCGTTCGTATGGTTATGGAAGAGACCGGAGCCGACGAAGAAACGGCGACAGCTTGGCTGGAACGTTATGGTAACGTCCGGGAAGCTATCGAGCACAGCCGCGCAACAAAAGAGTAGCGGCTGGTTTTCTATCCGCTCTTCAATGTCCTTACCTCTACTTAATAAACAGCAACCACAACCCTACACCAACTACCTAATAAAAATTACCTAATACGAACTACCATGTCACCATTTATATTACTGACTTTTTTATTTGTCTACTTCGGGATGCTGCTTACGGTGTCTTATTTTACCTCGAAAAATACGGCAGACAATTCTACCTTCTTTGTTGCAAACCGTAATTCCAAATGGTATATGGTCGCTTTCGGAATGATCGGAACCGCATTGTCTGGCGTGACTTTTATCTCGGTGCCCGGCGCCGTAGGGACGTCAAACTTCAGTTATTTCCAGTTTGTGATTGGTAATGCTCTTGGCTTTATCGTTATTGCCTATGTACTTTTGCCGCTTTATTACCGCATGAACCTGACGTCGATCTACACGTATCTCGAAGAGCGACTGGGGCATAAAAGCTACAAGACGGGCGCGATGATCTTTTTAATCTCGCGGACTATTGGCTCGGCCTTTCGTTTGTATTTGGTGGCGATCATTTTGCAAAAATTTATTTTTGATGCCTGGAATGTGCCTTTTGGTATAACGGTAGCCGGCTGTTTGATCTTGATTTGGTTATACACCAATAAGGGCGGGCTTAAAACGATTATTATTACCGATACGCTGCAAACGTTTTGTCTGCTATTGGCCGTGATGCTGTCCATTTACTTTATGGCAGATGGTCTTGGTTTGTCCATGATGGATGCTTTTGAGCGTGTTAAAGATAGTTCGTACGCACAAATCGTGGTTTGGGAGGACCTCCTGGGCAATAAAAATCATTTCTGGAAACATGTCATTGGCGGCGCTTTTGCCACCATCGCGATGACTGGATTGGATCAGGATCTGATGCAGAAAAACCTCAGTATGCGCACGATTGGCGAAGCACAGAAAAACATGCTGACGTTTACCGGTATCTTTGTGGTGATCAATTTGTTCTTTTTGGCTGTAGGTGCATTGCTTTATATTTACGTGGCAGATAAAGGTATTGACATGACCATGCTGCGTACGCCCGATTACCTTTATCCAGAGATTGCATTAAATCACCTTTCGCTATCCGCAGGTATTATTTTCATGATGGGCCTGACGGCAGCCACCTTTGCCACTACGGATTCCGCATTGACCGCGTTAACCACGTCATATTGTGTCGATTTCTTGAATTTCAATAAGAAAGAAAATCCAAACGATCCACGGTTGGTCAGGCAGCGTAATATGGTGCATTTTGTTTTTAGCATCGTGATGCTTTTAGTAATCTTGGTTTTTCGTTTGTTAAACGATGATTCGGTGGTTACCGCTATTTTTACCGCGGCGAGTTATACATATGGGCCCTTACTTGGTTTGTTTGCTTTCGGCATACTTACGCGCTACCGCGTTAAGGATCATTTAGTGCCTTACTTTTGCGTGCTTTCGCCGCTTATTTGGTACGTACTCAACACCTATTATATTACGCCGCATACGGCATACCGTATTGGTTTTGAGTTGATTGTTTATAACGGGTTAACTACGTTTGTCTTGCTTTGGCTTACTTCCCCAGGGAAGCTGCCTGCAGAGCGAGCTGCTTTTTTGGAATAATTGCAAGATTTTTTCAGCAACTGACCAAAAAATGTATCTTTGTGTCGCTGAAAATACCATCGGGAAATTAGCTCAGCTGGTTTAGAGCACTACCTCGACAAGGTAGGGGTCACTGGTTCGAACCCAGTATTTCCCACCAACTAAAAAAACTTCCATCGGAAACGATGGAAGTTTTTTTAGTTTTAGCCTATTTGATCCTACCCGATATCGCATGGGTATGCGCAAAGTACCGCTATAAGTAACTGATCTTGATGCGATCAATACATAAGGCGTTTCCTCTTCCTTCCCACCAACTTTTCGTCGCCCGCCGCGGCTGGTCTTTCTTGGTCGAATCCAAGGGCGCTTGTTTTTTTAATCTCCCGAAGGTGGTTTATCACACGAGAGAACGTTCAAAAAGCAATACGCTTTCCAAGCTGGAATCACATCAAAACCGTCTTGGGGGAATTTCGATATAATCCTTAGGTTTTACAGCCTCACATAGTTCCATGCGTGTTGCTTTTTCCCGTGAAAGCAGGAGACGCTTGATTGGCGGTTCCCCACCCCGGCAAGAGAGATTAAGTAGATAGCCTCGCAGAGATTAAGCAACGGGTTTTCAGTAAAACTTAGGTCAGCGACCTTTTACTAGGGGTTAATCTTTGTTAAACAAACTCTTGGGTTGCTGTGCATTCTTGTAGGAACAGAAAAAATAACCTAAGTTTGAATAAAACAGATCTTTACATTCATGTATCAATTAATAGCAGAAGCGGTTGCTGCCATCCGTCGTAAAATTGGCGATTTCACGCCTGAGTTTGGAATTATTTTGGGCACCGGTTTGGGTAAGTTAGTCAATGAAATAACGATAGAACACCAACTGATGTATGCCAATATACCTAACTTTCCAATTTCAACGGTTGAGTTTCACACTGGCAGACTTATCTTTGGCCAGCTCAATGGCAGAAATGTAGTAGCTATGCAGGGACGATTACACTATTATGAAGGCTATAATATGCAAGAGATTACGTTCCCGGTTCGCGTGATGAAAGCACTAGGTATTGCTAAATTGTTTGTTTCCAACGCCTCCGGTTCGTTAAATCCGAGTATCCTGAAAGGAGATATCGGTATTATTGACGACCACATCAATCTGTTGCCCGATAATCCGCTTCGCGGCCCCAATGACGACGATTTTGGTCCGCGCTTTCCAGACATGAGCCAGCCCTACAATAAAAAAATGATTCATCAGGCGTTGGATATTGCCAACGATTTTAAGATCAGAGCACATAAAGTAGTGTATGTTTCTGCGCCAGGTCCCAATTTAGAAACTCGCGCAGAGTATCGCTACATGCGCATTATCGGCGGCGATATCGTCGGCATGAGTACCGTTCCGGAGGTCATCGTAGCCAATCATATGGGGTTGCCTGTCTTTGCCATTTCTGTCATCACCGATGAAGGTTTTCACGCCGATTTAAAGCCGGTTTCCTTAAAAGAGATTGTGGAAGTGGCCGCTGCAGCCGAGCCGAAGATGACCCAGATTCTAAAAGAATTAATAGCATTGCAATAAATGCGAATTTTAGCCTTATTTTTGGCATAAATTTAAGAACAACAGGCATTGATGAACAGGTACGTAAAACAGCTTCTTTTCTTTTTCACATTTACCCTTACGTGTGTATCCTATGTTTCGGCGCAGGTTGAAGAAGAGTTTAGCAGCGCATTGGATTCGGCTCGGGCAAAAGAAGATAATAAGAAAGACTCCGTTGTTTTTACGGCAAAATATGTGCGGTATACGAACTTAGCGATGATGAAGCTCGCTACCAGAACGGTGCAGGTTGATACGTCGCATGTTAACTTTCAGTATTACAACCCGCAAAACCAGCCGTGGAACCCATCTATCAACTTAGGTTCTTATGGATTGGCCACGCGTGATCTTTTGTTTAACGCAAACAAGAGTATTGGTTTTCAGTCGGGTTTCCACAGTTTGGAGCGCTATATTCTGGATCCAGATTCTGTGCAGTATTTTAGGGCGCGTGCTCGTTTCTCTGAATTGTATTCCGTAGGTTTCTTCTTTGATGATCAGGTTTTTAGGGTGCGTTTAGCACAAAATATAACACCACAATGGAATATCGGAGCGGAGTATCACGCCACAAACACCGATGGCTATTACCTCAATCAGGATTACATCGATCGCAAAGGAGCGATTTTTAGTTGGTACGAGTCCAAGAATAATCGCTATAACTTACTACTGAACGGTACGTTTAATAATATCAACTCGCCGGAGAACGGAGCTGTGGTGGATGAAGGCATTTTCAATGGCGATGTTTTTCAGGATACGTCGAGCACATCGAATAGGGGATACCTGACCAGGTTATCCGGTCAAAATGCGAATAGACCTTACAACCGCTGGCGAGACAATGGGATGTTTGTGCGGCAATCGTATTTCTTTGGACGTCTGGATACCTTACATGCAGGCACGCAAGAACAGGAAATTCATCCTACCAATGCGGTAGCGCATAATTCCTCGATCCGTCAGCGTAAATATGTGTTTTTCAAAAATGAACCAGATAATGCTGGCGCTTTTCCACTAAGCGATGTACAACGGGTAGATGATACCACGAGTATCACCACCATCAGCAATGAGTTTACTTACAGCTTTTATTTGCGGGGTAAAGGGGTTTTCAAGAATGAAGCCAAGCTTGATCTGGGCTTTCAAAACGACCTGATCTGGTTCCGCGATAGCCTGACTTCCGATTTCTTTCAAAATAGCACGGTAAAAGGTAAGCTGGGCTATAAGTTTAGTGATCGTGTAGATTTGCGTGCCAGCGTCAACCAGATTGTGGTGGGCGCGCAGGCTGGCGACTTTCTCTATGAAGCTAACGCAGACGTATTGCTTAGTGAAAATGCCGGTAATATTAGTATCGGTGCATATTCGCAAAATAAATCACCCGAGATGGTGTTTAACCGGATGAATTACACGTATCATCAATGGAATAGAAATTTTGATAAAACAAAGGTGCAGAACCTATCTTTTTCCTACACGAATAAAAAGATCGGTTTTTCTGGTAAGGCTGAATATTATTTGATGGACCGATACCTGTATTTCCGGGAAGTCGATAATCCGACAAATGATGAAATGCTGCTGAAGCAGATCACACCCGACCAAACCGGCAATTTGAATCTGTTGAAAGTGTCCGTTGGCCAAAATTTTCGCTTAGGTCGGTTTCATTTAGACAATTTAGTTGTTTATCAAAAGTCGGATGCTGCCGATATTTTAGCCATACCTGAAATTTATACCTGGCATAGCCTTTACTACACCAATAAGCTGTATAACGTAATGGATTTTCGACTGGGCATGGATGTGCGCTTCAATACGCCGTTCCGTTCACCTTCATACGCGATCAATGTGGGACAGTTTTACAACGATAACGTAGGTATAGAGTATTCAACGTACCCCATCGGGGATGTTTGGTTTACCGGTAATATCGACCGCGTGAACCTGTTTCTTGCATACAACTTTTTCAACCAGTTTGCTTATCCTAGGGGATATTACACGGTACGTCGGTATCCGATGAATGATGCCAACTTCCGCTTAGGTGTTTCTTGGAAATTTTATGATTAAATTGCTTGCAATTTATTTGGTTGAAAGTAAGCGTATTGCCGCGTGATTGTTGAAAATTTCAAAAAATAATTTTGCAAATCAGATTTTAGACCTATATTTGCACACGCAATAAGCAAAAAGGCATGGAGAATTAGCTCAGCTGGTTCAGAGCATCTGCCTTACAAGCAGAGGGTCACTGGTTCGAACCCAGTATTCTCCACCAATTAAACAAGGAGGCTTAGCTCAGCTGGTTCAGAGCATCTGCCTTACAAGCAGAGGGTCACTGGTTCGAATCCAGTAGCCTCCACAGAAAGTCCTGATACAGGCAATAAAAAAGTCGAAGGAATATTTCTTCGACTTTTTTATTTATTGCCATTTTAGCCTGTTTTCGATAGTTTTAGGTTTGAAATTTGTGATCTAATAAGACTTTGTTTGGATGGTAGCCTATTGTCGGATGCTATTTATTAAGGCTTGCTGTCACTTTGATAGTCTAAAGGTAGCATGGTGCATATTTTGTTATACCAAGCCCAATATCCCTCATGTGTCCAGTTTATTGCGGGTGAGAAGTTTCCCAGGGCATCGATATAAACGGTGGCGTGCGGCGATAGTTTAATCAAGGATGCGCCGTCAGCCTCGCTATTCCAGTCAAAGTAGCTTTTTTCATAGGTTGCGCCAGAAAACTTGACATGCAGATAATTTTCATATTGTATGGCTTTTGTCGCAGCTGTACTTTCTGCTGTCATGATTTGGCTTTCGTTCAGCTTGCTTTTCAGTAAACTGTATTCTTTAGGCTTTCGCAACATCGCTCTGAAGTACTGAATTGAGTCGGCATTAAATTCATCCTGCGCCCTATAAAAAGCTGTCCAGTTGCCCTGTAAATCTTTAAATACACGCTGATTAATCTTTTTCATCAGGCTGTCTATACGCATGCGTTCGTTGTCTACCACGCGGACAAGCTCTCTCACCGTGTAGCCATCTTTTTCCCACGACTTCGAATAGGTGCTTCTTGTAAAGCGCATCAACGAGGATGCAAAAGCATCTTCTCTATTGCGCCGTACGTTGGATGATATGCGTTTGCTCTCTTTAAAATAGGCATATCCGTCATAATAAAGATGTCTTGTGTTAAAATCCATCTGGTAAGCATTCAACGCATAGGTTATTTCATAGCCAAGTGCCCGGTTGGATATCTTAAGCGGTGCCATTGCGAAAACCTGTAAAACCTTGTCTGTTGCACTGTAGCGAAAACGTAGAACTTCATGGTTCAGGATTTTCGTCTGCTTAGCAAAGGCGCTTGTGCCGATAAAACTTTCCGTAAAATAGGTTCCCCACTGCTTCCATCCATCTTTTTGGTAGGCCGAGACCGTTACTTCCGCTATTTCCACAGTTTTCGGGTTTAACACAACGTCCTTTCTGACTTCTCCGTCTGCTTCAGTCTCAAAACTCGCCAGCTCGTGCCCCATAGCTGCTATAACAATGGCATATTTCCCTGCTGCAGGTAAGCGCAGTACATACTTTCCTTCACTGTTCGTGCTAGTTCGGATGGTAGAGTTGTTGATATAAACATAAGCGCCCGCTACAGGGGTTTGTTTTTCATTTTCTGTCACCGTACCATGAATACGATGCTGCGCCAGGCAAGTATGCGCTATACATCCGAGGAGAAAGGCAAGAATCGATTTCATGACATTAAATTACGAAAATTTAGTAATATAATGTGTGCTTGCTTATCAATCAGATATTGTTAAATCGGATACGCTGTCTCGCTTTTCGTTTCAGACAAAACAAAATAAGTTTGCACGGTATTTACCTGTGGTAATACCGCCAGTTTGTGCCGCAGAAAGATGTGGTAGGCCTCCATGTCTTTTGTGGCAATGCGTAACATAAAGTCATAAGAGCCCGCCATTTGATAACATTCCATTACTTCAGGAAATTTTGCCACCTCCCGCTCGAATTCGTTAAGTACTTCTGCGGTATGTGCCTTCAGGAAAACCTGCGAAAAAGAAATGAGGTCAATACCTACCCGTTTACGATCCAATATCGCCACTGTCCGCTTGATATAACCATTTGTTTTCAGCTTTTTCACCCGCTCGTGTACAGCCGCGATCGACTTGTTTAGGTGATAAGACAGCTCTTTATTGCTTAATGAGGCATCTTTTTGTAATAAGCGCAAAAGCTTTACATCGACGTCGTCCAAGTGCATAATACATTTTCTTGATTTACATCGAAAATAAGGATTATTACTGAAATAATTTCTGTTATAAAATTATATTTAATAATATTTTTTATATTAACATGTTATTGTTGAATAATATCTTGTTAAATACGTTTTTTGTAAAATATTTATACATGTTTTATGGAAGCATTAATGAGTAAGTGCCTGTCGCCGAAGTTGGATAGTAAATTTAAGCACCTTTGGTGCTTGGTAGGTAACACACCGATGTTGGCGTTGCAATATACCTATCGAGGTAAGCGCGGCGAGATTTATGTAAAGTGTGAAAATTACAACTTGACGGGAAGTATCAAAGACCGGATGGCCTTATATATTTTATACAAGGCATACATGGATTGTGCTATTCGCCCATCCGATATGATTGTAGAGGCGACAAGTGGAAACACGGGTATTGCATTTTCTGCGATAGGCAAAGCACTTGGTCATCAGGTGAAAATCATTATGCCAAATTGGTTGAGCAAAGAGCGAATAGATATTATCCGCAGCATGGGTGCAGATATCCAGTTAGTCAGCAAAGAAGAAGGTGGCTTTTTAGGAAGTATTAGGCTCAGCGAAGAGCTTGCG
>JAAIGF010044050.1_pt1 | contig 24152 bp, 16 predicted proteins | sample 6487441 | NCBI WGS metagenome assembly JAAIGF01 (sample SAMN13974129, study PRJNA590717) | phyllosphere metagenome | biome: pepper field; feature: multiple bacterial spot infested pepper fields; material: pepper leaves; isolation source: leaves from pepper fields | host: Capsicum annuum ... | reverse complement strand
GCAAGTTCGTGTTGAAGGATTTGGCGAACACCACCGGCCGGATGCCCAGGGCATGCAGGCCGTTGACGAGGTCGAGGGTGTAGCGCTCGATGCCGCCGCCTGCACCGAAGCCATGACAGGAAATGCCGATCTTCATGCCGGTACCCCGGCGCGCGCGGGCAGCAGGGCATGGGCGGCCTCGATCACGCGTTCGGCAGGCAGCGCGTCCAGGCAGTCGCTGTGGCTGTCGCGGTGGCCTTCGCAGCCTTCCTGCTGGCAGGGCACGCAGGCACGCACCAGGTTCTGCAGCAGGATCACCTTGCCGCGTTGCTGCTGGTTGGCAGCTTTCTGCCATGCGGTGTCCAGACCCTGCTTCGGCCACGGGCCCCAGCGCAATGGATCGGTCGGGCCGAACAGTGCGACGGTGGGCGTGCCGCACACGGCGGCCAGGTGGGTGGTCGCGGTATCGGGGCCGACGTAAAGGGCAGCGTCGCGCAGCAGGTCTGCCAGTTCAGCCAGGCTGAGCAAGCCCTGGACGCGAATCACCGACTGCCAGGCGGAATCGGGCAGGGCCGACAGTATCTTGTCCAGGTAATCCGATTCGGCCTGGCCGGGTCCGCCGCTGATCAATACCCGCAGTCCACGTTCGGCCAGGTCGACGATGAGCTCGCGCCAGCCTTGCGCATGCCACTGCTTGTAGCGCCAGCGTGGCGAGGGGTGCACGATGGCATAGGGCTCGGCCGGATCGAACGGGTGGCCGGTTTCCCGCGCCACGCGGGCCAGCGCGGCCGGGACGCCACCCGGCGGCAATCCGGCGCTTGGTGCGACCACGTCGCGGGCGTCGCCCAGTCCCAGATGACGCGCCAGGCGCTCTCCCTCGGGCACGCGATGGACCTGATCGTCGAAGACCAGCGGTTGCCTGAGCAGCAGCCGCTTCCACCACGCCTTGCCGGCTTCGGCCGGCACGTAGCCGTAGCGCATGCCCGATGCCGCCCAGTTGTAGAGGTGAGGGCGGTCGCTGGGCAGCATCACGATGGACAGGTCGTACTTGCGCCACAGACGCTTGATGAGCGCCTGCTGGGTGGCCCGGTCGGCCTGTTCGGGCACCGTGATGACCTCGGCCACGTCGGGGTTGCCCTGGAGGATGCCTTCGGTTCCCTTGAACACCAGCATGTCGACGGCGCAGCCCGGGTAGCGCCTGGCCAGGGCGTGGACGAAAGGCGTGCAAAGCAGCACGTCGCCGATGTAGCGCAAGGTGATGACGAGCGCGCGCCGCGGTGCGGCTGGCAGGCGCGCCGTCATTGGCCGTCGCGCGTCTCGTGGTCGCGCGCCTCCCTGAGCAGGCGTAGCGCTTCGGACGTGACCTCGCCGATGTCCGGCCAGGCTTCGTGGGAGCCTAGGCAGACCGCGTCGGGCGTCCACGGCCCGGTGCGCTCGCGCCGCGTGACGCCGAACAGCGTGATCTGGCGGGCGCCGACCGATGCGGCCAGGTGGGACGTGCCCGAGTCGTTGCAGACCACCAGGGCGGCCCGCTGCGCCAGCGCCGCAAAGCCGCCCAGCGGCAGCGAGGGCAGCAAGCGTGCCGTCGGCACAGCGGCCTGCGCGACCTTGACCTCGTTGGGCGGCGGGCAGATCACGCAGAGATGGCCGGCTCGTTCCAGTTCCTGTGCCAGCGCCTCGAAATGCGGCCATGCCTTGGGGCGGCCATGGTGCAGGCCGGTGGCGGTGGGCGACAACAGGACGATGGGGCGGTCGATGCCGGTCAGGGCCAGCGCCTGCGCGGCGGCAGCGTGGTTCCCCACCGTCAGCGGCAGCGACAGGCGCGGTGCCGGAACCGTCGGCAGCGTCGACACGTCGATGTCCCAGCGCTTCAACGCCTCGCGGGCAAGATGGAAGAACACTTCGACCTCGTGCTTGCCCTCGGGACGCGGTACCGGCCAGCGCAGCAGCAGGCTGCGGCCGTCGTGGCGGTAACCGGCAGCCGGGATGTGGGCCAGCCGCATCGCCAGTGCGCTGGAAAACGAATTGGTGAACAACAGCGCGCGCGCACCACGCGGCGGACGGGCACGCAGGCTGCGAATGTCCGCGCCGATGCCCTGGCCTGCCGCCATCACGCCAGCAGGCGCCAGACCGGCGAACAGATCGGGCGCCCAGGGCTTGCCGCACAGGACCAGCGACAGGCCGGCCTGCTCCAGCAGCGACAGCGCGGGCAGGCACATGCAGGCATCGCCAACCCAGTTGGGAAGACGCACGTAAACCGAAGAGGACATGGAAGAACGGGTCAAGACCGGGAGGGCCACGAGGGGCGCGTACAATGGCGAGCCCGGGATTGTAGGGTGTTGTGCCGCCCCCGTCGCGTGCCGTCCTGGCGCGCCCCGGAGAATCGGAAACAACCAGTGACTGCATCGACTTCCCGACCCGTCAACCGCCTGCTCTGGCGCCGCATCTACAGCCGTCTCATGACGCGCTGGCCGGCGTTGACCGTGGCGCTCTTCTGTCTGACGGGTGTCGCGGCGACACAGCCTCTGCTGGCGCTGTCGATGAAGCCCCTGCTCGATCAGGGCTTCGTGGAAGGGCGGCAAGACTATCTGTGGATGGCACCTTTGGCCATCATCGGTATCTTCCTGTTTCGCGGCTTGCTGACATTTTCCAGCGATTACCTCATGTCCTGGACCGCCAATGGCGTCCTGGCCGACATGCGGCGCGAGATGTTCGAACGCATGTTGCGCCTGCCCGATACCTACTTCAAAAGCAAAGGCTCGTCGGCGCTGCTCAACCGTTTCGTGGTCGACGCCGCCACGGTAATGCAGTTCGCCACCGAAGTGTTTACTGTGCTGGTAAGGGAGACGCTGATCGCCAGTGCGCTGATCTGCGTGCTGTTCTACCTGAACTGGCAGATGACGCTGATCGTGCTGGTCCTGATTCCGGCGTCGCTACTCATCACCCGGGTGGTGAACCGCCGTCTGCGCCGTATCAACCGCGAAACCATCGACATGAATGCGGAACTCACCCGCATCGTGACCGAAGGCATCGACGGCCAGCGCGTGGTCAAGCTGTTCAACGGCTACGAGAGCGAACGCGGCCGCTTCCACCATGTCAGCGACCGGCTGCGGCGCTTCGCCATCCGCAATACGGTGGCGGGGTCGGCCTCGGTGCCGCTGACCCAGCTGATCGCGGCCAGCATGCTGGCGGTGGTGGTGTGGATGGCCTTGTCGCAGTCCAGCGAGAACCAGATCACCATCGGCGGCTTTGCTGCCTTCATCACCGCCATGCTGCAGATCCTCGATCCGCTCAAGCGTCTGGCCAACATCACCGGCCCGATGCAGCGCATGCTGGTGGCCGCCGAAAGCGTGTTCCATCTGATCGATGAAACCGTGGAGGAAGACACCGGCACCAAGACCTTGCCGACGCCGGTGCGCGGGCGTATCGCCTACCGTGACGTGACGCATCGCTTCCCCGACGCCGACGCGCCCACGGTCGATGCCATTTCCTTCGACGTCGAACCGGGGCAGACGGTGGCCTTCATCGGACGCTCGGGCAGCGGCAAGACGACGCTGGTGTCGATGCTGCCACGCTTCATCGAGCCGACTTCCGGCCGGATCGAGGTGGACGGGCACGAGATCCACGACCTCACGCTGACCAGCCTGCGCGAACACATCTCGCTGGTCAGCCAGGATGTCGTGCTGTTCGACGACACCATTGCCGCCAACGTCAGCTACGGTGCGGGCCGCTCACCCAGCCGGGAGGAGATTCGCGACGCGCTGGAAGCCGCCAACCTGCTGGCCTTCGTCGACGGCCTGCCGCAGGGCATGGACAGCCGGGTGGGCGAGAATGCGGCACGTTTGTCGGGCGGCCAGCGCCAGCGCCTGGCGATTGCGCGGGCACTCATCAAGAATGCGCCCGTGCTGATCCTGGACGAGGCCACCTCGGCGCTGGACAACGAATCGGAGCGCCAGGTCCAGCACTCGCTGGAACGCCTGATGGCAGGGCGTACGACGCTGGTCATCGCCCATCGCCTGTCGACCGTCATCAACGCCGACCGCATCGTCGTGCTCGATCAGGGGCGCATCGCCGAGCAGGGCAACCACGCCGACCTGCTGGCCAGGAACGGCCTGTACGCCGCCCTGTACCGCATGCAGTTCAAGGACGACGACGCGGCCTGATCTTCCCTGGTCAGGCTTTGGCGGGTGCCGGTTCGCGCGGGATGCGTCCCATCAGGTAGAACTCGGGATTGGGGCGCATGCTCGCCATGTTGGCCAGCCGGTTCGACATGCCGAAGAAGCCGGCGATCGCGCCGATGTCCCAGATATCGTCTTCGGTAAAGCCGTGCGACGCCAGCAGTTCGAAGTCGCGCTCGTCGACGGTCGCGGCGTGCTTGCACACCTTCATCGCGAAATCGAGCATCGCCCGCTGGCGCGGCGTGATCTCGGCCTTGCGGTAGTTGACCGCGATCTGGTCGGCGATCAGCGGATTCTTTTCGCGAATGCGCAGGATGGCACCGTGGGCCACCACGCAGTATTCGCATTCGTTGGCGCTGCTGGTGGCGACCACGATCATTTCGCGCTCGCCCTTGGTCAGCCCCACGTCCTTGTCCATCAGCGCGTCGTGATAGGCGAAGAAAGCGCGGAACTCCGCCGGCCGATGGGCCAGCGCCAGGAACACGGTGGGAATGAAGCCGGACTTTTCCTGCACGGCGAGAATGCGGTCGCGCAGGTCCTGGGGCAGATCCAGGACGTCGGGCATGGGAAAGCGCGACATCGGCGTGGCGGACGTGGACATACTGGCAGCCTGTTGGGGACGGAAGCTGCCGAGTATGCGGGGCCGTCGTGCCGACCGGAAAGCCGGGGCAAACCCAAGGCGCCCCGGCTCGTCTTCAGTGCGGAATGGATTCCGACATGGTGCGCGGCACCGGCGGCTGATTGCGCTGGCGCAACAGGCTGAAGCCGAAGACCACGAAACCGCCTGCCGCCAGGGCGGCACCGACCCAACCCGTGGCAGTCCAGCCGTAACCTGCTGCGATCACCACGCCACCCAGCCAGGCGCCCAGCGCGTTGGCCAGGTTGAATGCCGCATGGTTGAGTGCGGCGGCCAGGGTCTGGGCGTCGGCGGCCACGTCCATCAGGCGGGCTTGCAGCGGCGGGCCGAGGGCGACCGTGGTGCCGATGAACACCAGGTTGACGAGGAAGGCGACCGGGTAAGGGGCGGTGAACGGCATGGCCGCCAGCACCAGGACGCTCCAGCCCAGCACCAGCGCGATGCTGGGCATCAGCGCGCGGTCGGCCAGCCAGCCGCCGCCCATGTTGCCGATGACCATGCCCAGACCGACGGCAGACAGTGCGATCGGCACGGTGGCAGGCGACATGCCTGACACTTCGATGACGGTGGGCGCGACGTAGCTGAACACGGCGAACAGCCCACCGAAGCCGATGGCGCCGATGCCCAGCGTCAGCCAGACCTGCTCACGCGACAGCGCGCTCAGCTCCTTGACCGCGCTGCTGGTCTGCAAGCCTACGTGTGCGGGCAGGTAGCGAGCCAGCATGATGACGGTCAGCGTACCGATCAGGCCGACCGAGACGAAGGCCGCCCGCCAGTTGAGCCACTGGCCCAGCCAGGTGGCGATCGGATTGCCGATCAGGGCCGCCACCGTCAGGCCGACCAGCACTTGTCCGATGGCCTTGCCGCGCTTGTTGGGAGCCACCATCGACGCCGCCACCAGGGCGGCGATGCCGAAGTAGGCGCCGTGCGGCAGTCCGCTGATGAAGCGGAACGCCATCAACGACAGATAGCCCGGTGCAACCGCGCTGGCGAAGTTGCCCAGCGCGAAGGCCACCATCAGGGCGAACAGCAGGAAGCGGCGTGATGCGCGCGCCGCCAGGATGGTGATCAGCGGTGCGCCGACGACCACGCCCATGGCGTAGGCGCTGATGAGGTGCCCCGCCTGCGGCGCGGTCACCTGCAGGCCGGCCGACACGTCGGGCAGCAGGCCCATGATGGCGAATTCGCCGGTGCCGATGCCGAAGCTGCCGACGCCCAGCGCCAGCGTGGCCCAGCGGGCGGCGCGCGGGTCGACGCTCACGCCCGGCTGCATGATGCCTCCACGCAGTGAGGACAGGGCGACGGGACGGACGAGAACATGGGAAATCTTCCACGGTTGGCGGGCGCCAAGCTTAGCCGAATTCAGCTGAATATTTCAGGGATAACCCTTGCTTCAAGTGGGTCGCTGTCGTCATGTGCCGACACCGGCCCGCCCGTTCAGGTGCGTGTTGGCCTGCGTGGCATGGTCGTCGCCGCCACGCTTGGCTACCATGGTCCTTTCGTCCCGACCGCGAGATCCTGCTCATGCCCGCTATTCAAGCCCTGGTATTCGACGTCTTCGGCACACTGGTCGACTGGCGCAACGAGATCGCGCGCGAATCCGCGCCGTTCCTGGCCCGGCACGGCCGGGGCGATGTCGATCCGATCGCCTTCGCCGAAGCCTGGCGGGCCTGCTACCAGCCGTCCATGGAAGCCGTGCGCAGCGGCGCGCGGCCCTATGTGCGACTCGATGTGCTGCATCGCGAGAACCTGTCGACAGTGCTTGCCCAGTTCGGCTTCGACGAAGCCAGCCTGGATCAGGACGAGCTGGCGCAATTGAATCGCGGGTGGCATCGGCTGGCGGCCTGGCCCGATGTGGTGCCGGCATTGCTGCGATTGAAGACGCGATTCATCCTGGCGCCGATGTCCAATGGCAACCTGTCGATGATGGTGCGTTTGGCGCGTCACGCGGGTTTCCCGTGGGACGCGGTGCTGGGGGCCGAACTGGCGGGGGACTACAAGCCGGCTGCGGCGGTGTACCGCCACGGCCCGCAGGCGCTCGATCTGCCCCCCGAGGCCGTCTGCCTGGTCGCCGCGCACAACAGCGACCTGCGGGCGGCGTGTGCCGCCGGCCTGTCGACTGCCTTCGTCCCCCGTCCTACCGAGTATGGACCGAAGCAGACCAAGGACTTCCGGGCCGAGGAAGACTGGACCGTGGTCGCCAAGGATTTTGAGGATCTGGCCGACCAGTTGCTGGCGCGCTGATCCGCCAGGCTTCCTTTCTCAACGGGCAGGCAGGGCGTCGTAGGCTTCGCGGATGCGTTCAACGCCGTATTTGCGTTCCAGGCGCCGCACCACGAAGTGTCCGCGCGCCATGCCCTGGAAGTGGTCGATGAACAGAGTGTTGATCACGGCGCCGCCAACCGCGCCCACGACAGGAATCGCCTGGGCTGCCGCCTTTTCCGTCACAGTGATCGAAAAGCGAGCGGCCACTTCCGTGATCAGCCTGACCAGGGGTGGTGCGGCCTTGTGGCCCAGGCTGCCCGCCGCGAGATGGCGAGCGGCATCCGTCACCGCCTGCGACAGCGCGGCGCGCGCCGCGAAGTAGCCGGTTTCGGCGGCATCGTCGCCACGCGCACCGCCGCCCAGCGCCAATACCTGGACGCATTGCAGACGCGCTTCGGCGGTGTCCAGCGGCTCACCTTCACTGCGGGCGATGTCGGCGATCGAGCGCATCATGATGGTGGTCGAGATCGGCAGTTCGATGGCCAGGGCAGGCGCGCCGAACGCGCCACCCATGGCGCCCGAGGCCATTGCCGCCGACTTGTGCCACCAGTTCGACGGCGGCTTCTCGGCGGTGGCATCCAGCGTGCGCAACGCCGCCGTCAGCGCCACCTCGATGGCCTTGCGCGTGGCGTCGCCGACGATGTTGGTCCACTTGCGCGGCAACAGCGCAAAGCCTTTCTCGATGGGCGAGCCCAGCATGTTGCTCGCCTTGGCGGCCAGACCTGGATTCTCCAGCAGTTTCTTGGCCTGGCGCAGGGCTTCGAGGTCGGGGGCGGACAGGGACATGGCTAACTCCGTAGACCTGCTTTGAGTGCGATACCAGTGATTTTCGCTCGCCGCCTGGTGGTCTGTCGTCCCTGCGTGTATCGAGGTAAGACGGTCAGGCGCGGCGGTGGGGTCGTGGTGAGGCCTCTGCAAGGCGCGTTCCGGGATTTTCCCTGTCGGCTTCAGGCCTGATCGGGCAAGCCTGTCGCAGTGTCGGTCGGCAATGCCGTTTCATCGCTGCGATCCTTCAGTGCCACGCCCGTGCTGCCCAGCGTGCGGGCAGCGGCAGCCAGCCACCACAGCTTCCGGGCAGCCACGGCGACATCCAGGCCCTCGGGCCTGACGTTGGAAATGCAATTGCGCTCGGCGTCGTGCCGCCCCACGCGTGGGGCGGCGGTCAGGTAGATGCCCAGGCTGTCCGGTGAACTCAGGCCGGGCCGTTCGCCGATCAACACCGCCACCATGCGTGCACCAAGCAATTCGCCCACTTCGTCCCCCAACGCGACCCGGGCTTGTTCAGCGATGACGATAGGGCCGAGCGCCCAGCCGGCTGGCGCCTGCGTGCGGATCTGCGCGACAAGGGGCAGGGCGTTGCGATGGATGGCCAGCGAGGACAGGCCGTCGGCCACCACGATCGACAGGTCGCATGCGGGCAGGCTGGCGGCGCTGGTTTGCAGTCGGGTCACGCTTTCCGCGTTCAGTCGTCTTCCCAGGTCCGGGCGCAGCAGGTATTCGGCGCGGTCGGCGGCGGCGCTGTGTACGTGCAGGCAGGTTTCACCGGTGTCTTGCAGCGCGTCGGCCAGTTCGGTTGCCTGCAAGGCGACGTGGACGGCATCGCGGGCCTGCGCATGGGCATAAGCGAAGCGAAGGATTTCGTCGGTGGGCATGCTGGCCCCTGCGCGGCCCAGGGCCAGGCGCGCTGCAGTGTGGCGTCGCAGGTCTTGCCAGGGATCGGGCGTGGCCTGGCGATTTGTTCGATGAGTGGGTGCGATATGCCCGGAGACTGCAAACGCATCGCCGACGGCTGCCGTCTCTCTGCCGGACGCATCGCCGGCTGCGTCAGTCGATTCACCAGGTTGCCGTGCCTCGTTTCGTCCGTGTCCATGCGCCATGTGCAGTCCCCTTCAAGCCGTCAGCCGCAACTGGCGCATGGCGCGCAGCGCCGGATGTTCGGCCGTCACCTCGCGCATCCGGCCCTGCGCATCGGCAAGCTGCATTTTCTCCAGCCATGCCTCGAATTCCGGCGCGCGCTTCAAGCCCAGGACCTCGCGCAGATACAGCGCGTCGTGGAACGAGGTGCTCTGGTAATTCAGCATGATGTCGTCAGCGCCCGGCACGCCCATGATGAACGTCAGCCCGGCCACGCCGAGCAGGGTCATCAGCGTGTCCATGTCGTCGGAGTCGGCTTCTGCATGGTTGGTGTAGCAGACGTCGCAACCCAGCGGCACGCCCAGCAGCTTGCCGCAGAAATGGTCTTCCAGGCCGGCCCGGATGATCTGCTTGCCGTCGTACAGATACTCCGGCCCGATAAAGCCCACCACCGTGTTGGTCAGCAGCGGTGAAAACGCCCGCGCCACGGCGTAGGCGCGCGCCTCGCAGGTCTGCTGATCGACTCCGTGGTTGGCGTTGGCCGACAGCGCACTGCCTTGACCGGTTTCGAAATACATCAGGTTGTCGCCCAGCGTGCCGCGCCGCAGGGAGCGCGCGGCGTCATGCGCTTCACGCAGCACCGCCAGGCTGATGCCGAAACTGCCATTGGCCTGTTCGGTACCCGCAATCGACTGGAACACCAGATCGACCGGCGCACCTTGTTCGATCATCTGGATGGTGTTGGTCACGTGCGTCAGCACGCAGGACTGGGTGGGAATCTCAAGTCCGGTGATCACCTCGTCCATCATGTGCACCAGTCGCACCAGGGCTGGAATGCTGTCGGTTGCCGGGTTGATGCCGATGGTGGCGTCGCCTGCGCCGTACAGCAGGCCATCGACCATGGACGCGGCAACTCCTTGCAGGTCATCGACGGGGTGATTGGGTTGCAGCCGCACGGATAGGCGCCCCGGCAAGCCGATGGTGTTCCTGAAGCGCGTCACCACCCGGCATTTGCGTGCGACCAGAATCAGGTCCTGGTTGCGCATGATCTTGCTGACCGCTGCCGCCATCTCGGGCGTGATGCCTCGGCATACGCCTGCCAGGGCTGCCGAATCAGTCGCATCGGACAGCAACCAGTCGCGGAAGTCGCCCACCGTCAGACTGCTGATCGGCGCAAAGGCAGCGCGGTCGTGGGTGTCGAGGATCAGGCGAGTGATCTCGTCCGTTTCGTAGGGAATGAGCGCTTCGTTCAGAAACGTCGTCAGGGGCAGATCCGCGAGACACATGCGCGCGGCCATGCGTTCCACCGACGACGCCGCGCCCAGCCCTGCCAGATAGTCGCCCGAGCGGGCTGGGGTCGCCTTGGCCATCACGTCGCGCAGATCGCGGAACGTCCAGGTCTGGGTGCCGATGGTGTGGCGGTATGCCGCCTGGCCGTCTGTCATGCCGGAACTCCTGCATGGTGTGCGATACGCAATGCGACGCACAGGGATCGGTGTCGATTCCTGACGGTAACAGCTTCCTTGCGGGTTTCGTCGGCAAGCGGCAAGTCGGGGCAACTCGCTCCCCGCCCGCCGCCAACCGATGCGGTCAGCCGTGCAATCTTCAAACCGTGAAGAAGCTGACCTTTTCCGTGAGCTTGCCGGCCAGCGTCGACAGTTCCCGGCTCGATGCCGCCACCTGGTCCGAGCCCGTGGACGTTTCCACGGTGGCGTCGCGGATGCGGCTGATGTTCTTGTTCACTTCGCCGGCCACCAGGCTCTGCTGACCAGACGCATTGGCGATCTGGGCGTTCATTTCGTTGATCGCGCCGACTTCCCGGCGAATGGTGGTCAGCGCGCCTTCGGCCACGCGCGTCTGCTCGACGGTCTGCTGGGCCAGCTCGCTGCTGCGTTTCATGGCGTCGACCGCCTTGCCTGCGCCTTGCTGCAACTTGGCGATCATGGCGCTGATCTCGCTGGCCGATTCCTGGGTGCGCGAGGCCAGCGAGCGCACTTCGTCGGCCACCACGGCGAACCCGCGGCCTTCTTCGCCGGCGCGCGCGGCTTCGATGGCGGCGTTGAGCGCGAGCAGGTTGGTCTGCGAGGCGATGCCGGTGATCACTTCCATGATCTTTTCGATGTTCTCGCTGTCGGTCGACACCTGCTGCACCGTGTCCACGGTGCCTTCCAGGATGCCTGCCAGGTTCTGGATGGCGCTGGCGGTTTCTTCCACCACGCGGTTGCCGGTCAGCACTTCCGTGTCGGCATTGCGCGTGGCGGATGCCGCCTTGTCCGCATAGGTGGCGACTTCGTTGACGGTGGCGGCCATCTGGTTCACGGCCGATGCCATCTGTTCGGCTTCGCGCGACTGCACCTGCAATTGCTGATGGTTGCCGGCCGACGTGGACAACAGCTGGGCCGACGCGTGGCTCAGCTCGCCTGCGGCGGTGCGCACCTGGGTGATGGTGTCGCTCAGGTGGGCGACCATGTCCTTGGCCGCACCCATGACGCTGCCGGGGTACCGGGTGTCGATGCGTTGTTTCAGGTCGCCCCTGGCCAGTCGTTTCATGACGTCGGCCACTTCATGGGGTTCGGCGCCTAGCGTCGAGCGCATCTTGCGGATGATGACGGTGGAAACGGCGACGCTCAGCAACGCGGCCAGCGCCGTGACGACGATGATCAGCCAGCGAAAGCCGCTGGCGGTGTCGCGCACGAGGGTCAGGTCGGTGTTGGCGGCGTTCTCCTGATAATCGATGAACGCGTTGATGCGCTTGAGCCATTCCGTGTAGGCCGGCGAGACTTCCCCGGACAGCAGCGCTTGCGCACCTGCCACGTCGCCAGCTTGCCGCAGCTGGATCAGCTTCTGCTTGGCTGCCTTGGCGGTGACTTCGATGGTCTTGATGCTGGTCAGCATCGTCTGCTCGGTGGGCGTGGCGTTGGCGGCCAGCAAGCGGTCCAGCGGGCCGGCGGACTCCTGGTAGACGGCGTCCAGGCGTTCGATGGTCTGCAGGTGGGCGTTCATCGTGGCGTTGTCATTGGCAAGCACCACGTCGCGCACGGCGATTGCCTGGTCGTGCACGCTCCCCCGGAAGTTGATGGCCCGGCGCTGCTTGGGGCTGGCGCCCTCGCTGACGGCCTGCAAGGTGTCGTCGATCAGGCCGACACGCTGGATACCGATCAGCGCGATCAGGATCATCAGAGACAGAACAAGGCCGAAACCCAGCGCCAGACGCTGGGAAATGGTCAGGGGAGTGGAAGACATAGCGGGGGTGGCCTGTGGGGTGCGGGGTGAGTGCTTGCTGGAAGATAACGCCCACATCTCTCGCGTTCACGCACGCGCGACGGTTGAACCCGCCAAGTCCTGCGATGTTCCGGAACAGCGCGATGAGATGCGGTCAGTCGGCACCGATACAAGGCGCGCCAGATGGAGGCGTGACATTGTAGGCGCGCGGCTGACGGGCAACCATGACGAGGATTGGGTTGCCAGTGTCAGACCCGTAGCAGGAACCAGACCCGGCCGTTTGGGCTGGTGGCGGTCGATGAACGCTCGTCCGTCCGTCCCAGGGTAGGCCAGCCGTTGCGAGGGACCAGCCGACGAACTACTTGCCTGCGTTGTCCGGCCAGATCGCGGGTTCGCCATTCAGCGGGCGTTGCAGCGAACGCTCCGGAATCTCCCAGATCAGCAGCTTGGGCGGCGTGTCCCTGAACGAGGCACCGCTGAAGTAGGCATGTGCCGCGCCGGCGAATTCGCCACCGTCGCGGGCGAAATTGCTCACGCGCATACCCAGCGCGGTTTCCAGGAACGGGACGAAGCTGGCATTGCGCGAGAACGAGGTGCCGAGCAACGCCACGCTCGGCACGCCGGAATCGCCGAACAGATCGTCGGCTGTGTCGTTTGCCGTGCCTTTGGCGTCCGCGCCGCCTGCTTCCACGAAGCGGGTCGGTTGCACCATGTCCGGCGGCGGCTGCAGCCGTTCCGGCAGCCAGTCGATGCCGGCCAGGCGCACCAGATCGCCGGGCCGGCTGACGACAGGGTCGACCTCGGTTCGCAGATGCAGCGTTGGTGCAGGGAGCCGATAGGCCCCCGGTTCCCGCAATCGCTGTGCAATGGCGCGTGCAGCCGTGTTGGCGCCGTTCTCGTCCCAGTGCGTGTCGGTGCGCAGGAAGTAGCGCTGCTGCTGATCGTGCATGACGCCGTCCAGCCACAGGACATTCACGCCAGGCACTGCCTCGATGAAGTCATCGACCCGCTGCTGGAACGCCGCCGGTCGCCGCAGGCCGCACAGGAATTGGTTCGACACCCGGCTCTTGTCGGGCACGACCACGACCAGCAACGCGATGCCTTGGGCGGCGAGGCGGTCCTTCACCCGGGACAGTTCGGCGGCGCGTGCCCGCGCGTTGGCTTCGCCATGCGGGTGCACGGTCAGTTCATCGCTCAGGAACAGCCAGCCGGGGCAGCCTTGCCGCACGCGTGGGCCCAGGTCGCCGATGGCCAGCCAGGACAGGCCGCGTTCCAGCTTTGCCGCCGCGTTCGGCAGGGGCGTGTCGGCCAGCGAGTCGGCCATCTGCTTGGTGGTTTTTCCATCCAGGAAGGTCGACCAGGTCGCCGGTGGCTTGACGAGCGAGACGCCGCCCAGGGTGACGGCATACAGCATGGTCACGAACCCGGCGGCAAGCATGAACAGCAGGCTGATGCCGGGCAAGCGGCTGCGGCTGACTGCGGCAGCGGTTGGTGGCGGGGTCGCCATGTCGGTCTGGGCAGTGCTTCGCACTGCAGGGCCGGGGTCGGGGCGTTTGGGCGAGGCAGGCGACATCGCGGCGACCTCAGAATTGGAAGTACAGGAAGGGCACGGCGCCACGGCTCGCCATCAGGCCGAAGGCAATGACGAAGGCCAGGATCGGCCACACCGTGCTGACGGCCTGGGCAACGCTGCCGCGCCAGGGCCAGCGTGCCTGCACGGCAGTGGCCACTACCGCGCCCACGCCGAGCGCGATCGCCAGCAGATGCGTGCCGCGCAGCAGCACCGACAGCGAATCCCCCAGCGCGATGCCCTGCAGCCCGAACTGGCCCCGGTACATGGCCAGCGCCGACTCGAAGCTGTGGGCGCGGAACAGCGTCCATGCCAGCATCACGAACAACAGCGTCAGGACGTGGCCCAGCCAGCGCGGTGGCGTGGGCAGGGACTGGCCCACCCAGAAGCGTTCGAGCGCCAGCGCCAGTCCGTGCGCAATGCCCCACAGCAGGAAGTTCCAGTTGTCCCCCCCGTGCCAGAGGCCGGCGATCGCCATGGTCAGCAGCAGGTTCACATAGGTGCGGATCGGCCCCTTCCGGTTGCCGCCCAGCGGAATGTAGAGGTAGTCGCGCAGCCAGGTCGACAGCGACAGATGCCAGCGCCGCCAGAAGTCCTGGATGCTGTGCGCGTGGTACGGGTCGCGGAAGTTCTCGGGGAAGTGGAAACCCAGCATCAGTCCCAGGCCGATGGCCATGGCGCTGTAGCCGGCGAAATCGAAGAACAGTTGCAGCGTATAGGCCAGGCAACCCAGCCAGGCGTCGGCCAAGGTCGGCGAGGGCAGGGCGAAGGCCGCGTCGACCAGCGGCGCTAGGGTGTCGGCCACCAGCACCTTCATGGCGATGCCGATCATGAACCGGCGTGCGCCCTGCGAGAACTGCACCAGGTTCACCGAACGCGAGATCAGCTCGCGCTTGACCCAGTCGTAGCGGATGATCGGCCCGGCGATCAGGTGGACGAACATCGCCTGGTAGGCGCCGAAGTTCACGAAGCTGCGGTCGGCCGGCACGGTGCGGCGCTGTACGTCGATCAGGTAGGAAATCGACTGCAGGACGATGAAGGACAGGCCGATCGGCAGCACCACCCGTTCCCACTCGATGGGCATGGCGCCCATCGCGCCCAGCACATCGTTGGCGGTTTCCAGCGCGATGTTGGTGTACTTGTACCAGCACAGCACCGCCAGATTGATCACGATGCCCACCGTCAGCACGCGCAGGCGCGCGCTGCGTGCCTCGAAGCGGTCGATGACCAGGCCGCCCACCCAGCCCAGCAGCGTCAGGCCGATGAACAGCAACAGCAGACGCGGGCTCCACCAGCCGTAGAAGATCCAGCTGCCGACCAGCAGGACGGCATTGCGCCATCGCGCAGGCGTCAGTGCGTACAGCGCCATGAACGCCGGCAGGAACAGCGTCAGGAACTCCAGCGAGGCGAAGACCATGGCGGGGACCGGTGCTTAACGGGCCAGGACGTCCGTGGTGACGATCAGGCGCGAGCCGCTGGCGCCCGGCACGGCGAACAGCGTGTAGCGTTCGCCCGGGACCAGCGTGCCCATGGCGGCTGGCTCGCCCGCAGGCTTGCCGTCGCAGCTCAGCTGGACCGACAGCGCCACCGGGTTGACCATGCGCCGCCTGGTTTCGCCCACGGCCACATCGCTGACCAGCGCGACGTTGCGGCCGGTCACCAGCAGGCTGGCCTGCTTGCAGGCAGCGTCTGCATTGACCAGGCCCACTGCCGCACGCGCCGCGTTGAACTCGTCGGGTTGCTCGCGCACCACCACGTGCGAAAGCGGCTTGCCCGCTACCGGAATGGCCACCACCGACGCGAACTCGCCTGCTGCGACCGAAACGTTGACCTCGGCCTGGTCCTTGCCCGTCTGCAGGGTGCCGCGCACGGGCTTGCCGGCGGCCACCGGCAAGTAGCTGGACACCGGCTTGGCCGTGTCCAGCGACAGACGCGCAGCGTTACCCGCTGCCTGGACGGTCAGCGGCGCAGCGCCGCCGTTGACGAACCGGACGTAGGACGAATCCTGGGCCGGGCCGGTGGGGTACAGCGCCACGTCCGCGGCTTGGGCGACCGGTGCGGCCACGGCCAGCAAGGTGAGGGAGAGCAAGGCTTTCATGAGAACCGGTTCCTTGAGGGGCACGCGCTCAGCGCTTGTCCAGCGCCTTGGCGATCGCGTCGGCCCATTGCTTGTAGCCCGGGCCGGTGAAATGCTGGCCGTCGACCGTGGCCCACTGGCCGGGCTTGGAATACGTGGTGGAGTCCAGGAACTGGCAGGGCGACACGTTGGCAGCCAGGAACTTCGACATCAGTTCCACGCGTGCATAGGTCTTGCCGTACTTGCCGCCTTCGCTGCCCCAGGCCGGACCGACCCAGGCGCACTTGGTGCCGGTGCCTGAAATGGCCTTGACCAGCGAGGTGGTCTGCTGCCATGCCCAGGTCTTGGGGAAACTGGTGGCGGTGTAGCCCGCCATGGTGTCGCCCATAACGACCAGCACCAGGTCGGGCTTGTCCTGGGCGATCAACTGGGTGACGGGCACAGTGGCGGCGGCCGTGCCGCGCAATTCCACCTTGCCCTTGCCGACCCGTTCGGCGCCGCCGCAGGTGCCGGGCGTGGCCGTCAGCCAATCGCCCGCGGTGCTGCCGCACACGCCCAGGGTATGGACCTTGGCGCCGCGCTGGACGAGCGTGTCGTGCAAGGGGCCGATCAGGTAGTTCGGCGTGGCCAGGTGGCTGTCGCCGATGATGAGGATCGTCAGGCCAGCGAGCAGGGAAACCATGATGCAGAAAACTCCAATGAAACGTGACGGAGGGTGATGATCACTCCATCGAGTAAGGCGAGGTCACGGGCAGCACGGGCAGGCTGGCCGGACCCTCTTGCGCTTCCAGCGCGTAGCGCACGTACAGGCCGCCCATGAACTGGCGGTAGTCGCGCGCGTTGTCCATGGCCAGATGGGCGCCCAGGAACCACTGGGGCGCCAACTGGTATTCGGCCGCGGCGGCCAGACCATAACCCAGGCCGGTCTTGCTCTGGCTGGCAAAGCGCGCGCTGCCGGCCACGCCGTTCTCGGCCTGCGCCTGCCGCGTCGCGTCGTGATAGTAGGGCGACGCGTCCTGGCGGATGTGCTGGATGCCCAGCGAGCCGCGCGCCATCCAGTTCAGTCGGCCCTGGCGCTGCGTCCACGACAAGGGCACGCTCAGCGCGGTGAAGCTCTGCGGGCTGAAGTAACCGCCTTGGCCGTAGGTGTAGTGGCTCAGGTTGCGGTCGTAGGACATCGCCGTGAGGTTCAGTCCGGTGGTCACCTGGCGGTCGGCACGCTGCACCAGGTTGACGTAGGTGCCCAGGCCCAGCGCAACGCTCTGGTTGCTGCGGACATTGGTGCCCTTCAGGTTGTGCAGGCCGGCGCTGCCGTAGAAACCGTAGCCGGGGAAGTGCAGGCCGACCGACGCGGTGCCGCCGGTCTTGGTCACGCCGCCCCAGCTTTCGCCCGTTCGCGCGTCACGCGCCCCGGCAAACGACAGCACGCTGTCGATGACCGCACGCCGCGACAGGTCCAGCCCGTAGCTGAAACGCGGCGACTCGCCATCCTGGCCGCCCACGCTGCCGTCGTAGCGGGCGCCACCGATCAGGTTGCGTTCGCGAAAACCGATGGGTGTGGTGCCGACGTCCAGACGCAGCCCGGCGATCTCGTAGCCCACCGCCACGCCAACACCGCTTGCCTTCTGGTTGCCCGGACCCCCGGTGTCGCCGGCTACCTGTGCCGCCAACGCCGCCGGACCGCCGCCGAACTGGCCGGCGCCATTGGAATCGGCAGTCGGCTCACCGGCGCGCAGCGTGACAGGCACGGCTTGCACGAATCCCTTGCCTTCGCCTGCCGGGAAACGCACGGTGACGGGCGTTTCGACATCGGTCATGCGGCCCAGGCCGCGCACGCCGTTGTGCTGGCGAACCACCGTGCCTGCACTGATGGTCGCGCTGCGCTGCTGCTGGATCTCCTGGAGTTCGTCCTCCAGGCTGCGCAGGGCCAGCGTCGGCGTAGCGGGGCGACCCGATGCGGCGCGATAAGGGGTTGCGGTACGTCCGTAGGTCGCGTTCGCGGCCACGGCCACCGGCAGGTCTTCGATCAGGCGCGGCGTGCCGCTGGGCGGCAGGTAGGTGTTCGAAGGCAGGTAGTCCGAGCGGGACATATCGCCGTTGAAGTAGGCAAGCTCAACGGTTGCCGGGGCACGGCCTTCGACGCGCGGTGCCGGGGCCACGGGCTCGGGCAGCGGCGTCTGGCGCACGCGTGCGGGCGGCAGGGTGGGAAGCGTCGTGGCACCGCCATAGGACGAGGGGGCCATGCCGAGATCCAGCGCGCGCGGACCGGCGGTTTGCACCGTCGGCACGGCAGCCGGCAGACCGGCGCTGGACGCCAGCATGCCCCGGCTGCGGACCTGGCCCGGCAGGTTCGCGAAGGGATTGCTGTCGACGGGGGCCGAGGCCAACGCCTGGCCTGGCGTCGTCGCCTGGCCGGGGCCGCCACGCTGCGCGGCGATGGCGAGCTTCAGGTACTCGGCAGCCTTGCCGCTCTTGCCCTGGGCCTTGTAGATGCGTGCGGCGCCTGCCAGCACCTCGCCGTCTGCAGGCGTCAGGCGCAAGGCGGTGGCAATCGCCGAGTCGGCATAGCTTTCGTCGCCTGCCTGCTGGGCAAGTGTGGCGGCAGCCAGCCAGGCACGGGCGTCGTCGGGCGTGCGTTGCAGCAGTTCCTTGTAGACGCCAAGTGCTTTCTGATCCTGGCCCGCGCTGCCGTACAGGCGCGCGAGCGTGCCCAGGACCAGCGCGTCGTCCGGGTACTGCAGCAGCAGGGGCGCCAGCACGTCGTAGCCGTCGGCCAGGCGGTTGCGCTGGCGCAGCGCCTCGACCTGTCGCACGGTGTAGAGCTTGCGCAGGTCTTCGTAGGCCTGGCGTTCGGTGGCGTTGAGCGAGTCGACACGAAGCTGGCGAAGAATGCCACTGGCTTCGACGTCCTGTTCGGTGCGCAGCAGCAGGCCGGCGTACTGCATCAACAGTGCGGGCGAAGCTTGGTTGCCCGTCAGCGACAGGGTCTGGCGCAGCAGGTCCAGGCCACGGTTGGCGTCGCCCACGTCCACCCAGGCCGTGGCCAGGGTGCCCAGCAGCGCGGCATCCGCACCCGCCTCGGGCTGAACCTGGGCCAATAGTTGGCGTGCTTCGTCGCGTTGGCCGGCGGCGGCCAGTTCACGCGCCAGATCGGCATGCCGATTGACCCAGACCCGGCGATGCAGGGCGACGATCTCGGGCGTGCGCTCGGTCTGCGGAATCTGCGACAGCGCCGTCATGGCGGCCGGCCAGTCCTGAAGTTCGGCAGCCAGCAACGCGGCCACGTACTGCATGTCGGGCAGATCGGGGTTGGTGCGCAGCAGGCCGTCGACCAGCCCGCGGGCATCGTCCGGCGCGCCTGCGTCCAGGAACAGGCGGGCCAGGTCCAGGCGCAGCCACGGGTCACGCGGGGCATCGCGCAGCCCGTCTTCAAGCAGACGTTGTGCCGTCGCAGTATCGCCACGCGCCAGGGCCTTGCGTGCGTTCTCGCGTGCGCCCCGGGCGCGCAACTGGCCGATGCCGCCCATGCGCTGTTGCGTGGCCTCGGGCAGCAGTGTCAGCCACTGCAATGCCTCGTCGACTTCGCCACGCTGGCCCAGTACGTTGACCAGGCCTTCCAGCGCGATGTCGTTCTTCGGCTGACGCGACAGCACGGTGCGATAGGTCTGTTCGGCGGGAACCAGCTCACCGGCGTCGGCCTGGATGCGTGCCAGGGCGAGGGTGGCGTTGTCGTCGCCGGTGTTAAGCGCCACGGCTTGTTCGAGCATGCGGCGCGCGGCGCGCACGTCGCCCGTGGTGCGGGCCTTCTCGGCCTGTGCGTTCAGCGACCAATAGCGCGCCGTCGTCAGCACCTGACGCCAGCCGGCACGCGAGCCGCGTTGCGCCACCGCGCGTGCCAGAAGCTGCTCGGCTTCTTCCGGCCGGTCCTGCCGCAGACGCACCAGGCCCAGGCCGGCCAGCGCATCGCTGTCGTCGGACTTGGCGCGCAGACGGCGCCGGAAGCCTTCTTCGGCGGCGTTCAGCTCGCCGTTCTCCAGGGCCTTGAAAGCAGCGGCAACCGGGCCGGGATCGGCCGCGCGGGAGGCAGCGCCGCCAGTCGCGGCCTGCTGCTGCCGGGCCGGGGCAGCGGCGGTGCGCCGTTCCTGCAATTGCGCACGGATCTCGGCATCGTCCGGATGGGCGGCAAGATATTGTTCGAACAAGGGCACTTCGTTGGGGCGCGGCGGACCGTACCAGCGCAGTCCCAGCCGCCAGCTTTCGGTGGCGTCGCCACCCACGTCGGGCCGCTTGGACAGCGCCGCCAGGCGGCGAATGCCGTCGGCACGCGTGGCCTCGTTGCGAATCAGGTGCTTGCCCAACAGCAGTGCGATGTTGGCGTCGTCCGGCGATTCGCGGTGCAGCCGTTCCAGGCCCGCGCGGGATTCTTCCCAGCCCTTGTCGGTATAGCCCAGATAGCTGTAGTACTCGACGGCGACCTTGCCTTGCGGCGTCTGCTGGCCGAACAGTTGGCGGTACTGCGCGATGGCGGCGTCCAGGTCGCCCGAGCCGGCCAGCAGTCGGGCCTGTTCGAGTTCCTGCGGCCGGCCGCCTTCGCGCAGCGCGATTTCCTGTGCCAGACGTGCGGCTTGCACGTCGGCGCTGCCCAGTGCCTGCAGGCTGGTCAGGTAGCCCCGCGCATCGGCCGGACGCTTGGCCTCCAGCGACAGCAGGCCCAGGTTGTACAGGGCCTCGGCATGCTGGGGGTCGAGCTGCAGCAGCCGGCCCCAGGCCTCGGCGGCGCGAACGGCGTCGTTGCGTGACTGCCAATAGCGGCCTTGTTCCTGCAGGGCCTGGGCGGCGGGTGCATCGGCGGCGAAGACGGGGGCGACCATTCCCACCTGGGCGGCCACGACCGCCAGCAAGCCGGCCGCTAGGATTTGGGAACGGGGGGGCATGATTCCTCCAGCGGGAGCTGCACGTTGCCGTGCCGGGTGAAGCGATAGCGGCCGTCGGCCCAGCCCAGGGCGAACAGCGTCAGCACGACGTCGTAGTAGGGGGGCTGCTGGCCCGTCTGGACCGCGGCGGGCACGCGTGCCGTCCAGTCGGCATCGACGCGGCGGCGCTGCTGCGCGGCCAGCCACGGATGCTTGCCCGCTTCGAAGAACGGGATCAGCGCAGCGGAAAAACCGAATGGACCGGTCCCGGCGATGGCACCGGTATTGGTGGCCACGGATTCGGGCGGCAGGCCGGTGGTGGCGACGGCGCGCGTCATGCCGTCCAGGGCAGCCAGCGACGGTGCGGCCAGCGGGTCGTCGGCGGGCGTGATGCCCGCCCACAGGTAGGAACGGATCGCATCGTAGCTGCCGACGTCGCCCTTCAGCGGGTCGGGCACGAACATGCCGCGTGCGGGACCGGTCGCCCGGTAGCCCACCCAGTCGGCCACGAAACCGGCAGGGGTGGCCGCATCGAGCAGACGCACGCTGTTCTCGGCGACTTCATTCCATGGGCCTTTGGGCGCCACGGCAGCCAGGCGGCGCAACACCGGAACCGGCAGGTAGCTGGGATTGAGCTGCCAAAGCTGATCGGGACGGGCGAAGCTGTCGCGGCCCGGCAGCAGCATGGCACCCAGGCCGGGCAGACGCACCACTTCCTCGGCTTCGATGCGGGTCAGCAATGCCAGCGCATCGTCGCGATAGTCCGGCCGTTGCCAGCGCTCGCCGGCTTCCAGCAGGGCGTAGACCAGCCAGACGTCGGCATCCGACGCCGAGTTGGCATCGAGGATGCCCCACTTGCCGTCGTCGCGGCGGCCCCAGTGCCAGGCCGGCAGGCGCTGGGCAATGTCGCCACCGGCCAGGTTGTCTTCCGCCCAGCGCCACATCTGCTCGAAGGCCGGCCGGTCGCCCGCGACCAGGGCGAAGAACATGCCGTAAGACTGTCCTTCCGATGAGCTGTGCTGACGCGGGGTGCTGGCATCCAGCACCCGGCCGTCAGGCTGAAGGAAGTGGGTCTTGAAGGCGGTCCATGCGGGCCAGGCAGGCGGGCAGACCTGTGCCGGGGCTGGCGCAGGCGCAGCGGTTTGCGCAGTCGCCGTCCCGGCGATGGCCAGGGCGGCCAGTCCGCAGGCAAGGGTGAGCCGCGCAAGGGCGTGACGTGCACGCCCGGAACGCTTGTCCACCCGGTTTCGATCAGCCGCCACGATGCTCACCGGATTGCAGGCGCTGACGTGCACGGCCGCGCAAGGCCAGGTAGACCGGGATGGCCAGCAGCAGGATGCCCAATGCACCCAGCACCAGCACCAGCCACGGATGGCGCGACATGGTCCACTGGATGGTGCGCAGCGGCCCCAGGTTGCCGACGTGATAGGTCTGCTCGGCGACCAGCACCTCGACCTGCTTGCCCTGGACCACGGCCATGCTGCCGGCGATGCGCTGCGGGCGGTCTTCGCCGCCGATCAGGGCGTCGATGGCTTCGGCCAGGCTTTCCGGACGTGATGCGGCGATGCTGACCACGCTGCGGCCCGCCTGCAGAGGCGACTCGAAGCCGCTGAACACGACGCTGGCACCGTTGGTGGTGAAGGTCATGCTGTTGCGTGCCTGTTCGACGCGGTCGCGCGGGTTGGGCACCAGCCAGTTCCAGGCCTTGTACGGCAGGTCCGACAGTTCGAAGCGGCGCGATCCGTCGGTGATGGCCGAGGGGATGTGGCTGGCCCACTCACGCAGCAGGGGCTGGTTGTCGCCCGAGGCCAGTACGATCAGGTCTTTGCTGGCCAGGTTGGCGGCCTGATTGGCCTGTGCAACCGTCACGGCGGTGGCAGGCAGGCCGGTGGATTCGCCCAGGCGTCCCATCACGCCCAGGTAGGCCGCGATATCGGCCGGGCCCGCCTGGTCGGGCAGGATCACGGCGGTCTGGCTCAGGTCGGCCAGGCGGGTGAAGGGGAAGCCGCTGTCGCCGAAGGCCGCCAGATCGGGCATGGCGATGAAATGGCGCAGGCCGGTCAGATCGATGGTGGAATCGGGCTCGATCGCGCCGCGCACGTTGTCGATGATGACATCGCGGCACTCGCCCTGCTTGATGTAGTCGTACTGGTAGCGGAACTGCAATTGCGATCGTGCAGGCATCGATACCAACGGGATGTCGATGCGGGCTTCCACCGGCAGGCTGTCGTCGGTCTTCAGGCGCGCCAGCAGGCCTTCGCCGCCGTTGAGGCGTTCGACCGAAGGCAGGGCGAAGCTCTTGATGAAAGTGTCGTTGAGGCCGACGTTCAGCGAGGAACTGGTGGCCAGTTGCTGCGGCGTGTAGCGGTACTTGAGGTCCAGCGGCACCGTGGCGCCGCCCCAGGCGTGCAGATCGGGCGGCAGGCGCAACGGCACGTCGATCACGCGCGGCGCGAAGCCGGACACGTTCAGGTCGGCCTGGGGCGCCAGGTCGCCCAGTTTCACCGGCTGGTCGGTGCGAACCCAGTTCGGCGCGTCGTAGGGCTGGCGCGGTTGCAACTGTGCCAGTTGGCTGATGACGGCACGGCTGCCGGTCAAGGCCTTGCCACCCGTCACGGTCGCCTGGGCAGCGGTCTTCAATTCAGCGCTGTTGCGCCCGCCGATCACCAGCAGCTTGCTGTGCCGATCGCTCGGGTGAGCCAGCACCGTGACGGTCGGTCCGGTCGGGGCCGGCAGGTTGACGCCGCCGCCTTGCCTGGCATCGGTGGCGAACACCACCGCATGACCACGGGCCGGCAGCGTGTCGAACGACGCCGGGAAGCGCGCGCCGCGATAGCTGGCGAGCGCGCCGAACCACGACGACACCGCGCCTGCGGCTTCCAGCGTGGCGGCATCGGGCGTGCCTGCGAACACGAAGGGCAATTCCAGCGGCCGCGCATCGCGACGGTCGAAGAAGGGCAGTGGCAGCAGCGCCAGGTCGTTGTTCAGCGTCAGCGGGGCAACGGTCAGGTCCAGGACGCTCTGGTTGCTGATGTTGGCCCACAGGCTGGAATGCAGCGGGTCTTCGCAGCTCATCGTGTAATGGCCGATGAGTTGCAGCGCCAACTGGTTGAACTGGGTGATGAGCTGCGGCGGCAGGTCCACCACCGCTTCCTTCACCGATCCGGCCCCTTCCTTGGGCACCGGCAGGGTGGCCGCCACTTCGCCGTTGAGCAGCACGTTGATGTGCGACAGATCTGGCAGCAGCGCAGGCGAGTAGGTGTAGCGCAGGTGCAGGCGGGCGGCCGAGACGACTTCGTCGGCTCGCACGTCGAAGGGCACGGCGTTGTAGCCTTCCACGCCGCGCAGCACCATCGGCACGCCTGCGCCGAGCTGTTTCAGCGATGCGCTGTAGCGGCGTCCGCCCGCAGGCAGCGGCTGGTCGCCGGTGCTGGCGACAGGTGCACTGGTGGTGCCG
>JAAIGF010257753.1_pt1 | contig 24157 bp, 20 predicted proteins | sample 6487441 | NCBI WGS metagenome assembly JAAIGF01 (sample SAMN13974129, study PRJNA590717) | phyllosphere metagenome | biome: pepper field; feature: multiple bacterial spot infested pepper fields; material: pepper leaves; isolation source: leaves from pepper fields | host: Capsicum annuum ... | reverse complement strand
TAAGTTTATAGTAAGGGCTATCATAATCTGATTTCAAAAGTTTGCTGCCAGACCGCGGTAATGTCAATTCTTTGATTTGGTGAATCAGATCTATAAGCGTTGGCAAGTGATCATCCTGAATCATAATCTTAAGCGATACCTCGTACTCTTCTAGTTTTTTCAAGCGTCTATCTTTCTGCTCAAGCTTCTTATGAAGTTCAGCTATGATCGCATCTTTTTTCCTGATCAATTCTGCCGGCGGAAGCATATTATCATGATCGTAATTAGAGAGGAAGTCTCTAAACTCTTTTAGTTGATGGATATTGGAGACATAACGAGGATGCTTGGCCGAAAAGGGATCTTTGGTTTCAAAGTAGCCAATTCGAGCATTGACAATAGACCAGACATGCGAAAAGAAAATCTTCTCCCTTTTGGAAGGATTTTGCCTTAAAAAGTATTCCAGATGAAAACTATAATAACTCTTGAAATCAGAGTGCTCAATGCTATACAGTTTCAATAAAAAGTGATTATCATCATACCCTTTTTTCATTCCTAATATGTTGCCAAGCTCATAGGGATGAACGTTTATTTCGAAAGGTATTCTGCATTTAAAATATCTAATTGGCATATGCCAAAATTAAGAAGTTCATTTCGCAAAAAATCATCTGATAGGATAACATGGCAAAAAAGGCTGTTTGCCTGGCGTAAACTGCCATTTGATAGGATGAAACCTATTTAAATGACATCAAAATATGGTAACTGATAGGCAATCCTAGTAATATTTATATCACTGGACATACATATATCGAAATGCTCATGTATGTAGAATGTATAGATTTCCAGGTCTACATATATTTGGATAAGCGAATAGACAAGCCTGTAGGCTCACGGATAACAAGCTTGTGCTTATTGGTCCTGCCCACTTTGAATGTAGCACTAATGTAGAAACTATCCATTCAAAACCTTTCTACCAAAATCACGGAAAGATATACAAAATCGAATCGCTCAGGATTATAACGAAAACGCGTTTTTTAATGGCCAATTACCAAATAAGGGTAGCTCAATGTGCCGTAATAGTAAACCTTCGTTTTGTGAGACAACTCTTCAAAAGTATTAGATGACTCTATATCTCCGATAAATGGAGTTGACAATCGCAAAATTATAAACCGTGGTTGTTATAGTAACCGTAATAAATATGCAACAGAGCAGATTTTTATATAATAAAAGCATTGTACAGATGCTTATATTTGTCATGATTCCATAATTATCCCTATGATAGCCGAGCCGACTAGAAGACTTAGAATCTTTTACTGTAATCACCATTCTATACCCGTACCTTTTTATAATTAATCTTCGATCTGATCAAATAAGAGTTTAACCACGTCAGGCAAAATTTGGGTTCATAGAAAATAGGTTTAAACGCTACCAATAGCTGTTTTTCTCAATTTGATTTAGTGTAGAGCTAGTATTATGAACATTACCTTTTTATTGATAATCAGCAATTGACCTTATAAAAAGTCTTATATTCTACGAATAGCGCGATAGCAACGGACTCTAGTAAAGTCACATACGGCGATAAGTTTTTCCTGTTATAACATTGCTTAGACGTCTCAGGTTTGAAACTCCTGATTGCTTTCCGATGGACGCGATGTCGTGGCCGTCACTTGCAAGTGTGCGAATTTTCGTCACCTCTTCTTTGGAGAAAGCATTAGCTCTGTTCCCGACAGATTTTGCGTAAAATTGATCGTCCTGCCACAGCTTTTTGATATATGGGTTTTTGATACCTTTGCGTGAAATATTACCGAAATAAGAAACCTGAAAGCCACGACAGGCCTTCATTCCTTCCCGGGCGCCTTCTGGCAGCGTAAATACTCCTAGTTTCTCGAGACCTTTAAAGCCCCCGGGGATAGTATTTAAAGAATTATTTCCCCTAATATATTTAGCCACCATCCATTCTTCCCATTGCATCGCCCCTTCATGGGTATGGTTTAAAGCAACTAATTCGGAATTTAACATGACATGCGCATCGCCTTGGTATTTTCTCCACTCATGGTGGAATTTATTCTTACTTTCTTTTTCGCTTTTTCGGAAATGCTCAGCCATCCGCTTCAACCATCCGCGTTTGGTAATACCGCAATAGTACAGTTCATGACGGTCTGACGGCATCCCGTCAGCACCTAGAAAAGTAATAAAATGGCTGTAGCATTGATAGCCGTCTGTTGGATCTCCGAAGCCAAGCATGATTGCTTGGAGAGGAATGTGAATTGCCCAGATGGTGCCAAATTTATTTTTAACTACGATATGTAAAACCACACGCCGATCCTCATATGAACGCTCTTCTTCATTTTTAGCAGTATAGTCGAGCATGGATATGGAAATGTTTTGCTTTTCAGCGTCTACCTCCATACGAAAATCAGTATCAATCTTTGCGAATTCGCTGGTTTGCCGATCCCTGTTCAATGAAACATTATGCATGAGTAAATCCACGGGAAGCGTATACCCTTCTTCAGAGAGATGGTTGAGGTAGATGTCGAGAAATTTAGTAAGGCGTGCTGAATTGATTGGTATGTTTTTTCCAAGCAGGGCAAATACATTACTCTCTTTAATAAACTTCATAGATCCCATAAAAATCCCTTTGTCGCGATTAATTTTTATTTCAAATCTTGTTAGTAAAGTGCAAAATAATATTATTTTCGTAGAATTAACCGTTTACTTAATACCTTCTGGATGTCTTTATTAATACCTGTTTTCACTAATATTTGCTTTCAATGTTAAAGCTAGAATGTTTTAAAGCTGGTAAGGGAGAAAGTTTTCTACTGACTTGGGGAGAAACACAAGAAAATAATCTACTTATTGATGCAGGAATTGAGGGGACTTACCGTTTCATTCGACCAAGACTTATCGGTGAAGCAAAATTGGACGCGTTCCTCATTACCCATGTCGACTATGACCATATCGGCGGTTTTTTTAAATTATTGGCTGACGTAGATTACCATTTAAACAGGAGCCTGACGGTGTTTTTGAACACCCCAAGCCTGATTTTGGCTGCATCTGATTCTGATCTGGTTGCTGTTGATCATGGGATTAAGTTCGAACAGATTCTTCATGACAAAGGAATAAAGCCTGTTCCACTTTATTTAGGAATGAACCTTGAAAATAAAGTGCTCCTCAATGGTTTGGAATTGCAAATCCTTTCCCCTACACATCAGGTAATCGATGAATTACTTAAACAATGGACTGCGTCTGACATTTACCAGCAATATCAAATTGCCAACAAGCAACAAAACAATAAGGTTTCCGCCACCGATAAGGCAATAGTCAGCGCGAAAGATATTCTTGCCAAACCACCCAAGCCGCATGAATGGGAGAAAGACTTATTAAACGCTAGCTCAATAGCTTTCATTGCCAGTCACAACGGTAACAAAATATTATTTTTAGGAGATTCCAACCCGACGCTCATCGTAACTGAATTAGACCGTTTAGGGTTTACTAAAGATAACCAATTGGTCGTAGATCTGGTTAAGATCAGTCATCACGGCTCTAAACACAATACAACAAAGGAACTTCTGGAGCTGATCAGTTGTGATCAATACCTAATCTCCACTGATAGCTCGGGTCCATCTTATCATCCGAGAAGAGAGTCTTTGATCCTGATTTCGGAATATAGCCGGAAAGATAAAAATGCGCCGCTTACCATATTCACGAACTACGAACTGGACTTGGAACCGCTGCTCACCGCCGAAGAACAAAACGACTTGAACCTTAGGTTTCAGGAAATTGCTTATCTTGATTTTCCGAATAAATGAGTTTTGCCCAACTAAATAACACCATGGGGTTTGTCCAAAAAAACAACAGTTTTATTGGTAGCTCTGTTATGTTTCCTTGGAAAGGTGAACTTTGCGCGATTACAGCAGGTCATAATTTCTACGGAAAAGATTTCGATCAACACCCAGACATGGCAGAATGGCAAATTACGGATCACAATGGTCAAAGCCATCCGGTTACAGAAATCTTTGGTGATGTCGAATTTGCTAAAGCACACGATATTGTCTTCGTTAAGGTTGATTGCCAATCAAATCTGACAGATTTCATTTGCCCCAAATTCTGCGGAATTCCGAAAAATCCTAAACATTCCTTATTGTTCCGGGGAAGATATAAGGCGTCAGACACCGCAGTTACCCGTAAAAAAATAACTTATAATACTAATGTTGGGGATTTAAGTCATTATTTCCTATGTGATATTGAAAAAGCTCTTTTGATGAATGACGTTTATAAATCGGGAAGCGACTGGCTTGGCGGCTGGTCCGGCTCGGGGCTTTTTATTGACAATCACTCTGAATTAATCTGTGCCGGTATCATGTGCGAGATACCCAATAATGGTAATGATGCACAGCTGCTTTTTTCAAGCGTGCTTGCTTTAAACGAAATTGGGGTTGATTTGGAGATAATTCCCGCGTCGGAACTCGATTTCGACAGGCCGCTGAATACCGCGTCTCTTGATGCTATCTTACAATCGGTGGACGAAAACGCAGTCAATAAATGGGAAACGGAAAATCAAGACAGTCCACAGCTGATGTTTTTGAACCGGAAGCTAAAAGAGGTATACCCCGAACAATTGGTACAGTTCAACAAACGGCGCATCATCAAACAATTGCTTAATGGTAAAAGCTATCTCGCAGCGGAGTTGTCCAAAAACGAGCAATTATTGCAATTATATAAAAATGCTTACCGGGTTTACGATCTTGAAAGCAAACAGGTTTATGTCGACAATAAACAAGAAGCCCGCGCTGGGTTAACAACAATAAAGAAGGATTATGAAACTTATCTTTCGCAGAGTATAGGTCAGGAGTTTTCAGCAACAGATGTCAAATTGCTGGCCGCTTATGGCGTGAGTGAATGGATCGCAGATTGTAGTTTAGATTTCTTGCCAAATGGATAACAAGGTAAAAATAAAGGGCAATAAAATAAAAGTATTGCAGGCATATTGGGATAATGACCAAATGGTGGTACTGATGATTCTCTTGATCATCAAATATTCGATTTTTGGAAATAGTTTATCTGTAAGCCTGAAAAAGGTTGCATTTGTGTTGGATGCAGTTAAGAAAAATGTAACGGTTTCTAAACTGTCAATTTTGTTGGCTTCGCCTTGGGAGATTTCAGACGAATTGAGGAAAAAGATAATTTTGGCGCATGAAAAACAATACATAGCGATTAAAGAAGTTAATTCGGTAATAAGCTTCCAGCTTACTACGAAAGGCGAGGCGCTCGTTGAACAAATTGAAAAACTAGACCTGGTCCCGGAAACTAGGCACGAAATAGTCCGTTTATGCAAAGGCGTAAGATCCACCGAACTCAAAAATCAGCATCTAATCTGGTAAGCAATGATTAATATCAAATCTATAAAGGCAGTTGTCAAAGATACCAGAGACCAGAACTTCGGATTCAATTTTGAATTCAAACCCGGCCTGAATATCCTTTCAGGGGATAATTCAAGCGGAAAGTCAACGATTTTGTCCTGCATTTACTACTGCCTCGGCATGGAACAGCTGGCGAGCTATGGCACTGCAGATGGGTTAAAGGAATGTCTGAAAACGAGTTTCAAATTTAACAACGAAAATCATGGCGTGTTTTCTTCTCATGCTGAATTATATTTAACAAATGACAAAGGTCACCTGGCAACCATTCGCCGGGTGATCCGGTCCGCCTATAGCGAAAATGCCAATGTCATTAGTGTGCAAATAAACGACGGCGAGCCAGAAGACAAATTTATACATGCAGCGGGCGACACGCACCATGAACACGGTTTTTATCGGTGGTTATCTGACTATTCAGAGATTAGCATTCCGGTTTTTACGGATGAGGACGGAACTAAAATCAAAATACTTTATCTGCAGCAAATCTTTGCCAGCTCTTTCGTGGAACAAACTAAAGGCTGGTCCGACTTTTTTGCGCAAATCCCCATCTTTAATACCAAGAAAGCTAAGCAAAAGATCGTTGAATACACGTTGGCTTTAAGCGGGCTTACGGAAGAATTTGAGCTTGATAAACTCAAGGAAAGAGAAAAAGAATACAAGCTGGTGTGGAGTAATACTATAGAGACGTTTCAGGCCATCACCGCTTATTACAATCTTCATACCGCCAGCCTTAACGAAACCTTTACTACCGAGCTAAGCCCGGATAAGATCCAAAAACTACAACTGCAAACCCGCCTGCTGGATGGCAACTATGCAAGCCTTAACGAAATTCTTGTTACGCTTGATAAGCAGGTGAAAGACATTACCCGGAAAAATGAGCAGGTGCGTACGGCCAAATCGGGTTCCAGCGATTTGGCCAGGAGGCACGCTGAGGTTAGGGAAAAGCTACAATACTTAAGCAGTGAATACCAGGGTATTCAGACCGAAAAGATCAATGAAGAAATCAAAGTCAAGAAATATCAATTCACGGTCGTCCAGCTGGCTAAAGAAATCGAAGCATTGGATGGGCTGAACAAGCTTAACCAGCTACAGACGTTTCAAATCGGTGCCGTGGAAAACTGTCCTGTTTGCAATTCGTCTTTGCTGGCTAATCCGGATATCGCTTTTAAAAACGTCGATAAGATTAATAGTTCCAAATCTTTGCCTTTCTATAAATCGGAGAAGAGTTTATATGAGTCCTACCTGAAAAGTTCTGAGGATTTGATCCGCAGATTTGAAAAGACAACGGTGTATTACGAAGAGCGGATCGCCGAGTTGAAAGACATGATGTCCATTCTTGATAACCAATTGCTCGAAGATTCCCGTATTCCGTCTCGAATTGATATCAGCGAAGAAATGCGCCTGAAGTTCGAACTTGAAAAAATGAAAAAAGTGGAGAGCCTTTTTGTCCGGTTTAAAAGCGACCTGTCTGAACTTGCCATTAAGTTGGCCGTGATTCGTGCCCGGAAGGCTGAACTTAAGCAAAACAGCGAATTGGACAAAAATAAAGTCTTTTCATTTCAGAAGGCCTTTGTACAGTTTCTTTCGTCATTCGGCTATTCCACCGAGATATTGAGTCGTATTTATATGTCCACTGACGAATCTAATAAACTGTTTCCGGTTGTTTCTGTGCAGGAAATGCTTCCCCAACCGATCCGGCTAGTTTCTTCCGCCAGTGACTTTATCCGCGCCCAATGGGCTTTCTACATGACCCTGCTAATCTCAGCCAAGCATCACTTAGGTATTCTAGTGCTTGACGAGCCTGGACAGCATGCCATGCGTTCTGCAGATCTGGCTCAGCTTTTAAAAGTTGCAAGTAAGGTAAAAGACCGTCAGATCATTGTGGCTATTTCCAAAGAAGATAAGCTTAAACCTGCAACCTCTGCTGATGGAATGAGTGCACAGGAAAACGAAGTCGACCTGTTTAACATTCTGAGTGCGTCAGGGTTACAGCAGGATGTCGATTACACCTTGGGAATGATAGACGATCATGGAAGAAAAGACAAATGTATTCAACCTCTTCCCTCATTGCCAACAACCTTCGATTTAGATGCAACCGAACCAGGTATGTAGAATAGGCATTTAATTTCAAACCATTTAATTCGGAGCGTCTATGGAAACCTTGCATACTCTTGACTGCGACAATAACACAGACGCTTTGGGACTTATTTTAAAGTAAACTGCATGGACTGCTTGCAGGAGTACAGATAGTTGTCATTTTTTTTGCTCTGGTTACACCTACTCTTAAGACTAATTTTGATTGTTCAATTGCTGCAGGATTTGCGTTATAGGGTAAAATTGATTGATACTGGTCTTCCCAAATGATCACTTCATCGAATTCCTTTCCTTTTGATTTGTGTAGTGTCATGATGAAAATACCTTCCCATTTTCTATGTGACGTGGAAAAGTGTCCTTGTAAAAGTGCATCCTTTATAGAATCTTTCGCTCCACTATAGTTTTGTGATAAGCGCCAGCTTTCGGTAAGGCGTGAGCTTAATAAGGCGCCTTTGTTCAACAATCTAAGGTATTTTGAATCTTCAAATATCTCTAGTAACGATTTGTGTGTTGACTCTTGAAAGAGTTTTCTGACTGAGATCCAATCAGTTTCTGGAATTCTGCTAAAAGTTAAACGCAATCTTTTAGCTAAGATGATGTCGACTTCGTTAATAAACAGCAGCCTACTTTGGAAATCCTTGCCGAGAAATCGCTGAAGACATAGAAATCACAGGAGCTGACATGGTTTTATCTCCTCATGATATGCGATGCCGAATATGGCCTTGGAATTTTACCGACGGAAACAAATTTAATGCTCGAATAATGAATCTGAATCAATTGGATCAGTTCATTAAAGAGTAGTGAAAGGGTTTGTATTAGTTAGCGAATTTTACATCCACAAGGTCATTTGGTACACCTCTATTGTTAAATTCTGAGTATTGAGAAATTGCGAGCATCTTGATAGCCTTTTTCCATCTTATCTCAATATTCATCCCAATATACATCAGAACAGATTTATTAAGCTGGGTATGAGTTTCTTCGGCTTCAACCTCGTTACGAATTTCCTCATTTGCATTCAAATCGATAACTGAAGTGTAGATGTGCAGATCATTATCAACCTCTTCTAAAGAATATTTCTCAACAACTTCAGGCGTAAGTTCCTTAAAGATCAATGTCGGCAAGTCTTGTTTTTTGAGGATGAAAAATGTTGCATTCATCAATGCCCGATTATACCCGTCAAATGAAAATATTTTGAGTGAGTTATACTCAGTTTTGGATAAGCCAGAAATTTTAGAGTAATGAATATGATAGTCCAAATCGACACCAAAGTTAACTATAACATATTCATTGGGATTAAGAGATAATTTGTCTATAGCTAGAAATAAATCGTCAGACTTTAATAAATATGATTCCGATTCGCTCATATGAAAAGTCTCGGATATGGCTTTCCTTATCCTACTAGTCTGCCTTCCTGCTAAAAAACTGTCAAAATTTGTATGATGGACATCTTGATTATCTGAGAATGCGCTTTTTTCAGCAACCATAGTGATACTTGGCACAAACCAGCTTTTAGTTTCTCCTTCTAAATTTTGATTGAAAATTTCTTTATATGATGCTAATGCATCAACAATTATCGATTTTGAACTATCGATGAATGATTTCTTTTTAACATCAGATATAGGTTGATTTTGCTCAGTATCTTCAAATGCTTGATTTACTGTCTGTTTTAGGTTTTCAATGAATTCATTTGGATTTGTTTTTTCTTTGTCGATGAACCACTGAGTATTGATGTAATCCAACCCGACCGTTTTTAACAGTTCTTGATCGTTAAGAATATCGTTTATCAACTTTTTAAAATAATCTAAATTCTCAATCCATAACCTCTTTTCACTTTGCATAACAGGAACTTTAGGATATGCAAGTGGTGCCATAATAGACAGATGTGGTACTATAGAATACTGTCGTAAAAATAATAAGGCAGCATATTTGCATATCCAGTATTTGACCAGTCCTTCACCCTGAATACCTTCTGAATTGGGGAAATAATATCTGCTGTTTATAAAAGGAAAATTGTAATCATAAGGGTCACGAAATTTAAAGTATAAATCAAAAACTTCTTTCATCCATAGGGGAAGTAGGTCATATGACTGGGGAATACTTGTCGTATATCTGAACATCCTTCGTACAGCATCATACCTATTTTTGTACAAAAGTAAGCCGCCCAAAGCATAGTTAAATTCGAGGAATCGTTCTCTTTCAATTTTCCGCTCATCAACTTCGGCGGCATTTTGTATCGTAAGAATTTTACCAACCCTTAGATGATTGGGCTGTACTGCATTCAATTCGTAGATAAAATGTTGATGCGAGACGCTCCAGTATTGCATTACCATATCATCACGTTCATGCTGAACTGCTAATACAAGTCCCCTCCACATCCAAGAAAAGGTATGCTCATGAATCTTTGCCTTCTCATGCTCTCCTAGAAACCAAACTCCTCCTAAGCTTCTATGCTCCAAATAAATAAACCGCTCATCCTTTGAAAATACAAGTTCTTGCACTGTCTTAAAAACCATCTGGTAGTAAATATCTGGGTACTGAACAGGTCTACCAGAATTTTGTGTACGCACGTTTCTAAAATTTTTGTAAATAAATTCGGATGCTGTCTTTGCAGTTACTGTATCTTGTTTTTTTATAGAAAGATGTAAAATGTCTGAAGTGGCTTGGAAAAAAGTATGTTCATCATTCTCCTTTTGGCGATTAAAATATTGCAAAACCTGATTTGTTGAGTAATAGGTAATAACTTTTTTCACAAAAAATAGAAAAGTTAGTATGAGGAGTAGGGTTGAAAGGATAAAGGTAGACAGAAATATATAAGTAAAGTATTTTGGTATTGGAATTGACCAAAAAGGGAGGTTTAAACCAATATAAATCAATACACATATTAATGATGAACTCAGAAAAATTCTAAATAAATTCCATTCAGTTTCCTTTTTAAAAAGATTAACGACCACTAAAGACGAATACTTTTCATCAAGTCTTGACACCACCTCTAATAAAATTGGATATGCTACGCCCAACAAGGCAGCAATAAACGTAATACATACTTCAGGTATATTCATGCGAAATTAGATATATCTAAAGTTAAGCGTTTTTGTCATAGGAGCTTTAATATCATCTATTTTACATCTGTTTTTTATAGAAAAAAACTATTCAAAACGATTTTAAAAAGTCAATAAAAATAATTATATTACTGTAAATCAATACATTAAATCTATAAAAGGTTTTAGTGATTGGGATATACCAATGTTACTCATTGGCTCATAATTGAAAACTTCATACTTGCTAAAAAAGGGAGCACTTATGAAGTTTGATATAGAGAAACCAATATTAACGCCACTTACACTTCAAGATATAGAAAACGAACTTGATAGGGAAATTAATGAAAGTGAAGATGCTTTGCTTATACTGATTGCAAAAGTTATTATAGATATTATTAAAGAGGAAGAACTATGAATGCTTTCGGATATATGAGGCTTAGTTCCAAACACCAATCTAAGTCTTTGGAATATCAAGAATCAACCATTAGGGAATATTGCAAAAGAAATAAGCTGAACGTTTTGGGGATGTTCAAAGATAACGGAGAATCAAGCTATACGTTTGACCGCCCCGATTATCTTGCTTTGGAATCTTATCTAAGGACGTGTAAAAGACAATGCCAGTATCTTACGTACTGGATCATGATAGGTTTAGTAGAAACCTACCCGAAGCCCTGACGAAAATTTCAGAACTGGAGAATAAATACGGTGTGAAGGTACTTTCTACAAACGAACGTGTCGACCTTGATACTTCCGATCCAGATGTATTTATGAAGAGGGCATTTGATTATCTGATGGCGAACAGGGAGCTTTTCAATATTAAGCACCGTACCAAACAGGGAATAAGAAATACCAAAGAAAGCGGGCGGTATTTGGGACGTGCGCCATTCGGCTATCGAAATATAATTGATAGCACAAAGCAAAACACTATCGAGGTAAACGAACAACAGGCACCAATTATAAAAAAATCTTTCAAGACTATCTTTTGGGTATTGCTCCCTATATTATTTACAAAGAAGCCAAGACTTTAGGATTTAAGAATACTGGAAACAGTGCAATTTTTGAAATCTTGCATAACCCTTTGTATGCGGGACTGATAAAGGTAGTCGCCTATAAAGACTTGCTCGAAAAATATGTAAAGGGTCGCCATAAGCCAATCATCAGTAAAGATGAATATTGGATTGCCCCAAAAAAAAATTGTTGAACAATAAACGTTCGCAACAGGTACAGCCTGCCGAAGACTTCCCGTTAAGGGGTGTGTTGAAATGCTGGTGCGGAAAGAGCATGACCACAGGTTGGTCAAAGGGTAAAAAGAAATATTATTTGTATTACCAATGCCTAAAGCATACCAATGTAAATATACCTGGGCAAATACTTCACGAGTTGTTTGACAAGGTACTTATGGAGTTGAGCTTTCAATTATACCAGATAAAAGCATTATTGAATAAGACAAAGGCAATGCTTACCGAGCCGATCAAACAAAAGCAGGACAGAACTAAGGAGAACATGAAACTTTTGGATGCCGTAAACGAGAAAATCTATACGCTTGAAAGGAGGTTCATGGACAGTGAAATAGAAAGTCCGACCTACAACAGGTGGTTTCAACAGTACAAGGAAGAGAAGGCACAACTGGAACATGCCCTAAGCGGTAAAGCAAGGTCTAAGGATAGTAGTTATGAGATTATTGAACGTATCCTGCATTGGATGGCAAAGCTGTTTTTCATCTATCAAAAATGTAATATTTTCCAGACGCACATTATCGTTAGAGCGGTGTTCAAAGACAATTTGGCCTTTGCAGGGGGTGCGTTTAGAACATCTTTTATCGATAGAAAGTCCGATCATAACCTATTGATCATCAAAGAGAAAGGATTGATCTTTCGTGAGCAATCCTTTCAATATTCGGATATAAATCCGATTAGCACACCTAACCGGAGTCGAACCTATTAATAATATCATTTAATCGAGGTTTGTATTTCTAAAAAAAATGCTATATCTATGTAAAGCATTTGCAGCTATTCTCGATTAAATAAAAGGTGGTTTCAATGTCCTTGAAGTTGCAGATACCGATAGTGCCAAATTCAAGATCATCAAGATGCCCAAGATAGCCAACACCTTCGATTTCGACATTTAACAATCTGGCAATAATTCGAAACAAACCAAAAAAAGCACCAATGAGGATTTACCTAGATACCAATATATTGACCAAGCTCGATGACCATCTCGAACTGAAAGGAATTTTGGATCAATATAGTGAATATTTGAACATTGTCTACTCCGAAGCCCACATTGACGACCTCAGCCGGAGTAGCGACAGGGAAAAGACTATCGAAGATCTGACCAGAATCCGTGAGCTGACCCATGGGCAGTGTATGGTGAAGTATCACAAGGAGAAGAATGTTACCTACGAGAAAAGAGATCCTGTTGAATTTTATGAGACCACCCTTGAAACCAGTTTCAGTCCAACAAATTTTGAAGGACTTGACTATGCTTTTGCCGGGATCGATTTTGCAGAGTTAGGTATGCAGGATCCTGTTGAAGTGCTGAATTTGTCCTTGGCAGCCTTCAAAGAGACTGTTCTCGACAATCTTTCCAGTCCCGAATACGACTACTCTACGTTATTTAAACAATCTGGTCAACAGCTTTCCATTGAGTCGTTGATTGCTGACATGATGAATTTTGTCAGTGGTTCTCCGGAGTCCAGAGCATTCTACAAGCATGCAAGGGAATTGATGGATGAACATGTCGAAAATCGCAAGTCACTTAGTAATCAGACCGACCCCATTGCACATCTCGATAGCATATTGCCCAGTTCTGCCATTGGGCACAGTTTTAAAGATTTCAACGACATAGCGATGAAAATCGGAAAAACGAACTTTACCGAGCAGGGCGAAAAAGAGCGGTTTGTAACCAGTTATTCCAATCTTGATCTGATGGGGTTCAGAGCAGACAGCAAAATGTCCGTACAGAACATCAACACCGATGCCACGCACGCCTATTTCGCTGGGCACTGTGAACTCTTCATTACTCAGGACCAGAAACTGAGTGCAAAGGCCGAGGCGATATACCATGAATTTGGAACCGAAACAATCATCGTAGATGTTGCAAAGGCAATCACATTAATTCCAGAATTAATTCCACTTACAAACACTACCAGAGATCTAATTGCTGAGATCGGTACCCACTCACAGGCAAGTGTAGTTGAGTGTCACTCTGAGGTAGCGACAAAGATCACTAGCACCGTAAGTTATCTAGATAAATTCTTGCTAGGCTTTTTTGATGAGTATCTTGAGCACAACTATCCAGAGGGAGGATTCCTCTACGTCTATTATAAATCCATGCCAACCTTCAACAAATGGTTGTATAGGAGGGAATACGAGCTGTTGACAAACAAACTCGTTGCTATCTTAGGCCATGACAACTATGGTTACGGAGAATTCGGAGACTGGAACAGCGAATTTCCAACAGAAGAGCAAATGTGGCGTGGCAGGTACTGGGGTAATACTAACTTCCATATTTTACTCAAACAGGCTGAAGAATTTGGTATAAGCCTGTTTCTCAATAGCCCTTCCGTACCAGAAGAGTAAATTTGCTGAAGATTCCTCAATCATCGAGACTGAAGTTGGTAACTAGTATAACACAGAATCAAGAAGTATAAAAATTATAATGAAAAATTGTGCCTTTATTCAACGAAGAGACCAGTGTGATGGAATTGAATATTGTGATGAAACTTCCCGAGAAGTACCGTAAAAAGTATAAAGAATTTTAGTCGATTTACGAAATAACGGATTTCCAGCCCAACGAACTGCAGGATAGACTTCTCAAGTCCAGACATGAGCGGACCTTCGGGTTTTGCGGCAAAAGCTTTCCAGAAGTCACCTTCAGGAAAAAGGCACATATCATTTTAGAACTGCTTTGAAAAAGCAACTTCGTCTCGGATTTTAAATGCGATGTATGTAAGCCTACTTAAGCGTTAAATGTAATTTTTATACAAATCAGGCAAGTTTTATCTCATCAAATATTACAGTTAAGTATACTTGCTTACTGAGGTTCGCTTTCACATTCTTAATTTATAAAATGAAATAATTTCGTAGATTTAAGAAATAGCATTTGCAGCAAAAAAACTAGGTGCGTTTTTCGGTGAGTCGCTTTCAAAAAGTAGCGTTGAAGCGTCTTGAAAGTTTATTTTAGACTCAAAATATGATCCCAGCGGGATCTGAACTATTTAAAAAAATTAGGAGAACGGATTTGAGACATCCGTAAATGTTATTACTGGACTTAAGAACTTTTAGCGGAAAGATGTAATATAGACATTAGGCATTTAAAAAGAATTGAGAGCGCTGAAAAAAATATACCATATCAATTCTTACAATGACCGCTAACAAACCGTGGTTACCCCTCCATGAATTATTGAAACTCTATATATTTTCTTTCAATAAATATATGCTTCAAATTTGCTTTTGAAACAGTTTCGGATATGACGCCAATATTTTGAACTGTTTTCCCCAAGCTCAATCGAATGGTAAGATTAGCCGAACGCTCCGTTAATTCGGCTATAGATATTTTCCGGATGCCATTCCAAATCCTGTCCCCATACCATGCGCTTGCCATTTAGTCCTATACGTTGGAATCCTTGTTGCTCCAAATAGGCAATGGCCGAAGTGCTTTCTGAAGGAATCACTGCTTTCTTTTTCAAAACATAGTGCAATTCCATGAGCGCGTGTCCAGCTTTTTCATTGACCGCATAGATCGGTCCTTCTCCAAGAAATGGTAAGTGATAACCTTCTATGGTATCATCATTCACATAGACCATGGACTGTTCTAGGAACGGCGATAGCAAATACTCTCTGTCTTCTCCGGTAATTCGCTGATCTAAATCCAAAATCTGGCTTTTGTATTCCGGCGAGTACGATAAAATGGCGTCGTTTAATTTCTCCACAGGAATCAAAGCTTTACCTTGTGAAAACTCTATATAATCGCTCACCGCACGAAATCCTGCTTTGCTATAGATGGGTTCACCCATTTCGGAAGCCATGAGCGCAATAGATGGAATGTTGGCTCGCTCGGCCATATTGATAAGCTCATCCACTATTCTGCTGCCAATACCCTCTCCCTGATAATCTGGTTGTACGATCACGTGAGTGATCCAGGCAGAACCCCTCAAAATCACTAAATTGCCCAAACCTACGATCTTGGTATCGAAAGAAGCCTTAATAGGGTGTGTATAATTATTGTTGATATGCTGAATAAAATTGTCAGATATTGCTTCCCAACCATCCGGCTGAAGTACAGAGACTTGACTCAGGTCTTGTAATGCAATGGGCTCTAATTGTATGCTCATAAAAAAATCAAACTAATGCTGGTGGTTATACCATGATATTACTCGAAGAACAATGGATGGGAAACATGGTTTCAAAAAATAGTACTGTGGTTCTAACGTCTTCTGGATAATGAGTCTTTTGACCAAGTATTAATGAGCTTTTTGTTTTTAAACCCTCAAATAACCTCAAAAATTTATCTGTAAAAAATAAATGAACATCGTTCTTAAATGACAAAACATTTAAGAGTTTTCATCAATCAAAAATGAGCCCTGAGCAATATAGTCTACAGTAGAAGTAAATAAGGTCATACTATGATATATCTAAACTCTTCCTCATGTAGTAACCAGTTATACTGTCTTCCACATCTATTAATTCATTAGGCTTACCTTCTGCAACGATTTCACCACCATCTGGACCTGCGCCGGGACCGATATCAATTATCCAATCACTTTGTAATAACACTTCCATATCATGCTCAACGGTAATAACTGTATTTCCAGCATCTACTAATTTATTCAGTTGCAGCAGAAGTTTCTCTACATCTGCAGGATGTAATCCAGTGGTTGGCTCATCTAAGACGTATAAAGTATCTCGTTTACCTACGCGCTGCAGTTCTGTCGAGAGTTTTAGCCGCTGTGCTTCACCTCCGGAAAGTTCGGTAGCTGGTTGACCCAACCGCAGGTACCCTAGCCCCACCTGTCTTATGGTATCCAGTGAGTTTGACAAGGTTGATATATCCAAGAAAAAATCAAAAGCTTCATCCACCGTCATTGATAGCACTTGGGCTATATTTTTGCGATTGTACTTGATATCCAGAATCTCCTGTTTGTATCTTAATCCTTTACATACCGGACAGGGAGAATAGACACTGGGTAAAAACAGCATCTCGACCATCACTGACCCTTCTCCTTTGCAATTCTCGCATCTGCCGCCTGGCACGTTAAATGAAAATTGAGATGCGGGATATTTTTTCCGTTTTGCTACCGCAGTTTTGGCGAACAAGGATCGTATATGATCGAACAGACCAGTATAAGTTGCTAAGTTAGATCTTGGCGTGCGTCCAATCGGTTTTTGGTCTACAACAATCAATCTGCTTATCTTTCCATCGATAACCTCCAATTGTCCAGATGCACTATCTGTAGGTTGAGTGTTCAGTAAATCATCTGACTCTGCCTCTATATCATCCTTTGTCGAAGATGTACCGAGAAAATCCGAGACCAGCTGGGTCAGTGCATTACTTACTAAGGTACTCTTGCCTGATCCTGAAACTCCTGTCACACTAACGAATACTTCTAAGGGAAATTGAGCATCTAGACCGGTAAGGTTATTTTTTTTGATGTTAGATAATTTCATCCAACCTCTTGGTGCTCTAGTTTCTTGTTTTAAAGCAGATTTACGATATAAATATTTGCCGGTTACCGATGCTTCGACATTTTTGATGCCATCTGGCAATCCGCTATAAACGATATTGCCGCCCTTTTCACCAGCTAAAGGTCCAACGTCGACAATCCACTGCGCATGGCGTATAACATCAACCTCATGCTCTACGACAAACACGGAGTTGCCTGCCGACTTCAACCGATCCAATGCTCGTAAGAGAGCTTGCGTATCTGATGGATGTAGTCCCGCAGAAGGTTCATCAAGTACATAAGTTACTCCAAATAAATTGGATCGAACCTGTGTTGCTAAGCGTATGCGCTGAAGCTCTCCTGCCGACAATGTTGGAGTAATTCGATCTAAAGTCAAATGCCCTAGCCCAAGATCTATAATGATCTCCAGTCTGGATATGACATCGTCTGCAATTCTCGTCACTACTGTATTATCATTCCTTTTTGCTCGGTCAGAATTTTTAGAATCTTTAATCTTAGTATACTTTAAAAAAATTGTACTTAGAGTTTTAATAGAAAGCCTAGACATTTCTACAATATCAAGACCATCAAATGTTACCGATAAGGATTCGCTTTTGAGTTTTTTACCATGACACTTAGGGCATTCCGTATTCATCATGAACGCCTCTGCCCTCTTTTTCATAGCTGCGCTTGGTGATTTTTTCAATGTGTGCAACAAATGTCTTTTCACGCTAGTAAATGTGCCGATATAATTCGGCTTCAATTTTTTTGCAATAGCCTCTTTCACCTGGAAGCGATCCAAATTTCTATATACCGGAGCTTCGGGCTGATCATCTGTATATAAAATCCATCGCCGAGTTTCTTCGGGCAATTCTTTCCACGGTACATCCACATCATAGCCTAGGGCTGTTAAAATCTCTCTTTGATTCTTACCATTCCATCCATTTGGCCATGCCGCGATGGCTTTCTCTCGTATAGTAAGCGAGTCGTCGGGAACCATAAGCTTTTCAGACACATCGAATACCCTTCCAATACCTTGACAGTAAGGGCAAGCTCCTGCAGGATTATTAGATGAGAATCCATCGGCATAGATGATTTGTTGCCCAGCGGGATAATCTCCACCTCTGGAGTACAATAGCCTTAGTAGACTCGATAAGGTAGTTAGGCTTCCAACAGAAGATCGGATGTTTCCACCGCCGCGATTTTGCTGTAGCGCTATGGCTGGAGGCAATCCATCAATTTGTTCCACCTCCGGTACTGCCATTTGATTGATCAATCTTCTAGCATAAGGCGATATGGATTCTAAATATCTTTTTTGCGCTTCTGCATATAAAGTTCCAAATGCTAGCGAAGATTTTCCGGAGCCTGACACACCCGTAAATACAACCATTACATTTCTTGGAATTATTGTATCTATACTTTTTAAATTATGGGTGCGCGCTCCTTTTACAATAACGTACTTACTGGCATCCAGTGTATCTTCCTTCATCGAATTGAATTTCATACTATCCGCTATTGGACAGTAGCTTTTGAGATTTCACGGATCTTACATCAGAATCAATCGTGTAACCGATACTATGCCACCAAAAACTGCTCCAACAGATTATTACTTAAAATTTACAAGACCCCATTTACACTAGAAGATTCAGCTGTATCACTGTTTATAATAGAAAGATAGCTCATTATTCTGTGAAGGTTATTAGTAAAATTTTGGCTTAAAAAATTTCTTTTCCTGTTTGCAAAACGGTCGTTTTTTGCGACAAAAATAATAGATTGATGAATGAGCATTATTTGATGTTGCATACTGTCTCAAAATATTGTTTCACAATTCTATGTTTCATAAATTAGCACATCAAACGTTTTTATGAAAATAGGATACGCTAGGGTAAGTACCCAAGATCAAAACTTAGACATGCAAATCGACGCGTTGAGAAATGCCGGTTGCGAAATCATATTCGAAGAGAAGATTTCTGGAAAATCAAAAGAACGCCCAGAGCTTACGAAGCTCTTCGAAAAGTTAAGAAAAGGTGATACTGTTGTCGTATGGAAATTGGATCGCCTGGGTCGATCTCTTAAAGACCTAATCGATCTTATTACGAAGATGCAACAACTGGACGTGAGCTTCCTTAGTATACAAGATGGTATCAACACCAATACTGCTACAGGTCGATTTACATTCAACATATTTGCGTCGCTTGCTGAGTTCGAAAGAGAAATAATATCTGAAAGAACAAGGGCTGGTTTAACTTCGGCCAGAGCTCGTGGTCGGAAGGGTGGAAGGCCGGCAGGTTATAGCAAAGATACAATTCGAAAGATTAAAGCAGTCAAAACGTTATACGATGCTAGTGATAGTCCTTCTGTACAAGATATAGCCGATAGTCTTCAAATTAGTCGCGCAACTTGCTATAGATATCTTAAAGCCTATGAGTTAATCATCTGAGTTGTTCTCAGAAATATTAACAATACCTCTCTGCCTCCACACTATTGCAAATGATCCTAATTGCATTCTCTAAAATAGGATTGGGATCAGCTCTCCTAAAATGGAGGTATAATTTGGTCTTAAAAGGAATGGTAATGAACCGAAGATCTACATTAGGCTGGTGAAAATACGAAAAAGGCAGAATAGATATTCCAACATGCTCTCGAATAAGGGAAAGGATGGTCGAGCCAAATTCGCAATAGATATATGCGTGGGGATCTAGTTTATAATAAGCAAGTATATCCCTGATAAGCTTATTGTGACTACTTCCTATGTCATTAGGTGTTACAATTAATCTCTGTTTGGCAAATATGTCATAGTTTAGATCATTTGTATTTTTCAACGGATGATCATTTGGCACAACGATCCCCATATCTTCCTCATATAATATACGATCAATAATATCTGGATGGTCATTCTTATCTCTAGTGATAATTAAATCCACTTTATGATTGAGCAAGGAATCACGTTGGCTTTCGAACGTCAATGCCGTAAGCTCTATTTTGAGCTGCGGATATTTGGCTGTAATGTCTTTTACAACTTCAGGCAATAAAGAACCTGCTATCGAATCCGGATATGCAATCTTCAAGGTTCCAACTTCGCCCAGTTCGATCTGCTTAGCAGATTGATGTATATCATCTAATCTGAATACTTCTGCGGCCCATTTTTCTTTAAGAAATCTGCCAGCTGGCGTTAGTTTTACATTTCGCTTGTTTCGATCAAATAGCTTAATATCTAGATCACTTTCCAATGCTTGAATATGTCAAGTCAGAGAAGACTGCGTCATGTTCAATTTACTTGCTGTTCTCCAGAAATGTAGCTCTTCCGCCAGTACCAAAAACACTCTAATCTTGTACAACATCATTAATGCAATTTACACATCAGTAAACTCGAAATTAGCATTTTTGTGAAATTAATTATATGATATATTTGCTAAAAATTAATCATGAATTTAGACTACAATTTGAGGTTGTGCCAACCAGATGATTTGGATAAATTAATCATACTGATAGGCGAGCATACCAATTTTGAAAGAGCAGATTACAATGCTGAAGGCAAAAAGGAAAACCTTAGTCAAGCCCTGTTTGGTGATAATGCTCCTCTTCACTGTATTGTTGTAGAAGTGAAAGGCGAAATAATTGGGTATGCAACTTATACGTTTGACTATTCTACTTGGGATGCTTCATGGTTCATCTATCTAGATTGCATATATATCGAGGAAAATTTTCGGAGTTACGGAATAGGCGCAGTATTAATGAGCCACATTAAGGAAGTTGGAATATCGAGAGGCTGTGTAAATATGCAATGGCAAACACCGGAATTTAATGAGAGGGCAATTAAGTTTTACAATCGGATTGGGGGCATAGGGAAAGAAAAGATTAGGTTCACGCTTCCCTTAAACTAGCATATAATTGAAAAATGAACTGGATCTTTTTAATAATAGGTGGGTTGTGTGAAGTAGGGTTCGCATTCTGTATGGGAAAAGCAAAGCTATCGAGCGGAAACGAAATGTACGGTTGGTATATAGGCTTTTTTGCAATGGTCTTCTTAAGTATGGGCTTACTGATAAAAGCAACACAGACTCTTCCCTTGGGACTGCATATGCAGTTTGGACAGGAATTGGGGCTGTAGGCACCGTACTTTTGGGCATCATCGTATTTAAAGAACCGGCTTCTTTTCTTCGACTTTTGTTCATTGCAACATTAATAGGCTCTATTATAGGCTTAAAGGTAGTGTCTAAATATTAAGCACCAGAAATTTAACAACGATGGAAAACATTACTTTAACTCGGATCGGTACGGAAAGGGTATTGGACTTACAAAATATTGGCAGACTAACTTTCGAAGAAACGTTTTCTTCCTCAAACAATCACGAGGACATGAATAAATATCTAATCGAAGCCTTTTCTAAAGAAAAACTTACCGAAGAGTTGAAAAACAGGGAGTCCATATTTTATCTAGCAATGGATAATACCCGTGTCATTGGCTATCTGAAGATAAATATTGGTGATGCCCAGACCGAGAAGCAGGACATAAATGCGATAGAAATAGAACGAATATATGTATTGTCGGAATACCACGGTAAAAAAGTCGGGCAATTGCTCTATGAGCAGGCCATAAACCTTGCTCAGGAAAGGAAAGCCACCTACGTATGGCTTGGTGTATGGGAAGAAAATCCCAAAGCCATAAAGTTCTATGAAAAAAATGGGTTTACAGAATTTGACAGACATGTATTCAAATTGGGTAATGATAATCAGACAGATATTATGATGATGAAATTTCTCAATTACTAGACCTGAATAATTTTTACCATTGCGTTTCCATATAACAGGACAATCAATTTATCAATATATTTTTTAAATCATGAAAATTGAAAAAAAGGTTCTCTTCCTGCTATTATTGGTTCTAGGGACAGCATTTTGGGGAATTTCATTTTCTATTACCAAATTGGCCATCGGCAACCATTCCCCATCCACCTTTCTATTTTACCGATTCTTAGGCGCCACCTGTATCTTGTCACTGATCTTTTTCCGATACTTAAGACAAGTAAATTGGAGAGCAATAAAAATAGGGGTATTCCTCTCAGTTCCATTAACGTTTGGTATCTATATGCAAACTTTAGGCATCCGCCAGACATCGGCATCGCAGTGCGCATTTATCGCCGGCATATGTGTGGTAATAATTCCTATACTCAAAACCTTGTTCTATAAGACTAAAATTCCCCGTAAAATGTGGTTGGCGTCTGTGATTGCACTACTGGGTCTAGCACTCATTTCTATCAAGGAAGATTTTAATATAGGCGTGGGAGATCTCTATACCCTAATAGGAGCTTTCGGCTTTGCTTATTATCTGATTAGTGTGGAAATAAAATCGGGTAGTACCGATTTGATAGCTACGATTTTACCCATGTTTGCTAGCTGCACCCTATGGAGTTTCTTTTATGCTATTACGGAGTCTCAGGCAATATGGTTACCCGTAGAGGCCAATTTCTGGATAGGAATAGGATTCTGTGCCTTATTTTCTACTGCTTACATGTATACTGTGTCAAATTTCTCCCAACGCTATTTAAGCGCAGAAAAAGTAGCTATAATATATCTCTTTGAACCTATATTTGGTGCTATAGCAGCGTATTGTATACTAGGAGAAAAACTATCTGTACGTCTATTGATAGGTGGCCTGTTGATTTTTCTCGCTACCTTAATTTCCGAACTCGATTTAAATTTATCAAAATTTAAAAAGCGTGGTTCACGAATACCGATCATTAAAGATAATTAATTGTGATATAGACAAAGACCGTGTCTCACAAAACGAACAAAATTCCTGAAGCAAGCATCATCAAATATTTAGGGAAATTTTATAATTCAATATTTCAAGGACTTATAAGTACTATATTAGGTATATTATGTTCTGGTTCATATAGAAAGGAAGATTATGAGGAAGATATTTATTGTAGAGGATGATAATGGCATAAGAGATGTATTGGAGATCCTGCTAACTGAGGAAAAATATCTTGTTCAGAGTTTTGAAAGCATAACCGACTTTAATAATAGAGACTGCTCCATTCTTGCAGATTTATATCTATTCGATGTTATGTTACCTGATGGTTCTGGTATCGACCTGTGTAAGGCTTTAAGAAAGAATGAGACGAAAAAAATCATTCCGGTTCTAATAATGAGTGCACATGCTTCGATAACCGACTTAGATGGGATTCACGAACCTAAAGACTTTATTCAAAAGCCTTTTGACATAAATAATCTACTGGGTAAGATTAAAGTAGCTTTAGCATAAAAATTGTAGGTTAATAACACCCGACACCATTGGATCAATACGATCCAAGAAAACCTGCTTCGCAAGGTTTAGATATCAACATAGAAGCAGGTATTAACCGGTAAGAATTTCATGCAGATTACATGTTTGCCTCAAAAAACATAAGTTCACCTAACAGGTACTATTTTAAAGTTTGGAATATTTTGATCGGGAATCAGCCTTTGAATTTGAGATGATTGGCAACAACAAAATACGATGTTGGCATATAACAGGGGGAAATATAAACATAACCGTCACCATTATGCAGGACAAATCCTTGAGTCTTACTTCCGAAAACGGAAATATTTTAAAAAAAACAATCAAAAGCTATTTAATGCAATTGATAGAGCATACAAACACTGGAATTTGATCTAATAATCTATTTATAAGTATGTTAAGAATTTTGCAGGACAAATTGATAACAGTCAAATAATTGGGTTAGCTATATAAATCAATGTTAGATCGCTAAGAAGTTTAACGAACGATCTATTGCTTATTTACGTTACATAGCCGCACTCCTCTCCCAGAGGATAATTTCATAAGCAGGATCCCGCCCCAACAGGCGGGATTCATGCTCAGGGAATTATTCGACGAACTAGCGTATGGAATAAGATTTAGCACCACAACTGCTGCATTTGTACCGTTTAAAAGGTAAAAAGAACAAAATGTATTTAATCGCCCAT
>JAAIGF010177177.1_pt1 | contig 24185 bp, 21 predicted proteins | sample 6487441 | NCBI WGS metagenome assembly JAAIGF01 (sample SAMN13974129, study PRJNA590717) | phyllosphere metagenome | biome: pepper field; feature: multiple bacterial spot infested pepper fields; material: pepper leaves; isolation source: leaves from pepper fields | host: Capsicum annuum ... | reverse complement strand
CATTGCTCCGTGGGTACGCGCCGAAGGGCCTTCCATGGCCCTGCGGCGCTTGCTCGGCGTCCTGCCTCGCAACCCACTACGCAATACCTCCACTCGGCCTTCCCTTACGTCGCAATCGGCGGCGTCTGGGCTATCTCGGTTTTAAAAAGCGCAAGCGACAAGCACAAGCGTAAAAGCTCTTTGCCGCAATCGTGAGGTGCCGTAAAGGCGCAAGGCGGCCTCAAGCCGAACCTTCAATCAGCAACCACACGGCAACTGTTTGCTGCGCGACAGCGCGGCGGCGAACTTCCATGGCATTACCAGTGCGCTGTAAAGAGCCAATGAATTAGCGAAGAGGGACCTTACAACGCCAACTGCAAATGCCCGCCTTGCTGTTTTCTGCGTGCCTGGAGCCGATGCTGCAAGCCCAGCAGGAAATGTTCCAGCCCTTCACGCAGGCGCTCGGTGAGGATCTCGTCCAGCTCACCGCCCAGTTCGTTATCGCTGTAACTGATCTGGCTATCGATGGCAAAGATGCCGTGCAGCACTTCCTGTGATTTCAGTGCGGAAAGGACCGGCTTGAGGGCGTAATCCACGGCCAGCATGTGGGCGATGCTGCCGCCGGTGGCCAGTGGCAGAACCACTTTGCCGAGCAGCGCACGTTCGGGGAGCAGGTCCAGCAGGGTCTTGAGGGCGCCGGAGAACGAGGCCTTGTAGACCGGCGTGCCGATCAGCAGACCGTCGGCCTGGCGGACGGCTTCGATGAAGTCCTGGACCTGAGGGCTGTCGAACTGGGCGAAGAGCAGCTCTTCAGCCTTGAAGTCACGGATGCGCAGCGTCGTGACATTGACGCCCTGATTTTCAAGCCAGCGACTGGCATGGGCCAGGACTACACCGGAGCGGGATTTGGGGGAGGGGCTGCCTGAAAGCGAAACGACCAACATGCTGAATTCCTTGCGATAAGCGTAAACCTGCAAAGCAGCATGTGTGCCAGCCTCGTGTTTTTCTCAAGGCATTGAAAATAAAGGGTTTGTTTTTGATTGGCCAATCGGCACACAGACACTCGATGCTGAATCGGCAGGCAAGTGCTGATCCACTGTTGCTGGGCAGACACTTGCTGCGGACAAAAAAAATCCCTGCACGGGTCGGTGCAGGGATTTTCTGTTGGCAGGTTCAGTTTGTGAATGCTGCCCCTGTCTGGACCACACTGGCCGAGCCGAGCAGTTGACTGATGAACCGGCTCCAGCGTGTGATGTTGGCAGGTCCGACGAACACCACGTCCTGAGCCCGGAGTTCAAACTGGCCGGCCAGCAGGTAGGCGGTGGGTTTTTCGGCATTGAGGTGGTAGACCGTGGACATCGCATTGGCCTGGTTCTCGGCACCACGAATCACATACACCGCGTCGCCATCGGCGCTTTCCGGGCTCAGGCCGCCTGAGCTGCCCAGGGCTTCGAGCAATGTCACGCTGGTGGTGCCGAAGGAAATGACCTGTGGGTTACGCACTTCTCCCAGCACATAGATCTTGTTCTTGGAGTTGCTGTTGAGGTGCAGGTAGTCGCCGTCCTTGAGGAATATCTTGCTCAGTTGCGAGCCCTGACGGTTGAGCGAGTCGATATCGATCAGGTAGTCCCGACCGTCGCGTCTGAGGCTCAGTCCCGCCAGGTTGGCATCGGTCAGATCGATACCGGCGGTACTGACTGCCTGCACCAGACTCAACGGAATATTGGTGATCGATTGCGGGCCTGGCGTCTTGAACGAACCCGAGAGCAGGACGCGCTGGCTGTTGTAGCGCAGCACTTTCACGTCCACCTTGACCTCGGTGTATTGCGGTGCCAGCCCCATGCGCAGTTGTTCGCGAATCTGGCTGACCGTCTTGCCTCCCGCCCTGATCCGACCGACATAGGGAAAGAACAGCGTGCCGTCGCTCAATACTTCCCGGGTGTTGGCGTCCAGCTGGTCCTGTGAGCCCGGTGCTGTCAGTTCAGGATGCTCGAAGACCGTCACCAGCAGGGTGTCGCCCGGGCCGACCGTATATTCAGGGGTTTTGTAATTCAGCAGTTCAGGGGGTAGAGCCACTGCATTGGAAGCGATGCGTTGTTGCTGTTGTTGCAGGCTCTGGGGGGTGATGTTCACCAATTGAGCCTTGGGACCATTCGGGTCATCCGCCGTGACGTCCTCTGAAGTCATGTGCTGGCCGGGGGCAAACACACATCCCTGCAGTATCAGACCGCAGAGCATCATAACAACCAGGTTTCTATTCATATGAGAGTTCCTTGCTGACGGTGCATCTGGCACCACGATGATTTCATTGCTTCCCTGTTCCACATGTCGCTGCGGCTTGATGTCGTGTGCGCGCACATACCTCCCTCCGGCGTCGGGTGCCCGGAATCCTTCGTTTGGTTTGGGGTGAGGTCTGTCGAGTCAGTCAGAAGGCGTTCTTGTTGAGAAAGCCTTTGAACAGGGTCAACAGGATGATTTTGAGATCCAGCCAGACCGACCAGTGCTCGATGTATTCAAGGTCGAATTCGACACGCTTCTGCATCTTGTCCAGCGTGTCGGTTTCGCCACGCCAGCCATTGATCTGTGCCCAGCCGGTAATGCCCGGCTTGACCTTGTGTCGCAGCATGTAACCGCTGACCTGCTTGCGGTATTGCTCGTTGTGCGCCACGGCATGAGGGCGAGGGCCGACGATGGACATGTCGCCGCGCAGCACATTCAGAAACTGCGGCAGTTCGTCCAGGGATGTCCGGCGCAGAAAAGCGCCCAGCGGGGTGATGCGCGCATCGTTGCGGGTGGCCTGTCGCACGACGGAGCCGTTTTCCTGGACATTCATGCTGCGAAACTTCCAGACCATGATCGGCCGTCCGTCCAGACCGTAGCGTCGCTGGCGAAACAGGACCGGACCATGCGACGTCAGCTTGATCGCAATGGCGATCAGCAGCATGGGCAAGGCGATCAACAGCAGAATCAGGATCGACAGCACGATGTCCTCGGCCCGTTTGACCAGGCTCCAGGCGCCGTCCATGGGGGAATCGAAAATGCTGATGCTGGCCAGGCCATTGATGCTTTCGCTGCGGGCATGCAGCAGTTCGAACATGAAAATGTCCGGGATCAGGTACACCGACGCCGTGGTGTCGCTGAGCCCGGTGATCAGTTCGCGCAGGTAGGGTTCGCCACTGAAGGCCAGAGTGATATAGACCTTGTCGACCTTGCCTGCACGGGCGTCCTCGATCAATTGCTCGAGATTGCCCAGCACCGGCACATGATGGCCGTTGCTGTTGAGCTCCATCTGCCTGGGTTGCGAGTCGTAGAAGCCCAGCAGATTCAGACCCATCCACGGCGCGCTGGAAATGGACTGTGCCAGCCGGGCACCGACCTGGCCGGTGCCGACAATCGCAACGCGCCGGGTGTTGAAACCGTGACGCCGCAAACCATGCAGGACCCTGCGAATCAGCAGCCGATAGCCACACAGGGCTGCCAGTACCAGGGCGAACCAGGTCATATGGCTGTTATCGGGCATCCGGAAACTGCTGAACAGCAGGTAGTCCACACACAGCAGAATGACGAACGTCAGGGCCCAGTAATTGAAGACCTTGGTCAGCTCGCGCAGGATGCGTTCGCCACGCCATGAACCATAGAGCTGATGGAATTCGCTCACCCAATGGAAAACCAGTACGGCAAGAATGATCTGGAACCAGATTTCGGCGGTGCTGGCTGCCGGTTGATGCTGACTCTGCCAATAGCCGATCGACACAATGATGGTCAGGTCCAGCAGACGATGGGCCACTGACAGGGCTGATTGATGGGCGTGCAGGATGCCGCGGACTGGGGTGCGCATTGAGGGGCTCGCTCAAACGGATTCGGTTGGAACGACTCGGGATGACACTTCGCTGTTGATCAGGCTCGAGCTGCCCGGACCCAGCCACTGCCGGGGCGGCAGTCGGCTCAGCTGCGCTGCGTTCATGCGGTTCTCGACGAAGGAGCGGATTTCCTGCTCGAAGCGCCGTACCGAAAACCGTTCGGCATTGGCTCGGCAGGCCTGGGCGCTGATAAGCGACTGCGCAGACTCGAACTCGCTGATGGCAGCGATCAGCGAGGCCACGTTCTGCTGTCTGTAGAACACACCGGTGGGCTGCGGATGATCCAGCCCGCGAACGGTTTCCAGCACGCCCCCCTTGCCGAAGGCAATCACCGGCGTGCCGCAGGCCTGTGCCTCCACGGGGCTGATGCCGAAATCCTCTTCGGCCGCAAACACGAACGCCTTGGCGGCGCGCATGTGTTCGAGCAGCACTGCTGCCGGTTGAAAGCCCAGCAGCCGGACGTTGGGTGCCTGGCTGGCGATGGCCCGGGCCTTGGCCATGTCCGGGCCATCGCCTACCACCACCAGTTGTTTGTCCGGCATGGCGGCGAAGGCTTCGATGATCATCGGCAAACGCTTGTAAGGCACCATGCGTGAGGCGGTGAAGTAATAGTCCTGCCGCGGCCCTTCCTCAAAGGTGAAGTTCTGGGTGTCCACCGGCGGGTAGATCACGGTGGATTCACGGCGGTAAGCCTTGCAGATCCTTGCGCCAATGAAGCGCGAGTTGGCGATGAAATCATCGACGCCGGTGGACGTGCGTTGATCCCACATGCGCATGTAATGCAACACCAGCCGTGCCAGCCTGCCCTTGAAACCCTTGTCCAGACCCGACTCGCGCAAGTATTGATGCTGCAGGTCCCAGGCATAGCGGATAGGCGAATGGATATAGCTGACATGCAACTGGTCGGGGCCGGTGAGTACACCCTTGGCCACCGCATGGCTACTGCTGATGATCAGGTCATAGCCCGACAGATCCAGTTGCTCGATGGCCAGTGGCATCAACGGCAGATAGCGCTGATAGCGGGTTCTGGCCCCCGGCAGGTTCTGGATAAAGGTGGTCGTGGCGACCTTGCCGCCCAGATGGACGCGATCTTCGTCGCCGAGAAAGTCGATGACTGCAAACAGGTCGGCCTGGGGCCAGATATTGATCAGAGAAGCCAGCACGCGCTCGGCACCGGCGTAAGTCACCAGCCAGTCGTGGACGATAGCGATTTTCATGGAGATTCCTTGCTCTGGAGCTCGCTCTACTTCAGGCGCAGGCTGATCGCGTCTTGGCGTGGCAGTTTTATTGGGATTCAGCTTTTTCCCGACGGGGTTTCCGGTACGGGACGAACACTGGCAGCGCTTTGAGGGCACGAACCCAGCAGGGCATCGATGCGTTGTGACAGGCGCTTGGCCGAGCCTTCCCATGAAAAGCGCGTCACGTTGTTCAGGCCATGGGTACGCAATGCCTTGCGCAACGGCTCATCGATCAGCACCCGCTGCATGGCGGCAGCCATGTGGCTGACATCCAGAGGATCGAAATACAGGGCGCTGGATTGCAGCACTTCGGGGATCGATGCCGCATTGGCCGCCAGCACCGGGCAACCGCAGGCCTGGGCTTCCAGCGGTGGAATGCCGAAGCCTTCGTACAGCGAAGGGAACACGAAGGCCGTTGCACCCTGGTATTGTCTGATCAGTTCGGCATCGCTGAGTCGCCCCAGAAAGCGGATCCGTGGGTCCCGGCAGGCCAGGCGTTGCAGGTCCGGGTCGGCAAAGACCCCGTGGGCACCGCCGACGATATGCAACTGCACATCTTCATGGCCGCGCAGGCTCATGAAGGCCTGAATCATCCGGTGGAAATTCTTGTGCGCGCTGGGCGATGACACCGCCAACAGGTATTTCCCGGATTCTTCGGCAGGCGGCTGGGGCATGAAGGCATCGCTGACGGCGGCGGGCAGGACCAGAACCTTCTTTTCCGGAAAACCGTAGAACCGGGAAATCTCGCCCCTGGAAAAGCTGCTGCTGGTCACCAGGGTCTTGATTCGCGAGAGCAGGATCGGCGTGATGATCCGGTAGACGGTCCTGAAGGTTCGTGTGTAACTCTGCGGGAAACGTGCATAGGTAATGTCGTGATGGGTCGCAATCTGATTGCTGTAAAGAACCGGCCCGGTGCTGCAGGTCGACAGCAACAGGGGGCTGCCCTGGCGACGCAGGTACAGGGGCAGATCGAGTTGTTCCCACAGGTGACCGCTGTTGCGCCCGATGCAACGCACCCCCAGTGCCTTGGCGCTTTCATGGCGCTTGATCCCGTGGGGGGCGACAAAAACCAGATCGTTGCGTATCTCCTTGAGTGCAAGACACAACTGTTCTGCGAAGCGCTGGACCCCGCCTATTTCCTGGGTAAGAAACCGGGCATTGATAAAAATCATTAAGTGCATCCTGCAAGGTAGTGGGTGATGTGTGTGTTCGCTTTACGCACGGGGTTGTCGCTTCAGTGCGCGTCGTGAGCGAATAGCGCGGGTCTTGTGCCCAGGCTGATTATTTTTGGAAATTCATTGATCGGAACCTGGGCCGAACAGCGCGCGTCATTGCAGCTCCAGGGAATATCGGTGTCGAACTGACCTCTTTCGGGCTGGCCACTGTCGATGATGCGTACCGTGCCGTGTTGCATGCTGCTGGCTTCCACATGCGTCAGCCTCGGTACACCGGTAGTCCAGGCCACCAGTATCTGTTCTGCACCCTTGGCGAATCTCAGCAGGTAAGTGCTGTCCAGCTCGCGGCTTTTTTCAGCGTCATAGCGGTATTCCTGAATCGTGCTGCTGATGGCCTTGAGTGTCAGGTAGGCCGGCTTCAGGCTCAGGTCGTACTTGAGCAGACCGAAGTTCTGCTGAGGATCATTGCCGTCCCGACCACTGTCGATCAGGCCGTACCACCACAGGCCCTTGATATCCGGCACGGTCTGGGCCAGGAAAAAACTGCGGGCCAGGAAGGCCGCCTGGGTCTGTTCACTGATGCCGCATTTGCCCGTATTGGTGGGCCAGCCCATTTCCGTCAGGTACAGAGGCACGGGGCGTGCGGCCAGAGTGCGCAGGTCGGCATCGATCCAGCGCAGCCAGGTGATCCAGCGTTCGGGTGTGTGGCGTTCTTCGTGACGACAATGCACGTAAGGATGCAGCGACAAGCCGTCGACCTGATTCAGGATGCCGTTCTGGATCAGTCTGTCGGCAAACCCGAGGTCCATGCCCAGGCTGGTCACCGCACCTGCCAGTATGGTCACTGGCTGCTTCTGTTTACGGATGCGGGCGACGCTGTCCTCGACCAGGTTGTTGTAGTCCTTGGTAGCCCATGCATCGACGGGGTTGTCCCGGTCCCACTCATTCCAGATTTCGTAGAGGTCGACGCTGTCGGCCAGTTCCCGGCTGACAAAGCTGACGTAGTTGCCGAATGCAAGGCTGACAGGAGGATGCCGTGGTTTGGCATAGTTTTCGTAATACGGATTGCCGTAGCCGAGCACCAGCAGAGGGCGCAAGCGGTGTTCCTGAGCCTTGCTCAAATACTCGCGCCAGGCAGGGTCGATACGCATCAGTCCGCGCCGGGGTTCGACAGTGGTCCAGTAGGCATCGTCGCGAACCGAACTGACGCCTGCCTCCTCCAGCAATCTCAAGACCTTGGCCGAAGTGCCATTGTCGTTCATCAACTGGGTGTCGACGCCGATGATGAATGGCTCTTCTCCCTGTGCGATACGGATCGAAAGCAACCACGGCAGGAAAACCATCAGCAGTTTTCGCCAACAGGATGCAGGTGTTCTGGGCATGGGTTGTCTCAATGAAGAGGCACGGTCCGGAGCGCTTGCTCAGTGGGGCACGGGCCGATGGATGTCACTACGCGGTATCGGGCAGGGAATGCAGCCGGGGCATTGCGATCCGGTCCTGAAGGGTCTGGAGCAGAATGTTTTCATACTGATCCAGCATCAGTTCCAGGTTCAGGAAGTCGGCAACACTGTTGCGTGCCTGAGCGCCAAGACGTGCCATCAGCCTGGGTTGCTGATACAGCTTGAGCATGGCCAGTCCCAGCGAGTCCGGGTCGTCGGGGCTGCAAAGCAGGCCGTTGACATGATCCTTGATGATCTCGGTCAGACCGCCCATGCGGCTGGCGATGACCGGGCGTGAATGGGCACAGGCTTCTACCGCGACCATGCCGAACGGTTCGTTCCACAGGGAGGGCACGATGGCGACGTCGATCCGGTCATAGAACGTCTCGGGGTTCTGGTAACCGACAAAGCTGATATTCGGTGAGGTGGCCATTGCCTTGAATCGCTGTTCGTCATCGATCTGCCCGCGCCCGGCGATCTGCAGGGTGGCGTTGAACGGCAGATGCTGGAACTGATCGATCAGCCAGCCGACGCCCTTGGGGTCCGACAAGGTGCCGATGTAGCCGAAGCGCAGAGGTGCATCGGGCTCGGTTGCACGGGCATGAGAATCATTGGCCGGGCACGGGCTGGCGTTATAGACGACGTGGCTTTTCGCTCCCTTGAAATAACCCTTTTCCTGCAGGCTATTGAGCAGAAAACGGCTGACACCCACCACGGCGTCCACTTGCGAAGAGCGTTCGTCGTGGCCGGTGCGAAACCGCGTGCAGAGTCCGCACTGTTTCCGGCAGCTATGGCCTTTCTTGAACATGGTGCTGCTGGGGCAAAGCAGGTACATGTCATGCAGGACCTGCACGACGGGAATGCTGGCCTGACTGATCTCATCCCAGGCCGAGACGGACCAGCCGGTGAGGTTGTGACACATCACCAGATCGGGCTGCTCCAGGGCCAGCACGCGCTTTACATGGCCGCGCATGCCGGGGTTGTAGCGATCGCGCAGGTGCCAGCCGAGCCGGGCCAGGCGTCCCGGCCGCTGTGCCGTGAAATGCCAGTAGGTGTTGTGCAGGCCGGCACGATAGACCTTGATCTGGTTGACTGCGTCCATGTGCAACCCGGCCCTGGCGCTGGTGCACAGTACCGTCACGCCGTGGCCGCGCTGCTGCAAGCCTTCGACCATGCGTTGCAGGATGATCTCGGCACCACCACCGATGTCGGGGGCATAGAGACTGCTGATAAACAGGATTTTCATAGTGGATACCTCCTGTTCAGGCCCAGCACGCCGGCTTCTCCGTCACGTATGGCTTTTTCGATCAGGTTCAGGCGTTGCTCTGCATCGCAGCGGCGGGCGATCAGCCGCAGCAGGCAGAAAAATATCCAGCGGTTGAGCCGATAGAGCAGCGATGACGAAGCCCAGACATTCTTGTCGAACCAGGCCTGGTTGCGGGCACCGTAATAGGCGCGCAGATCCGAGCCGCCCAGCAGGTAGTTCTCATAGACATTGCTGCTGCGGGCCTTGATGTTCCAGGAGTCTTCCAGATCGTCGAGCAAGGCTTCTGGCACCAGAAAGATCCGCCCGCCGCCCGCCGTGATACGCCAGGTGTATTCGCTGTCGTCGGCATACAGCTTCAGGGCATCGAGCGGCAGTCCGATCTTCTGGTACAGGCTGCGATGGGCCAGCAGGCCGCCGTAGGTTGCAAAGGGCAATTGCACCATATGCGGCGCGCCTTGCAGGGCTTGAGGCCGTCCCCAGGGCAGGCGTCGCCAGATCTTGTAGGGCAGTTGCGCGATATGAAAACCGAAAAAGCTCGAACGCCGCTGAATGGCGAAACGCTGCGGTACGCCTGAAGCGATATCGGCCTGGTGGGTCGGACGAAAGCCCAGCATGGCGGTCTGGTCCTTGCCGTGGATCTGCTCTTGTTGGTGCAGGTATTTGTGCAGGACCGCAATGGCATTGATGGTCGGCGCGTTGTCATCGTCCATCAGCCAGATATATTCGGCCCCGGCATCCAGCGCCGCCTGGATACCCACTGCATAGCCATTGGCCGAGCCGGTGTTGTCGGGCAGATAGATCACCTGTACCTGGCCTGGCCATTTCTCGCTCAAGGATTGCAGAGGTGCTACTGAAGCATTGCTGACGATGATGACGCGTTCTATCTGCGGGCTTTCCAGCGAGCGGCTGACCAGGGTGTGCAGGTATTTGAAACGATCACCATAGGTGAGCGTCACCAGCGTGGTTCGGTTGATCATGGTGAGGTTCCAGGCGACTGTGCAGGAGCGAATTCATTCGCGAACAGACTTCATTCGCGGATAAGTCCGCTCCTGGAATTGTTGGATTCAGGCTCGGGCCTGCATCGGTGACAGGCTGCTGAGGGGGATCACCACTTTCTGCTGACGCTGCAGCAGGTTGAGCAGGATCACTGCGCGCTCGGTCCCGTCGGCTGCCAGGAAAATCGCTTCGACATCGCAGAAACCACCCGCCGTCACCCGTACATGTTCACCCTGGGTATACGTCGTTCTGGGCCTGGGCTGCATCAGGCGCTGGCGGATCTGTTCGATCAGATGATCCTGAACGGGCACCGGGTGCCCACCGAATGTCACGATGCGCGCCACACCACGGGTCGAACGAATCGGGTACCAGTTGTCATGAACCTGATGCATGCGAATGAACAGGTAGCCGGGAAACAATTCTTCTTCGGCCTTGCCGATGCGCTTTCTGTTGTCACTGACGGTCAGTGGCCGGTAGCACTCGAAATGCTGGCGTTGCAAGTGCTCCTGGGCACGGCCTTCCTGTCGGGGCTTGGTCTGGATCAGATACCAGCGGGCGCTGCCATGGGAATCGGACATGATCTCACTCCACTGCAAGTTGTGGAGACAGGGTCGATACCGCTTCCGCCCCGATCTGGATATAGGCATCGTTGGCGGCAACACTTTCATTGTCACTGTAACGGGTCAGCAGTTCCTGAACGCGTTCCAGGCTGTTGAACATCAGCACATCGATGATCGACAGATTGGCCACGAAAGGATCGGCATACTGCGGATAGACGATCGGGTCCATCTTGAAAAAGCGCAGCAGCAGGCCGTTGTGGGCGAAATGATCGCGGTCGTACAACGCCATGCCACCGATGGGGTTGAGAACGGTCGTCGCCGAGAAGGTATGGGCAATATTGATGACCCGGTCCTGCTTGTCCGTGCAGGACGCCAGTTTCACATCGGAACCGCGCAGGATCGGCGTGATGATCTGCAGGTATGAGCACAACTCGCGAATCGAATGTTCGACATACAGGGCAAGGTTCTGCTGCGGGAAACGAATCAGGCGTTCGATCAATGGCATGACCTGAGCGAAATAAGGCGCCTTGCGATAGCACTGGGTCATCAGGTTGATGACACGGCTGGCTTCCTCGCTGAAGTTGTCCGCCAACTGACGCTGCATGATCGGTAGCGCGAAGTGATCCTTTTTCAGTGGAAAGGTAATCAGTCGGGCTTCGCCGTTGCACAGGATCCGGTTCCGGTTGACCCAGCCTGCACGGATATATTGCAGATCGTCACCCAGGACGAAGACATCTGCGGCAGCGATGAGCTGAAAGTAACCCAGATAAGGGAACAGGTATGGCTGCATCATTGCTATGGTCCTGGCCATGTGTAACTCCTTTAAGTGGATGGCGTGAGTAGGCGTTGGGGCTCGGGTTATTTGTGAACGGGGTTGTAGCTGTATCCATAGGCTGCACAGTCGTAATCGGAACTCGATGCCTTGCGCACCACGGCATTGAAAATGGCGCCCTTGATCAGAATCCCGTTCTGGCCCAGCCGACGCTTGCAGGCTTCGATTTCCTTGATGGTGGTCACGCCGAAGCGAGCGACCAGCAGGCACGTGCCCGCCTGACGGCCCACCAGGGTCGCATCGGTCACGGCAAGGATGGGCGGGGTGTCGATCAGGATCAGATCGTAGAGCGGTGAAAGCTCGTTGAGCATTTTGTTGAAGTTGTCATGCATCAAGAGTTCTGAAGGGTTGGGCGCTGCGAAACCGCATGAAATGAAGTCCAGGTGACGAATCTGCGTATGGTTGATGACTTCGGTGCAGTGCAGGCGGGCGGCCAGCGTGTCGGACAGGCCGTGCTTGGGCTGCAACCCCAATACCCGGTGCAGATAACCCTTGCGCATATCGGCGTCGATCAGCAGCACCCGCTTGCCGGTCTGAGCGATGATGGCTGCCAGATTGCTGGAGACAAACGACTTGCCGACTCCGGGGGACGGACTGGAAATCATCAGCACATTGTTGCGGGCTTCGAGCATGGCAAAGTGCAGGCTGGTACGCAGGCTGCGCAGGGATTCTATGGCCAGCTCGGTTGGCGCGGCGATGCTCAGCAGTTTCGAGTCCTTGCTGGCGACGCGGCTTTGCAGTGTTTTCTCCAGGCGTTCCTGCTGACGGGAGTAGGGCAGCGAGGCGTAGACCGGCATGCCGATGTTTTCGATGAACTCGGCACTTTCCACGCCGCGATAGAACGCCTGGCGTAAAAAGATGATGGAAATGGCCACCAGTCCCCCAAGCAGCGTGGCGATCAGTACCGTCAGTGTTTTCATCGGCTTGACCGGTTTTTCGACGTTGGTATCGGCGTTGTCGATTACCCGCACGTTACCGATGCTGCCGGCGCGCAGAATGTCCTGCTCCTGGCTCTTGTTGAGCATCAGGGTGTAGGTCTGGCTGGTGACCTGCATGTCGCGGGTCAGACGCAGCAATTCCTGCTGGGTGAGCGGCAAGGCTTCGATCTTTTTCAGCAGACCCTGCTTCTGTTGTTCCAGCTGGGTCATCTGGTTCATCAGGCTGCGGTAGGTCGGGTGCTCACGGGTATAGAGCCGTTCCAGCTCGACACGCTTGAGTTTGAGTTCCGAAAGCATGGAGTCGAGCTTGACCACCTGATCGAGCACGCCTTTGGTTTCGATGCTCAGGTCCACCGACTTGGCGCTGGTCTGGAAGTTGTTCAGGGCCACTTCCGATTCTTCCAGTTGCTTGCGCACCATCGGCAATTGCGAACGCAGGAATTCCAGGCGTTGAGCCGCCTCGGCAGAGCTGCGTTCGACGTTCTGCCGGACATAAAGACGGCTTATTTCATTGAGTATTTCGTTGGCCTGTTTTGCGTCCTCATCTTCGATGGACAGGTAGATGATTCCCGAATCCTTGCCGGCTTCGGTGATCTTCAGGCGTTTCTGATAAATCAGTGCCGCGCTCAGGGTGCGCAGCCGCGAGACGGTGAATTCGGTCCCCGGGCGGGCCTGCAGGTCGGCGACCTGGATCTTGACGCCGTGACCCTCGACCGTCCGGTGGGTGGCACCGCTGAGCAACAGGGCATGGTCCTTGTCATAAAGAGCAAAGGTGCCCGGCTTGCCTGCCACCAGCGTCAGGTCTTCACCCAGAAGGTCTTCAGGGACTTCCAGTTGAAAGATATCGATCTTCTCGCCGCCCCAGGCGTATTGCTCCAGCCCGAACATCGGCTCGGCCAGGGCGCCTTCGTATTCCGGTTTGAAGGTCCGATAGAGGTAAGGACCAATGACCGGCAGGACCTTGGGTTTCTGGATGATATTGAGCTTCAGGTCGTCGACGACCTTGCCCAGAAGGGCCCGTGACTTGATCAGTTCGATCTCGGTCATGGCCTGGGAAACCGACATGGGTTTGTTGCTGACTTCGGGCGTGCCTTCGATCCCCACTTTCTTGGGCTCGATCTGGATCATGGCATTGGCCTGGAAAACCGGTGTGGCCAGAATCGCGTAGGCCAGGCCGACCATGAAGAAAAGGCTGACGATCCAGATGATCAGACCCTTGTGGTCGAACAGCATGCGCAAGATAGTTGCCAAATCGACCCGGGTGTCCTGGTAGTAATCCAGGGAAGAACGGTTCATGACGGTCATTTATCTTGTTTCTCCTGACTGAAGGTAAGGAAGCCAGTCGTCAACGCATCGCGAAAGATGCTCATAGGTCTTTTCAAAGGCTGACTGGGGCCCCCGGTAGGGGTCGGCTATTTCCTGCTGGTGTTGCCACTTGCCGATCAGAAACGTCTTGCCACGGACTTCCGGTGCCAGTTTCAGAATGTTGAGAATGTGGGGCTGCTCCATCAGCAGGATCAGGTCTGCCTGACGCAGCAGTTGCCGATTCACCTGACGAGCTTCATGGCGGCATGTCGGGACGCCATGGATCTGCAATACGGCCCTGGCCAGCGGGTCGATGGATGAACCCGGCATCGTGCCGATCCCTGCCGAATGAATCTGCACTGCGGATGACGACAGGCGATGGCGCAGCAGGGCTTCGGCCATGGGACTGCGGCAGATATTGCCGACACAGACGATGAGCACATTACTGAACATGGTGCTTGCCGCTTGCAGGCATCAGCCTCTTGCCCAGATTGACGATGACGTTGCGCGCCACCATCAGCAGTGCCTGGAACTTGTTGCGCGGCACCAGTGCCGCCAGCGACAGGCTGACCACCTGCATCAGGAAGTGCTCATATAACTGCTGATTGCCCAGCCGGTTGTAGTAATTGGCCAGGCTTGAAAAGGTCAGCAGACTCATGTGGATCTTTCGTTTGTTGCTGCGCATGGAAAAGATTCCGCCGGGGTGCAGCCGGTAAGCAGCGGGTTTTATCTCGGCAATGAACTTGCCTTTGCCGAAGGCGCCCAGCAGCGACCACCAGCACAGGTCGTTGAGCGGCGCGATCGGTGGCTTGAGCTCCGGCGGCATGCTGGAGAACAGGTTGCGAAAACAGACCGTCAGGGTGGAAAGCGGCCTGGCCATCTGCAGTTCGAGGGCCGTGGCGTCGGCGCGTAACTTGCCTTGTAACTGGACGCCATATTGACCGTGCTCGTCGAAGGCAATGGCGTCGTGATAGGTGATGACGTAATCGGGGTGACTCTCCAGAAAGTCCACCTGTAACTGCAGTTTGCGCGGATCGGTCCAGTAGTCGTCGGCTTCGCAATAGGCGATGTAACGGCCGCGGGCCTTGCCGAACAGTGCCGGGACGCAGGGCTTGCCTTGGCGATACTGATTCTCTTCCTGATAAAAGGGGCGAATGATCGTCGGATGGCGCTTGGCGTATTGCGCAATGATCTGTGCCGTACTGTCGGTGGAGGCATCGTCATGGATCAGGATTTCGTAGCTGAAGCTGGTCTGCTGGGACAGAAAGCCATCCAGTGTCTGGGTGATGAACGCCTCCTGGTTGTAGGCCGGGCAAACGATGCTCAATAACGGTTCTGCGTTGTCAGGGCGCGTATTTTTCACAGTGGCATCCATGGCTCATGTACTCGGTTTGCTGAACAGGACGTAGATCTTCATCGCCAAGGGTTTGTAGCTTGCTGCCACCAGCGCCAGGGTGATGAGGCCACTGGCGGCGAGGGCCAGAAGCACAGTCGTGCGGTTCTGTTGCTCGATCATGCGAAACACCGGCTCGCTGCAGACCAGCCCCACGACGGTCATGGCGCTGATCCGTAGAATGTCGCGCAGCCATTGCCCGTGAATGCCCGGCGCCAGGCGTTGATGCACGATCATCGGCCAGATCGCGAACGACACCGCCCGCAGGGAAAAGAACGCCAGGGCAGCGCCATAGGCTCCCTGGTATTGAATCGCCAGAAACATCACCGGCACCGTGATCACGGCAGAAATGACGCTGTACCAGATATGCAGCCGCATCTGCCCGTAGGCGTATTGCAGATAGAACTGGAAGGCGCTGGCCGCCATGACGGCGCTGCCCAGGGCATACCAGCACAGGATCGAGCGTCCCCACTGGGCTGCGGCCTGATCGCCGGTCCAGGCGTAGAGCAGCGGCTCGGCGTGCAGGGCGACAATGGCGGCCAGTGGAAACAGAAAGGTGCAGACAAAGCGGTTGGCTGCCAGAAACAGGTTCTGCATGTCCTGCTGACGATTTTCGGCCACCAGTACCGTCAGGCGTGGCAGCAGGGCCTGCACCAGCGGGTTGGTCAGCATCATGATGCCGGTGGTGATCAGCGCGACCAGCGAGAAATACCCGTATTGATCCAGCGGCAGTATTTCCGAAAGCAGCACCTTGTCGACCTGAGTCAGCACGATCCACAGCACGCTGCTCAGCGAGATGCTGGCGGCGAACGGCAGGATGGGCTTGACCAGTTGCCAGTCGATCCCGGTGCACCAGTGGGCGACAGGCATCTGACGCCAGGCCCGGGTGGCGAATATCAGGGTTTCGAGCAGGGCGACGGCAACCTGGAATTCAAAGAAATCCTGTGGGTCCTGAGAAAGACTGCTCACCAGCACCAGTCCGCCGAAGTAGCGCAGGGTTGCGATGAGGATGTTGACCGCATTGAGCCAGGCGTGCTGTTCAAGCCCCTGAATGCCGCTCTTGTACAGTGTCGAATACAGGCGCAGGGCGATGACCACGCCCATCAGGTCGATGCAGTTGACGAGTGTCTGAGGTGCCAACTCCTGGGCATTGAGCCATTGCACGGCAATCCAGGTGCTGGCGGCATAGACCCCCAGGGCACTGAGCAGCGCCATCGGCAGAAACATGATCTCGAACGAGCGCAGGATCCGTCCCTGATGCCTTTCGCCGGTTGGCGAGCCCTGATGCCGGGCCACGGCACGTACCAGGCTGGGTGACATGCCGGCATCGAGCAATTGCAGCCAGGCCTGCATGACGGTGAAGAACCCGATCAGGCCGTAAGCCTCTGCACCCAGATGGCTGAGGTAGAACGGCATGATCACGATGCCCACCAGCATCACATAAGCCTGCCCGGCATAATTCAGCGCGGTATTGGCGATCACGGAGCGTTTGCTGAGCATGGGCATCAGATGACCTGAGCAGCAATGACAGGGCTTTGATAGCTGGCACTGCCCAGGCTGCATTCTTCGATCAGGGTATGAATGACCCGATCCTGATCCTCATGGGAAAGGCCCGGATAAATGGGCAGGCACAGTACCCGCTCGCTCAAGGCCCGTGACACGGTTTGTCCCGGCTGCGGCTGGAGGTATTCGAGGGTGTCCAGGGAAGGGTAGAAGTAGCGGCGCGGGTTGATACTGCGGACGTTGAGTGCGGCACGCACCCTGAGCAGATGCTGCTCGTCCTGCAGGGCGACCGGGAAATAGCTGTGGTTCAGTTCACTGTCGGGCTCGGGTTGCTGCAGATCCAGATAGCTTTCCAGGCGCGAGCTGTAGCGATGGGCGATTTCGGCGCGTTCTTCGAGGATATTCTCGATATTGTCCAGAATGCACAGCCCCATGGCGGCCGAGAACTCGTTGAGTTTGGCGTTGATGCCAATACCGTCGATCTTGTCCACATCGGCAATACCGAAGTTGCACAGCAGGTAGACTCGCCTTGCCAGTTCGTCATCGTTGGTGATGATCGCGCCGCCTTCGATGGTATGGAACAGCTTGGTCGCGTGGAAACTCAGGGTGCTGATATCGCCCCGGTTGAGCACTGACTGACCGGCATGACGCACTGCGAATGCGTGAGCGCCGTCGTAGACCACCTTGAGCCGGTGCTTGCACGCAATCTGCTCGATGGCGTCGACGGCGCAAGGGTTGCCGAACACATGGGTCCCGACAATCGCACTGGTGTCTTCGGCGATCGCACTTTCGATGTGCTGCGGCGAGATGTTCCAGGTATGGGGATCGATATCCGCGAAGATCGGCCGGATACCTTCCCATTGCAGGGAACTGGTGGTCGCCACGAAGCTGAAGGGCGTTGTCACGGCGCTGCCGCTTAGACCCAGGGCGCGATAGGCGACTTGCAATGCCAGCGTGCCATTGTTGGTCAGGATGATGTGCCTGACCCCCAGGTATTCCTTGAGCCGGCTTTCCAGCTCGCCTACCAGTGGCCCGTGATTGGTCAGCCAGCCTCGTGCGTAGATGCCTTCGACATATGTCTTGAACTTGTCGATATCACCAAGGTAAGTCTTGGTTACGTTAATCATCGAAACCTCCATGTCGGTCGTCGGATCGTTCTGTTGCAGTGGGCGCCTGTTCCTTGCCGGAGCTAGGGAGAGGTCGGTTCTGGAGGCGAAGAGCGGGTTTGCGCGCTGACACGTGCCGCCCGGCCCTGATTCATGCCCAGAATCAGGCGTGTGGCTGTGCTGCCGCTGTGGGGGTCGCCGAAATGCAGGATGGCGGTGGCCCTTTTCAGGCCTGGACTGCATGGCTGGTTGGCGTGCAAGGAGCGATAGCCCCAGAACAGATAGATATCACCGGGCTGCAGTTTCAGGACTGTCGGAGTGAGCCAGCCACGATTGATGGCGACACAGGTCAGCCAGCGACTGAAGCGGTTTTGCAGCAGGGTCTTTTCCAGGACATTACGCACGACGTTGCTGCGCAGCTTGCGTATGTTGGGGAACAACATCAGATCGCCGCATTGTTCGCCATCGACCGGGATGTAGATCGGAATCAATGCGGTGACCAGACTGGCATCGAAGTGAAAGCAGTTGGACTCGCGTACTCCCCGGGAGCCCTGGATGCAGCGCAGTACAGGAAATATCTGTTCGCTGGGGCTTTCCTGCAGAGCGGCATGCCGATAGAGGCTGGCCATGAGTTGTTTGAATGCCGGGTCTGACCAGAAACTGGCCAGCAGGCTTTCGCTCAGATTCTTTTCACCATGGTAGGCAAAGTATTCGCCCGGATGCTTCGACGCCCGGCTGTCGGTGAAGGCCCGTAACTGCTCCAGGTCGGAGCTGCTCACTATGTTCTTGAGCGTGGTGAATCCATTTGCATCTATATCACTGGCCAGGGATTGAATCTGTTGGGCGTCGAGAGCGGGGATCAGTGGCATTTCAATTACACCTTTGGGCAGGTGGAGGCGAAAAACCAAAAGCGAAACTGCTGGCCTGGTTATTGGATTTACCGGGTGTCCGGGCACGCTACCGCCCGAATCCTCGGGGTCCCGATCTTGCATTCATTCAAATGACACCCACGCCAGCCTGATTGAACGAATCCGCTGCGGTTGAGCATTGCTTCAGACAAAGCTACCGCCACACCGAACGTGTTCAGTAATTTCAAGGGGGTTCATGAGTCAACAGACATCCAGCGGGGCGAGGGCAAGGCTCCGTGGAAACAACTAACATCGTGGGCAGAACAAGAAAGCTACGGCTTGACCCGATCCTGCGTTGTGCTCTGTGGCATTTACGTACAGTCCAGGATGGGGCTGACAGTCCTATATATTGGTAGCGTCAGCCAATCTGTCAAATTATTTCGTCAGCTTTCTGTTAAATACTTGATAAACCGTTTCATGAAATAAATAAGTCATTGATTCCAAAGAGTGTCAAAAATATAACCCGTGCCTCACAAGAGGGCAGTGTCATTTTTTGGGCATGTTTACAGAGCACGGGGTGTAAAATTTGTACAAGAAGAGCCGGAGCGCTGAGCATAGGCGTTATCGGGATGTTTGCAGGTCGTGGCTCAAATCCTTATATTCGAAATAGAAATATATAAATAATAATATATAATTTTTGGTTCTATGTGATTTCATGCAATATTGCCGATGTGATCTGTAACGTAGCGGGCTTTGAGGACCGTCTCAGGGTTTGAACCGGATCGAAGGGATATATCGATCATGTAAGCAGTTCGGGATGCCGGGCTGGGCAATTCAGAGGGCTGTACATGCAAAATTCTGCGCTGTATTTCGACTACGCTGCCACCACGCCCGTGGATGAGCGCGTGATTCAGGTGATGGTCAAGTGTCTGGGGGTAACGGGCAATTTCGGCAATCCCGCCTCCAGTTCTCATTCATATGGCCAGCAGGCGCGCCTGACAGTCGAATATGCACGCGAGCAGGTGGCCGGACTGGTGGGTGCCCAGGCCGGGCAGATTATCTGGACGTCCGGTGCGACCGAGTCCAATAACCTGGCGCTCAAGGGCGTTGCACAGGAACATGCCTTGCGTACAGGAAAATCCGGCGGGCACATCATCACCAGCCAGATCGAACACAAGGCCATTCTCGACACTGCCCAGCAACTGGAGGCCGGTGGCTACGAGGTGACCTACCTGGCCCCCGACGCCGATGGCCTGATCACTCCCGATGCTGTGAGTGCAGCCCTGCGCGACGACACCTTTCTGGTGTCGCTGATGCTGGTCAACAACGAATTGGGAACCGTCAGCGACATCGCCTCGATCGGCGAGCGGGTACGCGCACACGGCGCGCTGTTTCATGTGGATGCAGCCCAGGGGGCCGGCAAGCTGGCGATCAACCTTGCGGAACTGGCCGTGGACCTGATGTCGTTTTCAGCACACAAGACCTATGGTCCCAAGGGTATTGGTGCACTGTATGTCGGTCCGCGTGCCGAGCAGCGTGTTCTGGCCCAGATCCACGGCGGTGGTCATGAATGCGGTCTGCGTTCAGGAACCCTTGCGACCCACCAGATTGCCGGAATGGGCGCAGCCTTCGCCCTGGCTGCCGATTCGCTGGAGCAGGAAATCGCCCATATCGAGCGTCTGAATCTTCGTCTGCGTGAGCATCTTGCGGATATTCCAGGTGTGCGAATCAATGGCAGTCCTGATCAGCGCATTGCACATACCCTGAGCCTGACTTTCGGCAAGAGCGACCTCAATATCGCTGCCCTTGGCAACGGTCTGGCTTTCTCATCCACTTCGGCCTGCAACTCTGCGAAGAATACGCCTTCGCACGTGCTGCTGGCGCTGGGACACAGCCCGCAGGCAGCGAGTCAGACCATTCGCCTGAGTCTGGGGCGCTTCACCCGTGAAGAGGATATCGACCGCGCCGTCGAGTTGATTCGCGCCTCATTGATCCAGCCAGCGTTCTGGGCGGTTGCTCAGTCTTGATTGGTGCTCCATTATCTGACCCGATATAGCGATTTAATCGGGTCAGGAGAGTCAATGAGTACGCAATCCACGGGAGTGGCAGAACGTCTGGCGCAGACGCGCGCCTTGATGAGTCGGGAACAGATCGATGCCTATCTGGTGCCATCGGCAGATCCTCATCTCTCCGAATATCTGCCTGGCTATTGGCAAGGTCGGCAATGGCTCTCCGGTTTCCATGGCTCTGTGGGAACGCTGGTCATTACTCAGGATTTCGCCGGTGTCTGGGCCGACAGTCGCTACTGGGAGCAGGCGACCAAGGAGCTGGCGGGCAGCGGCATCGAGCTGGTCAAGCTGCTTCCCGGTCAGCAAGGACCTCTGGAATGGCTGGCGGAACAGGCCGAGGCCGAGAGTGTGGTTGCCGTCGACGGTGCTGTACTGGCGGTAGCTTCTTCCCGCAGCCTGGCCAGCAAGCTGTATGCCCGTGGAGCCAGATTGCGCACGGACATGGACTTGCTCAATGAGCTATGGCAAGACCGTCCTGCCTTGCCGGCCAATCCCGTCTTCGAACATCTGCCGCCACACGCCACCCTGGAACGGAGCGAGAAACTGGCCCAGGTGCGCCAGACCATGGTTGAGCGTGGGGCCGACTGGCATTTCATCGCGACTCTGGATGACATCGCCTGGCTGTTCAATCTGCGTGGCACCGATGTTCCCTATAACCCGGTCTTCATCTCTTTTGCACTGATCGGACCTCAGAGCGTCACCTTGTTCATAGCTTCGGACAAGGTGGGCGATGATGTGCGCCTGAGCCTCGTGCGCGACGGTATCAATATGCTGGAGTACACACAGATCGGCGCAGCATTGCGTGAAGTGCCCAGGGATGCGCGCCTGCTGGTGGACCCGGCGCGGGTGACCTGTGGCCTGCTCGATTATCTGGACAGTGAAGTGACGCTGGTCGAAGGGCTGAATCCGAGCACTCTGTTCAAATCCCGGAAAACCGAAGCGGATACACGGCACATTCGTCAGGTCATGGAGCAGGACGGTGCTGCGCTGTGCGAATTCTTTGCCTGGCTTGACGCGGCCTCGGGGCGTGAGCCCATCAGTGAGCTGACCATTGACGAAAAACTCACAGAAGCTCGTCAGAGACGTCCAGGTTATGTGTCGCCAAGCTTTTCTACCATCGCCGCATTCAACGCCAACGGGGCAATGCCGCATTACCGTGCCAGTGAAGAAGAGCATGCGCAGATCGAGGGGGACGGCCTGCTGCTGATTGACTCCGGCGGGCAATATCTGGGCGGCACCACCGATATTACTCGCATGGTTCCTGTGGGCACGCCCAGCTCCGAGCAGAAGCAGGACTGTACCCGAGTGCTCAAGGGGGTGATTGCTCTGTCACGAGCTCGCTTTCCGAAGGGGATTCTGTCGCCATTGCTGGATTCCATTGCCCGGGCACCGATATGGGCCGACGAAGTCAATTACGGCCATGGCACCGGGCATGGTGTCGGCTATTTCCTGAATGTGCATGAAGGGCCGCAGGTTATTGCCTATCAGGCGGTAGCTACGCCACAGATGGCAATGTTGCCGGGGATGATCACGTCCATCGAGCCAGGTACTTATCGGCCGGGGCGCTGGGGAGTGCGAATCGAGAATCTGGTTATCAACCAGGAGGCGGGCAAGACCGAGTTCGGTGAGTTCCTCAGGTTCGAGACGCTTACGCTGTGTCCGATCGATACGCGCTGTCTGGAAATTTCAATGCTGAGCTCGGATGAGCGCAAGTGGCTCAATGACTATCATGCACATGTCAATGAGCGTCTGAGCCCGCTGCTGCAGGGGGCTGCGCTGAAGTGGTTGCAGATCCGCACTGCGGCGGTCTGATACCTGGTTGAAACGTCGAAGCCTCAGGGCTTCGACGCTGCCTGGCCTATAGGCGAGCTTTTGCGGCAAACAATGATCATGCTGCGGCTGGTATAGCCTGCCGGGTTCAGGCCGAACGGGTAATCGCCCGGATCCTCCACGACATCGCCGGACTTGGCGATGACCTTGTAGCTCCTGGACTCACAGGCGTTGGTAGCCAGTTCGTTGCATTTTTCCCAGGATGAAGACAGGCCCGAACAATTGATGTGGATACCGCGCTTGCCTTGCTTGACAGGGTTGGACGTTGTCGCACATCCGGCCACGGCGAGTAACGCCAGTACGATAAAGATGTATTTCATGCCCTTCCTTAAAGCTGGTCATTATCGAAGCCAGTGTCTGGCCTTGGTTCTTGTGATCACATAATGACGTTTGTGACGTGATGTCTCGATGGCAATGTCTGCAAAGCGAGATATCACAAAGGCATAAACATGGCTCATGCGCGTGACAAATGCTAGTGCTCTGTCGCGCAAAAGCATATCCGCTTTCCTGAAGCTCAATCTGCAGGCACGAGTTGTGGTTTGCCCGGCGTCGAGGTCAATGTGGCACCAATGGATGCCATTATGATTGCTGAAATTGCCAGCCACTGGACCAGTGTCAGGCGCTCGCCCAGAAAAATAATGCCTGACAAGGCCGCGAACACCGGCTCCAGGCTGGCCAGCATTCCGAAGGTTCGTGCGGGCATGCGGGTCAGAGCGACCATTTCCAGACTGTAAGGCAATGCAGTGGAAAGAATCGCGACACCCAGAGCAGCAGGGAGGAGGGAAATGTCGAGCAGTGCCGAGCCAGCGTGTACCGCTCCAATCGGAGCGATGAAGATCGCGGCAATGATGACCCCCAGCGCTGCGGTCTGAACCCCGTTGTCTGCACCGGCTTTCTGACCGAAGAGAATATAAAGCGCCCAGCACACCCCGGCACCCAGGGCGTAGGCTGCACCGAGAAGATCGATGCTGGAGCTCGACTGGCCGACCGGGATGAGCAGCAACAGACCGACAACGGCCAGTACCACCCAGAGAAAGTCGATGGCTTTTCGTGAAGAGAGCAGGGCGACGGCCAATGGTCCGGTGAATTCAAGGGCTACGGCAATACCCAGCGGAATGGTTTGCAGGGACATATAAAAGAGGAAGTTCATCCCGCCCAGAGCGATTCCGTAAATGACCACCGTGCGTAATGAGCTGGCAGTGAGGCGCGCTCGCCAGGGGCGCAATATCACCAGCATGATCAGGCTGGCAAATATCAGTCGCAACGTTGTCGTCCCCTGTGCGCCTACGGCAGGGAAAAGGCTTTTGGCCAGCGATGCGCCGCTTTGAATCGAAGCCATCGCAATCATCAGCAATCCGAGAGGAAAGATGATGGAAGCGAGACGGGGTTTATCGGTCATTTCAGGTGTGTATCCAGGATGAGCGGGGTGTGAGGTCGATATGATGCTTAATAATCAAGGAGTGCGCAATATATTGCGCAGTCGAGAGGCCTTTCTTATATAGGGAAGAGGGGTTAGGAAGGTTGTTTTACTGAAATCAAAATTAACGGTTGACGGGCGATTTAATCTCTCTATAATTCGCCCCACTTCCGGCGCAGACGGAACTGAAAAAGCCTTGTAAATCAATAGTTTGCAAGTGTTTAACGGTTCGCTCGGTCAGTCTGGAAGGGCTTCGGTCGCGGTTGGATCGACAGCGGTACGAGAAAGAGTTTGACACCGCCTTCGGGTGCTGTAGAATTCGCCTCCCGCTGACGAGCAACGCTAAGTTGATCGAAGCGCAAGTGGTTGAAGTTGCAAAGGAAACTTTGAAACTTGTTGAAATAACCGCTTGACAGATTCAGAGGTCGCT